>Ga0208909_1000007_pt1 | contig 32857 bp, 30 predicted proteins | sample Joice_ThreeSqA_D_3_FD_185652 | JGI IMG/M metagenome (GOLD analysis project Ga0208909, IMG submission 185652) | Natural and restored wetland microbial communities from the San Francisco Bay, California, USA, that impact long-term carbon... | ecosystem: Environmental > Terrestrial > Soil >...
AAAAGCATGAAATTATTTTTAAATCTTCCAATTCTGATTTGCTGGGGCAAGCATGATTTTGTTTTTGATCTGGACTATCTCAAAGAATGGCAGCGCCGCTTTCCGGATGCTGATGCCCACCTCTTCCCGGAGGCCGGCCATTATGTGCTGGAGGATGTGCCCGAAAAAATTATTCCCTTAACCCGGGAGTTTCTGCAAAAGCATCCCTGTCGGGAGGATTTGCTTTAAGATGAATTCCGCAAACGATCAAAAGAATTCTCATGTCAATGTCTCAGCGTACCTGACGCGGATGGCGATAGCTCGACCGTATCAGCGAGCGGTGGTCTGCCCGGTCGGCAGGGACTGCAATGGACACGTGGCTTATGCGCATTTGACCTTTCGACAGCTCGGTCGGGAGTCCGACCGCCTAGCCCATGGTCTGGTCAAGGCCGGAGTCACCCGCGGCACCCGAACCATCTTGATGGTCAAACCGAGCCTGGAGTTCTTCGCTTTGGTGTTTGCCATGTTCAAATGCGGAGCGGTGCCGGTGGTTGTGGATCCGGGAATGGGAATCCGGCGCATGGTCGGCTGCTTCAAAGAAAGCCGTCCTACCGCCTTTATCGGTATCCCCCCAGCGCATGTGATCAGAACTCTGTTTCCGAAAAACTTTCAAACGGTAAAAACCTGGATCACGGTGGGACGACGCTGGTTTTGGAGAGGCTTGACAATGAGTCAGATCCGCCAAACGCCGGGAAAACGCTTTACGGCTGCCAAAACCCGCAGGGATGAAACGGCGGCAATTCTTTTTACCACCGGCAGTACGGGACCGGCCAAAGGCACAATCTATACCCACGGCAATTTTGAGGCCCAGATCCACCATATCCGGTCCCGCTTCAACATAGAGCCCGGTGAAATCGATCTGCCCACATTTCCCCTTTACGCTTTGTTTGATCCGGCCCTGGGAATGACCGCCGTTATCCCGGATATGGATCCCACTCGGCCGGCCCATGTTGATCCGCGGAAAATCATCGAAGCCATTTATGACCATGGCGTGACAAACCTGCCGGCCTCGCCGGCCCTGCTGCATCGCGTCGGTAGTTTTGGCAAGCAATTGGGGATAAAGCTGCCTTCGCTCAAAAGAGTCATCACCACGGGTGCGCCCATCTCTCCGGACAACATCGAGCAGTTTTCATCCATGTTAGTGGATGATGCTGAAATTCATCCCGGCTATGGAGCAACCGAGGCAATGCCTGTAGCATCCATCGGCAGCCATGAGATTCTATCGGAAACCCGCCAATATACCGAGCAAGGCCACGGTGTCTGTGTCGGTCGGCCGGTTGACAATATAGAGGTGCGCATTATTAAAATCAGTGATGGTCCCATTCAGCATTGGTCCGACGATCTAATGGTCCAACAGGGGGATGTCGGCGAAATCACAGTCAAAGGCGATATGGTAACCAGAGAGTACTTTGAAAAACCGCAGGCAGACCGGCTGGCCAAGATTAAAGACAATGCCGATATCTGGCATCGTATGGGGGATCTGGGATGGATGGATACGAAGGGTCGCATCTGGTTTTGCGGCCGTAAAAGTCATCGGGTCAACTCCGCCGACAAAACCCTGTTTACCATCCCCTGCGAATCTTTATTCAATCGGCATCCGCGGGTGTTCCGCAGTGCGCTGGTGGGGGTTGGTCCGTCCGGTCGGCAAGAGCCGGTGATCTGCATAGAACTTAAAAAATCAGACGACGGTAAAAACAGGGGCCGTTTAGAAAATGAGCTCTTGGAAATTGCCGCGGGCAATGAATTGACAAAAGGCATCAAAACCATATTGTTCCACAAATCTTTTCCGGTGGATATACGCCACAATTCGAAAATTTTTCGCGAGAAATTAGCCCTATGGGCAAAGAAAAAATTGAAATGACAACAAATGATGCGATGGCTGGGGAGCGATCCGCAAGGGCCCTGGTGACCGGCGGCGGCGGTTTTCTTGGCAGTGCCATTGTCAACCGCCTCGTCAAAAGAGGTGGCCCTGTTCGCAGCCTGTCGCGAAAGTTTTATCCTGAACTGGAAGCCATGGGGGTAGAACAAATCCAAGGCGACATCGCTGATCCAACCGTCGTCACCAGGGCCTGTTCAGAAATCGACATCGTGTTTCATGTGGCGGCCAAACCGCCGCCCTGGGGAAAATATAAGGATTATTATCAAACCAACGTGGTTGGTACCGAGAACGTTATAGAAGGCTGCAACCGCCGGAAGGTTGCAAGATTGGTGTATACCAGCACTCCCAGCGTTGTTTTTGACGGTACCGACGTGGAAGGTGCGGATGAGTCCCTGCCCTACCCTGCCGAACACAACGCTTACTATCCGAAAACCAAAGCGTTGGCCGAACAGCAGGTTGTAAAGGCTGCCGCTCACGGCCTGGGCACGGTTGTGCTAAGGCCCCATCAAATATGGGGACCGGGCGATCCCCATTTTGTACCCCGGCTAATCGCCCGGGCAAAAGAATTAAAACAAATCGGAAACGGAAAAAATCTTGTGGACACTACCTATATCGACAACGCGGCCGATGCGCACCTGCTGGCCGCCGACCGGCTGGCGGAAAACCCGGCGATTTCCGGCAACAAATATTTTATCAGTCAGGATGAGCCGATACCAGCCTGGGATATGATCAATGCCATCCTGAATGCCGCCGGTCTGGAACCGGTCGGCGGCTCGATATCTTACCGGACAGCCTGGACTATTGGTGCTGCCCTGGAATTTATTTATCGCTTTTGGGGTATATCAAAAGAGCCTAAAATGACCCGGTTTCTGGCAGATGCGGTGGCGAAATCCCACTGGTTTGACATCAGTGCAGCAAAAAGAGACCTTGGATATGCACCGAAAATTTCCACCGCCGAAGGATTGGGCCGTCTTGAAGAATGGTTGAAACATAAAGCCTGAGCGGCTTTTACTCCGGCAAAAGGTCATAAAAATAGCGCATGGCATCCGAACGGGTGATGATGCCGATAATTTTGCCCTGCGCCACGACCGGAAGACGACCGATATCATGTTTCACCATCCGGCGGGCAGCCTCCATCGGGCTGCGGCCGGGATCGATGGTCCGGACATTTTTGGTCATAAACGCCCTGACCGGCGTAGTTAACTGGGATTCCTTTTTTATCCTGCGAAAATCCCGACGGGAAATCATGCCCACCAGGGTGTCATTGTCGACCACCGGCAATCCGGTGCATCCCTTTTGTCTTAATATCTTGGCAACCGCATCCATGGGCGTGTCAACCGATACCGTAACTACGGGAAAAGACATGAGATCACTGATCTGGACCGAGGTCTGCTGATTTCCCACGATCAGCTCTTGGATCCATGTTTCTACCGCATCGGGGTTGACGGATTTTAAAACGGCCGAGCCTGCATGGGGATGGCCGCCGCCACCCATGCTGCGCATGATCGCGCCGACATCGATACCGTCGGCCGAACTGCGGCCGATCACCATGCACCGCTCCCGCTCTGAATCCGAAAAAATTCCGAAGGTCACATCAACATTGACTATTTCCATATACATTCGGACAACAACGGCCAGACTGTCCACATGTCCGCTAACCTCTATTTTATTGATACTTACCGTATGTCCCTTGATTTTGGTGCGACCGGCAGTCTCGAGCATTTTGAATAGAATATCTTTTTGCTTCTCACCGTATGCCGGTCTCAAAAAAGTGCTGATGATGTTCAAATCCGCTTTATGCTCAAGCAAATAGGCAGCGGCGTAAGCATCTTCGGCCGTTGTCGAGGGAAACGACAGATTCCCGGTATCTTCATAAATTCCTGCTAAGAACAGGGTGGCTTGAATCGGTGTAATTGATTTTCTTTCTTTTTTAAGCTGTCGGATCAGCAGTGTAACAGTGGCTCCGGTGCGCTCCCGACATTCGAAGTCGGCCGCAATATTGCCTTCGTTGAAATGATGATCCCATAAAAAAATTTCAAGATCATCCCTGGTTTTAAGGTCTGCCATCCGATCGAGACGTTCCCAGCGATTCACGTCAACCACCACCAGTCGGGCAATTTCATTCAGGTCAATGTCATCCACCGTACTGATCCGTAAAAGATCTTTGTGGATGGATAAAAAAGCTTTTACGTTGGGATTTAAACTTTTGGGCAGGATTGGAATGGAACTGGAATATAGCAGGGTTGCTGCGATAACACTGGCCAGGGCATCAAAATCTGTGTTTTTGTGGGTCGTAACAATGCGCATAAAAAACTAAAGACCTCTTGATTTCTAATCTTATACCGCTATTTATATTATATGACTGTTGATGAAATGAAAAGCAAAAGAAGCAGAAGAACGTCTGTTGACAGATCGTGCCGGTTTGATATTAAGTATAAAACTCAATACCCAAAGGTAAACGGAGTTAATTCATGAATAAAGTCATCCTGTCGGTTCTGGGGCACGATCGCCCCGGAATTGTGGCCGCAATTGCCAATATTCTTTTTGAGTGCAGTTGCAATATCGAAAGTGTCAGTCAAACCATCCTGAAAACCGAATTTTCCGGATCTTTTATTATTTCCATGCCGCCGGATCTGACCCAGGAGGAACTCCGCCAGGCGCTGAATGAAGATCTGGCTGCCATGAACATGCATATTCACATCGAATCCGTTTTAAAACAGAAAACGGGGCTCGTTTCCAGCAATGCCGAACCCTTTGTAATTACCACCAAGGGACCGGACCGCAAAGGACTTGTGGCCGGTATCAGCGCCATCATTGCCCGTTATGGCGTCAACATCACAAATCTGCAGGCGGTGTTCAAAGGCGGCGATGAGCCCGGCAACAATATCATGATATACGAGGTGGATATCCCCGTTGATATTGATCGTAAGGACTTTTCCCGGGCCCTCAGAGCCAAGGCCAAAATCCTGGCTCTGAGCATCAGTATCCAACACCGCAATATATTTGAAACGATAAATAGGATTTAGTGTCTTAGAGGAAGATGGTCAGAAGACATAAGGAATAAAACATGTTAACCGATCGAGAAATTATCTCCACCCTGGAAATGCTTGAAAACGAACATCTGGATGTGCGCACGGTGACTCTGGGAATCAATCTTTTTGAGTGCGCCAGTCACGACCCGCAGAAAGTTAAAAACAAAATTTTTTCAAGAATCACTCATTTCGCTAAAAATTTAGTAGCGGTCTGCAATCGCATCGGCGAAAAATACGGCATTCCGGTGGTGAACAAACGCATTGCGGTCAGCCCGATTGCCGTCGTGGGTGCCGCCCTTTCTTCTTCACAGATGGTGGATATCGCCAAAACCCTCGATGCGGTTGCAGAAGAAGTCAATGTCGACTTCATCGGAGGCTTTTCGGCCCTGGTTCAAAAAGGCATCGCACGCGGCGATCGCGCCCTCATCGAAGCCATCCCCCAGGCTTTGACTGCCACCGAACGGGTTTGCGCTTCTATCAATGTGGCCTCCACCCGGGCAGGCATCAATATGGATGCGGTGCTGCTGATGGGTCACACCATCAAACAGGCCGCCAAACTGACCGCCGAAAAAGACGGCCTTGCCTGTGCCAAGCTTTGTGTTTTTGCCAACATACCCGAGGACATTCCTTTTATGGCCGGGGCCTACCTGGGTATCGGCGAAGCCGATGCTGTGATCAACATGGGTGTCAGCGGCCCGGGAGTGGTCAAAATGGCGATCGATCGAGCCCTGGAAGCCAATCCCGATTTAGATCTTGGTCAAATATCTGAATTAATCAAAAAAACAGCTTATAAAGTCACCCGCGTCGGCGAGTTAATCGGTCGCGAAGTGGCTGACAGTCTCAAAATCCCTTTCGGCGTGGTGGATCTTTCTTTGGCCCCAACACCCAACGTTGGGGACAGTGTCGGAGAAATTTTTCAGAGTCTGGGACTTTTAAGTATCGGAGTGCCCGGAACAACAGCAGCGCTGGCACTTTTAAATGATGCCGTCAAAAAAGGCGGCGCCTTTGCCAGTTCCCGGGTCGGCGGATTAAGCGGCGCGTTTATCCCTGTCAGTGAAGATCTCAACATTTCGGAAGCCGTTCGCAAGGGCTACCTCAGCCTTGACAAACTCGAGGCCATCACCAGTGTATGCTCGGTTGGGTTGGACATGGTTGCAATTCCGGGCGATACGTCTGCTGAAACCATTGCAGCAATTATCGCCGATGAAATGGCCATCGGAGTCATCAATAACAAGACCACGGCAACCCGCTTGATTCCGGTGCCCGGCAAAAAGGCCGGTGACAGCGCTTACTTTGGAGGCCTTCTGGGCCAGTCCACCATAATCCCTGTAAACAATGCTCAAGAGCCCAACCGATTTGTAAGGCATGGCGGTTTAATACCCGCACCCATACAAAGCCTGACCAACTAGTTCCATAATTGAGCTGAAAACGCGATTGCATGAATAATATGTCTCAAATATGGCGTCCGGACCTCAGAGCGGCCTGGATGTGGCCACCGCTGGTAGACATTTTCAAGTACATACTGGTGATAGCCGCCCTTACCTGGCTAATGCTAAACAGTACGGTGAAACTTGGATATAACTGGCAATGGTATCGGGTGCCGCAATATCTTTATACTGTAACTGACGGACAGTTTATATCCGGTCCGCTGCTCGACGGGCTGCTGGTGACCTTTCGTATCACAGCCATCAGTCTCGTACTGGCTTTTTTTTTCGGATTGGTGACCGCCCTTTTGCGGCTGTCAAACTCATTTTTAGGAAAGATACTCGCCCGGGGCTACGTCGAGATCATTCGCAACACACCCCTGCTGGTGCAACTGTTTTTTATCTACTTCGTATTGTCGCCGGTATTCGATATCAGTGGGTTTACTTCCGCCGTCCTTGCCCTGAGCCTGTTCGAAGGCGCCTATGCTGCGGAAATATTTCGAGCGGGTATCGTCTCCATCCACCAGGATCAATGGGAAGCAGCATTTAGTATTGGTTTGAACACCTATCAGACCTATCGCCTGATTGTTTTGCCCCAGGCCGTTCGACGAGTTCTCCCGCCCTTGACCAGCCAGGCGGTTTCGTTAATAAAAGACTCGGCTCTTGTCAGCACAATTGCAATTTATGATTTAACCATGCGCGCTCAGGCGATCATTGCAGAAACCTTTCTGGTTTTTGAAATCTGGTTCACCGTGGCAGCCATTTATCTGATGGTGACAATGACACTGTCATTAACGGTGTTTTATATGGAAAAAAAATTTAAAATAAAATAATACTGAAGGGGCGACCAATTTTAAGAAGCAATTGCTGAATGGCAGGGCTTCACAACCCGTTTCACTATTTTCAGAAAAAGGGGGCATCCAATGAAAACCAGCAGAAAATGCACACTAATTGTTCTTTTGTCATTACTGGGCTTAGGTCTGGCCGGATCGGCCACAGCCGGAAAGCTCCAACAGGAACTTGTTCAGGAAAGTGCGGTGGAGCAAATAATGCAGCGCGGAATCCTTAAAGTGGGCATGTCAACCTTCGTCCCCTGGGCAATGAAGGATAAAACCGGTAAACTCATCGGTTTTGAAATCGATGTGGCCACCCAGCTGGCAACGGATATGGGAGTTAAAGTCGAGTTTATACCCACAAAATGGGCCGGTATCATCCCGGCTCTGTTAACCGGAAAATTTGATGTAATTATCGGCGGTATGAGTGTGCGGCCGGATCGAAATTTGAAAGTAAACTTCACCATCCCGTATGATTATGCCGGCCAATCCCTGGTTGCCAATAAAAAACTGGCCGCCGGTTTCAGCAGCCTGCAGGATTTTAACCGCCCGGATGTAGTTATCGCAGCCAGATTGGGATCAACTGCCGCCGATGCAGCCAATAAATTGATGCCCAGCGCAACAAAACGCCTTTTTGACGATGAAGCCCAGGTGATTCAGGAAGTCGTCAACGGCCAAGCGCATGCCGCCGTAGCCTCTGCACCATTGCCGGCATTTCAGGCCATCAAAAATCCCGACAGGCTCTTTCTACCGTTTCAAGGAACATTTACCAAAGAGCCCATCGGCTTTGCACTGAGAAAAGGTGATTATGACACCCTCAATTATTTTAACAACTGGATTCGAGTCGTTGAAGCCCAGGGATGGCTGGCCGAGCGCAAACATTATTGGTTTGAAACCAAAGACTGGGAAGGGATGCTAAAATAACAGTGCGGCGCGCTATCGTGTTAGAGTCTTTTTTAGCCTCTGCACCATCTTCCCGTTTATCCCTTATGGGGTTTCAGGTGTCAGGAATTCAATGATTTAGGAATTAAGGGATTCAGGAATTGAGGAATTCTTTCATCGGTGAAATTAAGGGACAGAACACCAAAAATTCCTAAATTCCTGAATTCGCAATACCTCAATTAAAGGATCGCTGACACCTGAAACCTGACACCTATACCCTTCACTTCTGGATTTGGCTTGATAAATCAAAAAACTAAATTCACCACCACCGACCTGTTCCTATCCCTATTGCTGTTGGCGGCGGTAATATATACGGCTTATAAAATACACATCGGTTTCAGCTACAAGTGGAATTGGGGGGCAATCCCTCAATATTTCCTGCGCTACGACGCGGATATTAACACCTGGGTGCCGAATGTCCTTTTGCAAGGATTTTTCACCACGATCCGTTTAAGTATCTGGGCAACCATTTTTGCCACGTTGATTGGCGCCGCAATGGGCCTTTTCAGAGTGAGCCGCAGCCTGTTTAGACGATTGATTGGCGGAACTTATGTGGAGTTGATTCGAAATTTGCCTCCGTTGGTAATCATTTTCATTTTCTATTTTTTTGTCGGAGATCAAATTCTGCCCTTACTGGGCGTTGAGGAATTTATTAGAAACAGCAGTCAAGGCACCCAGACCGTCTTTACGGTTCTCTTTGCCCCGCCCACCCTTTTTACGGCCTTCCTGTCAGCCCTGATCACGCTGTCTATATTTGAAGGCGCCTATATTACAGAAATCGTCCGCGCGGGCATCCAATCAATCGAAAAAGGACAATGGGAAGCGTCTTCAGCGCTGGGCTTTTCAAGGTGGCAGCAGATGCGTTACGTTGTTCTTCCCCAGGCCGTGCAGCGAATTCTGCCGCCCCTGGCCGGCCAATTCATCTCCACGATAAAAGATTCCGCCATCGTCTCCGTCATTTCAATTCAGGAATTGACATTTCAGGCCATGGAGCTAATGTCCTCGACCTATCTAACTTTCGAAATCTGGATTACCATCACCATCATGTATTTAATGCTCACCCTGAGCTGCTCTCTGGCAGTCGAACGCCTGGAAAGATATATGCGTAACATCAGGGCATAAATAAAAGAAAGCACGAATTGGTATACATATTTCCGTGCTTTCGTGTTTCGCTAGGATATTTCAGGTTTCGGTTGGGATCTTATTTTACTGAGACCACCGGGCATGGAGCCTTGAGGATAATGTATTGTGCCGTGGATCCCATCAGAAGCTTGCCGACTTTTGATCTCCGTTTGACACCGACGATAATTTCATCCACCTCATTTTCTTTGGCAAATTCGACGATATCCTCACCCGGGGATAAACCGCGGATTAACAGGTGAGTATCGCAGGCAATTTCATTCTCATCAAACAGGGATTTGGCCCATTCAAGCCCCTTTTCAATCTCGGTAATTTCTTCTCGCTGACCTTCAGTTCCCTTTTCCATGGATGTGACGACCGCCACGGAGGCGCCCAACGCCACTGCATGGGTTTTTGCCAGGTTTAAAGCCTCTTTTGCCGAACTCGATCCGTCATATCCAACTAAAATTCTCATGTTGATCTCCCCATTCAGGTTCAGATTCTGACTATGGTATGCTGCCGGGACAGCTGATTTGCCAAGGCAGCAACTTTTGCCGCTATCGTTAACCAAAATTTCGACTAAAATCCATAGCATACTCATTTTAAAAATGCTACAAAATTAGATTCAAGCTCAAGGTTCAGACTTCAGGCTTCAGGCTTCAGGCTTCAAAGGTTTACCCGCACGCCAGGGGCGCATAAACCTTTGGCGGCGCCGAAGGCGACCGGGGTTCAGGGTTAATCTGACTTGCCGGTTGCTTTAACCTTTGAACCCGGAACCCAGAACCTTCTATTCTGCTTCTTTTAGCGCCTTGATTACCGCTCTCATAAAGGCCGGCAAATCATCAGGCATTCGGCTGGTAATCAAATTTCCGTCGACGACCACGTCCTGATCTACCCATTCGGCTCCTGCATGAACCAGGTCATCTTTTATGGCAAAGAATGAGGTAACGGTTTTACCCTCAAGAATCTTGGCCGAGGCCAGCATCCAACCGGCATGGCAAATCGCAGCGACAACTTTGCCGTCTTCATAGAAATCCCTGACCAGTTGGACCATTTTGGGATAGCGCCGCATTAAATCCGGGGCATAACCTCCCGGGATAACGATGCCATCAAAGTCGGAGGCCGATACCTGATCCGCATTAACATCCACTTTAACCTCGGTTCCGGGTTTGCCCGTAAATGTTTCAAAACGCCCGGATCCCATCACAACCACCTCGCAGCCTGCCTCTTTAAGCCGATAATAAGGATACCAGAATTCATGGGTGTTAAACATCTCTTCGACCGGAATAACCACTTTTTTACCGGACAGCTCCATCAGGCGTCTCCTTTCATCTGACAATTGCATAGAATCGTCAGTTATTGAATTTGAAAACAATATATGCATGTTTCAAAATATGTCCACCACCTTAATGGTTTGAAACTGCCAGAAGGTTCGTATCCAAGTTATTGTGCTGATATTACATAAGATACACCACCCAATGTGTTTTCACGTGAAACCTGACTTGTAGCGGTCGTCAAAAAAAACGTTCCATTATTCGAACGTTTTTTTGCTACAACCACTTATACCAGCCTTCAATATTTCGGAACTTACTTTTGAAAAGCGGTATAATTTAAACATTTTCAATTTTTGCCTTACATGCTATTAGGATTTGTCACTCTCGGAGAAGAAGGGACAACGATGATTCAAGTCACAGACAGCATCAGTCTGCATGAAAATGAAATCCAGCTGGATTTTATAAGGGCATCCGGGCCGGGCGGACAAAACGTCAACAAGGTGTCCTCCGCCGTTCAGCTCCGTTTTGACGCCGCCAAATCTTCAGCCTTGAGCGAAGACATTCGCAACCGGTTAAAACAAATCTCCGGCCATCGCATGACGGTTGAAGGCACCGTAATAATTGAGGCACGACGCTATCGGAGCCAGGATCGCAATCGCCAAGACGCCATCGACCGCCTGATCACGCTGATCCGCAGGGCTGCTGAAAAACCCCGGCAGCGTCGGCGCACCAAACCTTCCCCGGCGGCCAGACAAAAAAGGCTGACAGCCAAACGACAACGGGGGGAAACCAAACGGCGGCGGCGAACCGTTCGCATCGCGACCGAAGATGCTTGACATTTAGTCAATCAAACCATTATTTATTCGGTGCCAAGCAATGCCAGAAAAAATCCAAGGCGAAAATCGCTGTCTTATCGGCCTTATTTCAGATACCCACGGTCGGTTGCCGCAATCGATATCAAAGGTTTTTAAGAAAACCGATCTCATCATCCACGCCGGAGATATCGGCGATCCGAACATAATCCCTGCGCTGGAAAAAATTGCCCCGACCAGAGCGGTAAGGGGAAATATGGACGTGGGCAAATGGGCCCGCCAACTGCAGCAAAAGGAAACGATTGAAATCAACTGCAAACGGTTGCATGTAATCCATGATGTCTACAATATGGATATAAATGCAGAATCAGATACCTACCATGTGGTGATTTACGGACACACTCACCGTCCGCGGGTGGAAAAACAGCAGGGGATACTGTATGTGAATCCCGGCAGCGCCATGCAGCCGAGGTTCGGCTATCCCCCGTCCGTTGCTTTGCTGGAAATAAATGGTGACTCGATCAATGCCCGGTTGGTTGATTTAACCAGATAGGAGTTTGGTCCCCTACCCGCAAATTTGTTTTTACACCAAATGGTGAAAAGATGGAAAAAATATTTAGTCGTAGCATTTTGATTTTGAAAGATATGCCAACTGTTAGGCATTCCGAAAACAAGAAAACGGGAAGGCTTTATAAAAAAACTGCTGCGGCCTCCCCGTTCCTTACTAAAGGGCTCTGAAAAAGGGCTACTTTTTTTTTGCTACCTTTTTTTTTGCTGCCGGTTTCTTTGCTGCCTTTTTTTTTGCTGCCGGTTTCTTTGCTGCCGTTTTCTTTGCTGCCGTTTTCTTTGCTACCGTTTTCTTTGCTGCCTTTTTCTTTGCTACCGTTTTCTTTGCTGCCGTTTTCTTTGCTGCCGTTTTCTTTGCTGCCGGTTTCTTAGCCGCTGGTTTTTTTGCTGTTGTTTTTTTCTTCGCAGTTGCCATGGAACCTCCCTTAATGTTTAAAATATTAGGAACAACGCATAGCCCTTCAGTTTAGAAACAAATATTATCTTAAGCAATACATTTAGTGTTATAATATAGATTATGCTACAATATATAGTATGTCAAGTTTTTTATTTAATTATATTTTAAGTGGAAACCATTCTTTTTTCAAAATTTTTCCCTTGTTTTCCTGCTAATTTGCCAAATTTTGATAATAGACCTTTTTGATTGCGTAAATGGAAGGTCGTATGTTTCCACTGCCAGGCAATAGGGGCGACAATTGGATCCCGAATTGTTCTGTTCTTCCAGCACATAGGATCGCACAGTCTCCAGCTCTGTTTGATCCACCATTCCTTTTAGAGCTATGATTTTCCCTTTCGAAGACAGCAAAGGCAGGGCCTGATGGATAAATGATTTCAAATCGGTCAAGGCGCGGCTGGTGATGGAATCAAAATACTTACGGCAGGCAGGATCGCCAGCCAGATCTTGGGCCCGGATGTGTAGCGCTTCGATGCCCTCTAATTTCAGGGTGCGGATGACGTGTTTTAAAAAGGATACTTTTTTACGGGAAGCATCTATCAGTGTGATTGACAGGGTCGGAATAACAACCTTGAGAGGGATACCGGGAAATCCGCCGCCGGAACCTATGTCCAGCAGGGTCGCCCCCGGTGATACCAGCTTGGCGGGCGCCAGCGAATCCACAAAGTGTTTGACGGCGACTTCATAGGGGTCGGTAATGGTGGTGAGGTTGATGGTTTTGTTCCAGTGAAGAAGTTCTGCGGCGTAGGCGGCAAACCGGTCGGTGTGGCGGCGATCAAGATCAAGATCGAAGGATCGCGCACCGTCAATAATCAACTTTGACCATTCGTTCGTTTCGATCTTCATAATTAAAAGCTCATAGCCTATAGCTCATAGCTCATAGTAATAAAGTCCGATCTTCAGGCTACCAGCTATGAGCCATGAGCCATGAGCTAATTTTAATTGATACAGACGCGCCTGACCTCCGCCATATCCGTATGGCCCTTAAGCACTTTCATGATACCGTCCTGTTTCAGGGTGGACATGCCCTCCTGCATGGCCAATTCAAAGATCTGCTCGCTATTGGCTGCCTTTTTAATCGCCAATTTAATTTTGGGGGTGCCTTCCATTAATTCATGGATGCCCATACGACCGCGGTATCCGGTGCCGGAACAATTATCACAACCACCGATTTTGTACACGGTCATCCCTTCATCATATTCAATGCCTGATTTTTTAATTTGGTTTTTGCCGTAATCGGAAACCAATACCTCAAAATCATCTTTGGTTACCGGAGTTTCTTCGCGGCAGTTGGTGCACAGGCGGCGTGTCAGCCGTTGGGCTAAAACCCCCAGAAAGGCATCGGAAAAATTAAGCGGATTCAGCCCCATATCCAGCAAACGGGTAATGGTTTCGGGGGCGCTGTTGGTATGCAGGGTGGAAAAAACCAGATGGCCGGTCAATGATGCTTCAATGCCGATGGAAGCTGTCTCCTCGTCGCGCATTTCACCAATCATAATAACATCCGGATCGGCACGCAAAAAGGCTCGCATCATTCTGGCAAAATCAAGCCCGATTTTAGGCTTGACCTCGGTCTGCCTTAAACCGGCCTGGGTGATTTCAATGGGATCTTCAGCCGTCCAGATTTTAATACTCGGTTTGTTGATATAGCCCAGAATGGAATGCAGCGATGTCGTTTTACCGGACCCGGTAGGACCCACGGCCAGAATGAGTCCGTAGGGCTTGGCAATGATATTTTTCATCACCCTCAAGTTCCGATCGGTCAATCCCATCTCGTCCATTGCCATGGCACCGGCCGAAGCCAGAATCCTCATGACCACGTCTTCGAAACCGCCGGCGGTCGGCAGGGTTGCAACACGCAGTTCAAAGGCCGGCACCCCTTTGCGCCGAAATTTGATTTTGCCGTCCTGAGGCAGACGTCTTTCGGCAATATCCAGATTGGACATGATCTTAATCCTGGAAATGATACCGCGTACCATGGAATTAGGGACTTTCATGTATTCCTGACAGACACCATCCAGCCGGAACCGGATGGTTGTGGCTTTGGTAATGGGTGAAGGCTCGATGTGAATATCGGAAGCATTTTTGCGATAGGCCGCAATGATAGCCTGGTCCACCAGTTTAACGACTTGGCTGGAAGCCTCATCGACTTGGTCGACCACCGTCTCTTCCTCTTCCTCTTCAAATTGCACATCCGGCAGCATTTCAAAATCTTCCAGGCCATCATCCATGGAGACTTCACCCGACGCTGCACTGCCCTCACTAAAGAAATGGCGGATAAATTCAAGGATATCCTCACGGATAGCCACCGAAAAATTTATTTTGCCGGTCTTCATCAGGGTTTTGATATTGTCGGTTTTGTTCAGGTCCCTGGGATCATCGACCAGGATTTCAACACCTTCCTTGTCCCAGCTGAGCGGAATCCAAAGTTCGTTAAGCAAGAACGATTTCTTGAGATTGGACAACAGTTCCACCGGTACGGGAAATGAAGAGTCATAGGGCCTGAACGGACAGCCATAGAATAGGGAAAATGATTTGCCGATGGCTGCTTTATTGATGTGAAAATGTTCAATCAACACAAATTCGACGCTTTTTTTCATCTTTTTGGACAGTGCAAAGGCCTGCTGCAACTTGTCGGTGGTGACCATGTTCTCCCGCAGCAGATAGTCATATTTGGAACCGGAAGCCAAACTCGCACTGACCGAATCCAGGCGTTTTCTAACTTCGACATTGGAGGGATCCAGTTTGGAGGCGTCACTGTAAAGATCATGGGACTGGTCGCGATGATCGCGCTTTTCCAGTTCCTGCCCGATGCAATATTTGACCCGGGCCAATTCTTTTCGCTCCAATTTAAGCCCTTTGATCAGTTTATCAAATTCCGCGACGGCCTTTGACGGCGAGTACAATTTCAACAGGCTTTCCACCAGGCCGGGAACTATTTTTTCGGTTGGGTAATCTTCTTTTAACATTTTCACGTATTCAGCAACTGCTTCACCGTGAAGTCCCATTTCCTGGAATGCCGATGCACTGTCAAGAATTTCGGAGACGTCGCCCTGACTGCTAAACGATTTTTTTAACATCGAAATGTCTTTGGCGGAAACGCCCTTTGGCTTGGTGTCCGCCATATCGGCGATTTCTTTTTTCAGCAACCCAATGCGTTTTTTGATTTTATCCTGGACCGGGGCATCCTGGGGGGAGACAATCGAAAGAATACTCTCATAAATGTTTAGGGAGTCACCGTACAATCCCATGGATCGACAAACTTCAGCTTCATTGATTCTGGATTCTATATCGGTTCTCATTGCAGTTTATAAACCTTTCGTTCGCTTATTTTTTAAACAGGCGTCTGATGCCTTTGGCGGCTTTGGCCGGCTTTAAGGAAGGCAGCAATATGTCACACTGGAGCCGCATCATGGCAATTGGCACAAAAAGCCCCATCAATATTACCAGATATCCGATATCTGTTCTGCGGATGTAAAGCCGGCCTTTTTTAAAAATCAAATCTGTTTCTCTCATTCCGGCCAACGACTCGATGAACAAACTCCAGTCCCTGCTTTCAATTCCTTCCGGTTGGGCCTGGTTGAATTCTTTGTACAACGGATCTGCGGTAAAAGAGAACAGCATAAGGCCCTTGACGCCTTCCATATTCAAAATGTCTCTGAACAATTCTCGCATACCAACTTTCTAACAAAATTATCAGCCCCAACCGCGGCCGTCAAAAATTCATTCACTGAGGATCCGGAGGAGTTTGTCTCTCGGGCATTTGGGGTTTACCGACATCACGGTAGTGTTTTCCCCGGGCAGCACGATAAAATCGTTTTCTTCACCCTTGTCAATATAGCCCATCTCAAGCTCTCCAATATTAAAAAAAACGCCGGCCCTGGATAATTGCAGCAAACGACTGTCCCAGGAATTGTCCTGGTAAATATCCTCCAAACCGCAGGAGGGTCCCAGCTTGGCTTCGAGTTTCTCCTTAATCGCGACGATAACGTTTACCGGATCCGGTTCAAAGGGCTCAACTTCCTCCATCACAGCCGGTTGGACATCCTCGGCAATGTCTTCGTCCTTGCGCCGGGCAGCTTCAAGGATGAGATGCTGCATCTCGCTGTGAATTCTTTTTTCTTTCAAGGCACAGCCGTTTTGAATCGACAAGTTTACCTGGTCCCATGAGAAGATCTCGTAAGCGGCATTTTCACCCTGCAAATCATTTGCCCTTGCATCGAGCAATTCACCTTCTTGAAAAAAAAGGATCCCCTTTTTATTCGAAAATTTATCTTCCAGGCGAATGGTGCAGGTTTTCTGTTCCATTTCCACCAACTGCAAAAACATACCGGAAGACACGTTGTGCAGCGTTCCGCCTTCTGATTCCTTTCTTAAAGTGGTCATGATCTGACGCGCCAGGTTTTCTATCAGAAACGGTTTCGCAACATAACCGACCGCACCGCCTTCCCTTGCCAGATGCTCCATTTCAGGTGTACTGTACCCGGTTATAATGATGACCGGAATATCCGGATAGTGCTCCATAATATGGGCCAACAGCTCAAACCCATCCATTCCGGGCATCTTTAAATCAGTGACAACCAGCGAGATCGTGTTTTTTTTCAAGCATTCCAAGGCCTTGAGTCCGTCTGAAGCCAGCAGAATGGAAAAGGAGTCTTTATATTTTTGAAACCCCTCTTTCAGAGCAACCAGCATTTCGCGGTCATCATCCACCAGCAACACATTTTTGATCATGAAATATCCTTGACGGTCTGGTCCCAGGAGGCTTTGTCGATATCAACTATTTTGACACCGGCCACGTAATCCATGGCCTCATACTTTTTAATATTGCCGATCTTTTGAGCAATCTCATTCATTTTCTTCATCTGGTCGTAAACTTTTTGAACTTTTGGAAATATGCTCCCGTCGCGATCCAGTTCCGACAGGATTTCATTGAGCAAATTGTTAACAATCGTCAACGGTTGATTTAAACTGTGGGCCACGCCGCCCGCCATTTCAAGCACGCCCTGAAATTTTTCATCATTGCTGCGCTCTTTTTGCCGGTTGACGATGTCGCTGACATCACGGGCGATACATTTGATGTGATGGGGTTGACTGTCATTTCTAACCAGATAGGCATGCCAGTCCAGATGTCGCTTTTTGGCGCCCCGGTCCGTGACCGCGAGGATGGTCTCGTTGCGACCGATTTTTATAATGTCTGCAAGAAAAATTAAAAAAAATTCTCTGTCTTCGGGAGCGAAAAAGCCGGACACCGGTTGTCCGAGCATCTCCGCCCGGGAAAAGCCCATCAATTGTGCCCCAGCCCGATTGATGTCAATTAGTCCACCGTGTAAATCAATCACGATGACAGCATGTTTCAGATCATCAGCCCTGCCATCCATTCGCAGGACGTCTTCTGAGACTTCAATCTGACCGGTGATTTCCCTTAGATAACCGTCTAAATGAACCACCATCTCGTCATCGTCTAAAACCACCTTGGCCGAGACGGCACACATGATGGGGGTTCCGTCTTTCATTTGGAAGGCAATCGGCAGATCAGACAGCCGTCCGCGCTGTAAAAGAGAGTGAATGAAGACACCCCGGTCTTTTTTGTTGCGATATAGACCTATCACCGGAGAATCAATGAGTTCATCCGCTGAAGCAAATCCAAAAATATTGGCGAAGGCCTTGTTGCAATAGACAATTTTGCCTTCCAGGGTCGTGCGGAAAATTGCTGCGGGAATACCGTCAAAAAATTCAGCATATCCCCGGGCAGAAATACCGAAATCACTTATAGAAGGTATATTTGTCATTTTTATAGCTTTACGCTGAAACTCTCCAGTTGCTTGGCATATTTGTCTGACCATTCAGTGCAGGAGTTCAGCAGTTCCGGGAGCATCCCCAGTTCCTGCGCCAATTCCCGGATAGAGTTTACAACTCCGTCAATCAACTGCTTGTCACTTGCCGAACCTGAAAAGTCTATTTTGCGATTTGAATAGTCGAATTCGCCGGCAAATGGATCCAGAAAAGCATATTCTTCAGCTTTCTCCACAAACTTCTTTTTTAACAGCTTGGAAAAATTGGTTTTCGTCTTCTTTCTGGAAATAACCGCATTTTCAAATATCACCATCAGTTCTTCCAGCATCCTCAATATAGTTTTGGATGGACCGGAAAAACTGGTTCTGGATTCACCCTCGGCCTTCATTTTTGACAGGGGGATCCGGCAAACGTTAAAGGTGGCGCTGGATGCCTTGGTTTTGCGAATCAGCAACTCCTGGTTCTTTTTGGAAAGTCCGGGTTCTCCATTGTCCCATGAATACGAACCGCCCATGATTTTTCCATTAATGATAAAAATTAAACCGCCTTCTTTGCCGCCGCCAATGGTGACTTCGACATAACCGGTCAATTTCTCGGAGCTCATTTTGCGAATGAGACCTTCAAGATCGGTGAACTCGGTGCTGAGACCTTCATATATCTTCTCAGCCGTTGGAATACTTGCCCAGAAGTAAACCTCCTCAAATGAAAGCTGATAAATATTGACCGTAAAATTATGTTGTCCCCCGGCATTTACAAGGTGCTCAATTGCCGCGGCCCCCGTCAGGTCAAGTTCTTTTTCTTCATAAAAGGCGTTTAACAGATCATCTTTATCGAAAAATATGACGCCTTCGGCCGCATGGGATTTAAAATAGACACCACCGGAACCGATTTCGCCCTGGTAATGCTCAAGCAATTTTTTAATATCCAGGTAATAAACGTTCAGGTTTTCTATTACCGGCTTTTCTCTTGGGATAATGACCATTATAGATTCTTAATAATTGTTTCTTTGCATTTTAGGGCATCCGCCTGAGGCGGATTCATCACGAAAACAAGAAAGCTGAAAAGCACGAAATTTAGGTCATCTTTTTTTTCGTGTTTCCGTTATTTCATGCTTTCGTGATTAATTTTGTACCATGGCCTTTAGCGCCGTCGACGCAACCTTTCAATGGAAAGCCTTATGCTGTCTTGCATTCTCGCGATAGCTTCAGCAAGTTCTCCTATTTCGTCCTTTGAAGTTGTTTTAACTTCCATCCCGAGCTCACCGACACTGATGCGGTCGGCCACATCGGTCAATGATTTTATTTTTCCGGTCAGCCGATGACCGTAGATCGTAACGATGAGGCCAATAAGCAAAAGGGTCAGCCCCAATATTGCCAATGTGATCAGTCTGGCCCTATCGGTCAATTCTTTGGCGCGCACCTGCATTCGTTTCACCGGACCGGTGAATTCATCCATGTAGGTGGTGGCCGCGATAACAAATCGAGTTCCGGCAATCGGTATGCACACCATAAATTTGTCACGGAACTTACCGTCCTTATCCTGCCAGGTGTAATATCCCTGGGATTTTTTACCTCCCTCGACGCCGATAAAAATTTTCCAGAAACCGGGAAAATTTCGCCCCAGAGGTTTTTTGAGTGAACTCATATCGATGCCGATTATTTTATTGTTAACATGAGCCCAGGTTCGCCAAACCCCATCCGGACCCGGCAGTTCATACAGCGCCGTATAACCGGTCATTCCCACTTTTTGCACCGCGAGGGTTTTAATACCCATGTCCGTATTGAAATCTTCTCGAATCAATTCCGGATGGCTCGACAGGTATAGTTTGCATTGCATCGCAACACCGGCTGATATGTCGGCAATTTTTTCTTCAGCCATCTGATTGACAAACTTGGAGCTTTCCCGGGTGAGCAAGTCCGACATGCTTTCGAGTTGCCATAAATAGAGCAGGCTGGCGGCGGCCATCAATATTATTGGAACCACCATAAACAGCAGAACCATTTTGGACCGCAAGCCGAGGCCCTTGGTCCGACGTCTGGCTTTTGCAGGAGTCTGGCGGGTATCCTCCATGGCGGCCATTGGGCTATGGTCAATGGTTGTTGTTATGGATTCCAATGTCGGCCGGGAGTCAGTTTCAGGTTTCTCCGGCGGCGGCTCCGGTTTTGATACCACAATGAGGTGGGTACACTCCCGGCATTTAAAGCTGGCAGCCTTACCTTTAATCTTTGAAGGATCTATCCGGTATTTCTTTCCGCACTCCTCACAGATTATAATCATACCATTTGCTCCCTAAATGATTAAATATTTTCGATTGCCCATTCCACCAAACCAATATTCAATTTTCATTATTCATTAGAAGCCATCTCAAAAAAAGGATTTTGGTTCAAAATCGCGGCGGACGCGAGGTTTAAACCGGAGGTCCGCCTCAGGCGGATCGGGATTTAAACCGAGCGCCCAACAAAGAGTTTGGGCCAAAAGACTTTTTTGAGATAGCTTCTAGTCAATCCTCCGCCGATGTCGGATCCGGGTTTAGTTATTGGCGTATCTTTTTGCCTGAATGATGCTGACCATGTTTTTTATGAATATCGCTTTCTTCTCTTCACGTCTGATATTGCCGGCTAATCTGTCGATCAACTCCGTGACGAGATAACGCGGAAAACTATTCACCTCATGCCCAAGGTCATGAACCTCGTCCTCGATCAAAACGCTTGCGACCGGGCCGATGGCCAGTGCGAATTCATCGAGCAGTTTGCGAAAAAAATCGTTATCCACCGGGATGATTTCCTGTTCAACCTTCGCGATGAGTCCGAACTTTAAAAGCTTGGCGATCAATTCCCTGATGGAGCCCATGCTCAGCCCTGTTTTTTCGGACAGGGCCCCCAGCGTTGCCTTCCCGTCCAATTCCATGAGAACTATCAGCGTTTGGCCATCGAGGGAAAAATTGCCCGCGTCATCCCTGACCTTGCGCTTGTAAATCATGGAAGATATATCACCTGAAGACATTACCATGGCATCACCTGTACGGAATTATTTATGACAATCGGTAAGGGACAGATACGGTAGAATGACAACCGATCGCCATGCAAAATGAATCTCGGGCAATTCACAATCAGTTCATCTTGTAGCAAACCCGGCACCCGTAGAGCATTATTGGTTTAGCAATGCTTTGATCTCCTTTTTTAAGGCACTTATTTCATCGTGAATATACTTTTTAATCTCATCGACGGCTTCGGCCAGGGTTTCAACCGAAGGCTCGCGCAAGGATACAACATCGGACTCCTGCCCTTGATCTATCACCGGCGATTCGGATATTGCGGCTTCAGACAGTGGAACAGACGGCTCGGTGAGGGTTACCGGCTGATCTTCTGTTGCTTTTGCGATTTCCCGTTTTTCGGCTTTGGCGGGTTTGATCTTCGCCTTTGGCTTTGCTGCGGTTTTGACCTGGGCAATCTGGGTTCTTAATTCTTTGTAGCGAAGCATCTCGGCCTGCAGGATCTTTTTTTTGACCGTTGTGGCCATATCCCGGGCGAGAACGACTTTATCAAGACTGGCGAAAACAGAGTTTAATATTTTAAAGGTTTTAGGATGTGACTTGGCGCGGTTGGTTTTGATGTAATCGCCCAGCGAATTAAGGATTTGAAGAAACGTCAGAACGATTTTATCATGTTTGTAGGTCAGCTTCAGATCCTTTATTTGCTGGATAAATTTTTGCAGAACATCATCGGTTATTTCCCAGTCAATGGATAGGATCAAGTTTTTTAATTCTGCCAGCGGATAATGCGCTGCAACATCATTGTCTTTCGCCTCCGGTAGCACTCCATTATTTTCACCAAAGAGATCGTCCAACCGACTTTCAAGTTCAGAGCTCAAGGTATCAACATCTTTGGAATCGGCCAATTTGCTTTCTCCTATTTCAAATCTTTTTTGATGGATGCCACGGTCATCGAGATAATTCTCTTTAAGGTTGCAACCACGTTGGTCCCCAAAACGGCACTGGCCGCAAAAGAAGGTATTTTAAGCTGACCGTTCAGATCTTTTTCAAGAGTCGACAATGGTAAAAGCGGAATGCCCTGCTCTTTGAGATCTATTTTATTGTACTGCATCACAAAGGGGATTCGGAAGATGCTTTTCTTATAAGCAGCCAGATTTTCTTGAAGGTTTTTCAGAGCAAGGATGTTTTTTTCTCTTCTTACCGCCATGGCATCGGCTACGAAAACGATACCATCTACACCCCGTAATACCAGCCGGCGGGTGGCATTGTATTTGACCTGACCGGGTACCGTATACAATTGAATTTTAACATCATAGCCGTTGATGATTCCTATATCAAAGGGAAGGAAATCAAAAAACAAGGTTCGGTCACCATGGGTTTTGACGGTAACCATTTCAGTATTTATACGCTTGGCAAATTTTTTGTATACATATTCCAGGTTGGTCGTCTTGCCTCCCCTGCCGGGACCGTAATAGACGATTTTAACCTGGATTTCCTTATTTTTCAGATTTACAAATGCCATCAGAATTAACCGGAGCGACTATCGTAAGTAGAAATTTAATAATGGTTCCGAACGCAGAGATACCGATTCACAAAGACACAAGAGGCTCTAAAATAACCTTTAACTGTTCGACGGATTCGGATACTTTCAAACGCAAAAAGCCCAATGAAATATCGTTGCCAAATATGGTAATCAATAAAAATTCGGTGGTTATTTTGTTGAAATGAATATTTTCTGTTTTTCCTTTATGGAAAAGCAGCGAGAATTCATTTTCACCGATGATTTTGGCCATTGCGCTGACAGCACCGAAGTTGCCTGCCGCCAGGGCCGCCAGCGAGTAAATGTCATGCTGTTTTTCACCATTGTCCAAATTGGCAATGATATTGCCGGCCATATCGATTAAAAAAACACACCGCACCCCATTGTCAATGAGGTCTTGGGTTAAAATATCTTCAATTTTGTCGAGCTGTTTTTGACCAAGCGTATAAGACAATTGCCAACCTCCCTAAAATGTTGATGTTGATAAAAACTCTATATCTCAATTGATTTCGGTAGCTTTTGGTAAAACTTTAATTTTTTTCAAAAAACAGCAGCAGGTGGGATCAGAAACGTTACCTTCCGGATATTTACCTCTGCCGGTTTTTCTCTAACCAGCTTTGCAGGTTGTAAAGACCCCTAGAAATGATGGTAATTTAATTAGGAGAAACATGCCTTATACTTCTTAAATTACAAAATATATAGCATTTTTACAAGATAAATCTTTCAGCCGGTTTCGCTAAAATCCATTTCAATCCTGAGATCTGATCCGCCGCTGGAAGAAATTCTGGCTTTCGGAAATCTGTTTTTGAACACGCTTATCATAGAACTATTCTCGCGCAAAACGGTCGCACAGAAACCGCTGTAGTGATTTTCTTTTGCTATTTTTTCTAGGATTTCAAGTAGATAAGAGGCGATTCCCTTTTTCTGAAAATCCTCCCGCACTACAAAGGCCACTTCTGCGCGGTCTTCGCTGTCCTGGGCATAAGAACCGATGGCCATTATTTCTTTATGCCCGCCCTTCTGGACGAGGCCTATCATTGACATGTTTTTGTGGTAGTCCACACTGTACCATTGTTTCTGAACGACCTCATGGGAAAAAGTTCGCATCTTGTAAAAATATCGCATATATATGGTTTTTTCCTGAAGGGAGTAAAAGAAATTGCGATAGGCAAATTCATCAGATGGCAGAAGCGGGCGAAACTCGACGGTTTTCCCATCTTTGAGCCTTAAGGTATATTTATAGCCTTCCAGAAAGAGGAGATCCTCGCTGGTGGGTGGCAACTGATCTGCAAAAATGTAATGGCGCTTTTTAGCGACCTCGATGAGCTCTTCGCGGAATTTGGGATGGGCAATCTGGGCCAGTTCCATTACTCTCTGATAAATTCCTTTGCCCTTCAATTCAGCGATACCATATTCGGTAATGACAAAGTTGACATCTCCCCGGGTGGTGGCCACACCCGCTCCTTCACTCAGATGCGAAACAATGCGCGAAACTGCGCCGTTTTGGGCCGTAGACGGCAGGGCAATAATTGAAAATCCTCCTTTGGACATCGAACTTCCGCGCAAAAAGTCAACCTGGTCTCCAATTCCACTGTAGAAAAGATACCCCATGGAATCCGAACAAACCTGCCCGGTGAGATCCACCTCCAGGGCCGAACTGATGGAAATCAGGTTATCATTGCGGGCAATGACCGTGGGATCATTAACAAACTCCGAAGATCGGAAATAAAAGATCGGATTGTCATCCACATAGCGGTAGATCTTTTCAGATCCCATGCACAGCGAGGTTACCACCCTGCCCGGCAGAAAATTTTTCTTTTTGTTGGTAATAACATCTTTCTCAAAAAGGGGCAGCAGCCCGTCGGTGATCAGTTGGGTGTGGATTCCCAGATCTTTTTTATCATCCAGGTACTTTAAAATGGCATTCGGCAAATTGCCGAATCCAATCTGAAGGGTGGAGCCGTCATCCACCAACTGGGAGATATAAAGCCCAATCCGGCGCGAAACTTCATTGTCTTTTATACTCGGCAGGGCTTCAACCAGTGGTTCTTCGTGGGGAACCAGCCAATCGATATCATCCACATGCACAAAACTGTCTCCCCAGGTTCGGGGCATTCGCGGGTTTACCTGAGCAATAACAACCAGTGAATGCTCAACAGCGGATCGCGTGATGTCAACCGAAACACCGAGGCTGCAATAACCGAATCTATCGGGGGGACTGACCTGGACAAGGGCGGCATCGAGCCCGATGCGATGACTGGCAAACATTCTGGGGATCTGGGATAGATATTCGGGAATGTAGTCGATCTTACCTTCAAAAGCAGCTTTGCGCATGGATTGACTGATAAAAAACAACTTTAAGGAAAATCGGCGGATGAAGGACTCATCATCAACATACTGGGATAACGTCGAGGACAGCATCTGATAGACCATAATGTCCTGAAGTTGCAGGTCTTTGACCATGGCCCGAATGAGATGCTGGGGCTCTCCGCAACCGGTTCCGATAAAAACACGACTGCCCCGCATGATTTTTGAAACCGCTTCTTGAGCGTCGACAACTTTGGAAGCGTAGGCGTGTTGCCAATCCATTGATTTCCTCCTGAATCTGAGATTGTGTCAAATGATAACCCAATTGAGTAAAAAAAAATGGGAGTTATCGGTTACTCGTTATTCGTTAATAGTTTAAAGAAGAGTATATATCAAATATTTCACATAAAATCGATAGTTTCGTCATCACCGGGAATTAACCCGGCTGGATAAAGATGTGATAGAGGCGCCGGAGCCACCGAGTTACTTCTGAGACAACACCCGCTGAGCAAAAGATTCAGAAAACAAAGAAAGGCTGAATCTAGTTTCATCTCTTGCTGATAATTCTTGATTTTATTTGAAAAATCGTAAAAATAATATACAATTAAACATTAGGCATCGCGAATTCTGTAAAAGCTAGCCATCTTTTATTAACTTTAAATTTCTGATTCTGTCTCCCAGTCTCTGTCAAGGAGCCAAGAAAAATGAAAAACAAAATCCATCTTTTAAAGCGCAACAGTTTTCCGTCCCATTCTTTTTTCGATCATTTGCTCAGAGGAACCGAATATTATCGGCATCATGACTATGAACGTGCGGCCGAAGAATGGGGTGCTGCTGGATGGCTGAACTATGAGACACCCATTAACATCAGACGTGATAAAGATAGAGTGTTTTTGGGAGGCTTTATCAGCGAAGTTCCCTTTCTGTTTTTTCTTTATGCGATTTATACCAACAAGGTTAATGGGGTTGGGGCCATCAAAGTCAACGGCGTCACCAAGAATTTAGTCTTCCACGATGGGCGCCTGGTAAGAGCAGCCACGAACATCAAGGAGGAAAGAATCGGCAATATTATTCTGCAAAAAGAACACCTGACCCCCGCGACGCTGGATATGCTGGTTAACGATGCCGCAGTGCAGGGTAAAAAAATCGGCCAGTATCTCGTCGAAAAAGGCTTGCTGTCCCTGGATGCCCTTCGGGATATTTTATCGCTGCAGATGGAGCAGATACTTGTTGATATTATCTTATGGCAGCGGGGGTATTTCTATTTTCTTGAAAGACCCATCGGCAAAGACCTCATTGTTAATTACGCCCCCCTTAATCTTGCCCGCGTGGCAACTTATAAAGGGCTTAGCCTGGAGGAGTTTCGAAGCAAAATCCCGAGCCGCAAAATTATCTTCCGACCCTCACCCTTTGCGGAGACAAGACAGGAAGAAATCCAGCAGAGGTTAACTGATACCCATAAATTTATATTCTCGATTATCGACGGAACCCGCAATATTCAACAATTGGCACGGTTTAGCGGAATTGATGAAAATTCAGTGATTGAAATCCTCCACAAATTGAATGCGGCCGGGATGATCAGGCAATCGAAAGAAATAATCGAATATGAAGATAAACAATATAATGAGATATCCAATGTTATAGACACGCTGTTGGAGATCTATTCTTATCTTCTGCACCTGCTGGTCGCAGAAATTGGCAGGCGCTCCCGGGATGTCGTTCAGCGGGCCCAAATCTCATTAAATAAGCGACACAAAGCCATGTTCGCGGATATACCACTGGATTATCCGGACCGAGTCAGCAAAGCAATGTTTCTTAAAAATATGGCCTATTATTATCCCGAGCCGGCACAAAGATATCTTTTTATTGAAGCGTTCTGCGAACTGATTGGAAATTTGCGCACTGAAATACACCGGTATCTGGGAGGAAAATTTGCTTCGGATGCAACGCTGAAGATTCAAACTGAAATAAAAAATATTGAACGGTATGCCAGAGAGACCGCCTTGAGAAGTCATCTGCTCGAGACCTTTGATCGACTTTCGATGTAGAGGTTAACTGGGGGAATTATGACCAATATTTCTTTTGATTTTGTAACCCTGCTGATTTTTATCCTGCTAACATTTACGATTTATAGCGTCATCCTAGCGGTTTTCATCAATGCCAGGCGGAAATATAAAGGCGGAATAGTCGGCCAGGCAATTCAATTTATCATTGCCACCCTCGGTTTTTTTCTTCTGGCCGATGTGGCGTTGATATTAATTCCCCAGTTTGGGTTTCAAACGGGATATACCGTCCATGTCATTTTAAAGATATGCGCCATGACATGTCTGGCCATCGGAGGGTTGAAATTTTTTGTAAAATGAATCAGCTTTCAACAAAAGCATTGTACTGCACACCCGAGCGTTGCGCTCGATTGACAAAGGATTTGGCAAATTTGAGCTGCGAATCCGTACCTTCCTTCAAATCCACTAATAACTCTTCGGTCATGATAGCCTTGGTCCGGCCGTCTTCAATAAATATGATCCCGTGCTTATCGTCTACCGGGAACCAAACCTCGATACATCCTGAAAAGCTTTCATACTGAAGTTTATCTAAGAATTCTGAAAGGTTAGAGTATTTTGACGAGAGATTTTTATGCAGCAACCTGACTGAAAGGCCATAGGCTTCAGACAAGAACTGCATGTTCTGCAGCGGCAGCTGGGTGACCTTTATTGTCCCGCCTTTATCCTGCCTGGAACGGATCAGAATGCTCCTCACGGCTCTGCTCCCGACATTTCTTTCCTCCTCCAGCGCAACGAGACCGTTGACCACATCTCCTACCTGCAAAAAAAGAGCACATTGGCTGTCGGAAAACTCGAATTGGAGATAGCCGCTGAATTTCTGGCCTTTTAGAAACAGCAGCAGCTCATCAATGTCGACAAATGAGGTCTTTAGATTAACCCACATATCGCTACCGTCCAGCAAAAGCATAAGCCTTCTCCCAACAGTTAAATTATGAAAATCTTGCTTTTGTGAGTTTCCACTTAATCTCTTCTATGGATAAACTATCATGGGCAAAAGAACCGTGTCAATAAAAGCACATAATATTTCACTAGAAAAAAATCATTGACAAAATCATTATACCATCTTATTTTGTACAGTTTAAAACAAACTGAGTTTAGCATACAATCCCTCATTCGGCTTACGTTGCTCAGATGGGGGATTTTTTAATTTTCATCATCACCCCTGGTACCACAAAGAGCAGGATACCCAAAAAGGTTAAGGAAAAATGAGAAAAGATATAGCAAAAGTCAGGAATATCGGCATTAGTGCCCACATCGATTCCGGTAAAACGACCCTGACCGAGAGAATTCTGTATTACACCAAGCGGATCCACACCATTCATGACGTCAAAGGCAAAGATGGCGTGGGTGCCACCATGGATTCGATGGAATTGGAAAAAGAACGCGGTATCACCATCGCATCTGCAGCCACCTATTGTGAGTGGCGCAACCATGAGATCAACATCATTGATACCCCCGGCCATGTCGACTTTACCATTGAAGTGGAGCGCTCCCTGCGCGTTCTGGATGGTGCTGTACTGGTTTTGTGTGCGGTCGGTGGCGTGCAGTCACAATCGATAACGGTCGACCAGCAGATGAAACGCTACAAAGTGCCGTCTGTTGCCTTTGTCAATAAATGTGACCGCAGTGGTGCAAACCCCTACCGGGTGATAAATCAACTCAAAGAAAAATTGGGGCACAATGCCGTGGCCATGCAGATACCCATTGGGCTTGAAGCTGATTTTTCCGGAGTCGTCGACCTGGTTTCCATGAAAGCAAAATACTTTGATGGCGATAAAGGAGAAACGGTTCGGGTCGAGGATATACCGCAAGAATTGATGGCCGAGGCCCTCAAGAAGCGTGAAGCACTCATTGATGCCGCCTCCATGTTTTCCGACTCGCTTACCGAAGCCATTCTGGAAGAGAGGGAAGTTACCGATGACATGATCAATAAAGCCGTGCGCCGCGGGGCCCTGGCCCGGCAGTTAACCCCGGTATTTATGGGTTCGGCGTACAAGAATAAAGGCGTTCAGCCTCTTTTGGACGGAATCACTGATCTGCTGCCCTGCCCCAGGGATATCGAAAACCATGCCCTGAACATGGAAGAAGATGAGAAACCGGTGCTCCTCTCCACGGACAGAGAAAAGCCGCTGGTGGCCCTGGCCTTTAAACTGGAAGACGGGCCTTTTGGACAGCTTACCTATATCCGTGTCTATCAGGGATCGATTGGCAAGGGTGACACCATCGTCAATATCCGTACGGGCAAGAAGGTCAAAGTCGGTCGGGTAGTTCGCATTCATGCAGACCAGATGGAGGATATCGAAGGTATTTCGGCCGGTTACATCGGCGCCCTTTTCGGGATAGACTGCGCATCCGGGGACACCTTTGCGGCTCCAGGTTTTAGTGTAACCATGACGTCCATGTATGTGCCGGACCCCGTAATCTCTCTGGCCATCACCGCTGCAGATCATAAATCCGAAACCAACATGTCCAAAGCATTGGCCCGGTTTACTAAAGAAGATCCGACGTTTAAAGTGCATGTCAATGACGAAACCGGAGATACCATCATCTCCGGCATGGGGGAGCTTCACCTGGAGGTCTATATCGAGCGCATGTTCCGGGAATACGCTGCCCGCGTGACCCCCGGCATGCCTCGGGTGGCCTATCGCGAGACCATTACCCGCATGGCTCCCTTCGACTACATCCACAAAAAACAAACCGGCGGCTCCGGCCAATACGGTCGTGTAGCCGGTTACATGGAGCCCGCCGGTGATACAGATTTTGTCTTCGAAAACCAGGTAAGGGGTGGCGCCATTCCAACTCAATATATTTCGGCCTGCGAAAAGGGCTTCAAGAGCTCCCTGGCCAAAGGTCCCAAGATGGAATTGCCCGTCACCGGGATCAAAATTGTCATCAATGACGGTGCATCTCACGCGGTCGATTCCTCGGAGATGGCATTTCAAGCAGCTGCCCGGGGAGCGTTTCGGCAGGCGTATGCCAAAGCCGGACCGGTTATTCATGAGCCGATAATGAAAGTTGTCGTTGAAACCCCTTCGGATTTCCAGGGCGCCGTCATGGGCTCATTGAATCAGCGACGGGGAATGATCGTTGGTTCCCAGGATGAAGGGGCCATGTGCGTGATTGAATCCCAGGTTCCATTGGCAGAAATGTTTGGATATTCAACTGTCCTCAGATCCTTAAGCCAGGGGCAGGCCCAATTTACCATGGAGTTTGCCCTCTACAAACAGATACCGCAAAGCATCGCTGAAGAACTGGTAAAAAAAGCGACGGAAGAAAAAAAGAACGTCGCATAAACGAAGTGCGGGTTGGAACTGTGTTATGGCAAACTCTAATCAATCCGGTGAGTTAGGATCACTGGGGGAAAAAACTGGATCTGTCGCGTTTGCCGGACGGACGGATTTGGGTCGGCCCCGGAACCATAAAGCGCAAATCTCAACGCTCTGTTCGTCTCCCGGGAATGACGGCCGGCGAAATGCCGCCCCGGAAAGGGCCGGGCAGAGGGCTGACAAAACCAAAGATGGCCGTCAATCCCGCAAGCCGGGGGTTATTTACATCAAAGAGAGGTATTTCACCATGCTGAAAAAGGATCTTATCCTGCGAAATCCGTTACGTGTCATGGGATATGAAAATAATGACATTCTGAGCACCGGGCAATTCGGGGCTGTCCTGGCCCGCGCCGGTGTCGGCAAAACGGCGTTTTTGGTTCAGCTGTCGCTTAACGCCTTGCTCAGAGGCAAAAACGTCCTTCACATCAGCCTCGAAGATCCGGTCAACAAGGTTAGTCTATGGTACAAGGAAGTGTTCAACCTGATTGCCGATCAATATCAAGTGGATCAGATCAACCAGCTCTGGGATTCCTTGCTGCCCCACCGGTTTATTATGACCTTTCGAGTAGAGGGATTCAGTGTTCCCAAGCTGCAGGAACGGTTGGCAGATCTAATGGAACAGAACATCTTCACACCCCAAATGCTCATTGTCGACGGCTTTCCATTTGACGAATCCATGCGCCAGCCGCTGGCGGAATTCAAGGCGTTGGTTGAAAAGCATCAGATGCACGCCTGGTTTACCATGCGCACCCACCGTCATGAAGATCCGGGACCCAAGGGCAAACCGCTACAGCTGGAACAGGTTTCCGACCTGTTTGAAGTCGCTATCCAGCTATTGCCGGAGGGCAAGGAAATCCATGTAAAGGCCGTCAAAGGCGAGAAATCATTTGTTGAAGATCTTGACTTAAGGCTGGATCCTTCCACCATGCTTCTGAAACGTCATCAGTGAACTTTAGCAGCGGTTTCAAAGCAGAACCACGACCGCTGTTTATCCGGCGGCTTGACAGCTGTTTATAACTCTCTCCACCAGATGTAGTAAAAATTAAGATCCGGCGCCAGGGGGTCTATCCCCAAAATACCTGCCTCTACAGATTCACTGCCCGCAACCGGAAGCGTACTTCCAATAGATACCATTAGTTTCTGACCCGTGGATGTTATAATTGGAACCGGAGTGGAAGGTATTCCGCCGCCGAGCATCTTGCTGCGCACGAGGCCAGCACCGCCGAAAGAAAGCGCGGCGGCACCGGTTTTATAATCCAGGGCATAAATCGCTGCCGCGCCTCCCGGCAGACAGGGATCCGTGCTGGGGGTAAAGGTCGTGATATACAGGACTTTATAGAAAACCGTACCCTTTGCCAGACTTTTTTCTCCGATTTGCGCACCGGTTGAATCCACCAGCCGAATATACCAGCCTTTGTCGGTGACCCCGTTACTGTCCGCATCACCGGGGATGTCCATGTCCGGAGGAATGGTCGCCGGATTGGTTACGTCGACCAGATCGGTTTCGGTTATGGTTACATAGGCATGGGTATCTTTCATACTGTAGATTCGATCGGCGGCCGTATCGTTGGCACAGGCCATATCGCGATCCCCGCTTCCGGTTAAGACCAGATCATAGCCCCTCTCAAGGGTTACGCTGGGGGGGTAATAAAATTTTCTAGGGGTTGTGACGGAATTATACACATAGGTCGGTGCCCGGAACAACACATGACCATTCCAGGAATTGATATTTTCATCACTGCGAGGAAAAACCAGGGCAGTCCCGGTTGAATCCTGGTCAAACTGTCCGATTCGCCACACCTGGCCACCGAGATCACCGACGTATATCTTATCCACAAATCCATTGTTGTTTTCATCAATAATATTCACGGTGCCGGGTATGCTAAAATTCATGGCGATGTTTTCAACGCTGTCATTTATAAATTTTTTTACCACCGCGCCCGTAAACACATCGATCGCAATAACAGCCTTTCCGACGCTATTATCCGTGCTGAATCCGCCGCCGATAAATAAAACAGGGGTCCCGGTGGTGTCCGCATCCGTGGTTTTTACCCGTCCGAACCGGGGTTCCGACCAGCTTTCTCCCAGTTCGCTGATAACCAGGTCCGGGGCAAAGTTACTGTTCGCACTTATTCGCCATAAAAACAAAGGATTGTCGGGCTCGGTCACGTCCAAAGCAAAATAGCTGGTGCCCCCTTTGCGCTGGCCGCAGACGATAATGACCCGATCTTTGTCATCATCATCAACATCACCATCGCCGTCCGCGTCCACATCATCCTCCAGAATTCCATTTTCATTGACATCCCTGATGTAGACCTGGGGACTGGAATCGACAAAATATTGATGCCCGGTGCCTTCCACGATCTCCTTTAAACGCGGCAGGTGGTCCGGGGAAATAAAGGCCCAGGATTCTATGCCGTAATGGCTGATCACATCGTTGGGGTCTTCGATATCCGGA
>Ga0208909_1000024_pt1 | contig 24042 bp, 26 predicted proteins | sample Joice_ThreeSqA_D_3_FD_185652 | JGI IMG/M metagenome (GOLD analysis project Ga0208909, IMG submission 185652) | Natural and restored wetland microbial communities from the San Francisco Bay, California, USA, that impact long-term carbon... | ecosystem: Environmental > Terrestrial > Soil >...
CCAGCCAGGATGAGCCGCCGAAAGCCGGCGATTTTAAGAAATTGGAACAAATCTGATAACCGTGCTTTTCCAGTTGGTGCCCGGCATCCTGCAGGAAGGGTGTGATCAGCGGGGAGTGCCGGGGATCAGCAAATACGGTGTGCCCGTAAGATTCGATAAAGAATACGTAGACATCGCTGCCGTTTAGCTTTACCAGCGGCCGCTGGTATTGACGGCCTTTTTGAACGGTCCCATCCAGGGCGGCCTGGTGCTTTTCCATGGAGTCGCTGAGCTGCAGGATAAAATCAATTTCCGCTGCCACCCGGTGAAATATGCCGGGCGTGAAGATAAATCCGGCCTGCCGGTTGGTCCACGGATTCAGGCCGTAAATCAAAACGCCCATCAGGACTGCAGCGGCGGCCAATATCCGTCCCCGTCTGAGCCCGGTGAAAAAGGTGTAAATGGTTTTTAAGGCCCGCGATATCCCCCAGACAATCAGGGCGGCGGCCAAAACCGCCAACAAAGACCAGCAGAAGAAAACTTTCAACGGTAGCGTGCTGTAAAGCAGAAATATCAGATCGGGCAAAAACTGTGAATCTAGGTATAAATTGAAAGGACGAAAAAAATAGGCGGGCACAAGGCTGTCGGCGAAGCGAAACAGGCGCAAGAAGATGATGACCAGGGTCAGTGGCAGGAACACGGCGGGGTGAAAGGTAAGCCCCAGGGACGCACCCAGGCACAGTAAAATCAAGATGATACAGATTTCGGGAGACATCAGCAGGAGGCGGCCGATTTGATTATCGCCGGAAGGATAGCCGAAATTCATCAGGGTGTTGAGAAAGGCGATGGCCGCCGCAAACCCCGCAACCGGACCCAGGGTTCTAATCGCCTTGGTGATCGTCGTGATGGTTTTCGGCGTGAGCTTCATTTTGCAATCGATAAGAGAAAAGATTCAATTTTTTGGAAGCCCTCCCGCCACCCCGGCCGGCTGCGAAAGGTTTTTAAAGCCGCCTGTGCATAGCGAGCCAGCAGCATTCGATCGCCGTGCAGGCGTTGAACCTGCTGCGCGAAGGTTGCAATGTCGCCGGGGGGCACCAGCACTCCGTTGATGCCGTCGACAACGAACTCTCTTAGCGCGCCGCAGGTGGATCCTACCACCGGCAGTCCCCAGGCCATAGCTTCCAGGCATGCCACTCCAAAGCCTTCGTAGGAAAAGGGCAGTACAAACACGTGGCTTGCGTTGAGCCGCCCGGCCAGTTCTTCGCCGTCCAGCGGGCCCGGGATTTCAACTCGGTCTTCAAGCCCGAAACGGGCAATTAAGGCCCTTACCTTTTGAACATAGATCCGGTCCATGGTAAGGCTGCCGATCAGTGAAAGGCGCCAGCTTTGCCGCGGCAGCCGTGACAGGCCCTCAATCAGCGGTAATACCCCTTTATTGGGTGTCAGGTTGCCGACAAATATGAGCTGCAGGGGCCCGGCCCGGTGACAGCGGTATTCCAGGACCGCATCGGATGCCAGAAACCCCAGGCGATCTCCCCCCGGATATGCCACCACGGCGGGCCGCTGCCGGCCAACAAGGGTTTCAACGCTGGCGCGGGTGGTTTCGCTGTTGAAAATAAACCCGTCCACCGATTTAAAATAGCGGCGCTCGACGGCCTGATAAAACAGCTGCTGATATCGCTTTAACGGCTGGCGGCACAAAACCTGATGGACGATGGTAAGAAGGGGGCAGCTTCGCCGGCGCTTGATGCGCTGATTCAGACCAACCAGGGACGGATGAATGAGTCCGTCCTGAAGGAGAAGTTCGCAATCATGTTCGATCAGACGCTGGTAAAGACGGCGCGAAAAGTTGTCTGCCAGGTTGCGCACATAATGATGCGGCTTTAAAGAGATGACCTCCACCGTGTGGCCTTGCTCCCGCAGGTGCTCGATCAGCAGGCGGTCATATATCCAGCCGCCGGTCAAAGTCTCCAGGCTGCCGTAGATAATCAGTCCGATGTGCATCGAAACTCTTCCCGGTATTCAGCCCAGGCCCCATCATTTTCCCAGATTTTTATGCTCAGCCCAGTCAGCGCGGCAGCATTGATTTCTTTTCCCAGCACCCGGCACAAAATGCGGGCGAAGTGCTCAAGGCTGGGATTTAAGTCCCTGAACTCGGGAAGGTCGTTGAGGGTTGTATCCCGGAAATATTCGACGAATTTGTCGAGGTGGGTTTCCACCTCGCAGATATCCAGAAGATATCCGTGCCGGTCCAAATTTCTCCCGTATAGACGGGCTTCCACCACATAATGATGCTCGTGGGGCTCATTTTCAGGCCCCCAATCACCGCCGATGAGCATATGCCGGGCAATGAAATCACGCCGCACGGCTACTGTGTACATGCACGACTCCTTATGAAGAGAATTTGGGAAAGTATTTTCCGGTTAATTGTCGATAGCGGCGATAAAGGTCACCAAACGTTCGCTCGAGATAGATTTCCTCCATGTGTATCCGCATCCGATTATTTAGCATGACAACACAAAAACCGACAGCCATTACCACCGAGGGCAGGTAGCAGAAAAATCCGGCATGGACCAATGCCAGCCCGGTGCTGAGGGGGTTTCTGACAAACCGGTAGATCCCGCCGGTGTACAGGTTTCTGGTCTCGCCGAATTCGTAAAAGGTGACGCGGTTTTTGAGGGAGCAGGCGGCGGCTGTCGATACCAGGTTGCCGGTGACCAGAAAAAATACAGCGGCCAGGCGAAAACTGCCTTGCGGCCGGGGATTCAACGGCAGAATAAAACCGGTGAGGGCGGGAAACAGCTCAACGATGAGCGGCAACATAAACACCAGGATTGTTAGGGCGGTGGCCGTTATTATCACTATCACTTTCAGCTTTGATTCCAGGAGCTGCCCCGCGGGATGATTCCGGGATACGTCTCCATCCACCCGGGCCCGGCTGAGCATTTCGACCGTAGAGCCGGCACTGGGGACTTTGATCCCAAAAATTTGAATCGCCTGGACCAGATAGGTGGCCAGCAACACAAATTTTGACAGCAATATGATAGCGCTATCCATTTTCGTATTCCAGAATCACCTGGATGGTGGCGGCGGGATCCTTATCAATCAGTTCATAGGCTTTGAGGGCCTCCTGAAGCGGTATCCGCTGGGTAATAAAGCTTGCCGGTCGGATGCGCCGGATCATATCCCAGGCAACGTTGAAGCGCCGATTGCGCGACCAGCGCGACGCCAGGTCCGGAGTCAGCGTGCTGACCTGGCTGCTGATCAGGCACAGGCGCCGGCGGTGGAAACGGCCGCCCAGATCGAGGACTGCCGGTTTGCTTCCGTACCAGGAACCGATGACGATGCGCCCGCTGAAGCCCGTGACGGCAATGGCCCGGTTCAAGCCCTCAGGATTGCCCGACAGTTCAAAGGAGAGGTCCGCCAGGCCTTTTGATTTATTGGACTCAAATAAAGCGCTGATTTGTTTTTCGACTCCGGTGAGGGTGGGATCCAGGCACTGGTGGGCACCGGTGCGTTTGGAAGCCTCGCGACGGAGTTTAAAGGGATCCAGGGTCAGAAGCACCGCCAGCGGAAATTTGGCCAGCAGGGCGGTAGCCAATAGCCCGACCACTCCTTGGCCGAAGACCGCTACTTTTTCCCCGATGACAGGTCTGCCGTCCATCAACAGATTGACGGCGGTTTCCATGTTGGCCAGAAAAAGGGCATCCAGGGGATCGATATCAGCCGGGACCGGAATAATCGCATTGGCGTCGGCGGTGAAGCAGCTTTCATGGGGATGAAAACTGTAAACCATCCGTCCCGCCAATTCCCGGTTGACTTCCGAGCCAACCGCGACAACCTCGCCAATGTTGGCGTATCCGTATTTGAGCGGATAGCACACCGGCCGCTGGAGTCCCGGGATGGTCTCATCGACTGCTACATCACCGGGAAACAACCCCCGATAGAGAAGCATTTCCGTCCCGTGGCTGATGGCTGAAAATTTTGTTTCAACCAGCACCTCCGCCGGTCCGACGCCGGGTACGGTCTCCTCTGCAATTTCGATTTCAAACGGCGCCTTAAAAATAATCGATCTGCGCTTCATCTATTGCTCCAATCCGGACGCGCCCATACGACCAGGTCCGCACCAAGCAGCTGGTAATGAACATCGCTAAGCTCAAGAGAGGAAGCGTTTTTAAAGCCCAGAGCGTCGATTACCGGAAGACCTCCGACCAGTTTGGGAGAAACCGTGATTACAAACAGATCCACCAGCTTCAATTTAATAAAGCTGGTAATGACCCTGGCTCCCCCCTCCACCATAATGCTGTTGACCTGCCGGCGGGCCAGTATGCCCATTAAGGCCAAAAGATCGATTAAGCCATCGTCGTTACGTTTACAATTGATCAGCGTGATGCCCTTCTGTTGGAAAGTATCGTAGCGGTCAATCGAGTTATGATTGCCGTTTACAATCCAGGTGCTCGGAGCGGACCGCTGCACAAGATTTGCATCCAGCGGTGTGCGCAGGCGGGTATCCAGGATAATCGGTTGTGGATTTTTTCCTTCGACCAACCTGACCGTCAGGCTGGGATTATCGGCCAAGACGGTCCCGATTCCCACCAATATGGATTGGCAACAGGCCCGCAGCTGGTGGGTCAACCGCATGGATTCGGGGCCGCTGAGTTGCATCTGTTGCCGGCTGGCGGTGGCGATACTGCCGTCCAGACTTTGAGCATAGCTGACAGTAATAAAAGGCCGACCGTTGATCCTACGAAATTCACGGGCGTTATCGATAACTGTTCTGAAATCTTCAATCGACGCTGACGAATTTTTCATGGCGGTTCACCACCTGCCAGTCCAACAGGAAACCGGCCAAAAAAGGAATCAAGACGACCACTGCCGCAATATGCGTGAGCTGCGGGGAGAACAAAGGCAGCAAAACAATTCCGAGAAATACCATTTGGATGCCGGCCATCACTCTGGCAGCCCGGCGCGGTCGAACCGCCGCACAGGGCCTGCCCGCTTTTCTCCTCACCCAGATGGCAAACCTCAATACATAGTAGGCCAGGCCGGCGCTTATGTAGTATTCCGGAAGCTGTCCGTAGTTGATGGCCAACAGACTAGCTACCAATATGCCCAGGGCATCGATGCGGGTGTCCAGCAGTTCACCCAACTGCGTTTGCGTGGCGGTGGCTCTGGCGATCAATCCGTCGAGAGCATCGCCGGCCACTGCGGTCATATATACAGCACCCGCTATCCAGCCGGTCCATCCGGGACCATTAGATCCACCGGGCCATGGCTGGTGCATAAACCCCGCTAAAATCGCTATCAACCCTCCGCGTGCCAGCGTGATCCAGTTGGCAGGGCCCAGGGAAGCCCTCATATCCTGATGTTCACCGTGGGTGTTCAGTCTTAAATTGCGTCGCAGAAGATAAAGGATATAGGTCGTCACCAGCGCAGCCTGGATGCTCCCCTTTACGGAGGATAATGAAGGGAAACAATAAAAAAGCAAGCCGGCGCCGGCAATCACGCCTAAAGCTCCCGCAAACACAGCAAACCACCACTGTCGGCTGAGATGAAAATAGGGCGCGCTGTCAACCATGGAATCGGGCTTTACGCTTGGCCTGAGTTTGTTCACTTGATTAGATTCAATCAGATTATGGCGCAATTGCGCTTTTGAATATCAATGTCGATTCATGCAATATCACATGTGCAAAAAAAAACCCATGATTATTGATGGCGGGTTTGCAAAAGGCTTTCGAACTGGAAGACAGAGTCGCAAAGTTGTGTTCCGTTTTACAATTTACGCAACTATTTGAGTAATTGCCTGGAGCAATCTGAGTTTATTGACCTGTCTACTTCCTCAGGATCCGGATCCAGCGCCAGACGTTCAAAAGCCCCATCAGAGAGGCTGCCACATAGGTCAGCGCGCAGGCAGTCAGAATTTTCTTGGCGGCCGGAACATCCTCCGGGGGAATATAGTTTCCCGATGACAGCAGGGGAAGGGCGCGGTTGAAGCTGGCGTCAAACTCGGTGGGAAGGGTCAGCAGGTGCACCAGTACCGGAATGCCCAGGGTTCCCAATCCGCCAAAAAGCATTAATACACCGACCGACGGCGCCCGGGTGAGGGCGGCCAGCACCGGAATCGCCATCATAATGACGGCGCCGATCCGTTCCAGTTTCTGAGCCGTGCCGATCATCCGGGTTCGGGTTTTAAGGGGTTTATAGCCGGCCTGGTCCTGGAGGGCGTGCCCGACCTCGTGGGCGGCCACAACCACGGATGTGAGGGTTTTGCGACCGCATGTGTTTTCCGTCAGCCGAATGGTTTTCTGCGACGGGTCATAGTGATCGGCGGTATCGGTCACCTCGACCTTAACCTCTTTTATATCCAGACGTTCCAAAACCAGGCGAGCCAGATCGATACCGTTGCCCGAAAAATATTCCTGCCGGTTGTACCGGTTTAATACGTGCCTGGCCCACAGGTGCGGGCCGAACAGGGCGATTATCGCAAGAACAATGATGTAAATCATTATAGGTTTAATCCGAAGGGGTCGGATCGAGGTTTGACCTTTGTAAATTTTTCTTAAACTACCAGTTTTCGGCCAGCAGTTCAAAAGATCCCCGGGGCTTCACGCACGCCGGGCACTTTTCCGGAGCCTCTTTGCCGGTGTGCAGGTAGCCGCAGTTGCGGCAGCGCCAGACCATATCCCGGTCGCGGCTGAAAACCCGATCGGCCTTGAGGTTGGCAGCCAGCTCCCGGTAGCGCTTTTCGTGCTGCTTTTCCGAGACGCTGATGGCCTCCCAGGTGTCGGCGGCCCGCGCGTAACCCTCATCTTTGGCAACTCCGGCAAAACCCGGATACATGCTGGAATGCTCAAAGCGCTCGCCGTCGGCTGCTGCTACCAGGTTCTCATAGGTGCCCTTGATCACCCCGGCCGGAAAGGACCAGGTTATCTCCATCTCGCCGCCGTTGAAAAACTTGAAAAACCGCAGCGCATGCTCACATTCCTGGTTGGCGGTCTCCTCGAAAATTTCAGCGATCTGGGCAAAGCCCTCCTCACCGGCGCGGCGGGCAAAATAGGTGTAGCGGTTGCGGGCCTGGGACTCGCCGGCAAACGAGGTGAGCAGGTTTTTGGCTGTCTGGCTCTCTCTGAATTTTCCCACGGAAAACCTCCTTTACGCCGGATAATCCGCGGCGTTCAATCATTTACTCTATAATCTCAATAGCTACCGGCACGCACTCCTCGGCCGCCTGCCGGACCAGGTCATGGTACTTATCCGGGATTTCGTCAAACTTGACAATGGACAGCAGCTGGTCTTCGTCGTATTCGAAAACTTCCGGACAAAGCTTGTTGCAGTTACGGTCGCCCATGCATTGGCTGTTGATGCGTACTTTCATTTAAGCCTCCTTTTGGCCATCGCGGGCCGGGTTTTAAAAATTTACTTTAAAAACGACTGATGTCGGGGATGTTGTTTTTTACGCCAGTCTCGTCAGGTAGGCATCCCTGGTGAGCCAAAGCTCCTCCATGCGGTACATATGCCAGTGGTCATGCATCAGAATGTGCCTGGCTAGAATATAAAGGGAATATTGCTCGTATTCCGGATGAGACCCTGTCCTTTGCCAGAAGCCGTTATCGGCCTTTTCAAGCAGCGCGAGTTGCTGCTTGCGCCCCTGTGCAAATTTCTCCAGGGCAGCGGCGGCCTCAACCTGCGGCGGCAGCGTATCGGCCTCATTGTCGCCGGGATTGTAGGGGATGAAACGGGGCCGGTCCTCATTCATAAACCGTTGAATGCGTTCCAGCAGCATCGGCTGAACCTCGGCAAGGTGGCTTACATGCTCGGCAATTGTCCAGAAGCCGTCACCCCGACGCCGATTCATTTTTTCCTCAGCAATGCTCCCCACAAAGGCCGACAAAATATTCGTTGATTGCCGCAGCCCTTCCAATAGATCCGGTATGTCCTGCATGGCTTTTCTCTCCTTTATTTTTTTTTCATCTGTCTAATCAGATCAGGAAGTTGTTTTTGTGCTGCCCATAGCCGTAATGTCCGCCGATGGTCGTCGGCAGGAACCCCGAGAAGCAGTTTGCCCGGTGCCACATCGCTAATGACACCGGCGTTCCCGCCAATTTTCGCCCCGTCGCCAACGGTTACGTGATCCTTAACTTTCGCCGCCCCTCCCATCACGACGCCATCACCTAACGTTACGGATCCAGCCAAGCCGCATTGTCCGGATATCGCACAGAATCGGCCAAGTTTGCAATTATGGCCGATTTGAACAAGGTTGTCTATTTTGGTACCGTCGCCGATCCTTGTGGCGCTGAACTTACCCCGGTCAACACAACTACCGGCTCCAATCTCAACGCCGTCCCCAATCTCAACTGTACCGATTTGGGGGATCTTGACCAGGCCCTGTCCATCAGGTGACGGTCTATAACCAAAGCCGTCGGCACCAATTGTCACATTCGGATGGATGATACAGTGATTCCCTATCCGGCAGCGTTCGCGAATGACTGTGCCGGACCAGATAATCGTCCCACTACCGATACGGGTGTCATCCAGCACGGTGACATTTGGATAAAGCCTGGTATTGGCACCGATAACAACACCGGGCCCAATATAACAGCCGGCTCCAATTGCAGCGCCTTCACCGATTTCGGCTGTGGAGTCTACCACCGCGGTTGAATGGAGACCAGGCTCACATTTGGGGGGCCCCGCCTCAAACAGTCGAAGGACTTCTGCCAGAGCAAGATCGGCATCAGCCACGCGTATCAGCGCCCGGTCCTGACCCGGTTCGACATCCAGGCTGTTATTGATGATGGCGGCGCAAGCACGTGATTGTTTCCATAGTTTTACGTATTTTTTTCCCCCAATAAACGTCAGCTGGCCGGCCGTTGCCTCGGATATTTGTTCTACGCCTGTGATCATGATCGTCGGGCTGCCGTCAAGCGTACCGTTTACCACTTGGCTAATCTGTTCGGTTGTAAATTGTTTCAAAATTGCTCCTGAATAACGCCCTGAGTTTTGCTAAAATATTTCCGAGTATGGATCAATCGCTTAATACTTGAATATTGCCCCAAAATTCAGGTATTATCAAGATTATTTGTGGGTAAATTCTGACGGTTTGTTGACCGCCAAGATTTATTAAGAGTTGCAAAATCCGGCACGCCTTGGCTATGCTCACAATATGACCCTAAAGATAAAGGAGGCCCCATGACCGAGAGCAGCATTAAAATTAGACTCATGAAGGCTGAAGATTTTGACGCCGTGGTTGGGATTGACGAGAAAGTACTCAAAGCTTCCCGGCCGGAATACTATGAAATGAAGTTTGAAAAGCTTTTTAAATCCAAAGATTATCTGCCCGCCTCGCTTGTGGCAGAGGAAGAAGACGGAACGGTGGTGGGGTTTGTAATGGGGGAACTCTATATGGGAGAATATGGGATTTTCCAGGAAGAAGCAGCCCTGGATACCATCGGCGTTGATCCCGATTACCGGCATAGGGGTATCGGTGAGCAGTTGATTAATGAATTTCTGGATCATTTAAAAAAAGTAGGTGTTCAGAAAATAAACACCCTGGTCGACTGGAATGATTCCAAACTGATACAATTCTTTAGCGCGAACCAATTTAGCCCGTCCAAAACCATTAACCTGGAAAGACGCCTTTGATTTTTATCAATTTGAGCGATTGAAATCATCAGAGGCTATGGATTGAGCAGGGTTTTTTCCGGTGACACCGTCATAAAAATTCCTGATGGTTTTCATATCGGCGGTAATATCTCCGGTTGGATGGATCAGCGGTCCGATTCCGCCAACTTTGCGCCGATAGTCAAGAAAGCCCAGGGCAATCGGGACCCCGGCACCGCAGGCGATGTGGTAAAACCCCGTTTTCCACCGGATGACGCGTTTGCGCGTTCCGGCCGGTGCGATGGTTAAAATCAGTTGTTCGCTGCGGCGAAATTGCTGAATGGATTGTTCAACCAGATTGTGCGATTGGGACCGCCTGACCGGTATGCCCCCCAGCCATTGGAACAAGCCTTTAAAGGGCCTGCTGAAAATGGCTTCTTTTCCCAGCCAGTGTATTCGGGCCCTGAGAGCAAAGGCCGTCATCAGCGTGAAGGGTAAATCCCAGTTTGAGGTATGCGGGGCGCCAACCAGAACAAATTTTGGGATCGACGGCAGCTGTCCTTCGGTGCGCCATCCAGCCAGGCTCAAGATGAATCGTGAGGTCCAGTGCAAAGCCGCTTCCAGCAGCGGGGTATTGAAAATTGTATGGTTCACTGTGGCTGCTTTCTCTTCTTTTCAAAACAATGCTGTCGCATGGATTGGCGTCAATATCCTTTATAATAATCACGGTTGGTACCTAAAGCAAAGAAGCAGCCGCTGTAGTGCGCATCCGGAAAAAAACGGTCTCAAATATCGCAGCCTCAGGCCGGTTTGAGCAGCTTTTTGATGTCTTCAATTTTTTCTTTAACACCGATGTAGCCTTCTTCAATGGTTTGTTCAACCTGGTCGAAATCCATCATCTTCAACTGTCCGAGACGGGGCTGGATGAGTATGTCAGGCGGTTCCACGGCCAGGTTGATGCGGGTGATGCGCTCCTGCATGATGTTGATGGAGGTCATGACGGTCTCGATGATATCCGGGGTAGATGATTCTTTATGGAGCAATTCGGTTATTTTGCTCGTAAAGCTTATTTCAGCGTGCTCGTAATAATCCGCCAGCTTTTTGAGCATTTCACTTTCATAGGTCGGGGAGTTTCCGGGTTTTTTGGCCGCGGGTTTGGTCTGCTTTTTGGGCTTTTTGTGCGAGACGACCCCGCTGTTAAGATCAACGGCAATCACAACATCGGCTTCCATGGCCCTGGCAACACCCACCGGAACCGGGTCCACCAGGCCGCCGTCCACCAGCCAGCGATCGTTGAGCTTAACGGGCGCGAACAGCCCAGGAATGGACATGGTCGCCCTGAGGGCATTAAGTATATTGCCGAATTTCAGAACGACTTTTTTGCCGGTGTTCATATCGGTGGCCACCATCCAAACCGGGATTTTCAGCTCTGAAAAATCAGCGATATCGGTGTGAATCGAAAACAGTTCTTTCAATCGCTTGGTGCCGTCGAGGAGGCCCGAGCGCGGGAAAACCACGTCAAAATAGGAAAAGACCTTTTTGCCGTCCATTCTGAGAACAAACTCTTTGAGACTTTTAAGGCTGCCGCTGGCGTAAAGCGCACCAACATAAGATCCGACACTGCTCCCGGCAACATAATCGATGGGGATGTTCTCCTCTTCCAGTGCTTCGATAACCCCGATATGAGCCCAGCCGCGCGAAGATCCGCTTCCGAGGGCCAGTCCGACCGTCTTTCGCAATGACATGGTGTTCTCCTGTATGCGGCTGACTTTCATGAATCCAACGCCTTCTATAGGTGGTGCTGAGTAGAAGCTGTTTCAAAAATGCATCTTACCCTCCAGAGGCGGGCAAGCCCTCCAGAGGCGGATAAACGTCCGATGACTGCGTTGCGATGCGGTTTAAAATAGCAGCTCATCCGCCTCCGGCGGACTGCGCTTTAAAACCTCATCGATCCGCCTGAGGCGGACCCTTGAACGCAATCTACAATTTTGAAACAGCTTCTAATAAATACACCAAAAAAAGAAAAATGTCATGTCTGCACCTGTCGGGCGCCTTGGTTTCCTCCTTTATATAATGCCTAGGATTTTTACCCCAACCCCTTTCGGGCTGGTATATGCTACTTTACCCCTTAGCATTACCCCGTTATCATATTTTGTGCCAGCAATAACAAACCTGATAGTCTGGCCGACGCTTGGCTTATCTCTGGTTAGAATAGAAACGCCACCACGGCTTATATTATCAATTGTTCCTTTGGAATATTGATTGTTCCAGGCGAAGTAAATTTGCTTCTGGCAGGATTTTCTGGGATGCTTTCTTAATTCTTGCTCGACGGGTAAATCTGTTTCAAATGTTTTTAGATCATCAGCCATAGAAATAATTTTCGAGCCATACCCGAAATTAAAAATGCTGTTTGTTAAATCCTTTTGCCATAATATTTTTGCACGAAAAAATACTGGGTTATCAGGAGCGGCTGTTAATGAGGTGAGTTTTGAATCTTCAATGCCAATTATAAGATCAGTTCCCACGTCCAAGGCTATTTCTGTTTCAATATACATCCCTTTAGCACTAAAGTTGATCAATCTGGCTCTATAAATATATATATTATTTAATTCTTGCACCGATATTGGAGCTTTGTAAATATTACGAATATCATTTCTTCTTTCAGTATGTCGAATCATCTATTGTCACCTAAACTCTTTCTCCAAATAGCTTTATTTTACCTGTGCTGACGGAGAGAAAATATTCTAAAGCAAACATGACGTTGCTCAATACCCTGGACTAAATGCTGAAAACCATGGGCTGCAGAGCAGAAGGATTCGATATTTGCTTCTTAGGCTATAGTATTTTTGCTTTTTTGGTCTTGATAAAAAATAGTGCTAATTCAGCTTTCCTTCTAAAAATCGAACAAATAGTATGAGCCCAGATATAGCCACCATCAAAGCTATACAAAACGCCGGTGCCATAATCCAAGGAATTTCATTGGCCAATTTTATAATAGACTGCATCTTAAATTGTCCATGTCAGATTCGTCGCATTTGAGTCATTTATTAATAATTTGGCCAGACGCCTTTCGGGTAATTAATAAATAGCTCTATGCTTTCAATCTATGAAAAAATATATGATTGGAGCTTTGATAAATAATTTGGCGGGTTTTAATGTCGGCGAAAATCCGGCAACACTATGTAATTCTTTAAGGTAAAATTAATTTAGTAAAAGGAAACTATAGGCCTAAAATATGTACTCTTCTACGATGGATCAGCAAAAATCGTGCAAATACAATTCGTTACACCGAAATTTCGAAAAAATCTAATGATTTAAGATTGTTAGCTAAGCCTCGGAAGAATCAAAACAAAAGCATGTTAATAATTGATATCAAAAAATAGGAAAAATAATTCACAAATTTGAGTAATTGGCTTCAGAATTGGTTCTGAAATACTAAAAAAATCGACAACTTCAAAAACCGACATATCTTGAAAATCACAACTTTACGATTTTTTAAGATTTCAAACGAATATCACCGTATTTTTCGTGGGCATAAAACCTGGGGCAAATAGCAGATATTTGAATTGGCGATGCTGGCAGGGGTGTGGCATTTGAACAATGCCCTTTGATTTAAGTTATCCCGCAGTCGGACCGATAATTAAGTATGAACACAATCCAAGATAGGGCCAATTTAAATGAGCAATCAAACGCAAATATCTTGTGAATCATGTCGCTCTAAATTTAAAATAGACAGTAACCGTGTTAAGCCCAAAGGAATCTTGGTAATGTGTTCTAAATGTCGGGCAGTTTTCAGGGTTTATCCATCTGATATTGTTAAACGTAGAAAGCACTCAAGGGTTAAAACGCAAAACCTGATCTCTTACTTCTCCTTTAATAAAAATAGAAAGATGATCTCTCATGGGTTGGGTATTGCATTAGATATTAGTCAATCTGGAATATTGCTTGAGACGCCCGATTCTATCAAATCAGGACTTGTTTTGCTAACGGCCACAGATAAAAGGAAAAAGTTAATAGAGGTTAATGGGAGATTAATATATTCAAAAAAGGCACCCAGTGAAACCTATCTTTGCGGCATTGAATTTATCGGCAACGAGGAGCGAGTAAAAAATTTTATTATCAGCCTGATTAAAGAATACAGTGTTCAACGAAATAATCTTTTCATTAAGTTAAAGAAACAATTTTATAAAGATAACTCACGGCCAAACGCCCCTAAAACCTTTACCACCTGTAGCCTCAAATAACATCCTCAGAGTCACTTTTATAACAAATAAACGGGGCTATAGCTGCTTCCACATTAGTCGAAATAATACAGTCTTTTTTGAAAGTCCTCTAAAACATCTTCTTGCGATATTTGCCAAGATAATCTTAAGGCTAAACCGCCACACTTATCACAGAGAACTCTATTGGAAGGTTTATCAGAATAAAGAACCCATCTTTCTTCGATTATCATACATCTATCACATCTATATTCGTATTTTTTCATTTATGTCCATTTTCTGATGGTCCGTCATAAATGGGAAAATTTTGCGGACCAAAAACATTATTCGTTCAGGTAGTAATCAAACCTTTCTATAAAACAAAGCTATCTTGATGCTTTCCAACAAATACTATTTTTCTTGATTGCTTTTTTAAATGTCCAAGATTGTTTTGAAAAACATCCCTGCCAAATGAATAGATATTACCTAAGTCTTCAGTGTGAATAAAGACTTGATTTGATTTGTGAGCATGCTTTTGTATCGCCGTTATTAATTCATGAGCCGAAGTACCGTCAAAATCTCCACATATTTTCATGTGAGTGCTATCTCGGGTTTCCTGTAAAAAGAGCTTGAAATTCGATGCCATTGGCACCCCCTCTCTTTTAATTATAGCGATCGCCACCACTTGAAATTCTATAGAAAAATTAAAAATGGTGCATTGAAGATTTGCGAATTAGCAAATGAATCTCAACGCGAACTTGGAAAATAGCTGAGTGATATACAGAAACTGAAGCAAAAACCATGCAAAATTGACCAGTGGTATTTCATTAGCAATTTTATAAAAAAAATCAAATAGATATAAAGAAATTAAAAAATTGAATGATTTTAATTTTATGAAATTTGTTACTTAGGATTGTGGAACTTATGAAATATTGTGGTATTAATGCCACAATGTGTTCCTGCAAAATGGCGATTTTACCAATTTCGCATTGATACTCCGCTGCCTGCGGCGGGGCAGTTCATTAGGCGAAAAAGCCCCTGGCAAATCGGCGGCAAAAGTTAAAACAGGAACCGCCATCAGCTGGGGCGCAATTGATCTTTCGCGGCACCCTGTTCAAATTCTTGGAATTCATTGACATACCACCACAATGCAGTATTAAAATAATCCATGGATGGTTGACCGCTAACAAAAACAAAACACCCAGCTTATAGGAAGGATCAGCCATGAAATACGAAACTGATAGAAATACCGGCGCGATGTCATATCGATTTACTTTCTTAGCTGTAGCGATCGTCGCCAGCATTGTGCTAATGGGTTGCCATACGACGCAAAAGTCGGCGAGTACTGCCAGCGGGGAAACCAGTGCGACAGACGAGTCGTCCAAGGATACTCAAAAAGTCAAGGGTATCAACGACTGGGAAGGCGAAATTGCCGGCAAGCCGGCCCCGGGCAGCACTTTCACAAAGCTGCAAATATGTTTGCAAACAGGCAGCATCGTTACAGATTGTGGGGCTGAATTTCTGAACCCGGTTCCAGGGATATGAATTTTGTTAGGGCTATGCTTTTTGCCGGGAAAGTTTAAGCAGAACGGACTTGTGTAGCAATACATGAAGAAGTATGCACTAACCGAATGAAACGATTTTTAGAAATGCCCTAGAATTCTAGATATTGTGGTTTTTCCAAAACCTAAAAGATTGCCGATAAACTGAGACTATCCGGGCCTCGCTTAAATTTGTGGTAGGCTTAAAAATATGTCCCTATTTTCGCTGATATAATCCGATCAACTCTGCCTTAGAAAGAATATGCCCCTCCATAGCTTTTTCGAGTTTTTCTTTTGTTGGGCGCGTGAGGTCCGGAAGAACAATATCCAGTGCATAAAGCTTATGAAAATATCGATGTTTACCTATAGGCGGACATGGCCCGCCATAGCCTGATTTTTTCCAGTCATTGAGACCTTGCAATGTTCCTTTGGGGAGATCTTTATCTTTTACACCTTCTGGCAAGGAGTTAATCGTTGCTGGAATATTATAAAGAACCCAATGGACCCAGGTCATCCTCGGATTAGCTGGATCAGGCGCATCAGGATCGTCAACAATCAACGCAAAACTCTTAGACCCCTCTGGAGCCCCAGACCATTCCAGAGCAGGGGAAATATCCTCTCCATCGCATGTAAACTTCTTAGCAACACTCCTCTGGTTTTCAAAACTTGGTGATGTTAATTGCATAATTGTATTCACCTCCTCCGCATTTGCTGAGATAATAATAGAAACTAGAACAAGTTGTGGAAAAATACAAAACCAACATCTCATAATTTCTCCCTTATAAATGTATTAGGATTATCCCTTTTTCGGTAAAGATGTTAAAGATTTCGTTCCTTTTGAATTTTTTCGTAGCTTTCCTGGATTTCGCGGAAGCGGCTTTCGGCAAAGTTGATAAATTCCTCGGGAAGTCCTTTGGAGATGATTTTGTCGGGATGAAAATCTTTGACAAGTTTTTTGTAATTGGATTTTATTTCCTCGTTGGATGATTCGGGTGTGCAGTTGAGCATTTTGTAATGTTTATCCAGGTCCCCGAAATAGACCGCCTTGATATCCTCATACTGCCTGTCGCTGAGCCTGAAAATAAGATTGATGCTTTTCAACGCATTTTCTTCCGCCGGATGCAGCTTGCCGTCAGCAGCCGCGATTTTAAACAGGAGGTCAAAAAAAGAAACTACCAGTGCGGGCTGGTTTTGAATTGCCCTGTACAGTTGATCTGCAAAATCTTCAATGGCATACGGCGAGTTTTTGGCTTTGTTGAAAACCTGCCGGGCAAACTGTTTTTCCCTTTCCTCCATGGGCAGACCGTCGATGAAGCCTTGCACCACATCAATCTCAGATCTGCTGACCAGGCCGTCTATCTTGGACATTTTGCCCAGAATGGAAAACAGGCTGATAAAATAGGCGGCCTGGGTCTGTTCTGTCCGGCCGAATTCCGGTCCCGGGATAGACCGGGTTTGCTGGCCGGGGATACCGATTTTTTTATCCACCAGCATATGCCCCAGGGCGGCACCCGCGATAGCGCCCAGCGGGCCGCCGAATAAAAGGCCCAATGTTCCGAAGGTGAGTTTTCCAAACCAGCCCATTTATTTTCTCCTTTTTCCAATTCAATTCAGAAATCTACTTGTTTCTGCAGGTAATATCCCAAACAATGAAATTGGTCAAGGTTGCAGCCGGGGGAAACCCAGGCCACTCAGCCGAAAATCCTCTGTATGCTTCTGATTTGGGCCCCAATGCTATCTTGACAGTCTGGTTTTCATCTAGTATTTAAATTTAGATCGCCCGAAGCCGGTCCAGACTTGCCAGCGCATCAGTGGCGGCAAAACATGCCGTTGCTTGCCTCCTGCAGTGCTATAATACAAATGTTTGCCCGGTATGCTCCCGGAAATCAAATTCTTTTCTCTGACCTTTATGGTGCGGGGTGTCCCGCATTACCATGAACTTTAAGCGATATCTTCCAATGAGCCCTTTTCTTCATGAATGTATTATTTAAATCCATTTTATGCATGATCGTTTTGCTGCTGTTTGTGCTGGGCCTTTTGTTTATGTTGAGCTCATTTAAGTTCCAGACAGTGCTTACGAATTTAATAGCCAATCGACTCAGCGCAACCAGTCCTGTGATTTATGAATCGATTGAAGGTGCCCTGGACTTGGGACTTGGGCTGGGTGAAATTCAAAATACTGAAAGGGTCATTCTGTGGGTTCAGCATAACAATCCCGGCATTCAATCCATTGATATTTTCAATATCAATGGAGAGGTCCTCTACTCAACGCAAAAACAACGGTTGGGGCAGGCGGTCGCTCCGTATATTCTAAAAAATCTTATAACTGCGTCCGGCCATCAGTCTCAGATGGAGCTCGCTGCTAATTTTCTTAGCACTTTCAAGCTGTTAAATAATTATAATCAGAGGGTCGGGGGAGGTTCAATCATCTATTTAAAGGATGACTACAACCGTCAGGTTATTAAATTCAACAATTTCCTTTTGCTCAGGACTGCAATCATTTTCATTGCTTTCGCGATTCTGGCCTCTATTGGAATCCTGGCCGCATTCCGGGGTCTGCGTAAATATCTGAATAGCATCGAAGACTCACATGATAAAATTCGGGATTCCGAAGCAAAGGGGCAAAATGTTGGCTTTATCAACACGAACGGTCTGCCGGCAGTTGAATCAGAAAATGCTTTGATTCAAATGGATAATTTCGATAATCGTCTGTTTACCATTGAAAGAAACATCGCCAGTGCCACTTCGGCCTTAGACACCCTTGATGTGCCGGAATCAGATGGCAGTTACGATGAAAACCGAACTGAGGATGACGTTTCTTATGGTCAGCAAACGGAGCTTGCGTCACACATGGTGCGCCCCATAATTTTTATTATGATGGGCACTTTATTTTTATCTTCCCTTATTTTTGCCTACATCAGTTTCATTGATTTTAACCGGTTTTTAGAACCGGAGCTTCAGAAAAAAGCACAATTAATTGCCCTGAACATCGATCAGGATTTGACGAAAGCAGTTGAGGTTGGCATCCCCTTTGATCAGCTGGTCGGGGTTGACGAATATCTTGATTCCATCGCCACTGAATTTAACGAAGTAACCCATCTGGAAGTTCAGAATCCAACGGGAAAAACGCTGTTTCAAAGCGGACAAATCCAAAGCCCCGACTCTAACTTAAATAGTTCGAAACAGTTGTCCGTTACTGACAGGCGATTGCCGCCTGCCCGGGATCGATCAAAATCCATCAATTATCGTTATCCTATAAAAATCGATGGCCATAACAGTGGATATATCAATGTCGCTATTGATAAAGACTTTATACGAAGTCAACTTGACAGCATTATCTATGACAACGTTGTTATACTTATCATCGCTGTACTGGTGGCCTTCCAGATTATGACAGCCTTATTCCTTTATTATGTAACCGGACCGATTGAGCGGCTTAACATGCTGATCAACCTTCAGGTGAGAGGCAATTTCAGTAAATTTATTAAAACCCGCGGAGGCGATTCAGTTGGCAAAGTGGCCCGTTATTTATCGCGATCCGCCAAGCAATTAAATGCCCATTTCAGAGACAGGCGTGATCAATTAAAGGCCGTTTCCGGCGAAGGCCTGCGCGTTATTGACCAGATCGCCAGACGCTATGGTCTTGCTCAAACAGATTCTCCAAGCGCCCTGATTCGGGCAAGCGCCAGCGATATTCGCATACCATTGTTTTTATTTGCCTTTGCAGAAGAGCTTCAAAAATCTTTTCTACCGCTTTTTGTTCGTCAATTGTATAAACCGAATCCCTGGTTAAATGAATCGGTGGTCATCAGCCTGCCGATTGTCGTGTGGCTGACGATCGTCGGCCTTGCGGCGCCTTTCTCCGGCCAATGGTCCAAACGGTTCGGCAGTCGCAATATATTCTTATGCGGCCTTATACCATCCGTAATAGGCTTCTTGGGCTGCAGCATGGCCCAGACCATACTCGAATTTGTTTTATGGCGAGGTGCAACAGCGCTTGGCTATGCAATGATTACGATTGCGTGTCAGGATTACCTGTTGGGCAAGAATGTCGCCGGCAGCCGTAATGTTAACATTGCCATCTTTATAGGTATTGTCATAACCGCTACAATGTGCGGAACTGCAATTGGAGGAATTCTTGCTGCCCGCATCGGTTATCAATCCACTTTTTTGATAGCGGCGGGATTGATGATATTTGCCGGTTTTGCCGGATACCAGATGCTGAGCTCCGATGCCGGGGCCGGAATTGAAGTTACAGAAAAGAAATCTGGCGGGTTGAGAGGGGTTCGAATGATATTTGGGAACCGCCGTTTTCTTGTTTTTTTGTTTTGCATTGCCATTCCTACAAATATTCTCATGGCTGCTTATCTGTGGTATCTGGTACCACTATATCTTTTTGACCTTGGTGCGACCACTGCCGAAATCGGCCGAACCATGATGGTTTATTATCTGTTGATCATTGCCATCGGAGGAGCGGTGTCTAAAAAGGTAACCACCATGAATGGCCTCATCCTGCTGGTCGGTTCCGGCTCTCTGCTCTCCGGCATTGGATTGGTTGCTTTTTATCAGTGGCACAATTTCTGGGCAGTCGTTCTGTCCGTCACTTCTCTCGGACTAGCACATGCCTTTATTAAGGCGCCGCAAATTACGCTATCCCTTGAGATATGCAGGATGGAAGTGCATAAAGCCGGGCATAATGTTGTTTTAGGCTCTCTTCGAGTGCTCGAGCGTTTTGGAAGCATTATCGGTTTGTTAATCGGGGCCGTAATGATCGATTCTTACGGCTACCAGAATGCCACCGGGAGTGTCGGAATTGGGGTGTGCGCGGCTTCACTGATTTTTTTACTATTCTTTTTTATAAATCGTAATCCTAATCCTGATGAGTCATCGATGTTGCCATGATCCGCTCTAAATTGACCTTTACATTGATCGTTTTTCTGACTTGCGGCCTGATGCCGCCTTCCGTCAATTCAGAACAACAGGACCAGTCATTTACAATCTATATGGCTGTCTGGCGCGGATGCGAAGATGCATGTAAAGGATTTCAAGATTATTTCCGCGAAGAAGGTCTTGACGTTAATTTTATTGTTCGGGATGCAAATAGAGATAAAACCAGGCTGCCGGAATTTGTTCGCGAGGCCAGGGAATTGAAAGTCGACCTGGTCCTTACGTGGGGGACAAGCGTTACGCTTGGTATGATCGGTACGCTTACCGACAGTGATCCGGTTAAGCACATTACCGATATTCCGGTTGTGTTTATGATCGTGGCTGATCCGGTAGGAGCAGGGATCATTGAAAGCTATGAGTCTTCGGGCAGAATAAACGTCACCGGCACACGCAATCGGGTACCGGAAGAAGTTCAAATGAAAGCCATTCGGGCCTATCGATATTTTAAACATCTGGGAATCATATATAACACCAACGAACTTAACTCTGTTCTCAATGTTGATAAAATACGCAAATTAGCAAAAAATATGCGTTTTGATTTATTTGAAAGCTCCATTGACATGGATGCAAACGGCAAACCGATAGCGGAATCTATTCCCCAAAAAATAAAAGAATTAATAGATAGAAACGTTACGTTCATTTATGTGGGTTCGAGCTCTTTTCTTATGCGTCAAAGAGATTATCTTACCAATTCAGCAATTGAGCAGGGTGTTCCCATTGTGTCCGCGTATGAGGAAATGGCCCGCAAATCAAATGCCCTTCTTGCAGTCGCCAGCCGATACTACAGTGTCGGTAAACTGGCCGGTTTTCAGGCAAAAAATATTTTAATAAAAAAACTCACCCCGATTGATCTCCCCATTTTGAGCCTTAGCCGGTATTCCTATGTTATTAACATGCAGACAGCAAGGAAATTGAAGCTGTATCCACCGATCAAGGTATTGCGATACGCTGAAATCGTTCATGGAAAATCCCAAAAGTAACGGTTGGCTTCCCGAAATCCTTTTTTTTATTGATTTTCAACAACCCGGGCAACATCAGCATCGCAGCGGTTGCAACTGCCTCTTAGGACCAGCATACCGGAACCAACTATGGCGGAAATGCCGGAAATCGTGATCATATTTTTGCATCGGGTGCACCAGACGGTGCTAAGAATTTTAAGCTGAGCATCGGCCGGTATGGCCCGCCAGATATTTCTGGCCCTGGGGCTAAAGTTATCCTCCGTATTAAGAAGCGCTCCTTTGTCGCCATCTTTACGACGAACAAAACTCTTACATATTTTACAGTGAAACAGATGGGTATGGACAACCAATCTTTCACCGGCACAATCGGTATTCACCATTGTGGAAGATGTCATCTTCACATCCCTTACCGTGTTGCATCGCGTGCAGAATTCCCTTTTCATACTTTCCATCAATTAGTTCTAGTCTGAGAACTGATTTGATTTAATTGTCCATTTGTCGGATTCCTTGATCATCTTAAAAAGTTGACCCAGAATCTGATCGTAGGCTGAATCCAACTCATTGCAGACCTCATCTTTCAGGTAACCGCACTTGCGGGCAAATTCTACCCAGACCTGGGATTCGCAGGCGACACTTTCCGAATCATTCAGCCTGGCTGTGAAAGCAGCCGGATTTACCCGCTTTCGCCAGGCTTCACCGATCGTCGCGCATACTGATCGGGATGCGCGTCGCATTTGATCGGTCAGGGAATAATTTTCTTCGGGCGGGAAGGTTCTGGTCAATTCAAATATTTTCATGGCCGCTTCCATCGCGTTGTTATACACTCTCAGATCTTTGTAGCTTTTAATTTTCTCTTTCATAATCGGTCTCCATGGAATATAGTTTCTGTTTATCAGCCGCCTGTCAGCCAGGCGGCTGAGTGCGCTGTTAATGAAGATCATTCCTGTTTGGGTTCTTCAACGATGATAAACTCCTGGTTGGCTTCAATGGTTTTTTGACCGATCCCTGAAACCTGCATTAAATCTTCCGGCATTTTAAAAGGACCGTTTTTTTCGCGGTAGGCCACTATTTTGGCGGCATGACTGGGCCCGATACCCTTTAGCTGGGCCAGTTCCTCGGCCGAAGCCGTGTTAATGTTAATTTTCTTGACGTCAGCGGCATTTGCATTCATGAAGCTGATTAAACCAATGAGAAGCGTCAGGAGCACTGCACCAATAAGTTTTCGATTAAGCATTTTTTCCTCCTTTCATTTGGCTGTCCATGCTATTGGCATGGGGTTGATAAAAATTGGAAGCCATCTCAAAGATTCACGTTTTTCAGATGCCTTCTCGAAACCGCAATTCCCTTATCGCGTTGTCCTGATATCGATATCGATTTCCAGTGACTGCCGGCAAACTGTCAATTAAAACTTTCCAAGAAAGCAAATTTTTGTTAATCATAACTATCTGCGACCGCTTAAGAAGGGATCATTTACCAAATCCACTAGTGCGCCGATATGCAGGTTGCTAGGTTATTATTTTATAAAATAATAAATGTCAATAAAAATATGCATAAAATGCAAAAAATTTTTGCGTATTCTATTCCCACGATTTAACGCTGAATAGCGCATGCCCTTGGGGACGAAAATATATAGAAAAACAGGTAGTAAGGTGTTAAATGTCAAATTCTGAAGAAATGATCGATCGATTGAAAAAGGCACTGACAGCAAAATCCGACGGCCAGTTGGCAAAATATTTAGGCATATCAAGGCAAAATATTGGTGCGGCCCGAAAGCGAAATGACGTACCTCCAAGTTGGATTCATAAGGTGGCGGAGTTGACGGGTTGCTCCATGGATTGGCTTAGTTTTGGGAAGGGCTCTAAAATACGCGTAGACTATACCCCGGGGGGTGTGCAATCTGCCGGTCAGGTAGCAAGCCCGGATTCACCCTACGGTCTTCAAGGCGTTCCGGAAAGCAGGTCTGCTGGTGATTTGCAGCACGATGTTGAAGGTTTCAGTTTCGGGACAGCCGTTGAGATGCTGGCCCGGATTTACGGTTCAGGAGACAGCGGGCTGATCAGTGCCGTTAATGCCAATATCAAGGCAATTTGCGAAGCGATCGAAAGCCGTCAGCGTGAGCAGCGCTCGACGAAGGAACTGGAAGATTTAAAAAAGCGTCTGATGGCCCTTGAAAAGCAGATACCGCCGGAGTAGTTGATCAGCCGAATGAACTATATGAGCGAGCGTCCCAGCGCCCCTTCTACTGATTTCAGGAACTCATCGGAAATATCGATTTCAATCTTCTCCTCTGAAATTCCGGCTTCGTCAGCGAAATTTTTTGCAGCCACCAGCACCTCGAGGATTTCAGGATCGGATACCTGGTCCGGCGACCGGAGGTGCTGCTTGCCGTCTTCACCGGGGTCGCTGATGGGGGCCAGGAGTTGTTCGGCCACGGACCAGTCGATGCGGCCCTCGGCCAGCCCCCTTGCCAGCCGGTTCAGATGAAAACCGGCAGCCATTTTTTCCTCAGCGCTCAACCCCGACGGCACGACATAACTTTGTTCAAACTGAACCACGAGTCCGATCGGCAGGGCCGGGCATGTTCCGATGGCCTCCAGGACCAGGCCGAGCTCCGCCATCGTGATTTCTTCGGCCAGGTAGCCCTCCTTGAGCTGGCTGATAATCCGGGTGACTTCGGCTTTTTCCTGCCCGGGTATGGCGGAACCATTGATCACGGCACTCATGCCGGCCGCGATGCCATGGGCGATCCAGACTTTATAATTTTTAGCCGCATATACCCCGACCGCCACAAATATTAGAACGACCGCGATGAGCCCAACT
>Ga0208909_1000038_pt1 | contig 21602 bp, 21 predicted proteins | sample Joice_ThreeSqA_D_3_FD_185652 | JGI IMG/M metagenome (GOLD analysis project Ga0208909, IMG submission 185652) | Natural and restored wetland microbial communities from the San Francisco Bay, California, USA, that impact long-term carbon... | ecosystem: Environmental > Terrestrial > Soil >...
TGATCGATTTCAAGGGCCACTTCTGCTCCAACTGCAAGCGGATGGAAGCGTCGGTCTGGTCCGATCCTGAAGTGCTGAACACCCTTCGCAGCGATTTTGTGATCGTGGCGCTCTATACGGACGACCGCACCAAACTGCCCGAGTCGGAGTGGTTCACATCGGAAGCGGACGGCAGGGAGAAAAAGACCATCGGCCAGCAGAACATCGATTTCGAGATAACCCGATTCCGCACCAACACCATCCCGCTCTATGTGATCATGGATGCAGACGGGAACGTGCTGGGCGAGCCCAGGGGCACCGACCTGGATGTGCAGAGCTACCTGGGGTGGCTCCGCCAGGCTGGCAGCTGATCTTCAAACCTTCATCCTTGCCGGGGCAACCTTAGCCAAAAAAAGAGTAAATTGTACTCTCATTCGTTTTGTACAATCAAACTAATATATGGACAATAGTGAGTATAAGATCCTGATTGTTGATGATGAAGTGGATCTGTGCGAGATCCTGCAGTTCAACCTGGAAGGGGAGGGTTTTCAAACAGTAGTGGCTTATTCTGCCGAAGAGGCCTTAAAGAAGGATATTGAATCATTTGACCTCATCCTGCTGGATATTATGATGGGAAAGATGTCGGGATTCAAGCTGGCCAAACTGCTGCGCAAGGAGCGCGAACTCACAACCCCCATTATCTTCCTTACTGCAAAAACAGGTGAGGATGAATTGTTAACCGGTTTCAGCCTGGGTGCAGACGACTATATTACCAAACCTTTCTCCATTAAAGAGGTGATCGTCCGGATAAGGGCTGTATTGAAAAGAAGCCCGAATCATAAACATAAGGAGGAAGCCACGCTTTCGGCCGATGATCTTGTCCTTAACCTGAAAAAAAGAAAAGTCAAAATAGGTAAAAAAGAGGTGGAGCTGACCAGGAAGGAGTTCGAGATCCTGGCCATGCTGTTGCGTTCTGAAGGTAATATCCTATCCAGGGAGGAGATCCTGGAACGGGTCTGGGAGGACCATACCATTGTAAGTAAAAGGACAATTGATGTGCATGTAACGCGACTAAGGAAAAAACTGGGGGACTACGGGAACTATATCCGCAATAAACAGGGATATGGTTATGCCTTTGAAAAACAATAATGGATGAGCTTCAGACGAAAACTGTTTCTTTCATTCCTGGCCGTCTTTACGGTTTTTGTATTGCTGGTGGTGATTTTCCAGTTCGAACGAGAGAAGAGGTTCAGAATTGGTCAGCTGGAAAACACACTGGACAACATTTCCGAGATTGCCCATAACTACATGGTCAGGGATTCGATCACAAAGACAGGTAACTTTCATCTGATGGATTCGCTTATAGGGATTCTCCCGCGTATGAACCTCCGGCTCACCGTGATCAATCCGGAAGGTGTGGTCATGTATGACAGCGAGGTTTCCGATTACGGTTCAATGGAAAATCACCGGCAAAGACCCGAGGTTGTGGAGTCGGTAGAAAACGGATCCGGCGCCAATATCAGGAAATCGGCAACGACGGGAAGAAGCTACTATTACTATGCAAAGTTCTATCCTGATTACTTTGTCAGGACGGCAACCCTGTATGATCTGAGGGTAAAGGATTTTCTGCATGTAGATAAGATATTCATCGTGTACCTCGGACTTCTATTTGTCATTATCTCGGTGCTCTTACTCCTTCTCACAAGGAGATTTTCGGAGACCGTCAGCAAATTGAAAGATTTCATCATCAAGCTCCGTACCGGGCAGGAGATCGACAGGTCCATTCAGTTCCCAAATGACGAACTGGGTACGATCAGCAGCCAGATCACCTCCCTATACAGTGATCTGGATGAAGCACAGAAGAACCTGGTGATCGAAAAGAACAAACTTTACAGCCATTTAAGCGCCCTGAATGAAGGCATCGCGTTTTTCTCACCACAGAAAGAGACAGTACTGACAAATAACCATTTTATTCAAAATCTGAACCTGCTTTCAGAAGAGTCCAATATATCAGCGGAAAAAATATTTAATGTTGCTGAACTTAAACCCGTATTAGAGTTTATTGATCGTCAGCTGCAGGAGCCGGAGATCGTCATTGACGATAACCGGCCGCAGATAGAGATGGAGATTCAGAAGGGTAAGAAATATTTCAATGTGATATGTGTGTTCTTCCAGGACAGGACCTTCGAGGTAGTGATTACCGATATTACCAGGCTGGAAAAGCGAAAGCTCATCAAACAGCAGATGACTTCCAATATCGCTCATGAATTGAAAACGCCGGTTGCCACTGTGATGGGGTATCTCGAAACAATGCAACATGAAGGTGTCACAGAGGAACAGAAGGACTATTTTATTGAAAGGGCCCATGCACAGGCACGACGTCTGTCCGACCTGATCGATGATATCTCCACCCTCAATAAAATAGAGGAGGCCGGTGAATATTATACATTCAAACAGGTACTCATCAATGATGTCGTGAAGGAAGTTCAGGAACAACTGCAACTGAGACTGGCTGAACAGCATATCGAGGTACACGCGGACATGCCAAAGAAACTGGAGATCAGGGGAAACAAATCGCTCCTCTATTCCATATTTTATAACCTGTTCGACAATGTGATCAAATACGGGGGCGATCATATTGAGATCTTCCTCACCAACTACCTCAAGGACAAGAAGAATTACTATTTCTCATTTGCCAATACCGGGCCAGGCATCGATGAGCAGCATCTCAACCGCATTTTTGAACGCTTCTACAGGATCGATGACGGCCGCTCCAGGAAAACAGGCGGGACCGGACTGGGCCTGGCCATTGTAAAAAATGCCATCAATTTGCACAACGGGGAGATCTCTGCAAGGAAGTACAAGGATGGTGGCGTTGAGTTCCTCTTCTCATTGAGGAGGTAATTCCTGAAAGCATATTTTGCCGGCCAGCAATAATTTTCATAAATTGAAGATAAAACAGCAGTTATGAAAAGGACAAGCCTGGCAATTCTGATGGTAATTATTGCAATTTCCACCCAGGCACAGAACAGCGGTGATCTGGAGAACCAGTTCTATTTCCGTTTCGGATATTCAAATCCCACCGGCTCCTATTTTGGTCTTGATGATCCTCAATACTGGGATCTTGTCTCAAAGGCAGGCGGAACCCTTGAGCTGGGTTCGATCTTCATCATTAACAGTGCGGCTCTGGCAGATGGGTTACGCCTGGGCATCAATGTGGATTATGCCGAGTTTTCTTATAATCAGTTGAAGGAACCGGCTCCTCCTTCACGGGCATACACCGGGGTGCTGAAACTGGCTTCAAAAGTTGGGCCCTCTCTTTCCTACAGTCCCGCCCCGAACCTGGTATTTGATGTGTTTGTCAAGGCCAAGATCCCATGGATCGGAGGAATAGTGCGTTGGATCAATGAAGAGGTGGATGATGTTTATATTGCAGGACCGGGCATAGGTGTTGCCACAGGTGTGAATGTCCGGTACAGGTTCCTGATGTTTGGATTTGAGTTTGATTCGGACCGCATGAAGTTTGAAAGCGTGGATAATGACGGAGTGTATTTTGGGAATGCTTCCGATGACAGTGATAAAACCCCCATGCCAGGCCTGAGCTTTACCTTTGGATTCAGTTTTTAAAGAGGCAGTTTAAAAGGATAATCCCAGGGTAAAAGTGAGGGGGATCACCTGCGATCGGATGCGGATCTGATCGGCTGTTAAACCTCCTGCAACGGTTTTTGGATCACAGGTGCTGTATGCTCCCTTTACCTGTGCGAACAAGACCAGCCGCCCGGTCAGCCGGACATCCAGACCTGCCTGGAGGTAGGCCCCGTAAAACCCATTGCTGAGCAGGTCCGGGTGCCATTCACCGTCAGTAACAATAGCAAAACGATGTAATTCCCACTCATACCGGAAATCAGGCTGGATGTACTTGTGGAACATCAGTCCCCCGCCCAGGCTGGGCCTGACCCTTCCCCTGGTCAGGTAATATTTTACCCCGCCGGTTATCTTTATGGATAAACCCTGCATATAGGCATTGTAATATGTTATCTCTGTCTGACTCAGATTTTCCTGCTCGGAATAGGCATAAAAATCATTCTTGCTAAATTCTGTGCCCAGTTGAAATGATAAGTGGTTACCCAGCCGGCTGGAGCTCAGTTCCAGCAGAAGTCCCAGTACCGGGTCATTGCTGCTTTCAAAATCAAAGTCGTCATAAGGTTTATCTCCGGACATTGACAGCCGGTTTATGGAGAACCCGATGAAAGGAGCTAAACGAAGCTTTATCCTGGAGCCCTGCTCGTAGGTGATGCATTCCCTGCCACCCCCCATATATTCGTTGTATTCGCAGGTGATCGATTTCAAAGAGCGGTGATTCAGCTGTACATGATCGATGGAGGACTGGATCTCAGAACAATCCGAAAATGTGGCTTTCAGCATCCTGATATAACTGTTGGAGTGTACCATCGTCTTCGTTCCATTAACAAGCACCTCCCTTACTTCGTTTGTCAGGGCCACCATACCTGGTCCCTCCTTTTCAATAAAGTAGAAATCACCACCCTCATTTCTCAGGTAATAAAGCGTGGCCACCCCCTTCACAAGGCATTCGGCAAACAGCATCCGCGGCTCAACATCCATGCTGAGGAGTTTTGATACGTAATATTTACCATCTCTGAACCGGTAACCTGATATCGCCCCCGGAAGGTACTCACGCGCTTCGGATTGTTCGCTGTCCTTAAAAAGACACATCCGGCTGTTCCCGATTTCACCGGTGTTTTCAATCAGACCGTTGATCGTATCGCCATTAATATCAATAATATAACCGGGTTGAAAAGCTCTCTGGCCGTTGAGGAGTGTAAAGGCCGAGAAGAAAATAACTGTAAATAGGATCCTGGGATGCATCATATGAACTGTTAAAAACGATTTTAAATATAGGATTAAATCACAGATCATTGAACTCTCATGCTATAAAACAAATGGACCAGGATCCACCAGATGCATAACCGGGATCCTGGCCCTAATCTATTCAGCCGACCACCGAATAGTGTCTCTAACTTTCCAGCCTTCCAGCTTTCCAGCCTTCCAGCCTTCTAACGTTTTTAAAAACTACCAAACTTAAATGTCATCCCCGCGCTCCAGCCCCTGAGGGCATTGGTGGGTGTATCCAGTATGATTATATCGGATGTGTAGCGATAGCTCCCGAAGACGGCGAGCCTGAAGAAACGGACCAGGTTGAATTCCACTTCCGCACTGATCTCGGCCACAAAGAAAGCCGAGGCTTCCTCCAGGTATCCATCCCAGTAGTTATAGGGATCGTTCCAGTTTGTATTGTAGGAGGTGTTGGCCACTCCACCCGCGCCTATCAGGATCGGGAAAGAGAGGTGCACCGGGAACCAGCCCATGATGATCGGCTCCATGATCAGTCCCCCATACCCACCTGCAAGCGAGTAATTGAGCTGGTCGACCGGGTTGTAGACAGGATCATTTACAAATCCGTAACCACCCAGGCCAAGTCCGAAAGCATGACCAATGACCCACTCGCCACGTCCGCCCATCAGAATGGCATCCCGCTGGTTGATGGTTGTATAACCTATTGTGAAGGCTCCGTATCCCCCGCTGCCCGAGTGGGGATTGATGAGGGTTTGTACCTCTCCGGGGTTTCTCCTTTGCTGCTCCCTGGGATTATCATTTTCGTCCTCCTGGGCCACCACAGCCGGCAGCGCCATTGCCAGCATCATAAACAGTGTAAAAAGTTTTTTCATCTCTATTTTCTTTTATTTGATTCTCGGTTGATTATTATGGTTGTCTAAAGTCTATTCTCAAATCTCTTTTCAGAACATATATCTCATATGGAATCCAAAATCCCACAGGTTGATACCGAATACCTGTTTAAGGGAGATCTCCATATAGGGCTGGAAACTCACCCCGAAACTGATGGGCAGTTCCACCAGCCTGTAATCGATCCCCACGTATCCATCCATTCCGACCACCGGGGTAAAGACCTCCCTTCCGAAATAGATTTCACGGAATATGATCCTGTAACTGTCAGTGAAATAAAATCCGGCATGTGCACCAAACCCGTATAGGAACTCCCAGTTCCCCAGCCGGTCCATGCCCATTTCCATGCGTTTCTGGCGAATGATGGTGAAGATGCCGCCATGATCGCGATAACTCAGTTGTGCCTCGTAGGAGAGGTCCTCCTCCAGGTTAACCCTGAATGTGATCCCGCTCGAGTATCCGCCCCTCCATCCTATCTCCTTTTGATAGAACTGGGAGAAGGCCGATGGGGAGAGCAGGAGGAGAATTATAATGATGTAAAGGTTTCTCATAGAATACTACTTATAGGATATGTTGATATAGCATTTTTGCAATGCATCAATATTGAGCTGTCCCACGGGCTTGCCATTTCCCAGGGTCCCGGCGGTCCTGAAATAGTCGTCCCCGGAAGGAGCATCTTCAGATACCTCAGCTGGATCGGGAAGCCTCAGCTGGGATTTCTCATGGTGAAGGATATTGAATGCCATCGAAGTGGCCCTGTCAAAATCGAGGGTCAGATCGGTATATTCTGATTCCACGTTGAGCTTGCTGAAACCGGGCATTACATGCTCGATGGTCAGCGCGCCGTACTTCATGTAAACATCACTCTCCCGGAGAAAATCATAGACCCATACCTGTGTGAAGTTGCTCTTTCCGTAGAAGAACTCCACATGCTTGAAATAGAGCCTGTCCCTTCGCGAATCGATCTTCAGCACGTTGACGCTGTCCACATTCAGTTCGGAAGATTTACTGACCAGGTCGAGCTGGCTCACCTCGTTGAGGACCAGGTCGGAATAGGAGAGATTCAGGTTGGCCGAGCCAAGCGACCTGATCATCCCGTTGGCGAAGCTGAGGGAGACCACCGCATTTCCCCTGAGCCGGTTGGCTTTCAGCACCCCGTTGGAGAGCTCAATATCCACCTGTCCGTCCAGGTCGTCCATATAGATGTCCCCGAACTTGTTGTTCAGCACAACATCCAGATGGGCTGGGAGGTAGACCATGTAGTTGATCTCGATCCGCTTATTGGTTCCGGTAATGGTGTTGGTGATGGTCTTCAATTCGGAGGCGATCCGGCCGCTTTCACTTTCAATGACCGTACTGGCAATGATATAACTGCTGGTCCCGGTGAAGTTGATGTGGATATCATCTTTGAGTTTCCTTAACTTTTTGCTGCTCGATTCGGTCATGAAGATCTCCACCTCGATCACAACGGAGTCTTTCTCCCAGGTAACCAGCTGGATCTTCCCGTACTTGTTCTGTATCTCAAGGGTTGTCTCCGGTGAGGCCGGGAAGCTCCTGCTCACACTGCGCCTTTCCGTATGGTCCTGGGCACTGGCAAGGGTGCCCAGCATCAGTGCTGAAAGGATCAGCAGCCTTCCCTTTCTAAAGAGAATATGATACATCGTTCTCATCATCTTGATTCTCCTTTTGTTTTAGTTGATTGAGCAGGTCCTCCAGGATCTCCAGCTTAACCCGGTAGTTGAGGATCATGGCCTCGATCACCTCCGGGTTGGAAGCGTTGTCTTTCAGATCTTCCTTCAGTTCCCCGTATACCTCGTCCAGCTCTTCCATGTCGGCATCGAGCTCTTTGCCGGCCTCGGGGTTGTTAGACAGCAGCGGCTTCAACTCATCATAGCGGTCGGCGACCATCTGACGGTAATATTGCTCGGTCTCCGTCATCTCATTGTAAAGCTCACTGCCATATTGATCCTGCTCTGCCTTCTCACCGGTCAGGAAGTAAATACCCGCCGATGAGCCTGCAAAGATCACGGCAACCGCAGCAGCGATCCTGAGCCAGCGCATGGGCCTGCGCCCCTTTTCAATACTGTCATTTCCCGGGTTGATCTTCAGCCATACGGATGGATCGGGTTCCCGCCGGTCAAACTGCTCATGGTGCTGCTTCACAAATTCTTCTAGTCTGTCACTCATCGCTCATCAACATTTCTTTAATTTTCATTTTGGCTCTTAAAAACTGGCTCTTTGAGGTCGATTCGGAGACACCGAGTATCTCGGCGATCTCACTGTGATCATACCCTTCAAGCAGGTAAAGAGAGAATACGATCCTGTAACCTTCGGGCAATTTCTCAACTGCCTTCATCACGCTTTCCACCTTGAACCTGATCTCCTCGTAATCGACGATATCATTGTCAGGCAGCGGATCGTTATGTTGTTCAGTGTAAACCAGATCCACCTTTTTTTTCTTAAGGTGGTTGATACAGGTATTCACAACAATCCGTTTCAACCATGCCCCGAAGGACGACTCAAACCTGAAAGAACCCAGTTTACTGAATGCGTAGGTGAACGACTCCTGGAGCATATCCTCCGCTTCCTCCTGCTGGTTGGTCATCCGGAAGCAGATGTTAAACATCGCCCTGTTGTACAGCGAGTATAACTGGTACTGCGCCCGAACATCACCTCTCTTGCACGATTCGATCACATCCCTGTGTATGTCCTCGTATTTTGTCGTCAAAGTATTACGCTTTCAAATGGAAAAGACAAGTTAAGCATTCCCGGGTTGCATAGAGCGTTCTGAAAAACACCACTGATCCTGAATTTCTCCAGGTTCCGGCCCGGCATCCCTGTTTCAGCATTTGCAGGTTGATAGTATCAGATGAACGCTTCAAATGATGCTATCAACAGCCATGGGCCCAGAAGAGGAGGTACAAAAAAACGGGGGAGCCAATAGCCGGTTAACGCCCATCGGACTCGTCTGCCTTAATAACGGCTGGCTGCTGGGTCAGGACATTCACAATATGTCCCATAAAGAACCTGTGGAAGTCGTTCTTGGGATAGTGCCTGTTTGCGACTTCTGGAATAATGAATTTGCCCATTTTCAGGGTATCCGAATAGATCTTTTCGCACTCCATCACCAGCCGGGCTTCCTGGAAATATACATTGCCTTTCTTTGTGGCTACCGGTGTAAGTCCCGTTTCGGCTGCCTTGTCATAATCACGGCCCGAGTGAGAGCCACAGAACTGTAGGGCGCTCCGGTACTTCCTGGTAAAGAAACTGAGGGTAAAGTGTTTGTTATGTTCGGCAAAACCATATGTATGGCGCTGGGGGCGGATCCATATGATGGCCACGGGAAGGTTCCACATGATACCCATATGTCCCCAGCTGGCCGTCATGGTATTATAGTTATCCAGGGTACCGGCGGTGATCAGCATCCAGTCCCAGTCCAGCAATTTGAAAACATTGTCGGTAAGCTCTTTAGGTTTAATTGTTTTAAATTCTGACATCTGTCTGTCCTTTCTGTTTTAACCGGGGCACGGAATAACAGGTGCCCGGATAAGGCCTACTTTTTAATATACCTGATCACAAACGAGTAGAGCAGGAGGATCACTGTCAGGAGCACCGCAATGCGCCCCAGGTAATCGCCGTTCTTCACATAAAACGTTATATGATCGTTTTTGTTGAGCACGCCCCTGAGCCCCGATCGTTTCCACCACCCGATGCGGGCCAGCTCCACGCCCCGCTGATCGATCAGTGAGCTGATGCCTGTATTGGCGCTCCTCGCCACGCTCCGGCGGTTCTCGATGGCTCTCAACCGTGCATAACTGTTGTGCTGACGGTGCCCCGGGGTGTTCCTCCACCACCCGTCGTTGGTGATGATAAAGATAAAATTGGCCCCTTCCTTACCTACATAGTCGGTGACATATTCGCCGAAAACCGACTCCCAGCAGATCACCGGTGCCACCTTTGTTCCATCCTGGGGCGAGATAAAAGTCTCCCTGAACTCCTGCGTACCGTTGCTTCGCATGGTCCCCCCCAGGTTCACCACAAGATTTTCCAGGGAACCAAACAACTCCTTGTGGGGCATCTTTTCGACCCCGGTGACCAGCATGGATTTGTGGTAGACGGGAATCACGCCGGAACTGTCCAGCTGGATAGCACTGTTGAAATAGTCGTAGCGGTCGGGACCCCCACGGAAAAGCGCGCTGGAGGAAGTAAATTCAGAAGGGTCCGTGTAAAGCCTGTAAGTACTGGCACCTATGACCAGTTTGGCCCTGGGGTATCCTTTCAGGAATTGCATTAACCTGATCACTTCAGAATTCTGGTCAATGTGCGATACCCAGACCCCGTTGTTGATAAAGGTCTCTGGCCCGATGATATAATCCGTCCGGGGGGTCACCAGCGAATCGGCGAGGTGGATCAGGTATTCCGTCTGTTGTTCCTGAGGTATCTCATTAAATTTTTCGTACGGATCGATATTGGGCTGCAGCACGACCATCTCATACGGATCATCCGGCTCCTCGTAGGTGAAGAACCGGATCAGTGAAAAGATGACCGGGATCGCAAAAAGGGCGACCACCCAGCTGATCCTTTTCCTGTTGGCGGCAATGGAGCGCTTGGCAAGCCACCCTTTCACCAGCTTGAAAATGACAATGTTCATCACCAGCGCCCAGAGCGATCCCCCCAGCGCACCGGTCCATTCATACCACTGGATCAGCCACACATCATTGGCAAAACCGTTTCCCAGCACCAGCCAGGGGAAGTTGATCTGGGCCCGCAGGTAGAGGAACTCAAAAGCCAGCCAGAAAACCACCAGCGAGGCATAGCCCAGCCGGTCCCCCAGCTTCCGCCGGGCATAATGGAACACCAGGAAGGTCAGGGTCATATAACCTGCATTCACGATCACCGAGGCCACTATCCCGGTCCATGTGGCCCAGTAGACCCACCAGGTGGTCAGCAGCACAAACACGCTAAAGGTGAGCAGCGCATACCCGGTGACCCTCCCTTTGCGTTCGCTCTTCTTGCGTTTCCTCTTTCTGGAGGCGATCTCATCCTCGATAAAGAGCAGTGGCACAAAGGCCACCATCAGGAGAAGACCGGTGCCCCACTGAAAGAACGGGACCGAGAAAAGCAGTGCCGACAACAGTGCCAGAAGGAGCATGCGGGAGCGTTTCATAATAGCTGTGATACTTTGTGTAATGCGTAAAGATAAACTTTCTCTATCTTTGTACTACACATTAACTGTAAGCTTAGCGCAAATCAAAAGCTCCAACTTTGAAACTGGTTGAAACCGATGAATTTATCAAGGCCGCCCGCTTTAACAAGCGCATAGGCGGCGGAAGTGCTGCCCGGGTGCTGATGACCGTCCTGCGGATCAACAAGCTGAACAAGCTGTATGATGAGATCAGTCACCTGGAGGGAATGGACTTTATCGATGCGCTCATCGAAAAGCTGCAGTTGGAGTACGAAGTGAATGAGGATGAACTTGAACAGATCCCGAAAGAGGGGGCGTTCATCACAGTATCCAACCACCCGTTCGGCGGCATTGACGGGATGTTGCTTGTAAAGATCCTTTCAAAGGTCAGGCCCGATATCAAAGTGATGTCCAACTTTGTCCTCAATAAGATCAAGCCCGTATCGCAGTATATGTTGCCGGTCAACCCCTTTGAACGGCGAAAGGATGCCGCATCAAGCCTCCATGGTGTCAAGCTGGCACTGGAGCAGCTTCAGAGCGGTGGCGCGCTGGGAATATTCCCGGCGGGCGAAGTATCCAGCTACAACGAGGATAATTACGGCATCAGCGACCGTGAATGGCAGTACCCGGCTATGAAGATGATCAAGAAGGCCAGGGTGCCGGTGGTACCGGTCTACTTTCAGGGATCCAACTCACGGATCTTTCATATACTCGGACTGATCCACCCCACACTGCGGACCGTTCGCCTTCCGGCCGAGGTTTTCAATAAGAAACATAAAATGATCCGTATCCGGATCGGCTATCCGGTGAGTGTTAAGGAGCAGGACGGTTTTTCCGATATCAGCACCTTTGGGCGGTATTTGAGGGCCAAAACCTACTCACTTGGTTCAGTGCTGGAGGTGCGCAAATTCTTCAGGCCCCGGATCAACAGGAACAAAAAGCCCGAGCCCATCGCCGAACCGGTGGCATCCGCACTGATCATGGAAGAGATAGAGAAGATCCGGGAGGAATACAGCCTTTTCTCCAGCGAACAGTTCGAGGTCTTCTGCACGCCCAGTATCGAGATCCCGCAGATCATGCTGGAGCTGGGCAGGCTCAGGGAGGTCACTTTCCGGGATGTGGGTGAGGGGACCAACCACTCCATGGACCTGGATGAGTACGATCTCTATTACAACCAGCTGTTCGTCTGGGACAACAAGACAGAACAGATCGTGGGGGCTTACCGGGTAGGGAAGGGGGATGAGATCCTCCGGCGGTACGGTGTTAAGGGATTCTACGTGCAGAGCCTCTTCAGGATGAACCGGCGTTTCCATCCCACCCTGAGACAGTCGCTGGAGCTGGGGCGCTCGTTTGTCGTTAAAGAGTACCAGCGCAGGCCCATGCCACTCTTCCTGCTGTGGAAAGGGATCCTCTACTTCCTGCTGAAACACAGTGAGTACCGGTACCTGATCGGTCCGGTCAGCATCAGCAATAATTTTTCCCAGTTTTCACGCGGTCTCATCATGCAGTACATCAGGGCACACAATTTTGACAAAAGACTGGCCCGCTATATAAGGCCACGCACCCGTTACAATGTACCCGGTTTCAATGTGGACGAGGAGGTGATCCTGAACAATACGGAGGATTTGAATAAGTTTGACCGGTTTATCAAGGATGTGGAGCCCAACGACTACACCATGCCCATCCTGCTCAAGCGCTACCTGAAGATCAACGGGAAGATCATCGGTTTCAACCTCGATCCCAAGTTTAACGATGCCCTGGACGGATTGCTGGTGCTGGACCTGTATGATGTCCCCATGGAGACCATTGCCTCACTCTCCAGGGAGATCAACGACGACTCGATCCTGGAGCGTTTTATGGCGGGCAAAATAGATCATCCCGACTGAGGTTTTCCCGATTAAGGTCATTCCGGTTGGTCCCACCATCATATGTTGATTCAATCATGAAAAAAGCAGTACTTATTCTGGGAGCATCTTTCATCTTCGCAGGGACTTTTGCACAATTCAGGTATGAGCTTGGTGCAAAAGCGGGATTAAACCTATCCACGCAAAGAACCGATGGAGCCACCACCAATGTGGAAACGAACTGGAAACCAGGCTTCCATTTCGGAATCTTTGGGAGCTTGTTTTATACAGAAAGAATGGCCGGTCAGCTTGAAATCCTGTATTCAGAGAAAGGATCCGTATGGAGTGATCCGTACTATTCCGGCAAAGAGGTTGTTTCTTACATTGACGTTCCTGTGACAGCCCGTTTTAAGGTCCTGGACCTGCTGAATATACATGCCGGGCCCCAGTTTAGCTTTTTAACGGGAGCCTGGCGGATTCCGGACGACGGAATTTCCCAAAGTATCACTGAATACTATGACCAGGTCGATGTCGGACTGGTAGTGGGTGCCGAACTGAACCTGCCTGTAAAACTGAATCTGACAGTAAGGTTCATTGAAGGCCTGATCGTAACCTCCGATTCGCGCTTTTATACGGATTCATGGAAAAACCGGGCGTTCCAGCTATCACTCAGCTATGCTATTTTTGGGGAGTAAGATCCCGGAGTTTATATTTTGGAGAAATATAGATTTGAATTATCCGCTTTTTTGGTTTATTTGCGCTTTCATTTAATCCGGATTCTTCATGCGGACATTCATCACCCTGCTGACGGCCGCCCTGGTACTGACAGGATGTACCGATCCTGAAACCCGGCTGGAAAAAAAGGCCGTGCGGATCCACGAGGCTGCTTATACCGTTGATACCCATACTGATACTCCCATGCTGTTGAACCGGGAAGGCTTTGATTTCGGGGAGCGGCACGATCCGCGGGAGTCCCGCAGCAAGATCGACCTTCCGCGCATGAAAGAGGGAGGGATGGATGGCATCTGGTTCGGCGTTTTCACCGGTCAGGGAGAAAGGACCCCTGAAGGTAACCAGAAGGCCAAAGAGGATGCGCTGGAGATCATCCAGGCGATCTATAGTACGGTGGACAAATACTCCGATGACCTGGAGATTGCCACAAAGGCAGATGACCTGGCCAGGATCGCCGACAAGGGAAAGCATGCCATCTACCTGGGCATGGAGAACGGATACCCCATCGGCGACGACCCGGGACTGCTCGATACTTACTACGGCAAAGGGGTCCGTTACGTGACCCTATGTCATTCCAGCAACAATGATCTGTGCGACTCTTCCACCGATTCGCTGGAGCACGGGGGCCTTTCGCCCCTTGGAGAAGAGGTGGTCAGGAAGATGAACGACCTGGGCATGCTGGTCGATATCTCCCATGCCTCCGACAACACTTTTGATGATGTGATCGGGCTGAGCAGGGCGCCCATTATCGCTTCACACTCCTGTGCAAGGGCGCTGTGCGACAATCCGCGTAATCTTTCCGACGAAATGCTGCTGAAGCTGAAGGAGAATGGAGGGGTGATCCAGTTGTGTATTTTAAGTGCTTATGTGAAAACGCCCGCCCCCAACCCACAGCGTGACTCGGCACGGGCTGCGGTACGGGAAAAGCACGGGAACTATTACGAGATGCAGGACGATTCGGCAAGAGAGGCTTTTTTAGCAGACTGGTATGCAGTGAACCGTGAATATCCCGAGGAGCTGGCCACTGTCAGCGATGCGGTGGACCATATCGACCATATCGTGGATTTTATCGGGATCGACCACGTGGGTATCGGGACCGATTTTGACGGTGGAGGCGGACTGGCGGACTGCTTTGATGTCAGCCAGATGGGCAACATCACCCTGGAGCTGGTACGCAGGGGATATACAGCTTCGGAGATCAAGAAGATCTGGGGTGGTAACCTCACCCGGGTTTTCAAGGAAGTGGAGGCCGCAGCAAAAGATTGAGCAGCGACTCCCGCTGACTGGGCGGCCACGCCCGCTGACTGAGCAGCGACTCCCGCTGACTGGGCGGCCACGCCCGCTGACTAAGCGGCGGTTCCCGCTGACTGGGCGGCCACGCCCGCTGACTGGGCAGCGGCACCAGGGACCTATAACAGGATCTCAGACGGATTGACCACTTCGACCGTTTCCCTGTCTTTTAAGGGATATTCGCAGAATAGGCGATATTTTCAATAATTCGGATCATATTGACCCCTTCGAGCCCGGATTCTTCGCTATAATGCCGCTTTTCTGTGCCGAAGCTGCCTTCCATCCGGGTGGCCCTCTCCCTGCGTAGCTCAGCTGCCAGAACCTGCCGCTGATCTTCGTATTTTCCTGCCCGGCCCTTGCGCTTGAAGTTGGTAGCGATTTATCGCTCAGTACACCACTTCCGGTTTGCATTGGTGGCATAGATATCATCTGCCGATATGTGCGTAATCTTGCCAAACAAAGACCGGCTATACCAGATTGAGTCTTGCAGCATGATTCCTTCATTGAAGGCATCGAAGCTGGGGTGCTCGATGAAGTTGATTCCATCCACCTGGATCATGTTTGCCTTGGCTCCGAACTCCACCTTTTTGACCTCCTTCCCACGGAGGATGGAGCGTACATAGCTTTTTGCAATGGATACGATCTTGTTGGGAACGGAGTGAGTACCTGTCTCAAACATTTCTTTCTGCTCGTAGATTAGCTTATCCAAGAGATGTAGCAGACTCCGGGTACGTTTGACTGTGTCCTTCCAGGGTTTCTTTTTCTTTCGTGCGTAATCAAAGTACTTGTCCTTTTGCCCAGGGTACTTTGATCTGGTGGTGGGGTATCGCATGTCGCTCTCATAGCAGGTAGCATCTTCCAGAACAATATTGGTCTGCTCCATGTGAGGCTTCCGGTACTTGGTCAATACCGCCTGTGCATCACGGATATCCAGCTTCTTTGCCAACTCAGTTCGTATCCGGCTGATCACCTTAAAGCCCTTCAGTTTCTCAGGCCCCAGGAAGATCCCGCAGAACATCTACCACTGGATATTGCCGTTGAGCTGTTCATAAACCTTACGGTCGGACATACCACTATAAGCCTTCAAAAACATCACTGCCAACTTGCCCTGGGTACTAAACATTGCCTGGCGACCGGATCGATTATCCCTTAGTTTCAGGGATTTGGAAAGATCATTCCATGGTGTGACCTGATAAATCTGACCAGGTTCTGACTTCAGAAAACTATTCCAGTACAATGAAAATTCCTGTTGTGGGGAAATAAATGAACCTTTAGCTCGACAGTCAAATCTCGTGGGGAGATACAAAAATTCTGTGTAATTTTCTCATTTCTTGCCCGTTAAGCTGATTTCGGGTTTTTTCTATAAATTACACCAATTCTATCTCATTGTTAATCAGAGTTTTCCATATTTTTTCACCATAAGCGAATATCCCCAATTATTCTGAAGTTGTTAAATATAAATCCTAATGATGTATCCGGGAAGGTTTAATTTCCTCTACAGATTAAAATTCCAGCTCGCGCTGATTGCCAACCCAAGCGACTCAAGTTTTACCTGAGCAAAACCGATCTCGCTTATCGGAATTTTCATGTAAGGTTGCAAACTAAGGCTAAGTTCGGAAGTTAGTTTTCGCGTGTAGTTTGCCTGCAGGTTAAGAACACTAAGCCAATGCTGATTTTTATTAATTAGCGTATAATCCTGAGGGTCGGAGGTATTTGGATTGTAGTATGTAAATTTATAGTATTCCTTTAACATAATGTAAGATGAAATTCCTGTACCAATGCTCAATAAAGTCCGATTTCGGTTTAAAAATGTATAATTAATGTTGAGTGGAATATCCAACACACGGCAATCTGCATCTACCAATTTGGGGCGATATCCCGTCCAAATGTCCTTTTGTGGGTTATAACTTGCATAATCTGCTCCGTAAAGCTTTTTAGCATACACAGCGCCAGTACTAAAACTCCATCTTTTAGTAAGTCCATACGTTACTAAAAGCCCTATATTATTCCCCATTTTCCCGTTATCCAGGGTATTTACTCCATTGTAATCTGAAGAAACAAGAATACTTAATGCAAACGAACGACTTTTGGGCTCAGCAATTTCAGGAATATTGAGAATTTTGTTTTCTGCAATTAAAGGTTCTTTATCAGCTGAAATTGGCGCTAAATGCTCTTTCCAAGGTTCTGATAGTAAATTGCTTTTTTCTTCAACCTGAAGATTTTGGGTTATTGTCGGTTTATTTTGGACTTCTTTAGTTTTTCCCGATTGTACAGCAAGTGCTTCGTTTGATTCATTAACATCGACTGTATTGGGTTGACTGGCAGGAAGTATTAAAATATCTGTTTTCTTATACGTTGCAGAATCAACTATGTCCGGTACCATTTTGGCTGGACTATTATTCTTTTTTTCATTTGCCGAAAAATTTTCAGCTAAAGTTTGCCCATTTAAAGGAACCGTGGATTTTGATTCAGAACTGATATTTATTTCTTGTTCCTTTTCCGGCGTTGTGGTTTGATTTTCATTTGGTTCCTGGTTTTCTTCCTGAACTACTATTTGATGATTTGACTGATCCGGAGTTGAAGGTATAAGCAACCAGATTGAGAAAAATAATAAAAGTAATACTGCAACACCGATCAATGGCCTTAACCATACAATCAGCTTCTTTCTTTTGACATACTGACTGAGACGCTTTTCCAGTTTGGTAAAGTCGTTTTCCATTGAGGTGAAGTCATCACTCTCGGGATTAAGTCCTAACCGAAACAGTTCATCTATATTCTCATCATTCACATTCTTCATTATTAACAGAATTTTTGTGAAATGCTATAATTTATCCTTCATTGTTTTATCCCGTTCGCCAACATAATTCATTATTGGCTGTAAAGCCATTGAATTCGGTACTGTTAACATCTGCTTTAATTTTTGCCTTGCTTTATGCAGGTTCGATCTTGATGTACTTGCACTGATACCCACCATTTCAGCAATTTCTTCATGAGAATAGCCATCAATAGCATATAAATTAAAAATAAGTCGGTAAGCAGGTGGAAGTCGCTGAATTGTAGCAAGCAAATCCTCGTATCCGAGTTTATGCTCAATGTTAGCTTCTTTCATCACGTAATCCGACTTGTCAAGACTTGCCAGTTGCGACCATCTTAAATTCGCCCGATAATAGTCTATAGAAGAATTGTACATTATTTTGCTTAACCATGACTTAAACGGGTATCTTTTATCATACTTCTCAATGTTGGTAAAGGCTTTAAAAAAACCATCATTCAGAACTTCGGAGGCTTCATATCGGTTAGCAGCATATCGCAAACAAATCTTCATGGCAAACCCATAAAATCTTTTATATAACAATTCCTGGCTTTGTCGGTCTTGTTCAATACAACCATCGATAAGTCGCTGTAAATCTTTTCCCTCCATAAATGGAAATACGATATTAAGTTACCGATCATAACGGAATTTGCCACTGCTTTGTTCAGCTGACCTGTTATATAAAGCAACCTATATATTGTTTTAGTTCAATATCATCAAATCGGTTGATTTAATCTATTGTATTTAATGAATTAAATTGCATTTTATAAATTTGATTTTTTATGCAGAGTAAATGTTCGCGAAATGCTGAATCCCCAGCGAAACCCTCCCTTTGCCCACGAACTGCTTGTACTTGGGATAAACTGGTTTTCAAGAATCGCTGTAGAGTTGGTGAAAATGAGATTAAAAACATGTCCCCCGGTTTCAATCTCCAGACCTATACCCAACGGATTATAGAACCGGAATCCCTTTTGTTGGAAAAAATAATCTTTACTTGCCTGACTTCGAAAACTCAGAAAATAATCAACAACTACAGCCATCCTTCGGTTAAATTTCATCCTTCCGCCCAAACCGAGAGCAAAAAGGTTATTCATATCCATAAACGTTACAAAATTCCGGCGAATGTATGTTGGGGATACTACCAGCGACAGGTTATCACTAAATTTTCGGGCAATAATTACCTGGGCAGTAAAACTCATTCTATCGCTAAATTTCTGAAAAGCTGCATCGGAGGTAATTCTATCTGAAATATCCATTCCTGAAACAACGCCATTCCCAAACAAGGTCAAAGAAAAAGGAATGTGGTTATCAACCGTTTGATGTATCAACCGGTATTTTGAGTTTAGATAGAATAATTGTTTCTGATCAGAATTTACACCATTTGGTGATCCTTTTGTTCTTCCGGTCCCAATGCTCCACTTGTCGGTAAAACCATAATCAAAGCCGATTAGAATATCCGTAGAATTATCGAGGCCGTAGAAGGTCCTGATCCCTCCGAAAGTTCCGGCAATGTCACCAAAACGATGCATGACAACAAATAACAAATCGTATTTATGCATGGTTTCGTTTGATTGCCCGTTGATAATGTGCGGCGACTTAAAAGTGGCAATTACCGGGTAATGTTCCTCACTTTGGCCGGTGTCATCAAAAAGCGTGCTCAAATCGTCCTGTGCTTTCAGCAGCGAAGGCAGACAGAAAACGAAAAATGCAAGGCTAATAGGTTTCACCATAATTCTATAACTTTACACTGTTACTGGTTTAATATTTATTATTGAGCAGTAGCATTATAATTTACTACAACTGTGATATCAACAATCTCTGCAATGTTATTATTCAGGATGGAAGGTATCTTAATGTGATGGTCAGCCAGTTTCACCTGGAAAGTTGATTTCCCTGTTATAATTCCCTGTTCAACTTTAAAATCTCCGTTGACCTTGTAATTTTTGGTCACACCGTGAATATTAAGGTCGCCTTGAACTGCCACCGGATAAACGCCATCCATTGAGGGATCAACAATCCCTTTAATACTTCCTTTAAATTCTGCAGAAGGATATTTACTGCTTTCCAGATAATTTTCATTGAAATGTTCCTGCATCAATCTTTTTGGAAATTCGAACGAACGAATTTCTACTTTAAAGTAGATGGATTTTGTTTCGAAATTAATTGCTGAAACGCCCTTTTTACTTTCCGCTTTAATATCTTCAATCGGAGCTTTTGAAAAAAAACTCAGCATCACATCCTGTGATTTATAGACCTGGGCTTGCACCATCCAACTTATTTCAAGTAATAAGACGGTTATTAATATTCTATCCATTTGGTCTGTTTTTGTTATTTTTCGGGAGCACAGTTTTGTATCCATATATACAGCGAATCTCTCATCGATTTTGGCAATGGAGCGTTACCCTGGGGCATATCAGCCTGATCCTGTATAACATGATAATAAAAGTTATCACCAGTATAAGCTTTTAAGCCCATATAACTGGTAAAGTCTCCGGGCCCGGGTGAATTTCCGCCGTTATGACATTCAATACAATACTGTGTTGTAATATTTTTTACATAGTTTTCGTAAGTGATATTCATTTCAGGGAACTGCGGTGTACAATTATCCGCACCCGGATCTTCAACGAACGTCTCAGGTGCCATATTTATACAACCCCATAAAAGAAAGGTAATCCCTGCAACCAAAATTTTAGCTTTTATCCTCATCTTATGATTTTCTGTTTAATAACTACGAAATTTTGTATCATTCAATATCGCTTTCAAAATAAAATTAGCCAAAAAGCCCCGGTTTAATTGACCGGGGCGAGGCATGAGGTATAATTAATAACCATAACCACCTCCTGGGTCACTACTGCTGCTTTTTGAAAGGGTTGCCTTAATCTCTCCCGCAGGAAAATTAACGGTATGTATTTGCGCATAAATCTTTCCCGTTCCCAAATCGGCTGCTTGGGAAGTTGATAATGTTACAGTATCTGAGACAGTTCCGCTTGTTGAGCTCGGGAATCCTGTAATTTCTGTCATTACCGGCCCGTTGTCATGGAGATGCATATTTACAACATTCGATCCTAAACCACTCCAGGTCAATTTGTAAGATAATACCTTTGTACCCGGATCAAATGTTGCAGTAGCAGTTCCTGAAGCAGATGTTATTACCGCTTCTGAAGACTTCGTAAAAGTTCCTGAATAACTGATCATCCCGTTCATGTTCGCATCATCTTCCTTTTTGCAGGAAGAAAGTCCGATCAGAAGAATTAGTATAGTTATTCCCAATGTCTGTCGATTAATTGTAAAGAACCTGATAATTGTTTTCATGACTATTATTTTAATAAGTGAATAAATTATTTTTAAAAACCTTGTTAAAGGCATTTTAACAACACTGTCCGTAATGGGTACGGAATGAAATTCGAATGCGCTGCCTGAGAATATTCAAGATATCAGTATTGTTAGTAGGAGTTATGATTCTTTTGCGCTACAGGAAATAGAATACAGGAAAACCGGTGAAATGAAAATGACACCAGCAGATGCTCTTAAAGATACATTGGATACATGTCTTATATTTCAAAGAGAGGACGTGGTACGCAAGATGAATGCAGCGACCCCCTGTTAATTGGAGAGATTTTTAAGAAGCCATACTTGACATATTCTCCGCTTCTGTTATTAAGTGTTTATCGTTCGGATGCCTGGAAAAATATACATTCCACACATAATTTGGAGACCTGCATCCGATACCCGAATGAGGTCTCATGGTATTGTAAAAAGCATAATAGTTTGCGATCAATAACTTTGCCTGGTACTGATTTGAGTACTCATATCGTTGGAAGAGTTCTTTTTCCAGCAGGCAGTGCAGAGATTCAATGTAGCTGTTATCTTCGGGTGTAGCCACATGGGTACGGATATTCGTAAAATAGGCGATATTTTCAATAATTCGGATCATATTGACCCCTTCGAGCCCGGATTCTTCGCTATAATGCCGCTTTTCTGTGCTGCAGCTGCCTTC
>Ga0208909_1000049_pt1 | contig 20268 bp, 16 predicted proteins | sample Joice_ThreeSqA_D_3_FD_185652 | JGI IMG/M metagenome (GOLD analysis project Ga0208909, IMG submission 185652) | Natural and restored wetland microbial communities from the San Francisco Bay, California, USA, that impact long-term carbon... | ecosystem: Environmental > Terrestrial > Soil >...
TGGCCATCGGTAAAGAAGAACTGGTGCCGGACATAATGGCGGCAGCCGGACTGGGTTGAAAAGCCCGATTTTTATTCCAGCTTAATTAAGCACAAAACAAAAGGCGGACCTCAGCAGGTGGCACCCACCATTTGTTTTTATGAAAAGCGGTAAGGGATGGATTAGAACTACCTGTTGTTGTAAAATGCAAAAGCAATGAACTACCCAGCCGCAAGCAGCGGGGTATCAATTGCAATATTTATAATCGCCCCAAGGGGCGGGGAATTAAACCCTCGTCCGCCTCCGGCGGATTAAATTTGCCAATCTTCTTTTTTCCTTGAAGTTTCTTCTATTTTAATAATCACCAGAGTGATGTCATCTCCCTTTTTTAGACCCTTAGAAAATATATCTATCTCGCTGTAAACAGCATCGAGTATATCGTTTGATCCCATATGCGCATTTCTTCGAATAATTTCACGAAACCGCCTCTTGCCGAACATCTCCCCTTTTCCATTAAATGTTTCCCATATTCCATCAGTGCCGATAGCGATGATCTGTCCCTGGGTCAGTCCGGTTTTTAAATTTTCTTCAAATATATAATTCTTATCTACCCCCAGCGCCAACCCGGTGCCTTTCAACTCTTCAAACTGGTCTATATTGGGATCATAAATTAGTGCTGGGTCGTGCCCGGCCCTTACCCATGATAGCTTATTGTTTTCCACATCAATGCTCATATAGAACATGGTCATAAACCGACCTGTATGAAGAATATCCAGTGTTAAATGGCGGTTCATCTCTGTAACTATCTGGGAAACCCCTCCACACTGTGAGGCACGCATGCGTAGAAATGCCCGTGCGGAAGTCATCAGAAGCGCTGCATCAACACCATGCCCGGTAACATCTCCAACAACAACATCAAAATGGTTGTCTTGGCATTCCAGATCCAACAAAAAGTCAAAATAATCACCTCCTATTTCATCACATGTAATATTTTTTCCAGCGACATCAAGTCCTGGAATTTTCGGGTTCTTTTGTGGGAGAAGGCTTTTCTGGATCTCACCGGCCAGGGCCAATGACTTCTTATGCTCGGACATATCGGTTACAAAAGCCATTTTGCCAATAATCTCAGATTGGTCATCCCTTAGGATGTTGCTGTGGACCAGAACTGGAATCAACCGGCCGTCTTTGGCAGCAATAGTGCTTTCAAAATCCTCGAATTTACCTGAAAAGAGATCCTTCCGATTGGTCATAAGAAAATCTTTGTGATTGTCAGGCGAAAAATCCAGCGGGGTTTTTCCGATGATCTCTTCGCGCCGAAATCCGGTCAGATTGCAATACATTTGGTTGACATCTGTAATTTTATAGTTCTTATCAAGGAGAATAAATCCTTCACGGGCGGTCTCTACGATGCGCCGATATTTTTCTTCGCGTTTGCGGATATCGTTTTCGGCACGAAGTCGCTGCAGTTCTGCAGAGGCCCGCGCGGCAAAAATTTGAAAAATCTTTAAAGTCCGCGACTCTTCCGATAGGGGTCGCGTATCCAGGACTGCCAGGTGTCCAAGAATCCGTTGCTCGGTGTCCCAAAGAGGTACGCCCATATAACTGACTGCTTTTAGTTGTTTCAGCAAAGAGTTTTTCGGGTAAATATTGACAATATTATCGGAATGATGAACAAATTCAGCATGTTCTATAACGTCCCCGCAGGGTGTCCCTTCCATGTCAATCATAAAATCAGTGAGTAACTGCCCATCCGCCCAAAATGCCAGTGCGCGCAACTGCCGGCTCTCCACTAAATATTCGGTAACCCAGGCGGAGTGTGTACCCATTGCTTTGGATAGGTTTTCTACCAGCGCGGCGAAGAAAGCTTTCCCGGTTACCTTTGCTGTTCCCTCTAAAATCATGCTTAAAGCATCATCTTCACGATCAAGATTTGGTATACGCTGACTGAGTTCAACCATTGCAAAATCCTTTAACTGTCAGTCACTGGAGGAAAAAGTCACCTCGCTAAACTTGATTATCCATGAGTTATCGACTTATTTTCTGATCACATACCAGTTGTTCTGAATGTCGTGGGCCAGCTGATTGGTCACGATTGATTTAAAACCGGCCTTTTCGAGGTATTCACGCGCCTTTTCTTCACCCCACATAGCGCCCAACCCCTCGCCACCTTGTGATAGAGAAACGGTCATACAGTGCATCGTCGAGATGGTGTAGAGGAATGTTCCGATCGGGTGGTCAACATTATTATAGACGTGACTTGATCCTTTAATATCCTGCATCAAGTAAACGCCGTTGGATTTCAATGCACGGTAAATGCCTTTAAGAACATTGAGCGGTTTTATCTGATCATGTATGGCGTCAAAAGAAGTTATAAGATCAAACGCCTCAAACTCGGCCGTTTCGTGAAAATCGCTCAAGTCACGGACGACAAATTCAACATTTTGCAGGCGTTTCTGGGATGCATCGGCGCGCGCTTTACCGATGGCCTCCACGGAAAGGTCCATCCCAGTAAACCGGCTACTGGGATACAGTTCGGCCAACCGGTTCAGAATTCGCCCCCTACCGCAACCGATATCCAGAACACTGATTCCTTTAGCGAGTCTGTCGGTAAGGCCAGGTACGAGCGTCAGCACATGGGAATCGAGCGAAGAAAGCACAGACTGCCCGCTGTCTTCAGCCATTACAGCATGGAATCTTAAAAAATCGTCATACGGCACACCGCCGCCTTTTTTGAAACATTCGACGATCTTATCCTCCACAGATCCCAGCAGACCGATGTATTGCGTAAATACTGCGAAATTGTCTGCACCCGCCGCTCGCGTCAAAAAAGCTGCGTGTTCTGCCGGCAGCATATATCTTGTGCTTTTCGGGTCGACCTCGATCACCCCGGCCGTGACCATCGCCCCCAACCACTCGCGGACGTAGCGTTCATTCAGTCCGGAGGCTTTCGCCACCTCCTCCGAGGTCGAGGGGGGCAACGCTCTCATGGCATCAAAGATTCCCGTGCGATGCCCGATAGACATCATCAACGATAATGAGCCATAATTGAGCGCCGTTAAGAGTTTTTCTGAAAATACTTCGGCTTTGTCGGAGTCAAATGGTTTTTGATTATTTTCCGAGGTCACGAGATAGCCCTCCCTGGTAGTATGTGTAATCTATAGCTTCGTTCAAGACTTTCATACCATAATATCTTTCATAGCTGTCCGAATAAGAAACCAATATATTGCTTTTGAATGATTTCCGCTGTCAAATTCGTATGTCTGATTGAACGAGATAGGCGAAATGGGCATGTCCTAAGTGCGATTGATCTATATTGATATAGTCAGGGACTTAATGACTTTTGCTTTTCCTCCGGCTATCAGTCCAGCAATTTTTCCGTTTTCAAAATTCAGTTTAACAGTAATAACACTTGGTGATGGGGGCTTCATAAAATGCCCTTGTTCAATCAGGTATACTTCCGTATTGATTCCCATTTTATCATATAGATAACATGCCAACGGACCTGCTGCCATCCCTGTCGCAGATTCTTCATTGATTCCATACCGAGGTGCAAACATTCTTGTTCCCGCATCTCTTCCGGGTACCTTTGTTTGTTGAGAAAATATGTAATACCCGATTAAATCAAATTCTTCACTTATCTTTTGGATTGCCCCATAATCTGGGTGAGCACTCAAAACCGCTTTTTCATCTTTCAAGGGCACAACCAGGAATGAATTTCCAGTATTTACAATGAATGGTTTGTAGTGGGATAGAAGGTCGCGAACTGAAATCCCCAAAAAAGAAATAAGGCTCTCCATATGGTGATCGACCTCTTTGTAACTTGGAGCCAATTGTTCCATAAAAGCCATATCACAATCGATAAAAATATTTCGATTCCCATCAATCGTTTCCTTGGAGGAAGTTGGTTTTCCAATTCTACCAAGTTGCTGAAGATAGCTAAATGTTGCTATCGTTGCATGACCGCAATGAGCGATCTGACGTGTTGGTGTATAAAAATCAAGCTTGAAATCGGCTGATTTTGAGGATGAAACAAATGCTATCTCTGAAAGCCCAATCTTAGCTGCAATTTTTGATTTTTGCCTTGAACTGAACTTATCTGCATCTAAGACAACACCTGCAGGATTACCACCGCTTTCACCATCTATGAAGGCATTAATGATTTGAATCTTTACTTCCATTATTTTGAACCATAAAATTACAGGGTATTATGGCAAAATCCTATGGGCTTTCTGAATAGATAGGTTTTTTTATATTTCGTCTTCTGTGGTTCTTAGAATCCTTTTTCGAGGTGTCAACCACCCTAAAAATACAACAGCGATAAACAACGCAGCTACGTCACCTATAAGGTGACCGCGTTCAGCAGGATCAATAATGGCTTGTGTGCCCATTATAATACCGTTTAGTACGAGAGCAATTTGAAGATAGCGGCGTTTACGATTTTTCAGTTCCATTTTTCATTTATCCACGTGCACTGAAACCGGAGCTGACTTAGCAATGGTATTATAAACCGGTGAGTATTTTTGGCCCATTCGTACCATTTCTTCTTTCTGTTCATCTGAAACATCTGCATCGATCTTGAAGAACACTCGAATTTCCTGATAACCTACCGGGACGTCCTCCGATAATCCCAAAAAGCCGCGGAGATCGATGTCTCCCTCATATCTGGATTCTACACCTTGTATTTTTATCCCTTTAGCAGATGCATGAGCGACAATGCTTGTTGTAATACAGCCGGAGAGGGCCACAAGAAGATACTCGACAGGGTTTCTGCCTTCGTTATTTCCCAGAAGAACAGGGGGTTCATCCATATCATAATCCACAGGAGGACGGGAATCATCCTCTTTTAAGGCACCGTAAAAATCTTTGATCGTCCCCCGGCAATGTGTTCCATTGATCCATTTATTAGTTGCTCGAAACTTAAACATGGCAATCTCCGGGTTCTCTTTGATAAGGTCAATCGTACTAAACAACTGCTCGATGTTTACCCCATTCACTAATTGTGTTTTTTCTTTTGTTGCTTCCATTTTATTTTTCCTCCTTTCTCACTAATACGGGAATTGTAGCAAAAAGCTGGGTAACGTCGATATGATTACAAACCCTATTTTAAAAATCATCCCAAGAAGTTTCCTATTCGAAGAATGAAGATGTCACAGAAAGAAGTAGCGATCAGATGGTTATCTGAAAGAGCACAGCAGATCCCGGCGGTTTTTGGATCAATTTTTAAAGATTGCCTTTAATAGAAGTGATAAAGGCAAGCTCGTTTTGAATACTCCTCTAAATAACCACATTGTGGTATATTGTCAAGAAAGTGAAAAGATATATGGTTCATTTCCGGTTTAAACAGTGTTGTGCCTTGCGTATGACAAACCTAAGCTTTTTTCTGCTGCCAAATTTAATAGATGTCGTGCCTACATCAAACATCTGGAATATTTGGAGATTAGCAAGACACATACGAAAATTTGCCAAGCTGCTACGTATTATCTTTCTGAGTGAAACATTAAATTTTCATTTAGAATATATCCTTAAACATCGTCCTCATCGTCCAAATTGTCCATCAGAAGAATATATATGATCAGATTATGTTGAATTGAAAAGAAGGGTAGGGGGCAATATTCAGTTGAATTGTGCCCAAATTGTGCCCGTCAAGGTCAAATATTTCCAAATGATTCCAAACGAGACCAAAAGTTAGTCGAATTAGTTGAATAGAATCAACTAGTTGAAATTACAATATTTTTGAATTCCAAGATTCCTGCACTTCGAATCCGTAGGCCACAGGCTGAGGCAAATGCCGAAGTGCGCCTCTGGAGCATTGAGCGTCAGCGAAATCCGCCTTTGGAGGATTCGAATCCTGCCGGGCGCACCACAAAATTAAAAAATGTCGTGGAAGAGTACCAAACCTCGGCCTTTTTTAATTTCCAAATGGTCTTGACATCAGATGACTGATTGATTAACATCAAAACATCATGGCACGAACAACGATTGATATAGATGATCCTATTCTAAAAGAGGTTAAGGCAATTCAAAAAAAGGAAGGCCTATCCATGGGGAAGATTGTTTCTCAGCTTCTTGCTGAAGCGCTCGTCAAACAGAAATCATCGGCAAAGCCTCCGGGATTCAAATGGATTTCGCGACCGATGCGGTCTCATGTGGATTTGGCCGACAAAGACGAAGTATACCGAATCTTGGATCGGGATTTCAAATGAGCTATTCCGTTGACGTTAATGTGCTGCTCTATGCCTCAGATCAAGCTAGTCCCAGATACGACAGGGCAATCCAGTTTTTGCAAAACCGGGCGTTGGATCCTGAACTTTTTTGCATTTGCTGGTCGACGGTGATGGCTTACATTCGGATTTCCACCCATCCAAGTATTTTTTCCAATCCGCTTTCACCAGAAGATGCCTTGGAAAATATTGAGAATCTCTTAAAACAGCCGCGCGTGCGAGTGTTGTCGGAAGACGATGGATTTCTGGCAATATACCGGCAAGTGAGCAGTAATTTTCCAGTTCGCGGTAATTTGGTTCCAGACGCTCATCTTGCCGCCTTACTGCTGCAACATGGCGTTCGAAGGATATATACAACTGATTCTGACTTCAAAAAATTTGAATTTTTAGAAGTTAGCAATCCTTTCTATTGATTCTTTTAGAAGTTCACCCGATAACCGATGATTCGAAACTGCCCTAGATTTTATTTTAAAGTGATTCTGGTGTTTTGTTCCTTGATTTCAGCATGTTCAAACGTCAGCTCGGATGCCGTTGAACTCAAGGTTGACTTCTCCTGGGCGGGCATGAAACCCTGCGGCTGGGGAAATCCGGAGATTCATGTTGAAGGTCTACCGGAGAATACCAAATCTCTCAAAGTCAGTATGTATGACAGTGTTTACCTCCACGATCACGGCGAAGTTATCTTGATCAATGACGGATCGGGCATCATTCCCATTGGGACTACCGAAGAACTGCAAGGTCCCTGCCCGCCGGATGTTCCGGGTCGCTACGAAATTACCGTCAAGGCATTGGATGAAAATAATGTTGTCATCGGGATCGGCAGCAAGAAAAGGTATTTCCCCGAGGAAAAATAAGCCCCGCAAAAAGGGTTGAGCATTTTTACAAATAACAGTCCCGGTTAAAGGCTTACCTTACCTTTTCAAATGAATGAAAGCGGCCTTTATTGTCAAAATTGATTTTTTGCTTTGGAATTGAGCGCTTAAGCAAATTCGGGCATAGCTCCCCGGTTTGTCCGAGGCTATTTATTTAAATTTTGACGACGATTGTGCCTAAATTGTGCCCGCCAAGGTCAAATATTTCCAGGCATTGCCAAACGAAACCAAAAGTTGGTTGAAAAAGTTGAATAGAATAAACTGGTTGAAATCATAACTTTGTTGAATTCAAAGATTTATGCTCTTCGAATCCGTAGGCCGCAGGTTGAGCGTCAGCGAAATTCGCCTTTGGAGAATTCGAATCCTGTTAACATTCCTTGCCAGCACCTTATTCCTTGGTGAAAATCAACTCCACTTCTTCAAATATATCCTGAATGTAAGCTTTTTTAACCAACTCTTTTAAAGCTCGCAGTTTCCTATATGCGCCGTTGGTATGCCGCATAATCTGGGGCAGATTGCCCGACGGCGTTTCAAGCAGAAGATGATAATGGTTATCCATCGGGCAGTATGCGTGTATGAGCGCATCCTATCGCTTAGAGGCGGACTCAAGATAGTCAAGGAACTTCTGCCGGACACGTATGTTTTTGAAGACAGATTTGCTCTCATTCAAAAACCACGGTTGACAATCAGACCCACCTCCGTTATCAGGTTGGGTATTGCTTTCGTTTAACTGATGCCTCAATATGTTGAGCTGCAGTTGATGCCGATACCTAATTCGCAATTTTCTCTTGATGCGCACCGAAAAAAGCAATGTCTTATCTTTCGAAGACATTTGTCAATGGAGGTGGAAAATGGAAAATTCTAAGGATGGCAAAAGGGGTTGGGTATCTTCAAGGCTTCTTGAGAATTTTAAAATCATCATATTCGCAGGATTTTTTCTCCTGGTTTTTTCTCCTGTGCTAAGTTGTGCCCAGAAGTCTCAGGGGACTGGCAGGGGTTCTCTGGCACAGACACAGATGTCATCATCACCCGAGGGATCCCTTTTAATTTCTGCTCAGCACAGCAGTGTCAAAAAATCCTCCTTCTCCCATCCGACCATTCAAAAAGGGGAGTCATGTGTTTCAGAGAAGTGTCATGTCAAGATAGGTTCGTCCCCATATGTCCACACGCCGATTGCCCAGGCATCTTGTGAGTACTGCCATGATGTGACCGCTTCCAAGGCCCGTTTTGGCCTGAGAAAGTCCGATTTGGATCTGTGCCTGAGTTGTCATGAAGACCAAAAGGCTTTCTATAAACAGGAGGTCGTTCATCCTCCTGTGAAGAAGGATTGTATCAGCTGTCATAACCCCCACCAATCTCCCTATAAATTCCAACTTGAGAGCGGACCGTCCTCCGCCAGACTCTGCTTTACCTGCCACGACGAGAATGACAAGATGGAATATAAGTACCTGCACGGCCCGGTAGAGTCAGAAGATTGTTTGGCCTGTCACAACCCCCATGCATCCAGCTATAAACATCTCGTGCGCAAAGGCCCGCAAGAGATTCAGCTGTGTGACAGTTGTCATGAAGAGATCCCCCAAAAGATAAAAAATTCAGCCTTCAAGCATGGGGTGATAAACGAGGGGATGTGTTCCCCCTGTCACGCCTTTCATGGATCTGATTTGACAAAACACTGGACACGCCTCTTTCCTGATAAATTCTACAGCCCCTATGACCCTGAACTTTATGGCCTTTGCTTCCAATGCCACGAAAAGTCCCAGGCATTTCTCGAAAAATCTACCACCTTGACCAATTTCCGCAATGGGAAGCGGAATCTCCACTATCTCCATGTTACGAGGAGAAAAGGCCGGACCTGCATTGCCTGCCACGATGTTCATGCCACTAACCAGGATCGACTCATCCGCAGCTCGACGCCCTTTGGTCCATCTAATTTTCAAATTCACATTGTATTTGTTAAGACCCCCACGGGTGGGAACTGTATGAAGAGTTGCCATGTTTCCAAGGGATATGACCGGGAAAAACCATTGGAGCTGCAGGTAGATACAAAGCCCGCCATAAAACGCAATAAGCCGAAATAGTGTAGAATGTCCTTGCTGCCCGTTTGCTTTAGGCCGCCGAAGGCTTGACATATATCTATGAGCAAAAACAAGATGAGCCCATCACACGTTCTTTTCAAGATGACAATAGGTATTGTATTAATCTTTTGCTGCGTGCCCATCATTGGATATTCACAATCAGACGAGATACAGGGATTGATTCAAATCCTGGAAGACAAAAATGTCAATATACGCAGAAGGGCAATAAGGGAACTGGAAAAGGCTGGCCCTTCTGCTGTTGAGCCTTTGATTGCAGCCCTGAAAAGTGAGAAATCGCGTGCCCGTGCAGGGGCAGCCGAGGCCCTGGGTAGGATTAAAGATACCCGTGCTGTCGATCCTTTAATTGCCACCCTGCAGGATAAGATCTCAAATGTCCGGGCAGGGGCAGCCGAGGCCTTGGGTAAGATTAAGGATGCCCGTGCGGTAGATCCTTTAATTGACGCCGTTCAGGATACAAACCCGGATGTTCGGAGTTGGGCGGTAAAGTCCCTCGGAGAGATTAAGGATGCGCGTGCCGTTGAGCCTATCATTGCCGCCCTGCAGGATAAAAACGCACATGTCAGAAGTTGGGCAGCCGAGGCCCTGGGAGAGATTAAGGATTCCCGCGCAGTAGAACCTTTGATTGTTGCTCTAGAGGATAAGAATGAATATGTCAGAAATTCTGCAGCCAAGGCACTTGCAAAGATAAAACCAGCATCCTAACCGCAACCGTTGCTCATGCGGTTGGGACAAGCTATATAAAGGGCGCAAGGCGTAAAGCGATTTGGGATTGCTGATTTGGGAGGGCAGAGAGCATAGGGCATAGGGTAAGAAGTCAGAATCCAAAATTCAGGAGAAAAACAATCAAAAAAATGGGGAAGTAAGTCTTTTGGATTTTGGCTCATTAATGCGGGGGCACTATGGGAATCGAAAGACAGGAAAAACCTAAAGGGGAAGCCCTGCTATATTCTGTTTCTTGCAAAGCTATTGCCGTTGGGGCTTCGCTGCTATTTCTTTGCTACCTCAGCGGGTGCGCAAAGACTGTTTCTCAAGATGACACCCGATCACCAGAGCATATAGCTTCGGAGATTGAGCAAGAAAGCCCCGCTCAATCCGGTCAAAATGTGGTAACTGTGAGCTATCCTGCCGATATGGCAGTTATGGAATACAACCTTCTAAGTATCTCCCTGAGTTTACTCCTAGGTTCTTCAGATTCAATAGAAGCAGAGGTAAACAGCCAAATTAAGGCGAGTATCGTTCCACGCCGGAAAGTCGAATGTTTGTCTGTTCCACTGGAGCTTGGCATAAACAAAATAAATATAAGAGCCAAGAAAGAAGATAGAATTGTAGATGAGGTTGCTTTAAATGTTTTTCGCAGGTCGGATCTTGTCGGCAACTTTGAGAAGCCTCCTGCTGGTTTTGAAAAAGATTATTTTCATATGCAGGACCGCTCTCGGTGTGCCACCTGCCATCATCTATTGGAACCCACGGAAGCTGACAACAAGACCATAAATATCGAGACCTACGCTGCTGAAGTTTCAAAAGACAAGGCTGTTGTCCCTACCGGTTCCAGCTGCTACTCGTGTCACCGGGGGATTACCTCCTACTCATTTGTTCACGGGCCTGGTTTCGTCTGGAGTTGCCTCACATGTCACGACGCCCAGGGGGAGCCAAAGTATTCCCTTAAATACCCGGTTCCAGAATTGTGCTATAAATGTCATGTGGAGCAAAAACAACAAAGGAGCGGTAAAAAGAACTATCACGCGCCGTATATTACGGACAAATGCGGCATGTGTCACAACCCTCATGCATCAGAAAACCCTTGTGGGCTTGACCGACCTATCTGGCTTCTGTGTGAAAGCTGCCATCCGGACCAGGCCGACGGCAGGCATGTCGTTGCACCTTATTTTTGGGGAACCAGGCATCGCAGGCATCCGACCCACGGGGTCCCAGACCCTTCAAGAAAGGGGCATGAACTTACCTGTGCAAGCTGCCATGATCCCCATGCATCTGACTTCCCCATGTTCATCTCAAAATATGGCCCCAGAAGTTTTGATTTATGTAAAAAATGCCACTATAGGAGGGATTAATCCTAATCTCACCTACCACACTAATTCGATGAATCCGCAGGCCGCCTGACTTGTCCTGATCTGGCCAAAGGGTTTTTGTTCTCGAGGTGCGCAAGTTCGATAAGGGAAAAATGGATTAAATGAAGTTTTGTTTTGAGTATGGAATCTCTACTTTAACAAATGATTATTTATAGGCAAGAAGTCCAATAAAAAATATTAGCTGAAAAAAGTGTATATTCGCCATGGCTAATCTGCAAAATTATAAGCGAATGAAAATTCGGATGGACGATATCACAACAATTTTTTAGGCTCCAAAATCTTTGCTTTGTTTACCTGTAAAATTGGAGGAAGTAAGATACTTGGTTTTTATCGTTAATACCTGCAATTTAGACTCCGTTGCGATTAGTTGGTGATATTACAAATTTCAACACAAATTGGAACTCTGTAGGAAGAAGCAACAGGCTTTCGTTTGCTCAAGCGATTAAACGTTGGAGCTAATTTGGGTAGCACAAGGGTATCCGGTATAGTAATTATCACCCGGATACCCTTGTTAACGGGTCTCGCCTCATTGAACCAGCTCAATTTCACTCGGTTGCCATTGTTTTGTGAAAAACGTTTCGAGCGGGCTATAGAGACGTAGGATAGTGAACCAGCCCTTGCCGGGCATCGTTTGGATCCAGTTGCCTCGCTTCACGCCCTTGGGCTGCTCAGGACCGAAGTAAACCGTCGTGGACCCGTCGGCGTTCGGCTCCGCGGCGGGCGAAGGATAGCTTTGACTGCCGGCGCGAGGGTAACGCTGTGGCGTATCCAGCATCGAGCGCGTCTGGTTGTCGTAAACTGTGAACGACCAGAAGGCGCCCGCCGGAATGCCTTTCGGCAGCATGACCTTGTAGGTCTTGGCGCCGTCGTAAGGATTTCCCTGCGCGTCAAGGAAGCCCATCAGATACTGCGACCCGACGTTTGGAATGCGCATGATCATGCCGGGCGAATCCAGTGTGTAGGCATAGTAGAACGCGGTTCGCGAATCGAGGGTCCGCGCGCCGGTGGGTGGCAATGGTTTGAACATGCCGTCCTTGGTGAAAAGCGGCGGCGGGGTCTCGAAGAAAGCACCGCCTTCAAACAGCATGTTGCCCCAATAGGAACCTTCGTAGTAGGACCAATCGGGATGCAGTTTGCCGAAGCGCCAGTTGAGTGCGCGCCCGGTGGCATTCCCGACGGCGGCGGCGTCGGTGAGGATCTTCTTCATCCGCGCGTTCGGCTCGAAGGGCTTGCCCTTCACGATGCCGACGGCAGCAAGCTGACCCGCGAGTTCCACGTCGTAGCTGCCAACCGGCTCCTGCTGCACGTTCTCGTTGATCATCTCATAGAACGAGTAATCGCTGGGCGGGATCGTGTTGAACGATTTGCCGCTTGCCTCCACGAATTTGGTCTTGGGAATCTCCGGATCCCGCCCCAGCTTTACCTTGCCTTCGAGCGCCGTCGCGATGCTCGTGCCCTCGCCGCCCGGCGTGTAGGGGTAGATCTTCATGTACTTCTTGATCAGTTCGACGGCCGGATTCGGATCGTTGTCCACCAGGAAGGAGCGGGCCGCGTAGAGCACCCGGTTGGTCTTCGACCTGGCAACATAGAAACCGCCGTCCGGCAGCGGGCCGTCATAGCCCGGCGGCAAGAGCAGGTATCTTCCGCCCTCTCCCCGGTCAGGTCCGGGGAACCCGATGTCGATGATCCACGAAAACCACATGTCGTTGATAGTGCCCAGCCCCTTCGGCGGCTGTTCGATGACGATGGGCCCTTTCGTCAAACTTATCACGGCCATATAATATACGGTATCGGCATTGGCGGTGAGGAATAATGACTTGGCATCCATTAACCGGGGGAAGATGATCACCGTGTTGTCTTCCGCAGCGATGCTCCGAAATCCTTTGGCGATGGCATATGCGGAGGCGCCTCGGAAACTGTTGTTGTAAACATTCAGCGCACGTGTGAAATCCAATGTGTCGAACACCGTCACGGCAGTTTCTTCTGTCGGCGCGCCGTCTTTGAATTCGAGCGTACCGATGCGGGTCTGGATCCGCTCAGGCGTGGAGATCCCCGGAGGTATTCCAGTAGTCGTCTGCGCCAAGGCCAGATGGGGAAGCGCCAAAGTGGCGCAGGCCATAACTACTGTCAGGATTCGAAATATCTTCATAGGTTCACCTCCAATGTTTGGTTGTTTGATGGTAGGATTGTTCTGGAGTTTGAGATTGTTCGTTAAGAATATGGCTTGAGATGGGGCATGTCAATCTCTTGGTTTATCTTGCTGGTATCTGCAAAAGGGTTAAACTGCAGATAGGTAGATGTTGCAACCACACTGGCAAGATTACCGATATCATCAAAACCGGTCGCCAAGTCAATAAAATCCCAAAATTAATTTTCAGAAAATTATTTGAGCTCACCGGCACTTTAAATTAAGGATGAATGTTTGGGGGCGGGAAATCCGTAGCGCACCATAACATGTCATTTTACAAAAACCCTTGTGATATCAATTTGAAACATGTATTTTTAACCGAGTTTGGTGTGTGACGGAATCCGGCTCCCAAATTGCACCAAATTTCATTCCGAAGCTAAATCTCACACTCATTTCTATCTCTGATAAATCGTGGTCGCTTACTCCCATTCATCATTGAATCGATTCTCAACTTCTAAATTTTTTTCCTGCTGAAACAGATACCGGATTCCATTAAACTTTAATTTTAAGATCAGGTAAAGAGTAAATGGAGAAACCGCTCAAATTGTGCCTAGCTTGCTCCCGACAAGGCCATAACTGATCGGATCCTATCGGGAGCTTAATTCTCCAAACAAAGCAATAACAATTAAACTTATCATGCCTGAAGAGATTGATCAGGCGGTCAAAAAAACTATGGATTGGCGCCCACCCGGTCAGTGACATAACGATGATCCATTAGGCTAAATAAAAGCTGTTGATCTTCTAAGCAGGGCCTATTTGCCCTGCTTTTTTTCATTTTTACCGAGGTTCGAAGAATCTCAATAATCACCAGATTCAGTTGTTCTTGATAATGTTTGACAATATCGCAGCGATTTGGCTATATGTATAATAATTTTCTAGGATTCTACTTTCTTCACCAGTTTTTAGCAGCTATTTTACAATTCAGCGTTAGATAAATAATTATCGATGGACCTCAACGAAATAGAAGCCCAGCAGCTGATTTAGACAAGCGATCGGATTCAGGCGCGCGGCTATTCACCGAAAAGCATTTTAACCCAGGAGGACGACGCCTATGGTGTGGGAGCTACCGTTTACTATAAAAACCCCTGGAACTGGAGCATGCTCGGCAGCAAACCGATGAATTTCTTTGTCACCGGTGCCTACTATTACAATGATTCGAACATCGATTTTTACAAGGAGGAAATTGTCTTGGTGTCAACGGGCGTCCTCTTTCGGCGGTAGCGGCTTCTACAGCAGAAAGGTTGATTCGGCAAACCTGAAAGTGAAGTGAGAAGACGCAGTTTGGTGCCCAAAACCCTGTAGAAACCCCTTTGCGACATGAAATGAAAAGATCCCTTCTGTATATTTACGCGCTCTCCTTTTTTTCAGGTATGTGTATCATGGCCAGTGAACTTTGTGCATCCCGACTCCTGGCACCCTATTTCGGTACCTCCTCCTTTGTCTGGACCAATATCATCGGTGTCATAATGATTGCCCTATCGACCGGTTACCTTATAGGCGGCAACCTCGCTGACCGCAGACCAAGACTTGATATCCTATTGAAGTGGCTTCTGGTTGCCTGTGTTTTTCTCTTCCTGCTCCCCTTTGTGGTTTTCACCGTTGTCCAGTGGCTGTCATCTCTCATGCAGAACCTCAACTCGTCTTTTTCGTTCATATTTCTCGGATCGCTTTTGGCCATAGCGCTGCTGTTCGCTCCACCGATTGTGATCCTGGGCATGACCAGCCCGTTCCTCATACGGCTTGTAGCGCAGACCGACCATGTGGGAGTCTCTGCAGGGCGCATTTTCGGCCTCTCAACTATCGGCAGTGTCGTTGGAACATTTTTACCTGTCCTTGTCTTCATTCCGGCTTTAGGCACCGGCAAGACGATCATGCTTTTTTCCGCAGCTCTCTTCGTCGTCACGGCGCTGGGGTTCACCGCAAAAAAAAGCGCCCTCCTTTCAGTGGCGGCGGTCGTGCCGTTTCTGTTTCCGATCCCGGAAGCGAGGCAAACACCAGGCAAGATCTATTCGACGGAGTCGGCCTATCAGTATATAGAGGTGTTTGACAGAGGTTCTTTCCGTTATCTCGTATACAACGACGCGGCTGGCTTTCAGACGGTCGCTAACAAGCATAGTCCCTTCACAGGCCTGAACTACTATTACGACTATTATTCTCTGCTTCCATTCATTTTTGAGGGAAGGCCTAAAAATGCACTCATACTAGGCCTGGGCGGTGGTATTATCGCGAACCAGCTCCGCTATTTTCACCCGGAAATCGTCGTGGATGGTCTCGAAATTGACCCGAAGGTCATACAGATCGCCCGAAATTACTTCAGCCTCAGTCCTGACGTGAGCGTATTCAATCAAGACGCGCGTATATTCGTGACTCTGAGTAAAAAAAAATATGACATTGTTATTATCGATGCTTACACACAACAAATCTACATTCCTTTTCATTTGACGACTGTGGAATTCTTCACGAAGCTGAAGGATAGACTTTCGGAACAGGGAATTGTCGCCATGAATGTTTCAGCGCCCAGAGAAGACTCACCGCTCCTTCAGAGCATCTCTAAAACGCTGCGGTCTGTGTTCGCTCACGTTTACCTATTCAGAATCCCGATGTCTACCGACAATATTGTGCTCGTCTCAGACAGAGGCCTTGATTTCGGGTTGCTCGGTCGGGCGGCCGGGACCGAACTTCAGGGCCTAGCACGGCTCAGCCAGCCCTTGTTCCGGGAAACCGAACCCGACAGCCAGTACGAACCGCTTACCGACGACAGGGCTCCTATCGAACATATGGTGGATTGGGAGATCCTCAAAGCAGGCATCAAGGCCAATAAAAGGTAATAAAATCAGGTAGAATGCGCTATTACTCGGCCTCTCACGCCGGTAACGCGGGTTCGAATCCCGTTGGGACGACCATTATTATATCAAGGGGTTACTCGGTACCGGAAGCCCCTCGACAATACGCGCAATATTTTTACCTATTGCTTAGCAATAAACAATTATAACATTCGGTGGGTTGGATTTAAGGCGTAGTTTTCTAAATATTATTTCTATATACCACAAGTTGATGCCAACATGGCATATTGGCAAGGCATATGGCCAGAAATGAGCAAGAAAACCAAGCGGCGAAGGATAAGATGGCCAATGAGAAGCAACTGTCTTTTCGAGGGATTTACCTCATCGGCCTGGCCGCGACAACCATCGGCATCGGAGTGATCATACTCCTGAACCTGGCCACCCCCTTAGAATATATGCGTGGGCGACTGGCCGAACCGGATCAAGAATGGTACCAGAAGCTACATCACATCCTCAACCTGGCATTTTTACTTTTGATAAGCTGCCCTCTATTGCTTTTTCTCATTCGACGTTTTTTACGTCCCCTTTCCGAATATGTCAATTTCTTGAGGGAGGGCCAGGAAACCGAAGACCTTATGGAGAAGGCCAGGCAGAGGGCGATAAACCTTCCATTTATATTGATTCCCTTAAATTTGGGTCTTTGGATTCTACTGCCTTCCTTTTTATATTTTGCGGCCTATGTAACCGGTAATATCGATTGGCGAACTGCCATTATCCTGGCTATCCGAGCCATCATGGTCGGCTTCATTTCTGCAGGGATCATGTCTCTATGGATCGAGTCCTATATCCGCCGACGGTTTACTCCCTTACTTTTCCCCCAGGGCCGACTCACAGAGGTCAAAGGCGTCGCTCGTTACTCGATTTCAAGAAGAATCCGCCTCCATAATCGACTCGGGAGCATTACCCCGATGGTTATAATGGTAATCACGCTGATCACGCTCCAGTGGCAGTTGGACTCCTGGGCCATCTCAGCCAGAGATTACGGCTCAGGGATTATTATCTTTTGTATGGTTCTTTTCGCAGTTTTTTTTGTCACATTGAGCGTGCTCAACAAATTACTCAACCGCTCCATCGTTGGGCCGGTCGAAAATATAATTTCTGCTGTGAGCAAAATCAAGGAGGGGAATCTGCAGACCCGCGTGAAAGTCGTCTCGAATGATGAGATCGGTGTCCTGGGGGATGCCGTCAATGATATGACCAATGGCCTGATTGAGCGGGAAAGAATGCAACATTCCCTTAATCTGGCCAAGGAAGTTCAACAGAATCTTCTTCCCAAAAAGAATTTGAAAGTTAAGGGATACGATATCGCTGGCAAAAGCGTCTACTGTGATGAAACCGGTGGGGATTATTATGATTTTATAACTATTGGAGAAGATGATAAATATAAAATTGGGGTGGCCATTGGTGATGTCTCCGGCCATGGTATTTCTTCTGCTTTACTTATGGCTACTGCTCGATCATCACTGCGTCAGCGTGCCTCTTTACCGGGTAGCATTGCTAAAATCGTCACTGATGTGAACCGACACCTCGTAAATGATGTCGAAGATTCCGGGCAATTTATGACGCTGTTTTTTCTGGCTTTTGACTCTGTAACAAGACAACTCGAATGGGTGCGGGCAGGACATGATCCTGCCATTCTTTATGATCCCAGGTCGGACTCATTCATTGAGCTTGGTGGATCGGGAATAGCACTTGGCATTGATGCTGAATGGATCTATGAGGACAATAAAAAAACTGACTTTTCAAACGGTCAAATCATTTTTCTCAGTACCGACGGGATCTGGGAAGCACGAAATAAAAAGGGTGACATGTTAGGCAAAGAGCCAATCCTAAATGCAATTCGACAACATTCCTCTTCAGATTCAGAACAAATTATTGATGCAGTTTTTAATCTCCTGGATGAATTTATAGATGACGCGAAAATAGAGGATGACATAACATCAGTGATCATAAGATGCACGGATGACCAAGCAAGTTAGAAAGAGCGGATACATCCCGGTAGTTACCTTTCCAATAGTCCTTTATCAGGGGAAAAAGCAGCTTGAGGTTCTGTAATAACCGGTCCAACAGTCCAATTCTGATTATATTCTTTGCCATGGAGGATTCAAGTCCTGTCCTGTCACTTGTCATGTAAGTTTAAATTTTTCCGCGAAAAAATGAAAGACCGTTTCGCAACAAAGAACGGTCTTTTGTCATTTTGAGGAGTGTTCACAAATCAATTAAACGCCATTTCTGTTTTCCAAACTTCCCAAACCTTGCCGACGAGGTCAGGGCCGGGTTTAAGCGTTGTTTTACCGGGTTTCCAGCCTGACGGTGTAGCTTCCTTACCCTTGCTGCTCCGAACTAACTGGAAGGCTTGTACCTGCCGGATGGATTCAAGTACATTTCTTCCCACGGGCGGGGTCAAGACCTCATAGCCTTGCACGACCCCTTCTGGATCGATGATAAACCGTCCTCGAGTTTCCACTCCGCATCTTTCGTCGAACACACCAAACACCTTGCCAACTCTGCCGCCGGCATCAGACAGCATCGGGAATGGAACACCGCCTTGCACCATTTTGGACAGTTCGTTGTCGTTCCACATTTTGTGCACAAACACACTGTCGATACTCATTGAAAGGATATCTACCCCCAGCTTCTGAAATTCAGCGTATTTTTCGGCAACTGCCGAAATTTCGGTGGCTCAGACGAAGGTAAAATCCCCAGGATAAAAACACAACAGCACCCACTTGCCCAAATATTCCGAGAGCTTGACGGATATAAACTTGCCTTGTTGATAGGCAGGCGCAACGAAGTCCGGTACTTTTTTGCCGACTTGTATCATAGACGTTACCTCCCTGATGCTTGCTGGTTCTTTCAAATGCTCACTTTCAACACTTTCCCCAACTGGGCCTCCGGTCGGCCTGGCACAGCCGACCTCCATGTCTTCAGGCATAAGTATCTCCTTTGTTTCATTGTCAGAGGCTTTTGATTGCTAAAGGGTTGAGAACAAGTTTGAATTCTGCTTTAAGCTGAAATATAAGAAAACAATTATAAGCATATACTCATAATGTCAATACATATTTTGCCTTTTCTATCGTCTCGCGCATGTCACTTAGAACACCTTGGCTTTTTATCCGGGGGGCGGGTGGGCTTTATTCTGTTTTTTTTCGGCAATTCCGCTGGATAGGCGCTGCTGCAAAGATCGTAACGCTCGGGACTGACTGCTTTGTGATCATAAATAAGTGTTTGCCAGATCTCCGCTTCATGACGACCGGCGACTCGCGTCATCCGGTCTATATCAAAGCGTTGGGAATGAAAAGATGTTCTTTTTGGCCGGGCTATCCGGCGTGGGGTGTTGGCAAAACGCCTGAAAACGTCCGATCCATAGCGAGCGTACCACAGCAGCGTGTGTGCGGTGGACAGCGCGCCGGCCCAGGGGTAATCGTGAAGCCACCACCCGGCTGAAAGCCTATCAATCTCCTGATCAAGCTTTTCGCGCTCGAAATCGCTTTTTGATGGGAAGCGCTCTTCATAAAAAAGACCCGTTTTCAATTCATCGCCTTGCAGGCGCCAGATCTTTTGAATGCCATAGTCTTCAGGAAAGTGCGCGACGCGCGAACCATGGCATAAACCGAATCGCCCGCACATAAAAAGCGAGATCTGGTCCTGGATCTCCCCCAAAAAATCAACGGTGGCAATGGCTTCGGCATAGGTTTCGGTGGGAAAGTCGGTGAAACACATGGCTTCCACCGCGATGCCGGCCACCGTGAGGTTTTTGATGGCCGTTTGCATGTCTTGTAAGGAAACGCCTTTGTCGATCAGCCGCTGCAGACGTGGGGCGGCGGTTTCGATCCCCAGTGCCATTGACAGGGCGCCGCCGTCTTTGAGATCCTGGCAGCATTCCGGCGTCAGGCCGGGCTCAGGCCGCATGTCGCTGGCCCATTGCAGGGAGGTTCCAGCCGCGCGCAGTTTTTGTGAGAGCTTCCTGGCGGTTCGGGGG
>Ga0208909_1000051_pt1 | contig 20168 bp, 23 predicted proteins | sample Joice_ThreeSqA_D_3_FD_185652 | JGI IMG/M metagenome (GOLD analysis project Ga0208909, IMG submission 185652) | Natural and restored wetland microbial communities from the San Francisco Bay, California, USA, that impact long-term carbon... | ecosystem: Environmental > Terrestrial > Soil >...
GGGCTTACTCCATACTGGCCTGGAATAGTTCCCACAACATACCCTCCATCTAGTGTTCCCGTGGAATCTACTTTGGTTCCTTCTGGCAGGGTCCACAAAGGATCTTCAATATTATAAGGATCGGCCGTAGCCGTAAATTTTCCATTTCCATTGGATGAAAAGGAGAACCCTGCATCTAAAGTAATACTAGTAAGTGCATATACGTCTACATTATCATATTGGGAATATACGGTGTCTAAAGTGACTGTCTGACTATAGATCAGTGTGTCTGACGCTACCAAATAAATGGGTATGCATAACAATAAAACAGTGGTGAAGATATATTTCATAGGTATGTTTTACGATTGGGGTTATTTTTTTAAAAAAGGTCATTGGCCGACTAGTTCTTCACAATGATCCACTCTTTATGCCGGTGGCCATATATCAACTTTAGAATATATGTCCCCTCCATCCAGTTAGAAACATCTACCTGGTTCAGTTCCTGTAGCGTACGTGTTTGATAGATCAGTTTCCCTAGATTGTCAAACACCATAATCATCTTTTCACGTTCATCAAGAACTTCCTGATTCACTGACACATATAGGCTATGGTTTGCCGGATTGGGATATACATTTAACCCTTGTTCAGATTCTAATTCCTCTTCTGTAGGTACTACAGCACTTTTTGTGCCTCCTTCGTAATATATAATCTCTCTGGTGACCCTATTTCCGGCAGCATCGTAAGTATATTCGATATCCGAGATGGTTTCCGTTTGTGCATATACACTCAAACCAGAAATCAACATCCCCAGCAGCAATAAGCTCAATAGTCTCATTGTTTTGTGGTTTCTTCGGTTGTTACCTGATTCTTCAACTTCTCGATTTCTTCCCTTAACAGAGCCAATTCATCCGCCTGCAATAGCATGGTTTCATTTTGTTCTTTCAGGATTGCATCTTGCTCTTTTAGTGCCTCAATCAAGACCGGGATGAGCCCAATATAATTAAGACTTAAGTAGCCTTCATCATCAACAGACACCAGTTCAGGGTATACTTTCTGAACATCTTGAGCTGATAGACCTATCTTATCATTTATGTACTTGGGTTCATCATAAACCAGGGTTCTGGGATCAATTTTAATGGTATCGGCCACCAAGGGATCGATCTTATCTAAATCTGCCGGACTTTTGAGTTTGTATTTAATTGCATCCAATGTATTCAGTTTGTCCATCTGCTTTGTTTCCTCATCCTTTAAAAGACGTATATCTTTCTTCAAGTTGATATCTGAGGTCTCAGATAATGTACCCTTAACTTCCAGGTCATCTTCCATCAATACATCACCACGGAAATATCCCGCATAGACTCCACCTGTATTTATCTCATAATCTGTTCCCGTCGTAGCAAATAGTGCGGCGCCATTATTGCTCCCTGCTAAACGAGCCCATACACCGTAATTGTATCCACTTGTAGCGTTTCCTGCAATACTATAGATGCCATAAGATCTTTTTGTAGTAAGGGGAGTGGAATTACCTGTATAAAAATACCCAGCAATAGGTCGCGAGGATCCACTATTTAACATATTTTGTGCAACCATGCCAAATGTAAACATACCACCGCTTGCGTCCTTTAGAAAATAAGCAGCTCGTGCAGAATTTGAAGTATTGTCATCCTCCACATATAAAGAGGATAATACATCACCCGCCTCTCCTACTGCAAGTTTACTAAGTGGGGCTGTCACTCCGATACCAACTTTATTATCGTCTGCTACGGTAAGCTGAGCTTGAGATTGAACCAAAAAGACTGCTAACACTAACAGTGAAATACTGATCTGTTTCATAGTTACTGGGGTATTAAAGGTTTGTATTCAATGGATCAGTAATCTTATTTACGAAAGACTACTTCTTTTTTTCTAAAATCCAATATATAAAGACTCACTGCAATGAGCTTGCAGTGAGAATTATTTATTAATTCTCAATATATCCTATATGGAGACGATAGTCATTCAAGTACTCGTAACTACAATCACAAGAGTTGAAATGAATATCTCCACCTAATTCTTTTAAAAGCTTCAGGTAGTTATAAAGTGTCCGCTCAGAAATCCCAAGAACCTCTGCAAAATGGGAAGGAGTTCCAGTATTCCTAAGACTTATAATCTTATCAATTCTTTTTAGAACCGAAAATAACTCGTCCGAGACCATAGTTTTACTATAGTGTTGAATTCTTAACTTTCCTGGCTTCATCGTTTAATAAGAAATGACCGAGAATTGTTACCCTGATTTTATAGTTTTTTATTAAGGATGGGGGTAAAAAACTTCATTAAACTGAATTTATTCGACTCTTCTTATAAGAATAATAATATCCTATCCGAGTCTTTATGACCTCTCCTACTGCAGTTGATTTATTACTTTTTGTGAAATACCACTAAAAATCAATTAGCAAGAAATTGTTGTTGTCTTGATAGTATAAAAATTCTTGGCGAACTGAAATATTGAGTATACGGAATTAAGATCATCGATCAGCTTTGCGGAAAATGATAACAGTATGAACAAAAATAATTGCAGTGTAGTAGAAAACTGCATATAGAATATAAGGTCAATACTGGTTCAATACGAGTAAAATACAGATAAGAATATCAGTTCAAATCCTTGGAGATATTTATTTTCTACTCTACTCCAATGTAATCATGCTGATAAAGGTGTTTGAATCTTCCCTGAGTCTAATGTCCAGTAAAGAATGCAGTTTAAGATGGATTTTGGCCCGAACTCTGGAATTTTTCCAGTACGGTAAGGATATAAGACCAGTCTAAAGTTTGAGGTTGTATCCTTTATAACGAGGGTTAGGATTGTTACCACCAAACGGGACATTTTGACACCGGCCTTTTGCATCGTCTGATTGATGCAGGATACAGGAGCTCCTTCTTCCTATAAAACCCTTGAAAATTTCCGATTTCATTTTTTGAGTTAAAACAGAGCACAACAGCTGACGATTCTCCATCAAGGAAGTACTTTTGACAAAACGGACAGCGATTCCTGTCCAAAACGGACACTGTTTCCGGGGTAACAAAAAAGGCACCAACCACTGTCAGCACCTTTTCTTTCTGCGGATATCGGGGATGTAATCTACCCGGATTCATTTTCTGTTTTTTTCCTGGCATATCTTTTCTGCAGGAGTTCGCTCTGGTATTTCCTGTAGCTTGGGCCGTAGATTTTCACGATCACCGAGTGGTGGAAGATCCGATCCAGGATTGCACTGGTAGAGATGGGATCACCCAGGAACTCCGGCCAGTCTTCTTCTTCGATATTTGAAGTAAATATCAGGGACTTGTTTTCCTTGTATCGCTGATCGATCACTTTGAACAGCAGGTGAGCCTCCTTGATCACCTGCAATTCCAGGCGGTCATGGCCCATCTCATCGATCAACAGCAGTTCGGCATTGATGTACTTCTTGATTCTTTTCTCCAGGGTTTTTTCATATACACCCTGGTTCAGATCTTGGATCAACTCGCTACAAGTGGTATAGTAGGTCTTATATCCTTGCTGGCAGGCCAATAAGGCAAGGCTTTGCGCCAGGTGGGATTTTCCTGTTCCGTTGTTCCCGATAAACAGGATGGATTCTTTTCTTTCAACGAACTCCATGGACGAGAGATCCATGACCAACCTGCGATCCAGCTTCTTCTGGAAGTCAAAGTCAAAGCCATTTAGCATTTTCAAAGGCTGTGGTAGACGACTCTGCCTGACCAGGTACTGAACCCGCCGTTGCCGTTTGGCCGATGCCTCCGAGAGTAGAACCTGGCGGATGAACTCATAATATCCCGGATCATCCTTTCCGGCCTGATCCAACATCTGCGGGTACTCTGCTGCCAGTTGTTTCAGACCCAGGTACCGACACGTCTCTATGAACTGCTCGGATTGCAGCTTCACATCACTTTTCTCTTTGTTACTCATGATCATTCTGTTTTCGGGGTTTGATCGATAGATGGGCACTGTAGCGCGGCTCGCTATTGTTCTTTAAAAAGCCTTCGATCGTGGAAGCATCAAAAACCTTGTATTGTTGTGCACGTTCTACGGCCAGTACGATATCATCGGTATGGTAGACTGCCTTGAGGGCCAGAAGCCTTCTCAGGTGATATCCCCAGGAGGATAGCTTGTGCCGCTTTACCTGCTCGATATAGTCATCCATCTGTGGAGCAAGATCCCTTAAGCGATGGATCACATCTGCAATGGGGACTTCATTGCGTTTGGAGGTTTTTTGTGGCTGGCCCACATAACGTTCCTTGCGCCCCTTTTCGGCCAAAGGGTGGGTGGCTATCTTTTCTCCCCCGCAAGAGTATACCTCCAGGTCCTCTTCGGTGATCCGCACCGCACAGACCTCATGCATATACTGTTGTGGAACCACATAGTGATACCCTTTCCATTGCACACACGACTCCTGATTAACACTCAGATGCGTTACCAGGGCTGTGTCATAATGATGCAACGGCAGTCGTTGCAGATAGGGTAGTTCCTCCTGGTACATCTCTATGGGCTTGCGGCGGGTGGTGCCGTGGATGCGCTGGTCGTTCACCTGAGCCAACCACTCCCGCAACTGATGGCGGAAGTCCTCCCGGTCCCTGAACCGCCGGCCCTTTAAAAAGCTTCGCTCAAAGTAATAGAACGGTCGCTCCACCTTTAAATTCTCCGTTGCTTGGCCCGGGGTAATGGTCAAAGGTCGGAACCGGTAGTGGGTAGCAAACTCAAGGTATTTGAGGTTAAACACTGGCCGGCCCATCTCCCAGCGGTCCACACAGGCCTTCTGATTGTCTCCCTTGACCTCTTGCGGTACACCATCCAGGTAGATGAAGGCTGCGATCAGTTCCCGAAAAAGGGTGCGCTGTGTTTGATCGTCCACCAGATCCATATACTGACGGCGGGAGTAACCCAGGATAAAACTGAAGATAATCACCTTCTCGGTCTCCCCGCTAGAAGTAAACTTGATATTGTACTCACTCCAGTCATGTGCCCCCCGCTGGCCCGGGTCCGTTTCCACCATCGTAATGGGTGATTTTGATACCACCTGCCGGACCCGCTTCAGATGATAACGAAGGATCGTGATCTCGCCATCAAAACCCCGCTCACAGATCATCTCATAAATCCGCTGTCCCGTGATATCAGGGTATTGCTCCAGCAACTCACCAATGTACTTCTTGTAAGGATCAAGCTTGCTGGTCCTGTGTTTTTTCGAGGGGATACGGGCTTCAGGGGTGGTGTCACGTAAAACCCTTTTTGATACCAGGACCCTGCGTATCCGCTTGCGCGATACATGCATCTCACGGGAGATACGCCTGATGGACCACTCCCGGTTGTGATACAAAGTCACGATCAGGTTCTCTAATTGCTCATCTCTCATCTTTCTTACTCGGTGTTTGAAGTTCGTATTTGTGATAGTCTCTCGCTTATACAAGCTGCACCATCGGTAAGCAGCTCTAATCCATAGTCCGGGATCGTGGCATCTGCAGAGGATAAGTAATGAACCCTTGGATCATCCAAAAGCTTCAGAAGATGCTGCATCGACTCTACAACGCCATCTATCCCACACAAAAGGTCGTTGCCATAACTGCTCAACTCAGAGTAGTGCCGCTCAACAGGAGACCACATAACCCGCTTGGTCAGAACACGATCCGGAGAACATAGTATCTGCTGCTGGGCTTTCTCATCTTCAGCCTCCAAATAAGCATCTACTAACCGATCGGCCTGTCGACTGCTCATGTTATGGACCCGGATAACACGGGCAACAGATGTCTGGTTGCCGCGTGGCAACCGCATCAACGCGCGACCATGACTGCTGCTCAACGATCCCATACGGATCTCAGTGCCGATCTCCTCATCAAGCCTCCCGATCAGCGATAAACGCCGGCTAACCCATGAGCGGCTCCGCCCTGTCTGACGGGCAAGATCACGCTGATCCACTTCATGCCTGGCCATTAAATCCTGCAATATCAGCGCCTCCTCATAGGCTTCCATCGAACGCGTTGACCAGTTATAACTTAACATCAATACCTTGGCCTGGTCCTCGTCAACCTCCAGTAAGAGACATTGTAACCGGTCCCAAAGCAATGACTCACAGGCATACACTCTCTTGAACCCATCTATAAGTTGCAAATTACCTTCATGAACCCGGACAACAACCGGCTGTAACTGCCCATGTATACGCATCGACCTCTCTACCTGATGGATACGGCTCATGTTCATGATACGCATCTCGCCTAACGACATGTCAAAATCTCCTATACTTATCTCCTTGATTTGATCTTTCACCGGGATGCTTCTTTTCACCCGGTAAATGTAGAAGGGTAATTTTTCCTAAACGAACGTGTACGTCTTTACAATTAACCCGGTTTTTGAGGAAAATGTGCCCCAATAACCTGCCGTTGCTGCGATACAGATGCGTACGCGTACGTCTTTACAATCTTTTCGTTTTTTACCTCAAAACCCATGTAAACCCCGTCACGCAAGGGCTGCGGAGATAACGCGTACGTCTTTACAATTATTGGTGGAGAGCCCTTTTGACTCTTTTTGTTGCGCTCCTTTTGATTCTTCCGGTTATGGATCACATAGTCCGGATGGTCCAATCGGTATTGCCGTTGATAGGTATGGGCCGGATAACCATCTCGCCAGCGCTTGTTGCGTGCCTGACGCAACTTGCGACTTGATTTATTCCTCTTTGCCTTGGCCTTATTGGTGGTATTGCGGCGGGCGTTCTGGCAACTGATAGAGGAACAATACTTCTGTTTCTTGATGCGGGGGTTACGTGGTAAAGTCTTACCACAATGATTGCAGGTAAAGGTTCCGGGAATTACTTTTATTTTTCAATACCCGAAAGATCATAATAATCAGGGCGGAGTCAGTTTTTACCCATAGGTGGTACCGGTTTTAACCCACGTTAAAAATCCTCAGATGTGATATTTTATTTCAATCAAATCCTCAATAATTTCACTCTTCGTAACCCCATCTCACAAGAAATTTTCACATTCTCGTAATTTATATAGAATATATATTGGGCTATATATGCCTCTCACACAAAACTCCTTCAATCCCAAACTACATCTGGGTTATATTTTTTATAAAATTAGATATAAATATATTATATTATTACTTTAGGTAATCATTATATTGTGTTTATATTTAACCACTTGCATAATTATATATGATGTTCTAATATTGTAATGTCAATTAGTTCTTTGAAGAGTTTACTCGGGGCCCAAATTCGATACGAGATCCTCTTCCAGCTGAACGAAATGACACTTTGTATAACACTTAAAATAGAATATCATGAAAAATTCAGACCAAACGCAAAACCAAGAACAGTGCGATATAGCATGTCTCGTTTTTGAAAAATTCCTCCAGGCATGGAGAGACCTTGATGTAAATCTTCTACTTCAATTACTCTCAGACCAATTTACCCTTCATAAAAGGCATCAGCCCATTATTTCGGATCTGGAAAGAGCAAAAGCAGAGCTGACTAATTGGTTCCTGAAGATAATTAACACTGGATATGGGGTAACGGTTAAAGAGTTCGGAAATGTTTCAAGTCATTATGAAAAAATGGTTTCAGTCACTCTTAACGATAAGTTCCAAATGGGAATTCTATCCCTCGCTGTCTTGTTTGATGAAACCAGCATCTACTCTATCATAGATTATGATGGATATATAGATGTTTACCCCCCTCTAAATAAATAATTACAATTAACAAAAGCTATTTCTTCTTAATTAACTCAATATCAAAATGAAAACAGATAATGATAAACTAAGCGGGTACTTCTTTACTGATAAGACTGTACGTGAAGATAAAAGCCTATCAGATATTAGTAAACTGGTATTTGGTGATCTCGCATACTTCTATTTTCTAGGAGAAGGCAAATGCAGAGCAACGAATACCTTTTTTGCTAAGAAATACTCTAAAAGTGAAGGTACAATTAGCAATGCAATATCCTCGCTTGTAAAGCGAGGGTATATCCACCGGTACTTAGACGAATATAAGAACAGGACGATCTTCGTTAACCGAACCGCTTTTGCAAATAACTCTGATGAAAGCAAAAAAAGTTTGCCCACTGTTTCGGATAAAACAATAGACGAAAGTCTTGTACCTCCAGATGCAACTGCTCCATTAACCAGAGAAACCCAAAAGAAAATGGATGAGTACTTTCAGAAGCGATATCCCAATCTTTATAATTACAGAAACCATGGAGCAGCTAGTTAAGACGATTCAAGAGACTATCAGGGAGGTTTTCAATGAGAACGATTCCTTCTCTGATGTTGATCTGGCTTATACCTTTCTGCTGGGAATTGCCATAAGCCCAGTGAAAGACCTTTTAGCAGATTTTAAAAATACTGCACAGGACGGCTTACGGTTCTATACTTCAAGACGTAAGAGCAAAGAATCGAGATACAAGGGCCGAGAAATCTCAAATAACCAAGTCGAAGAATTGACTGTAAAGACTCTAGAACTGCTCGAATATAAATCTCGACGAGCAGGAGATAACCTGGACTTCTGTGACGATGAACTAATTGATGAGCAACAGTATTTTGATGCCGGTTTCTATGACTTTGCAGAAATGCTTGATAAATACGATAAAGAAAAGCGAACCATTGTTACTGGAAAAATACGGAATGTGTCTGTTCGAAGTGCCGGAAAGAACAAATTCGCATACCTGTTATTGGAAGATTATAAAGGGAAGACATTATCTGTTCTTGTTTCCTCTACTTTCTATTCAGATTATGAGCAGAATCTTAAGAATTGTAAAGGAAAGTATGCTGGGGTTGTCGGAAATATTGTATATGATGACTATCGAAAAGCTTATATTATAAGGGCTTACGAGCTCGATATCATAGATGGGTACCATATACCAAGAGTACCCATAGGAACACATTAAAAAATAAGTTATGACAGAATATAATAAAGCAGAAATGCACGAAAGCAAGGACCCATATTGGGAAGAATACCTGCTGGAAGAAGCAAAAAAAGAAGCTGAAGAATTCGAACGTGAATTTCAAGAAAAGTTACTAAGACAACAAAAGGAATTTATGTCTTCAAATCCGGACATGTTCAATTATCTCAGCACAAAGTTTAATAATCATCAAAACTTCTTAAGCCTGATGCAATGCGCAGTAATGAGGGCCGTGGAGCAATATCCAAATCTCTCAGACAAAGATTATGCAAAGGTATTTTCTTCATTTTTTGGTGAGGGACATAGAATAATGGTTACTGCTGACCTTCCAAAATATATGGCAAATCAAATGCGAATCTGCCACATGAAGAGAAATAACAAATCAAGAGATTGGTTGAACATGGAAGAGTTTGAAGGATTGTTCTCTCATGACCTTGCTGAATTTGCCTCTTGTGTCTTATATAGCAAGCTAAAAACAGCTGATTTTAGAGGTTCACTGTCAATATTTAATATACAAGTAAGGCCCTTTCTAAATGCCTTATATTTTACTCCTCTTGCTAGCACAAAATATGCATCAGTGGATTCTTTCTGGTTTAAAGGCCATATTGAAAACTCATATACTAAAGAAAGCAATCGAGGTAATATGTATGCAGTGATATCAGCTAAAGAGGACAATGGTAACTTAATAAGGGCAGTTGTTAGAACAAGGAACGTTTTCAAATTAATGGATGGCTTAAAATCGATCCGAAATCATTTCTATCCGATTGCCTTACATGGTAAAATTACCCAGGATCGGTTTGAAGAAAGAAAGATACTTGATGTAGATAGCTTTGTGATAAATAGGGACGGTATATACAAACATTATCCTGCTTAACCTAAACATCTTGAGATAATAGATTTGGCCTATAGATAAGGCATGGTAACCTTTATTGAAGAGCTCATTAAATTCAAAAAATGTCTGCAATTCACAATCATAACTTTATCGTTATTGGACGAATTCCAGGTCAATGTGTGATGATTCGTAAGGAGGATTTGCAGGCCTTTCAAGCTGGTTCCAATAATATGACTTTAGACTGTGTAGTTGTGGACCTCGTTACTGGGGCTTTATCAGAGCCAATAACAATACAACAGCTAATTGATGTCTGCCCCTTTGATGAAGTGACTGACATGGATGAGAGTACTGTTTTATCTGACCTGATCGTGGAATTACTGCCAGAATGGAAGGTGAAAGATATTGGCAAGGTATTTACCTGTATAAAGAGACCTTTAATCGGTTGGAAGTAAGGATTGGACCTCTGTCTCAAGAACTCGAGCAATGAGAATCAATGTAGTAATTGTGGGATTCTGTTTGCCGCGTTCAATGCGTGATATCTGGGATCTTTCAATTTCCGCCTTATTCGCAAGCTCCTCCTGAGATAGGTGCTTACTCTTCCTGATCTGGCGAAGGTTTTTGCCAAGCTTGTCGAGTATTTCCTGATCCCGTTTGCGGTTCATGTTTCGAAATTGAAACATTTATCAATTGATTGTTGAGGCGTTAATGCCTCATTTAGCTATCTTTAGTTGATTAGCAACTAAAGACGGTGAACATGCTCTCGATAGATTATATCAAGAAGAAATACAACGCTATTGCTACACGGAGTTACAATACAAAGCTTGAGATCTTCCTCTTCAGCAGAGCTCTTCGTAAGGTCACTAATGAGGATACTTCGCCAGAAGAGTTTCTCCGGTTTCAGATTACAAAAGAACTCATGGATCTATACGAGAATGCGTGTCAGCTTAAGGAAGCCGAGAGACTGACAATGGATGGACCAACTATGGCACAAATAGATGAGGATATTGAGAAATGGACTCAACATAACTCTGATTTGAAAATGGAATTCTCTCGACAGTATATGGCATACTTCAAAACTGAATATTTCCCGTATAGCGAGTTCCAGGAAATATATCATCCTGATCCTGCTAAAAGGGTATGTCATTACTGCAAGGTTTCTGATGCAGAAATAAAAATGCTGCGAAGTAGAGGGAGGATTCGAGCAAAGGCCAATAGAGGATACTCTATGGAAATTGACCGGCAGAAACCAAATCTTGAGTACTCAAAGGAAAATTGTGTATTGGCTTGCTATTGGTGCAATAATGCTAAGACCGATGAATTCTCTTATGGTGAATTCTCTAAGCATATTGGACCAAGTATACAGTCGGTATGGAAAGAAAGAAGATCTAAAGGATGATTCTCGATTTTGATTAAGTCCAAGTAACCATATTAAGAGTTTAAAGAGTTGTAAAGTGCTGAAAAAGAAAGATTTGGAGTCCGAAAAGACCCTTCGTACCTTCGCGGAGAAATTTATAACTCTTTAATAATCAATAATATGACAACAAACAACCGTAAACTAAAACTGGATTTTGAAGAACCTTCTACCCTCTTTCTGGCTTATCCTGAAGAGGTTGTTGATTGTGAAACAGACTATACCTCTGCAAAGCCAGTTTTTGATCGTATTATTCAAGCTCTTCCCTCTAACTTGAACCTTGTGGTATTCACCAAAACTGCAAGGATTGCTTCCAATATCGAAAAGATGCGTAGGAAGCGAACTACGACCTTGGTAAACTCTGAGCTTTCCTCCATCTGGCTTCGTGATACTGCCGGTTTCAACTTGGGATCTCAGTTGATCAAACCTATTTATAAACCTCGCTATTACCGGAAATTCTTTGATGAAGCTGCTATCATAGATAGCTACAGCAAGATCATTCACTCAATTCTCAGAGTGGATATGTTCAAAATACCTTTCATCTGGGATGGTGGTAACCTAGTAACAAATGGAGATGTGGGATTCATAACTGATCAGATCCTGCAAGACAATAAGAAGACTCACTCAGAGGAAGAGGTCAAAGATCTGATTCGTTCCTCTCTTGGAATTGAACCGGTAATCATTCCGACATTCTCTGATGATCCATTTGCCCATACCGACGGATATATGAATTTCCTGGACAAGGACACTCTCGCCATTGCATCTTACCCAAAAGAATGGCGTAAAAAGGAGATCAATTACTTGAAGGAGCTAAAGGCTAAGGTTAGGCGTCACGTCAAGAGCATCGTTGAACTGAAAGAAAATCCTGTAGAGGAAATGAACGGCAGTATCTTTAGTGCTAAAGGCAGCTATGTGAATTTCCTTAAGCTTGGGAAATTGATACTTGTCCCTTCATTCCAGGACAAAGAAATTGAAAAGGACAACTATAATCTGCTAAAACGATATGGGAAGGTTATCCCTATCAACTGCAATGAGCTCAGCAAGTTCGGAGGCCTTCTGCATTGTATAAGTTTCACTAACTAAAAGCTAATGATGAAACATTTGACACTAATACTATTATTGCTTGCCGCCGGATTGATAACTGTGAATTGCCAAGAATTCATTTGTGATTCAATTTGTTATAATTACAATAGTGACGTTTCACCTGAAACAGAAAAACGTTTTCTCAGACAGTTTGGTTTGGATGAGAATGAATACACTCCAAACACTCAGGTGATTCGTGATGGGGATTTTATCCAGACGACTACACCACTTGATTCTAATAGAATTAGTTTATTACAAGTAACAATTGAGAGGAGAATGGACCCCATTGAAAAGGTAGAACCTAATATTAAATATACTGAACAGATTCTGCTGGGATCTGTTGATCGTTGGACTTATTTCAAAAATCTTGATTACTACAATCCGATAGGATTTACAGGATCTAATGATGTTACCGTTTATTGGAGAGAATTTGATCTTGATGAAGACGGTATTATTGACCATCTCCTATTCAGCTTAATTACCTGGAATGATATCGTGACGTCATACTATTGTCATATTAAATGAAGCTGTCCCATCCTAAGATCCTCCGGTTGCCTCTGGGATGGGATGAGAGCTAAATGCAAAACTTAACCCAATGGAGCTTAAGGTTCTATCTAACGAAGAATATGATAAAATCATCCAAAAATTGGATGAGGTACTTGATCTACTTTCTGAAACATTAAAGAAGTCCAGAAATCCACTTGAAGAAATCTGGCTCGATACTTTTGAGGCGGCCAAAATATTAAAGGTTAGTACTCGCACATTACAGAATTACCGGGATAATGGTACCCTTCCTTTCTCGAAAATTGGTAGCAAGATATACTTCAAGGCTTCAGATATTGAACATATGCTGAATGAATACTATACTAGAACTTAGCAAGATCATGCAAATCCATCTACTAATCCGTCAACAATAATTCTCCCTCTATCGTAAAGCGCCGTATTTACCAGTATTCCGCGTAAAGGTTCGAGTGCTAGTGTAACTCTATCCTATTCTGATCACCTGATCAGGCTTAAAATTAATTGTCCTATAAGATCGTAATTATGGAATCAAAAGCAATAAATAACCTAAAAGTAGCTGAAGTTGAATTGAGATATCGCACGAACGTCAATCCAAAAGATCGAGCTCAAGTGAAATCAAGCCAGAATGCTTATGCAATCCTTCTGGAAAGCTGGAACAAAAATACAATTGAGTATTTCGAGGAATTCAAGGTGCTCCTACTTAATCGCAATAATAAGGTTCTAGGGATAACAACTCTTACGAAAGGGTCCACTGTGGGTACAATAATCGATATCAAATTGCTTCTCCAATATGCATTGAAAACAAATGCCTCCTCTATAATTGTGGCCCACAACCATCCTAGCGGTAATCTTGAACCTTCTGAAGCGGATAAACTGATTACAAAGAAGATAATAGTTGGATGTAAGGCTATTGAAATAGAATTACTTGATCATTTGATTATTGTACATGAAGGAGGGTATTTCAGTTTTGCGGATGAAGGCATGATTTAGTCTATTTTAAAATATTCTGTGTATCACTTAATATGATCTCAAATTGATAGATTTATACTATTTAACATATCCATTGAAGGCTCTTTACGCAAATAAATGGTGAATGCGACAGGTTCATCTATTGCAATAAACTCAACGTATTGTGGATCGAAGTGTATCTTAAGTTCATTTATATCTATATATACTAAATCGCTATCATATCGTGAGGGTAAAATAATTTCTTCGCAAATCGACTTATACACTATATCCATATGGTCACTTGAAAATTGAATATTGAAATTATACTCTTGAAGTGGAGAAAACAATATAATTCGATTAGTCTCAAGCGGTATTTTTATACTTGAAGACTCCTTTTGTTTGGGATTCAAGTGAACTTCAAAGGATTTGGAGTTATAGTAAGCTCGTTTCATTACAGAATTCATGAAAATGATTCATTTACAAGTTAATCTCTTTGGCTAATGTATCAATGAACAGCAACATATTTTTCGTAGATAATTCTTAGACCTGTATCTCAATACCATATATTTAAGGTACTATGTGTAAAGAATAAGGTAATTTTAAAGAATAAAAATGAATGTAACATATTTATTAGGAGCGGGTGCTAGTGCAAAAGCGTGCCCCATACTAAGTGATTTGGGAAAGAAAATGATGGAACTAGCAACTACTTACCTTGATCCCCCTATCAACCTTTTTCTTGATAAGAAACTTATTAATCCCACACCAATTCATGAAATCCTTCATTATATAGGATATTTTGGAAACAAAGCCAAACAATATGGTACTATCGATACTTATGCAAAGAAACTATATCTGAGCAATGACAATGAAAATGAATTAGATCACTTAAAAAGATCTATAAGCTTGTTTTTCACTATTTGGGAATCCATGGATAGTGATAATAATATCAAAGCAGATTATAAGAAAATTGATCCGAGGTATATTAATCTTTTATCCTCAATTCTAGAACGTACCTCAAAAAACCAACCAAAACTGAAGGAAAATATAAAATTCGTGACTTGGAATTATGACCTTCAGTTCGAGAGAGCTTATAAAAGTTTCTGCATGGACCATTTGGGTTGGGATTATGTTTCTGATAATCTTAAATTTAGACATATTAATAATGATTTCGATGTCTGCCATTTAAATGGATACAGCGGTTTCTATAGTACTGAAAAAAAGGAAGTTGATTTGGTTGATCGAGGTATTGAAAACTTAGACGCAAAAGAGATCCTTGAAGAGTTGAAATTTGTAATTAAGAGCCAACATAGATCATCACTAAGTTTTGACAATCAAATTAGCTATGCATGGGGAAAAAATGATGCAGCTGAACATATTAGAAAATCTGCCTTAGGAATATTTCGTAACACAGATATTTTAATTGTAATCGGTTATTCATTCCCACCATTTAATAAAGAAATAGATCAGATCCTTTTAAAAGAATTGGGGGGAAGGAAGACTAAAATCTATTATCAAGATCCCAAAGCAAGTGAAGAATTCATTTCGATTTTAACTGAAGGAATGGATACCGAGATACATTGTATAAAGGATAGGATGGATCAATTCTTTCTCCCGTATGATTTTTGACTAATATAGTATGGTATTCTGTCTTCTGAAGGATTGTATTATTCTCGCTGCAAACTCCTCTTAAAAGCAGAAGAGAGATGAGCAACTTGGCTAAGAAGCAATATTAGAAGTGCCAATTTCTTAATAAAGAGCTATAATCTGACAACTAATCCGTCAACAGTCGTCTTCGATTGGAATCAGTAGCCCGTATCTACCTGTATTTATTAAGGAAGTTCAGGTGCTGGACGAACTAATCTGATTATCACAACTTCCTGGTCATAATTATTTCGTCGCAATCTATTGACTTGAATCCTAGTAAAGAGTAAATTTCATATTGGAATTCAACTCAGGAAATTTTCCTGTATTCTCTTATTTCTTCTGCCTTTCAATATGGAAGTAACTAATAACTCAGTTTAGTAAATTTCTAAATTCGTTATTATGAAAACTAAGATTTTCCTTTATGTTTCCTTTCTCATTTTTTGTTCATCATTAATGTTCTCACAAGTTAAGTATGATTCAAACGGTAGATTCGGCATTGGCACCACATCTCCTGAGAATTTGCTCCACTTAAAAGCTTCTGACCCTATTATGCTATTTGAAAGTCTCACAGAACATGATAATACCATTCGGCTTTGTGAAGGCACTACTTGGCTTGGCGCCTTTTTATCATATGACGGGGGGGTAAATAAATTAATCTTTGGAACTCACATTTCTTCTTCAACATCAACAAGCGATGACAAGAATGTTCTGTCAATAAGCAGAAGTACCGGTCAAATTGAGCTCAATCCTATAAGCACATCCTATGACTTTCAGTCATTTGTAACAAAAGCTCCTAATTATGAAACGCAGTGCTATAATGTGAAACTTGGTACTTCAAATAATTTCTGGGTTGATGGTGATGGTGATGTTTGGCATAGTGGGTTGCATACTATTTCAGATGCTTCTCTCAAAGAAAATGTTATCGATTTGACTTCTTCAATAGATATTTTAGCACAATTAAGACCAGTTCAGTATAATTTTGTGAAGGGTGCTTTCGGTGAAAGAGTTGATACTACTTTATCGAGAGATGGTGAAATTAGATTTGGACTTATCGCTCAAGAAGTAGAGAAGATACTTCCTGAAATTGTAAGTTCAAGAGGAGATAGTCTGAAAGCCATATCTTATCTTGAGCTAATTCCATTCTTAATTGATGCTATTCAATCCCAACAAAATGAAATTGTCGCTCTCAAGAATCGAATTACAGAAGCAATACAAGATGATGAGCTTAAAAATGCCCTAGTTTCTTCGTTTGACAATCCTTATAATGAACCTTTACAACCAACTCTTTCACAGAATGTTCCAAATCCGTTTAATGAAAATACTATAATTAAGTACTCTATTCCTTCTATTAATTCTACAGCAATGATAAATGTTTATAACCTTCAGGGAAAACAACTAAAGAGTTACAAGATATCTCATTTTGGTGAGGGAGAGATTATTATTCCTGCGGCAGAGCTGGATCCAGGTATTTTTATTTATAATCTAATTGTTGATGGCTCCGAGATTGAGTCACTCAGAATGGTATTAACAGATTAATATATGGTAAAGCATTTGTGAGATGAGAAATTTGATGGTGATTATATCTGCAATAACTATTATACATAATAATTTATGTATTGGGCAGAATTTTGATCCTGCGATAATACCTGATACTTCAATTTGGATATTCGCTCATAAACAACTTGCTGGTGATATTATCGATACACTATATGCTGGTCAAAATTCTCAAGCAGGAACTGAAATATGGTATCATGGGGAATTCTATAATCGTCAGGTTCAATTGGTTGGCCATTTTTGGCAAGATGAGAATTACTCAAAGATCTGGTATGCATCAACTACTGACACAAGTTTAATATATGACCTGTCTCTCGAAGATGGTGATTACTTCAAGATTAAAGATGATTCAGATTCGATTGCCGTTGATACGGTATTTCAATTCAATAACCGTAGGATAGTACAATTGGATTATTTAACTGGTTGGAACGAGAAACTTAGGTTTATTGAAGGTGTAGGACCAAATACAACATTAGCATGGATTTGGGAAGATCCTGGATTCCTAAACACTTATCTTGTTTGTGCTTATAATGATGATGAAAATATATATCATACATCAAATGAGAGCTTCTCCAATTGTAGTCTAATTCCATCAGGATTAATTCAAACTCTTAATGATCATTTTAGGGTATATCCAAATCCATTCTCCAACGAATTGTTCATTGAATGTATTGGATCTGATAATAGTGAAAATGTTGAGATAAGTATTATGACTATCACAGGTATTTCTGTTTTTAAACTGAATATAAAGTCTAATGTTGGATCTTACTTTCTTAGACCAAATCTCAAAACCGGGATTTATATCCTTACGTATAAAACTGACAATATAATAAGGACTGAAAAAATTCTTAAAAGATGAAAAGGGCTAGAACACTTATAATGATTGGATTAATGTTGCCCACACTACTATTTAGTCAATGTCTTGACTGCGAATATATAGATGGTATGATATGGGTGGTAATTAGCAGAGAACTAAAGGAACAATCCACAGGGATACCAGATATAAGGGAACTAGAACTTAGTTCAGCTCTAGTTGAATTTAACACTTCTAGCTTGATACCTGTATTTCCAAGCTCAAAGAAAGAACTTCTTCAAAGAGTATATAAAATTAAATTTGATGGGAAAACTGAGGATTTTGTTAATATACTTAGTGAAATCAATGAAGGCCAGTTTGAAAAAATAATTAAAAGGCCTGTTGATAATAAGATTGCGCTTTACGATCCCTCAGACTATATGTGGCAAGCACATATAGATTGGCTTTGGCATTTAACAATTATTGAGGCGGACTTAGCTTGGGACGTTACAAAAGGTAGTGAGGATATAAAGGTGGCAATTTTAGACACATGGTTTGATATTAATCATCCAGATTTAGCCGATAAAATTTCTCCAACATATGATCCATATGACAATACTTATTTCAGTACTGATTGTAGTAAAAACAATCACGGAACCGCGGTAGCAAGTTATGTTGCAGCGGAAACGGACGGTGGTGGACAATTAGCCTCAGTAGGATTTAACTGTATGATAGTTCCATACCAGGCATGGGATGGAGATTATCTTGAAAGGGCGCATCATGCATCTTTGAATATGGGCGCTGATGTACTTACATCATCAGCAGGGGGCTGGAGCTGCAGACTCCCAACAGATACAGATCCAATAGAAGAGGCTGCTGTGCAAGAAATTATTGAAAATGGTACTATTATTGTAATGCCGGCAGGAAACGGTGAATATGGCACTCAATGTAAGCCAACTGGTGCAACTCAAGCCAGTCCATTTTTCCCTTTGCACCCGGCATATGATTCAGATATTATCATCGTTACAAGCATTGGCAGCGACAACAAACATTATTATTACGATCCTGATGATGATAGAGAAGAAACGCATTCACACTATCCTGAAGTTGATATTTGTTCTCCTGGATATTTGGTAATGGGCGCTCGTTGTACTGAATATGATAACTGTGATCCTGGTGTATGTTGTGTCCCTGACTCATGGCCATATTATGGAAGTCAAATAGGGACTTCTTTTGCAACTCCAATAGTAGCAGGCGTAGTTGCACTTATGAAATCTATTGATCCGTGTTTAACTCAAGCAGAAGCACAAACAATCATTACTTCAACCGCAGATCCTGTTAGTGATGCATCAAATTATACTGGACTTATTGGAGCTGGTAGGATAAATGCTTATGAAGCTGTAAAAATGGCAGGAACAGTAAATTTAACAAATATGACCATTTCTAATACGAGATCATTCTCTGCTGGATATGCACTAAACTTAGAAAATACCACTATTTCACAATATGGAAATCTTACACTTGTTGCGAGAAAGGAAATAAACATTAATAGTCCTTTTGAAATTCAAAGTGGTGGGATTCTGTATATTAATCATGAAGATGATGCAATTAATACTTGTGACTAAGCCTAATTTACAACAACACCAAAATCAGGAACATATCACATATTAAGTTCTGATAAATAGCTGTTTAGAAATTGCAGAAATATTGCAGTTTTTAACACTAATTGATACTGTTGTTGATATACCTTTGATACTAATGTTACACTGGCAAACAACATTAGCATGGATAGCGTATTAAAATGCTTGATCGCTCTGATATGACAATCACCAAACAGTACGCACGTATTCTTGATCTTACGCTCATTAATGAGATGAGCAACTTGGCTAAGAAGCAATATTAGAAGTGCCAATTTCTTGAAAAGAGCCATGATCTGACAACTAATCCGTCAACAGCAATCTTCGATTAGAATCTGTTGCCTGTGCTTACTGGTATTTATTTTAGGAGGTTCAGGTGCTGAACGCACTTGCCCGCTATATCTCGTTCCAGAACATCTGTGTTCCTAACTTAATTTACATGATTAGAAGATCAAGGCGAATCCTTATGACTATTATTAGTATAGGTTGTGGAATACTACAATTCTTTGTAAATTTTACTGCTACTTCTTGAGAGAATTAAATTCTTTAGGGAGTGACGTGGCGAAGCTATGGAATAACAAAGGATAATTCTATTTGTTTTTAAACAAAAAACCCTCTATAATTTCCCGTATTGCGGGCAAATCCCGCGCCACGCTTCGGTGGCATAATTCCACAGTTAGTCAGAAAAATATAGCATAATGTCTTCAACAGTATGGCCAAAAGATACTCTCAAACATCCACCGGATATCGAGAGAAAGCATGCGAATAATTTGATAGTATTTCTTATCTCCCCTTTTGAACCAAAAGACAGATTTGATGAAGTTTTTAATGTTTGTCGCCGAATAT
>Ga0208909_1000072_pt1 | contig 17860 bp, 10 predicted proteins | sample Joice_ThreeSqA_D_3_FD_185652 | JGI IMG/M metagenome (GOLD analysis project Ga0208909, IMG submission 185652) | Natural and restored wetland microbial communities from the San Francisco Bay, California, USA, that impact long-term carbon... | ecosystem: Environmental > Terrestrial > Soil >...
CTATCGGGCAAAGGATCTGGAAAGTGTTGTAAAACGGGACTACCTGAAGCAATCCCAGGAAGACAGTCTTGAGCAACCTGTCGTTATTAAAACCATCAACCAGACAGCTCATAGAATCATACCAGATAAAAGCGATATAGCAGATTATCAATCACTAATGAATTAGCCTATGGACACGAAAACGAAAACCATTAAGCAGTATGCAGCCCTGCTCCGCCTGGGAGGCATACAGGAACAACTGGATGAGTTGATCCACAAAGCGTCAGAGGAGAAGATCTCATATCTGGATTTTTCTTTAAGTCTCCTGGAAACCGAGACTACCCTGCGATCTGCACGGGATCTGGAACGCAGGACAAAAGCGGCCAAATTGCCGCTCAATCACAATCTGGATCAGTATGACTACTCCTTCCGCAGTGGGATCGGTAAACAGCAGCTAATGCAGCTTAGGGAATGCCTGTGGCTCGAACAGAATTATAATATCGTTCTGATGGGCCCTTCCGGAATCGGTAAAACCATGATCGCTGCCGGCCTTTGTTTTGATGCCTTGAAAAAAGGGTACACGGCATACTTCAGAACCATGGAGCAGCTAAATGAAACCCTGATTATGAAAGACATTACCAGGTCGGCTCGAATTGAGTACAATAAGCTACTAAAAGCTAATCTGCTTGTTATTGATGACATTATGATGTTCGCCCTGGATAAGAAGCAGGCCGTTCAGCTCTTCCATTTTATTAATCACTTGCACGAAAAGGCTTCATTTATTGTTACAACCAACAAAAGCCCGCAGGAATGGGTGAAAATGCTTGATGATGAAGTTATTGCTACTGCTCTGCTTGACAGAATCCTGTATCATTGTGAGGTGGTCAGATTAACAGGAACCAGTTATCGGCTTGAAAACCGGAAAACCATCTTTAATTGAGTAAGTCGTTCTTAATTTTTTTGTACGTTTAAATCGAAGAAATGGACATCCTTAATTGCTATTTCTCGTACATCCTTATTTGCCAATTTCTGTACATTGTAAGTTCCCGCTTACAGAGGGAAACGATTTGAACTTGAGGAAGGTACAGTATGGATATTTACAATTGAGAGTGAAACTGCTCAGTCATTAGAACCAAAAATAAAAGAGTTCAATCTCAATGACGGAGCTTACTTAAGCTTTATTACTTGTGACTGGGAACATGACCCGATAACTCTTACAAAAGATATCATTAAGGAACTTGGTGAAAGTTTCCAAATCAGCATGCCTGACTATTATTCTTCTAATATAGACGGTAGGAGGGCCATCATTGAATATTTTGAACCTAAGGAGATTATATCCGACTTCCCCATCTTACTCTTTCAAATCACTTATTTCTATGCCGGCTGACTATAAAGTAAATCGATGAAATTGGCCGGCATCTAGAGTGATACTCGGTCCAAAGAAGGATAATTCGTAAAAACATCAACAATTCCGTCAACAACAATGACGAAGCCCCCGCTGATCCTGAGATCAAACAGGGGCTTTTGCGGTCTGGCGGTGGTGCCACCAGGAATCGAACCAGGGACACCAGGATTTTCAGTCCTGTGCTCTACCAACTGAGCTATGGCACCGATGCTGTAAAAGCGAGGCAAATTTATACAATTTTTTGTAAAATCCCCAGTAAGGATATAAATGCTCCGGATTTTATACTTTTGTGCCTGATATGGACACTGTCCTAAAGACATACAAGCTAAAGAATGGCATCAGGCTCATCCACAGACTTAACCTCTCTGATGTTGCCCATTTTGGACTGATTGTCCATACCGGTACCCGCGACGAACATCTGGAAGAGCATGGCCTGGCTCATTTCATGGAGCATATGTTCTTTAAGGGCACTGTAAAACGGTCCCCTTACCAGATCATCTCCAGGCTGGAGGATGTAGGAGGAGAGATCAATGCATACACGACCAAGGAGGAGACAGCGCTGTACGCATCCTTCCTGAAACAGGACTACCGAAGAGCGATGGAGTTAATCCAGGATATCTTTCTGCATTCCAGATTCGCTGAGAGGGAACGGGAAAAGGAGGCAGAGGTTATCCTGAGCGAAATCCAGGGATATGAAGATTCTCCGTCTGAGCTCATTTTTGACAGGGCAGAAGAGTTGCTGTTCCCTGACCAATCCATCGGAAGGAATATCCTGGGCAGTGAAGAGTCTCTGGGAAGGTTCCGGAATGGAACGCTCGAAATATTCCAGTCGGAAAATTATGCTACGGATGAAATAGTGCTTTCTATTGTAGGTGATCTGCCGTTTGATAAATTTCGTTACACAGCAGAAAAGTATTTTGGTGATCTCCCGTATAAAACAAGAGTTCGAACACGTCTGCAACCTGTTACGGTTTCAGCAAAGAAGGTCGTTGAGAACAGAAATGCTTATCAAAAACACTGCATGCTGGTGGGCCCTGCCTATGCGCTTCCCGATAAAAAAAGGCTGCAGCTATACCTGTTGAATAATATCCTCGGAGGGCCGGGAATGAACTCGAAGCTCAATATGGCGTTGAGGGAGCGAAGGGGTTATTCCTACAGTGCGGAATCACACTATTCGCCCTATACCGACACGGGTGTGGTAATGATCTATTTCAGCTGTGATGCTGATAAGTTCAGCCGATCCATGCAGGTGACCCGTGATGAGATCCGTAAACTGCGAACCAGCCTGATCACTGATAAAAGGCTCAGTTTCGCGAGGAAACAATTGATGGGACAGCTGGCCATATCCAATGAGAATAACGAACATCTTATGCTTACATCCGGTAAGAGTATTCTTATTTTTAACAGGGTTGACAGCATGGAAACCATACAGAAGAAACTGGAAGTCGTTACCCCGGGTGATCTCAGGGATACTGCCAATGAAATTTATGATCCGGGAAGCCTGAATACACTCATTTTTGAATAATGGGATTATATGCAAAATCCGAACTATTGGAACGATATCTGGTCGAACATTCTCAGCAGGAAGACCCTTTGCTAAAGGAGCTGGCCAGGTATACTTATCTGAACGAGACCCATCCCAGTATGTTGTCCGGTCATATCCTTGGAAGTTTTCTATCTATGTTTTCTAATATGCTTTCGCCAAGGAGGATCCTGGAGATAGGAACATTTACAGGCTACTCGTCCATCTGCATGGCGCGAAGTCTCGGGCCCGGAGGTAAACTGATTACCATTGAAATCAATGATGAACTTAGGGATATTGCCCTTAAATTCTTCAGAAAAGCAAACCTTGAAGAGAAAATTGAACTGATCATTGGAGATGCCCTGATGGTGATCCCGGAATTAGAAGGTCTCTTTGACCTTGTCTTTATTGACGCCCATAAGGATGATTATCCCGGATACTACAGTCTGATCATCGACAGGGTAGAGCCGGGGGGATATATCATTGTTGACAATGTGTTATGGGGAGGTAAAGTACTTGATCCAGATCTTTCCGATCCAACCACACTGGTCATTGATCGTTTTAATAAGATGGTCACCGCAGACCGGCGTGTGGAAAACCTCCTCCTGCCATTCAGAGATGGTATTATGGTGTTGAAAAAAAGGTGACTGTTTACTATAAATGGCAAAAACTTAAACAATTACCCTATGCTGATTGTTAATCAGTGTAGGCTTGAACAAGGGCATACCAGATGGCAGTATATTCAATCAAGGAACTGGAGAAATTATCAGGCATAAAGGCCCATACCATCAGAATCTGGGAAAAACGCTATAACCTGATAAATCCACACAGGACGAATACCAATATCAGGTATTATACAGACAACGAACTGAAGAAGATTCTGAATGTTGCTGTATTGAATCGCCATGGAATTAAAATTTCCAGTATTGCCAAATTGAGTGAACTGGAAATGAAAGAGGAGATTATCAGGGTATCCGACAAAGCCACTTCGAGTGATACGATTATCGATTCCATGGTTCTTTCAATGATAGACCTGGATGAATATAAACTGGAGGCCCTGATCGACAAATCGATTCATAAAATCGGTTTTAAATCAACCGTTACAGATGTTCTCTTTCCCTTTCTGGATAAAATAGGAATTCTCTGGCAATCGGGAGATATCTATCCGGCCCAGGAGCATTTTGTTTCGTACCTGGTCAGGCAAAAACTCATTGCAGCAACCGATAACCTTTCCAATACATTCAATCCGGAAGGGAAAAAGTTCCTGTTGCTGCTTCCGGAAGGGGAATGGCATGAGATCTCATTACTGTTTGCCCATTACCTGATTAAAGAGGCCAACCATGAAGTAATCTATCTTGGTCAGTCGGTACCCTATTCCGATGTCCTTGCTATAGGCACAGCGAAAAATATTGATTTCATAGTGATCTCAAGTTCAACCAAGTTACCGGGTTTTGAACTGGGCCTGTACCTGGAGGAGCTGGGAGTTGCCTTCCCTGATAAAAAAATCCTTTATTTTTCAAATTGTAAAAGGGATATGCCCGGAGAGCTGTCTCAAAACCATGTTCATCTGCAACATGTCAGTGATCTGACTGATTTCCTGCAGAACTTACCTGCCTGATTGCCCGTTCCAATATGATTGATCCACCCTTTTGTTGAATAGCATCTGGAGAATAATCAACAAATTTTTTGCTGTTTCGTAATTTAGAATAGCTTTAATAAAATACTCTGAACTCCTCTATTATCAGCATATTCCTTTAAACTTCTTATTTGGAATACCATTGCTTTCAGTGTGTTATCTAGATAACATACTTGACATATGTTTAATTCTAACATATATTTGTTAAACAATAATTACGAACAATATAAAGCACCTGGTATTATGACAACAATGGAATTTAACAACCGGCTGATCAACATGGAAGAACGACTTGAAAGGTTTGCCCTCAGTCTGACTGCCAACCGTGAAGCTGCAAAAGATCTTGTTCAGGAAACTTACTTGAAAGCACTTTCATCCAAAGATAAGTTTGTGGAGTTTACAAATTTTGAAGCCTGGGCTTATACAATATTGAAAAATACATTCATTAATAATTACAGAAAGTCTGTAAGGCAAAATACAATTGTGGACACCACTAAGGATCTCTATTACCTCAACAACACCAGAGAATCAAACTTCATCAAACCTGACTCATCCATGCACCATAAGGAGATCAATAAGCACATCGACAACCTGCAGGATGAATTGAAGGTTCCTTTTTTAATGCATACAGAGGGATTCAAGTATAAGGAGATTGCTGAAAAGCTCGATCTCAAAATAGGGACCGTGAAAAGCCGTATCTTCTTTACACGAAAGAAATTAATGGAATCACTGGAAGATTACAAATAGGTAATATAGCTAAGGTTTTAAGTAATGTAAAGGGCCGTCCCTGATTGGGACGGCCCTATTTTTTACAGGCAAATAAACCTCCTAGCTCCGAAATTGTGCATCCACAACTGCAAATGCAGCCATATCAACTATTTCGCGTACATCGCTCTCCATCTGGAGAATATGAATGGGTTTCCCGATTCCGAGAAGTATGGGACCTGTGACCTCTCCGCCCCCAATCTCCTGCATCATTTTATAAGCGATATTGCCTGAACTCAGATTGGGGAAAATAATGGTATTTACCTTCTTATCACCCAGTTTGCTAAATGGGAACTTATGTTTTCTAAGTTCAGTATTAAGTGCATAATTCATCTGCATCTCTCCATCTACAAGAAGTTCAGGATGCTCCCTGTGAAGGATCTCTACTGCTTCTCTGGAACGATCAGCGCTGGCCCCTCTGATAGCCCCGAAGTTGGAATAAGAGACCAGTGCGATGACCGGTTCTATGTTAAAATGCGAAACCTGTTCGGCAACCAGTATTGTTGTATCGACCAGGGTCCGTTCCCCTGGCAGGATATTAACTGTAGTATCTGCAAAGAAATACGGGCCTTTCTTGGTATGTACAATATACATCCCGGATACATGCTTCTGTGGATTGTTGGTCCCTGCGATCTGAATGGCGGGCCTGATGACATCCGCATACTTACTTGAGAATCCGGAGAGAAAAGCATCCGCATCTCCCTCTGTCACCATCATCATTCCAAATTGGTTGGCCATGTGCATCTGTGCCAAAGCATCTTCAAGAATCATCCCTTTCCGCTGACGGGCCTTATAGAGTTTCCGGGCATATTTTTCCCTTGTGGCTTTCATCTCAGGAGCAGTTGGATCCAAAATTTCCACACCTTCCAGATCAAGGTGATATTCTGAGATCAACTGTTCGATCTGGCTCTTTTCTCCCAGCAGTACCGGGTTGGCTATTTTATCCTGGACAATTGTCTGTACGGCTTTTAGCATCTTGAAGCTGGCTGCTTCACTAAAAACCAGTCGTTTTGGATTTTGTTGTGCTTTCAGCCGCACCTCATGGGTCAGACGGTTTTCGATTCCCATCCTCTCCTTTAACGACTCCTTATAAAGCGCCCAGTCATCAATGGATTTTTTGGCCACCCCGGAATCCATAGCTGCCTTTGCCACCGCTGGAGCCACGTGAAAGATTAACCTTGGATCAAGGGGCTTGGGAATGATATAATCCCTGCCAAAGTGTAAGTTTTCAACCTTATATGCTTTGTTGACCACCTCGGGGACATCCGTTTTGGCAAGACATGCGATTGCATTCACCGCTGCAATCTTCATCTCCTCATTGATTGATGTGGCCCTCACATCAAGAGCACCCCTGAAAATAAAAGGAAATCCAAGTACGTTGTTGATCTGATTGGGATAATCTGATCGCCCGGTAGCAAAAATGATATCTTCTCTGGCTGCAACTGCCTTTTCGTAGGATATTTCAGGATTTGGATTGGCCATGGCAAAAACCAGTGGATCCCGTTTCATCGACCTGAGCATATCAGCTGTAAGCACATCCGCAACAGAAAGGCCAAGGAAAACATCAGCATCCTTAATGGCCTCCTCAAGAGTATTGGCTGGCGTGTCCCTTACAAACTCTTTTTTATATTTGTTCAATCCTTCTCTCCTGGTATTTAAAACCCCTGTGGAATCAAGCATAAGCAGATTTTTAGGTTTAACCCCCAGGGAGATATAGAGCTTTGCGCAGGATATAGCAGATGCCCCCGCACCGTTAACTACTATCTTCACTTGGTCAATTTTCTTATCCACCAGCTCCAGTGCATTAAGTAAACCGGCAGATGAAATGATGGCAGTTCCATGCTGATCATCATGAAAAACGGGAATATCCAGTTCCTTTTTTAGCCGTGTCTCTATCTCAAAACACTCCGGTGCTTTGATATCCTCCAGGTTGATCCCTCCGAAAGTAGGAGCAATGGCTTTGGCTACCTCAACAAATTCATCAACATCCTGACGATCTATCTCAATATCAAAAACATCAACATCCGCAAAGATCTTGAAAAGAAGACCTTTTCCCTCCATAACAGGTTTCCCCGGTAGAGCACCGATATGCCCCAGGCCCAGGACAGCTGTACCATTTGACATCACCGCAACCAGGTTCCCCTTGGCTGTATACTTGTAGGCATCTTCAGGATTCTCCTGAATGGCAAGACAGGGATCTGCAACGCCTGGTGAATAAGCGAGAGACAGATCCCTCTGGGAGAAGTGTGGTTTGGTTGGGACAACTTCTATTTTACCAGGCCTACCACTGCTGTGATAGTTCAAGGCGTCTTCGCGTGTAATTTTAGACATGGCGGATGGGATTAATTAACAGCGTAAAAGTACAAAGAGAGTGATCTCGTTGTCATTCCGAATGGTTAATAACATCATGTTATTAAGCAGCAGGGCTTATACTGGTTTAAATCTATGCAATTTTACCGGATAATAAACCCTTCTTTCAAGGGGTCTTCCGGATCAAACCAGAAACTGTTCTTACCAGTAAACGAAGCCGATCCGGACACCCTGGGAATCAAAGCCGAATATGGGCCAAAAGTGGTTAATCCGGCTATCTCAACCTCCATGGTCGTACCCACGATACTCTCAATCTTCATTTTTTCCCCGGGGTTCAACTCTCCTCTTTCATAGTGAAGAGCAGCTCTGGCGCTTACGCCCGATCCTGTTGCTGATCGATCCACTTCCCCATTGGCGAAGATGCATACATTCCTGCTGTCCAGGGCAGGATCCTTTGACTTCCCTGTGAAGATGGTTCCATAAAGAAAGCTAAGATCCTGTTCATACGGATGAGTAATATTTCGCTCTTTGATCACATTCCCCTTGATCCGCATTCCCATTTCTATCAGGTTTGCAATATTTGAAGCTTCGAGCGATATACTCACGCTGTCCGCATCAACAATGGCATAAAATGCACCTCCGAAAGCCACGTCATACCTGATTGTACCCCATCCCTGCAACTCGGTTTCCTGATCACGGTAGAGTACGAATGAAGCAACATTGTTAAATGACACGGACTGAACCACATCATTTTTGCGATTTCCGGTAGAGATAATCTGTCCCGGTGGAGCATCTATAATTAACTCTGGAGATACTCCTGTTTTATGAACCAGGCCGGTATCGAGAGCAAATTTCGTAATGGCAATAATGGCATGGCCGCACATCGTGCTGTACCCTTCATTGTGCAGGAAAAATATTCCGAAATCGGCATTTTCAGTACAGGGCTCCGTAACCACTGCTCCGTACATATCCGCATGACCTCTTGGTTCCCACATAATTCCCTTCCTGATATGGTCAAGGTGATCCCTGAAATACCGTCTTTTTTCTAGAATCGACCCCCCTTTAATTTCCGGATACCCATCGACCAGTATCCTTAAAGGCTCCCCTCCCGTATGCATGTCGATGGTTGTTATAGCATTCCAGCCGGGAGGTGGTGACCAGTTCAGGTCTTTCAATTTATTAAACATGCTTCCTTGGCAAATCCTGATTCAATTTATGAATATAAGCTGAAATTATGATTTTCCATATCTTTGTAATACGATGAGGAAGCTGATCCTGCCAATGATGTTTTGCTGTTTCTCTGTGACGATAGTGGCGCAGAAGTCACTTCCTGATACACTTTCCTGTACAGATACCATTCCCGCTGGTCTTACCCTGCTTAAAGGCACTGGCGCTTATACATTAAAAACAGAAATCGATACAGTGATAACATTGGTTATCAATGAATTACTTGCCATTAATTCAGATTTATTCCTGGATAAAGCAGGAGATGATGACGATTGGTTTGAAATATATAACTACGGTGATGACCCGGTCAGGTTAGATAACCTCTTCTTTACTGATGACCCGGCATTTCCATTTAAGTGGAAACTTGATACGGCTGGGGGATTGATTCTATACCAGAACAAGTATTTGACTATATGGGCTGATGATGAACCTGAAGAGGGTTATAATCATGCTTCATTCAAGCTTTCAGGAGAGGGAGAGTACCTTGGGATCTATGCCGGGGACGGCTCCCTGGTCGATCATGTCTTTTACGGTCCCCAGCATTCGAACATCTCTTACGGAAGATTCCCGGACGCGGGTTTATCCTGGAATTTTTTTGCAGTTCCAACTCCCTCAGCACCAAATTCCGAACCCGGTGAGGAAGAGGTCATTCCCGTTCCATTCTCAAATCTTACGGGTGGGTTCTATACTGATCCGGTTATGATGGCATTGTTCTCTACCATTGCCGGATCTACTATCTATTATACTACTGATTGCACTGAGCCAGACACCTCCGATCTCCTTTACCTTGGACCCTTTGAGATTAGTTCCACCACTATCATCAGGGCCAGGGCCTTCAAAGAAAATGCAGTGGGTAGCCCCGTATTAACTATCTCTGTTCTAATGGAGGAACAGGAGTTTGATAACCCGGTCATTTCGCTGGTTGCAGAACCTGATGTACTCTTTGGAGAAGCCGGACTCATTTCAGAAAAGAACAGAGTCATCGAAGTAACAGCAAGCATGGAATATATTGAAGATGGAGAGGCCCTTTTCCGGAGTGGTACCGGGATTCATTTACACGCCCCGAAATCCAGCGCCCCCAATTCTTTAAGTCTCTCAGCCAGAACAAGATACGGGAACAGTTGGTTTGACTATCCTTTCTTTAAGAACAGGGGTCCGGATAGATTCAAAGAGTTAATTTTAAGAAACAGCGGGAATGACGATGTCAATAAAGCAACTACTAACATCCATTTCCGGGATCCCCTTATTCAAACACTGGCGCTAAAGTCCAATAAAAACCCCATGATTTCTGAATCAAAGCCAGTGAACGTATTCCTCAACGGGAACTATTACAGTCTTTTCAATTTAAGGGAAAAAGAAGATGAATATTATATTGAAACCCACACAGGTGTAACCGAAGATTATGACTTTATAGAATTGGAGTTTGATTACTACGCCAACATCCATATTCTTGAAGGCTCCTATGATTCGTGGCGTGAGTTGCTCGCATTCGTTGACACAACAGGGAATCTCTCACTTGACGAAGATTTTAGGATTTTGGAGCAGATGATTGACCTGGAGAATTTTACCGATTACTGGATTACGGAAGTTTTTGTTGGGAACTACGACTGGATTTCAAACAATATCTTATTCTGGAAACCCGAAAATGGTCAATGGAAATGGATCTACTGGGATACGGACCATGGACTGGGACTCAAATTCATAAACTACGGCGATGCTTCATGGAACACTCTCTTATGGTCACTAACTTTCAGTGACCGGGCCTGGTCCAATGGCTACAACAACATCCTGATCCGGAACCTGCTCCTGAATGAGAATTACAGAGCGTTTTTCATTAAGCGTTTTGCTCAGTTGCTCAGCACATCGTTCAGTTTTAATAATACCAAGCCTGTTCTGGACTCCATGATAGCCCTCTATCGAAATGATATGACGATTCATGCTGACCACTGGGGAAGGTCCATGTCAAACTGGGAAAATGCTTGCAGTATCGTTGAAGATTACCTGCGACGAAGGCCCGACACGGTATTCAACCATATCAGGGATTTCTTTGGATTACAGGATCCGGTACCGGTGAGCATAAGGGTCGAACCACCCGGTGCAGGCACGATTTCATTTTCCGGATTAAAAGTTTCCGACAGGCCCATGCATGGAAAGTTCTTCCCGGGAATGGAGTATCAGCTTCAATTCAAAATTCTTCCGGGATTTACGATAGATAAATGTGAACCCTTTAATGTCACCGGCGACTCCATTGAATTCCAGCTGACAGACTCCATGGAAATCGTTGCCTACTGTCTGCCTTCCGATCATTCATTCCCTATCCAGCTCTCAGAGGTATATTCCAATAATCATGAAAGTTATGATGCCGGAGATTGGATAGAGTTTTACTACTATGGCTCCAATATAGTCAACCTTAATAACTGGTATATTACTGGAGATGACGACCAGTTGCTTTACTCCTTTGGTGAGGAGGCCATTGTAAATCCAGGCGAAAGTTTCGTTGTGGCAGAAGATCTCGAACGTTTCGGGGAGATTTTCAAGGAACCTCTTCTCATCTTTGGAAACCTGAACCACGGTTTTACCAACCAAACCACACTTACTCTCAAGTCAGGTGAAGGAGAAACCCTGATAAGGGTTGAACTAATGGCCTCACCTGACTGGCCCGAATTGCCCGAAGAAGGATTCAGCATCGAATTAAAAAGTATTGCGGATGATGCCGGTAATGGCGCAAACTGGGAACTGAGTGAAAACAGCTTTGGATCTCCGGGCCGGCCAAATTACACATGCTATAACTTTCATAAACCATCGGGTAAGGACTCTATATTCAACAATAGTGAAATCCATCATATTGGTATTACATCACCAGGGGAGTTCTATTCAGATCAGGATCATCACCTTCTGGCCGGGATTTCAATTAAAGAAATTACCGGTCCGGGCGAATTATACCTGGACAAGGCCAGGATTGATCCGGGGAATGTATATGATCCTGCTGACCTGGAATTTCATCCACATGAACCTCTCAGCAGTGCTACCAATCTAACCTATAGCTTTATAGATAAGTCAGGTCAGGAGAGTTCCGAATACTCCATCTGGTTTAATCCCACACTTGGTATATCGCATGTAAGCCGGCAAAGTCTCCGGGTTTATCCTGTTCCTTCCCGTGATTTCTGTATCATTGAGTTGCCTCCGGCTTATCCGGACCCCGTTGATTTTATCTTGTTTGATATAAACGGGAAGAGGCTGAAGTCTCTTCATTTCCCGGGTGGCAACAGAGAACTGAACATTGATCTGACGGGTGTTGGAAGCGGGATCTACATATACCTGATAAAAACAGACCTATCAGTTATAAATGGTAAAATAGAGGTGATCAGGTAAATATTGATGCATCTCCTAATCGTTTCCTGAATAAATGAATAACCGGCTCAGCCGGATCAAGTTGCCTGGTTGTTCAAGATCCACTCTTAGAATATATGCTCCCGGATTCTCCAGCCGGTGCTGCCAGGATATGGTCTGTCGACCTCCTTCAATATAGAACAGGGCACTGTTGACCCTTGTTCCGGTCAGTGAAAAAATAGTCAACCGCATCTTAGTTCCCGGCATTTCATCCAGGTCCAGGTACATCAATTCCCCCATGGGAATAGGGTAGATATGTACATATTGTTCCTCCTGAAGGTCTTTTGCTTCTATGGAATTTCCTCCGTTTGGACTACCCGGAGAATATTGTAGTCTGGATGCTGCATACCAGCTGGAGTAAAGATTATTATCCAGTTCAGGTGAAATCAGTTGTAAACTCGGACCGGTACCGTCTGCTTCCTCCGGCCAGGGCGCCTTATCATCATAGCTTACAAAGTCTTCCAGATCCCCATGCTCATTTTTTAACAGAAGTGTTTCACCTTCATTACTGAGCTGAAATCCGGTCTCTCCATTATTAAAGCTTCCTGTCAAATAGCTACTGAAACCAAACTCATAAAGAAACTGTTCTGAGTTCCCTGCAACGACCAGATATCCCAGGGGATCGATCACCGCATTCTCTCCGAAACTGAACAGATTATTGGCCCCGCCATCGGTAAACTGAAACCCGTTTAGCCCGATACTGAAGTTATTGGGATTATAAATCTCTATCCATTCTGACTGTCCTGCATTCATCGGATTGTACATGATTTCATTGATCACAAGTGGATCTCTTAAAGCGCTGGATATCGTATCAAAAACAGCAACGATCTCAAGTGTTGGTTCAGGAATTGCTTCAATCCGGTGTTGATTTGAAATTCCCCTCCATTCCATAAAACTTCCGCCTTCATCAGGCCATGCCTCCAGCGTAATGGGGACTCCGGCCATATAGATCCCATCCCAGTTCTCCTGGTCAATAACCAGTGAATTCAGTTTAACACTACCATGGCCCTCTATCTTCAACTTGATCCTTACTGTATCATCCAAGCCAAAATATGCTTTCATCTGATCGTATACTTCCGCAGGACGCTGCCTTAGAAAATTCCTGATGTTCTCATTGTTTTGGTCCCATCTTCCCCTGTTCCCGGGATTCCATCGCTCAAATTCGGCATCCATCTCCGGTGACAGTACCGCCACCAGTGAATCATATATCCGGATCGCACTGTCGGGGATGAAAAGTGAATTCAACAGATCGCAATTCCGGTTGATTAAATCAATCCGGAACTGTTCATTTTGTATCAGTTTCTGGGGAATAAAATTGGGCCATTTCTCCGCGCTCGTATTGGCATATTCGATAAAACCATCCCAACTTGTAGTATTGTAAGAGCGGTCTGTATCCCAAATGGCCCATCTCCACCGGCCTCCATCTGGTTTGATGGCAAAAGCTCCCCAGGTCCAGGACCGGAACTGAGTGGAGTGCACCAGGGAAAGAAGGTTCAGCAGAGAATTCATATCCATAAAGGCAGATACCTGGTCATACACCTCAGGGCGTGTAAAGTCAGTGGAATCAAAATAGCTGACCAGCCTGTTCCATTCTTCCATTGTGCCATATTTCAGATCAGGGCCCCACTTCTGAAACCTGACGATGTCAAAGTCCTGGATCCCCAGGTTGTCCTCAATAAAATATTCATTGATGCTTTCCCGGATATTATAGATCCCCCAGTATCTGTTATTCAGTAATAGAACCCCAAAATCACTCTCGGTGGCCAGCTCGCCCAATTTGCCCCATAATTCGTTGCTGAACGGATCCCTTAACAGAGTGCCGGTGCTGGTTGAAATATCATCATCATATCCGGATCTGAGCACCAGGTTCTTGAAACTGGTTGGCCCCCTGTCGAAGGGAGATACTTTTAATTCGGATGTGCCATATCCTCCCCGAAAATGTAGCCTGAATGCTTTCTTAGGCATAAATACAGAATTGCCACCCTGGATCCTGATCCCCGAAATGGCAGAAAATTGCTGAACATCGTTGTAATAGGAAAATGAGACCTGACGTTCCCAGAAGGGACCCTCGCTAGCATAATTGGTATAGATCCCTTTGGGCCCATAAAGATTTTCCACATTGGTTGACAGTGAAAAAACAGGCAGATGATATTGGTCCGGAGGGAAATAAGTCGCGGCCTGGCTGTAACCTGCCAGGTGATCCTGTTTTAATATGACCGAACGGATGGTTGTCGTATCCTGGATATCCAGGGGGGCCTGATATAACACTCCCTGTTTGGGATCATTCCCATCTACAGAGTAATATATAGAGTCTGCCTGATCGGGTGATGCGAGTGAAACTGTCAGGGGAAAGGTAAATGCTCCGCCTGTATTGCTGAATACAGGATCATTGCTGAGGCTGTCGTAGGTAATGGCATCTAAATCTGCAGGCCAGGTGGAATATACCCAGTTTTCTGGACTTTCTGTGGTCCTGAATATATAATTAACCGGGACACGCGGATATACCTTTTCTTCCATTAAAATCCCTACCGGATTGCTGATCAGAACTGCTTCTCCATTGCCATTTAATTTAAAAGGCACCTGATAATGAAGCAGGTCATCCCTGTCACCTGCCCATAACCGGATGGTATCGCCTGCAGGAACATAAATATCCTGATGGATCCTGTATTTATAGGGTTTGGCAGGATTATCCGAAAGAAAGTATCCGTTTAAATTGATGGGAGCAGCGGAGAGGTTACTGATCTTGAACCAGTCACTATAGGCCCCGCTATCATCCATTGCAAGAGACAGGTTGGAAGGCGAGATCTCTACCAGCCTCAGAGGTGACTGATAATATGGATAGCGACCGAGGTCGAGCCTTGTACCATCGGGATCCTGGTCATCGGGATCCACCAGGTAATCCAGTCCATCCTTATCAAGGTCAGGATCCCCCGCATCTATGGCATCAGAATTGAACAACAGCCTGAAATCCTTGCCACCTGCATCAATAAAACTTGGAGCTCCGGTAATATTACCCACCCCGGGGAGCATTACCGAATCGGTCAGGGTATAATCAAAATGTGTTTCGGAATTTGCCACCTCGATGAGATCCCCCAGCTTCGAGTTTGATATAATGGAATTCGTCACATAGATGGTGCCTCCGGTGGTCAACTCGCCTGCATTATGAAAGGCCCGGATCCCGTAATTGTTTCCAAAGATCGTGTTGTGCTGGGAATGAACGATTGCTCCTGTATGACTTTGAATGCCGGCATTTGAATTGGTCAGTAAATTCCCATACACAAAGACCGTACTGCTTTCACCTATGCTTATGGCCATATCACAACTGTCTATTACATTATCACCAATCACAATATTGCTGCTGTTGGTGCCAATATCAATTCCATCGTCCGAATAGCCGTGTATAATGTTGCCAGTAATCGTGTCGCCGGAGATCCCGTCCAGGTCAATAGCATCTGTTTTCCCTGATGCCGGATTACCCGCAAGGGATGTGTTCCTAATAATTACTTTATTTGCATTATGTGCTCCGATGCAATCATCTCCAACATCTCCATATGTATCTGCCACATCGCAATTTAAAATGATCAGGGAATCACCATAACTGGTTATGAACCGGACGCCGCGGCGGATCATTAAATTGCTGGCAAAGAAGGAACCCTGGTTTTCTATATAATTCCATCTGTTTCCAGGTGCATCGCTCGTGAAAAGGACGTGCTCATCTTCACTTCCTTCGATAATCAGCTTACCGTTATTGATCAATGTTACGCCATTGGATAAAATAATCTGAGATCCAGCGTTGATTTTCAAGGTAATGCCACTATTTATCGAAAGGTTTTGTTGAATATAGTATGGAGAACCCTCTTTTGTCAGCACACTATCCCTTTCAATGATGGCCGGAAGAGGTTCCTGGGCCACAGTTGACATGCAGACGAATGTTGTCAAAAGGACGATATGAATGATTCTGAACACAACCTAAATATAGCATATTTGATTTCTAAATGAACAAAGCCCCCTCCAATGTTAAGGAGGGAGCTTTGTACCCGGAGCCGGGATCGAACCGGCACGGCCATTACTGGCCACTGGATTTTAAGTCCAGCGCGTCTACCAATTCCGCCACCCGGGCCTTTATATGGTAGTTACTTTCAAATTTAAACAAAAAGCTTTAATCCTTTTGCATAAAATGAGGATGTCCAAATGGACATCCTCATTTCTATTTGAGCGGGAAACGGGACTCGGACCCGCGACCCCGACCTTGGCAAGGTCGTGCTCTACCAACTGAGCTATTCCCGCAAAGGGATTGCAAATATAGTACGCAAAAACCAATCCTGCAAGCCAATAGTTTCAATTTTCAGTCTATAATCCAGATAGCTTTTTGATCTCATTCAATATATTCAGCGCCTCAACAGGTGTTAGATTGTTGACATCCAGATCGGCTATCTGGTCACGGATCTGCTTCAGTACGGGATCATCCAGCTGGAAGAAGCTCATCTGGAGTCCCTCCCTGCTGCCGGCCAGTTCAGCTACAGGTTTACTCAGGTTCTTCTCTCCACCGGTCTTCTCCAGTTCCATCAGAATTTCATTGGCGCGTTTGATCACACTTTTAGGCATTCCGGCCATTCTGGCCACATGGATTCCAAAACTGTGCTCACTTCCACCCCGCACCAGTTTCCTGAGAAAGATCACCCTGTTGTCGAGCTCCCTGATGGACACATTATAGTTTCTCACCCTTTTAAAGGAGGCCTCCATTTCGTTCAGTTCATGATAATGAGTGGCGAAAAGTGTTTTAGCCTTGCCTTTCTGTTGTTCATGTATATATTCCACCATGGCCCATGCAATGGAAATTCCATCATAGGTGCTGGTTCCGCGTCCTATCTCATCAAGGATCACCAGGCTTCTTCCCGACAGGTTATTCAGAATACTGGCAGCCTCAAGCATCTCTACCATGAAGGTGGATTCACCGAGAGAGATATTGTCAGAAGCTCCCACGCGCGTAAATATCTTGTCCACCCATCCAATACTGGCTGATTCGGCCGGCACAAAACTTCCGACCTGCGCCATCAGGGTAATCAATGCAGTTTGCCTCAGGAAGGCTGATTTTCCTGACATATTGGGGCCGGTCAGGATAATGATCTGTTGATCCTTTTCATCCAGCCTGACACTGTTGGATACATAGACCTCATCGGGCGGGAGCTGTTTTTCGATGACAGGATGACGTCCCTCATTGATTTCAATGGTCGTGGAATCATTCATTTCGGGCCGGCAGTAACCATTCTCAAGGGCTATAATGGCAAATGAGAGGAGACAATCGAGGCGGGCCACGAGAGATGCATTCATTTGTATGGCACGAACCCATTCGTTTATTCCAGTAACCAATTCCTGGAACAGGTTTGCCTCAAGTGCGAGGCTTTTTTCCTCAGCTCCCAGTATCTTCTCCTCATAGCTTTTTAGCTCCTCAGTGATATATCTTTCAGCGCTAACCAGTGTTTGTTTCCTGATCCACTCTTCCGGGACTTTGTCCCTGTGGGTATTACGAACTTCAATATAGTAACCGAAGACATTGTTGTAGGCAATCTTCAGGCTTGAGATGCCGGTCAGCTCCACTTCCCTCCGCTGCATGTTCAACAGGTAA
>Ga0208909_1000080_pt1 | contig 17295 bp, 14 predicted proteins | sample Joice_ThreeSqA_D_3_FD_185652 | JGI IMG/M metagenome (GOLD analysis project Ga0208909, IMG submission 185652) | Natural and restored wetland microbial communities from the San Francisco Bay, California, USA, that impact long-term carbon... | ecosystem: Environmental > Terrestrial > Soil >...
GGGGACTATTTCATTGATTCCTATTCACAACCGGATGTTGCCCCGGTTTATGAAGTAAGGGATACCGGCGGTAAGCTGATCGCACTCCTCGAAAAGGCCGATCTTTCACGGCTGAAGGCAACCGGATGGAAGCCGCCCGTGCCTTATACTGTCAGATCGGCAAATAATCAATGGGATCTGTATGGCCTGTTGTATACTCCCGCCAATCTGAAGAGCGGCGCAAAATACCCCGTGATCGTCAGGATCTATCCGGGACCCCAGGGTGGCAGCGTGGGATCCTGGAGCTTCCGGGCCGCCCGTGGGGATAACCAGGCATTGACGGAGCTGGGCTTTGTGGTGGTTGAACTGGAGGGAAGCTGTAATCCCAACAGGTCCAAATCGTTTCATGATGCCTGTTACGGCAATATGGGAGAGAATACATTGTCTGACCAGGTTGCCGGACTGAAGCAACTGGCCGAAAAATACCCCTTCCTGGATCTTGATAATGTAGGGATATGGGGACATTCAGGTGGAGGATTTGCCACAGCAGCGGCCATGTTCAAATATCCTGATTTCTTCAAAGTCGGGATTGCCGAGTCTGGAAATCACGATAACAGGAATTATGAAGATGACTGGGGTGAAAGGTACATTGGGCTGGAGGTCATGGACAGTGACGGTGTTTCCAACTACGAATCGCAGGCCAACCAGACCTACGCAAAAAACCTGAAAGGGAAGCTATTGCTCATCCATGGAGGAATGGATGACAATGTTCCTCCCTATAACTCCTACCTGGTGGCCGATGCGCTGATTAAGGCGAACAAGGACTTTGATTTCCTTCTGCTGCCCAATGCCCGGCATGGTTATGGAAGTGACAGCTATTATATTATGCGAAGGCGCTGGGATTATTTTGTGAAAAACCTGCTGCATGCTACACAGCCAAAAGAGTACCAGATAAAATTAGAGACCGACTCCAGGATGCAATAGATCAGATAATGTAAAAGATACCCCATCGGAAATCCGTGTTCGACAAAATGCGTGGTGCTGATAAAACGTACGTTTATTATACTTAGAATCTGTAACCCAGTAGTATAGAGACCATCTGGGTTTTCGACTGGAGACCTAATAGAGGAGACATGCCATTCCCCAGCTGGTACCTTCCCTCTAACAAAATATGATGAAAACGGAAACCCATTCCAAAAATGATGGATTGCTGATGCTTTCTTATTTCATCCAGTGCAATATCTTCCCTGGAGTTTTCCACACCATTACTTATAGTCTTATAAATCTGGGTATTAGTCACCGTCAACGAGAGGTCATTGGAGACACCTGCACTGAAAAAAACAGTAAGATCTCCCAAGGCAGGGCTATAACGCATCAAATTTGATAATTTCAGATAGGTGGCTCCTATCTCTGTGTAGTAGCCTGAATAATAGGTGGGTTGATCGAACCTTACAAACTCTCCCGAATGCAGGTATGAGCTGTACTGCAGTTCATTGTAAAACGACCATCTTCTCATATTCCTTGGAAATACGATCTCCAGGAAAAGAGCAGCTGCAAAATTGTAGGATGGTTCAAATATGGTTTCATCAATAAAAGTGTCACTTCCCCCCTCAAAAAGTAGGGTACTCCTTGAAGCACCTGTAAGCAATCCAAGTTTATATTGTGTTTTCTCGGCCTCCTTTTTAAAAGTAATCTCAGATGTTGTATTTTGATAATAATAATCAAAAAGCTTCTCCAGACTCCATTTATCATAGCCGGTTTTGACAATTCTACTGTCAATCTGGTAGCAATCTTTCAGGTAATAGGTCAACTGGCCCAGGTACTGTTTATTTTCATTGATAATGTCCTTGTCCCCTTTTTCTACCTTGAGATACCTTTTATATTTGAGAAGTTCTGGAGCTTCGGAAGGCCCTATATAAAAATTCTCTTTCCCACCCGTTGCATTCAGGTAAAAGAGGTTCTTTTCTCCCTCAAATAAAATTTGCAGGAATACAGTTCTGGCTGCCAGATTAATAGCAGCACTATACTCCAGCCGGTCAGTGCCCCTGGGACTTGTTTCCACCTCCACGTTTGCAGCCAGGTAATATTCGTCCTCCACGGCGAATCTGAGTATATCGTAGGGGGAATAAGAAATGATGCTCTGGTTCGTACCTGCCTTACACTTTATGGTTTCGGGATTTAATGACCAGTTCTGATAATCGATGAATCCATGAACGGTATCATGACAGACATCGATAATATAACCTGGCTGAAAGTTTTCCTGAGAATTTGCATTGATAACCAGAAGGCTTAAAAGCAATGCAAATGCAAATCTCCTTAAACCAAGGGAGTTAAACATAGATCTATAATTGTAGGGGTTATTGCTTAACAATAAAGTGAAAAAATCCTAGTTGTGCAACTATTTGTCTGTAAAATTATCAAGCCACAGTTATTGTTTTCTCTTTCATAGGGTTTGATTCAACAGCAGGAGCGCGCTCCTGCTGTTGAGCTCGCTTCTCGGCCTCAAACTCTTCCAATAAATCCATTTTCAAATATATCCTCCCATATGCCCAGTCCTCATGCCATTCCTTCAGCAAGGCGGTGAACAGCCTTAAACAGCTTTTCGGATTAGGGAAGATCCTGACCACCTTACTTCTTCGCTTCAGTTCCTGGTTCACCCTTTCGATCATATTGGTGGTCCGTAGCCTTTTATGGTGAGCTACCGGGGCGGCATGGTACACACCCAAGGTCTCCCAGGCATGTTCAGAGATTAACTCCGATAGTTTTGGATGCTCACCCTGGTAATCCTCAGCAATCTGATCCATTGCTGCCTGGGCATCTTCATACTTTTTACATTCCCAGGCTTCTCTGAGCCGCTGGTAGAGCTCATCACGCCTTCTCTTCGGGACCAGGTCAGTGGCGTTAACTGAGAAATGACGTTGGCAACGCTGCCATATGGCCCCAGGATAATGTTTTTTAATTGCCGGATGGATCCCAGGGTGGTCATCACTGGTTACTAGCTTGACCCCTCTTAATCCTCGTTCTTTTAATCCACCGATAAAACGGTCCCAGGCATCACGGGTCTCCGACCAGGCGGTATCCATGCCTAAAACATGCCGGTGGCCCTCAGAATCGACTCCTAAAGCAACCAGGCAGGCAATATCAATGATCTTTCCATCCACCCGGCTACTCTCATAGCGGGCATCAACAACAACATAAGGGTACTCTTTGCTAAAGGATCTTTCTCGCCACGCGTCCAGCTCTGCATCCAGGGTAGCAGAAAACCGGCTGATCGATGCCGAAGAGAACTCTTTACCCATTAGTTGCTCGGTGACCATCTTCATCTTTCGGGTTGATACTCCCTGTAGGTAAGCCTCTGCTAAGGCCAGAACCAAAGCCTTCTCGCTTCGTTGATACCTCTCCAAGATAGATGGGTAAAATGCTCCATCCCTGGTCTGAGGGACCTGCAGAACCAGCGTCCCTACACGAGTATACAGCTGCCTGGATTTATACCCATTGCGCTGACTGCGCCTATCTTCGCCACGTTCGTAGCTCGCTACACCGATATGTTCATCTCGTTCCAACTCCATTAAGTTCTGTATCCCTAAGCGGACGATCTCGCTAATAAGGTTCTCGCCCTGGTAATCGATCAGCTCTGAAAGCAGATCATCTGAGTTCTTCTTTGTAAATTGTTCCTGTTCTTTGAAAGTCATGGTTGTTTGTTTTAACGGTTCGCACTTTAAAACTATAAATCAACCGTGACTTTCATTTTTAATTATCTCATAAATTCAATTTTACAGAAACAAAGTTACGTAGCGTATCGCTCTGGATTGGAAGAGCTCTTTCTCCTTCTTTTATTCCAATATCCTTAAAAGAGTAATATACTCTTAGATTACATTTTGTCAATACTGAATGTTGAATTTGTTTCCAATGTCTGACTTGAATAAGGAGATCTTATTCCTGGATTCTCTGGCCGAAACTTCGATTTAAGGTGGTTTGGGGGCGCTTGATACCAGTTCAAGTATGTTAAGACGGCGGTAAGCACGAACGGCTCGTTAGAATTGATGTATGGATGTTGACGATAACGATGACAAATTACTTGAATATCAATCCCGATCTGAGGGGTTTACCATTAAAAACATCTTTGGCTCGATAAACCTAATTGGATTATACAGGGCATAAGAGTACCAGTAAAGGAGCCTGTAAAATATTTTATAACACAAGTGTTATAAAATACTGTCTATTATTGACTTGTATAAAGCTTTATTGTAAATTTAAGAAAGCCTTCTCATATTCAACCTAATTTGGAATGTACGATTATGAAAACAATCAAAGTTTTGTTTATTGCAGTATTAAGCCTGATATTATATCAGTGCGAAAAAATTGTTCCTCAAAGTGACCTAGAAGGAGTTGATCTTCAAATTCCTTTTAAATCCTCTTCACTAGATATGGAAGATCTTATTCTAAACGGATACAATTCTGATATGATCTTATTGAATAGAAATTCATATCTGCTTGCAAAATCTCTTTTGACTATGTACGAGGATAATGACTACAATAGTCTTATTAAGGAAATATATCTGCAAACGAAAGTACAAGATATTCCTTTTTCTAAATTATTTAACGATTCTGAATTCAAAAATGCTATGAATATAACAATCAATTCAATGCTTTCGAATTCAGGGTTAAAGAATACTGGAGGTGTTTCAAATTCGCAAGAGTTATATAGCACGTATATGGTTGGTTCAAATATACAGGAGCCAATAATACTATTAATAAACCCCGATGTTGCAGATTTTAATCTACCTCCAATAATTTCTGCAGCCTTAGAGGTAAATGATGATCCTAAACAAGGTATCAATGATTGCGTAGCTGCTTGGTTCGAGGATGAATCTGGAAAGGTTCACGAGATTATTATTAGTGAACAAGAAGCACTTAAATCAAAATGGCCAGTATTTGTGCTTTCAACGATTGATAAAAAGGATGAATCAAATATAATTTCTGGGGCTTATAAAAACGAAGATCTATTTAGCAATATATCTGGTTCATCTGCTAAAAAGGGAACTGCTTCAATTGATTATTTTTCTACAAAAGAATATCAAATAAATTATCGGTATGAAAGTACTGGTAATTCAGAGTTCTGCATTGTAACTTATAGAGTTGTAGACACCGGCACAGGATGGGATACTCATTGGGTCTACAACGATAATAATGATGACAGTAAGAAAATAGATGATATAGCAAAAGATGAAATTGGAGATTTATTGTCTAAATGGGTATTCTTCATAGACAGTTATACACCCTATGATGATAACTATATATTCTTTAACACTTTTGAGAGAGACTGGTACTCTGGATTAAAAAACTTGGGTCAGATTTATTACCCAAGTGGAGGTTCTACCCTCTATATCTACGGAAGAATGGCTTCCTCATCTGATTGGTATTGTAATAATCCTGCCACCTACAGTTGGACTGACGCGGTTGATGAGGACTATATCAACTATAATTGGGCGCAGTGGTATGAGAATTATAAAGGGAAAATCAGAGTATGGAGAATTGATTAATTAATTAAAGTTTCCTAGTTTGTAATTTATTATATATCAACTTGTTAAGGTTCTATTTTTCATTAAGATTCATCTCTTAAACATTTGTATTATAGCGCATTGCAAAAGATGTAGCTTATCATGCAGCTCGTTTTCTTTCAAATACCGGTAAAAACAGCCTCGCTATCTCCTCTGCCTTTTTGTTGTCCCGGATGATCTCCTCGAACAGTTCCATAATGTCCACCTTCAATATTTCTCCGATCCCATGGACGATTTCCCAGAATATGTCCATCAAATACCGGGTGATATTCTCTTCCTGTGTCTGCGTACTCAGCATATCAAAGATACTGCCGAGGCTTTGCCCGTAATGCTGCTGCTTGTACAGAAGCAACATGATGTACTGCATCATAACCAGGCTGGTTGCCCCGATCTGTGAATCGAAGTTATTACACTGGCATTTGCCGAGCTGTAGGTGTTGTTTGCCATCCTTGTAAAATACCTCAATTGACCATCTAATATGGTAAACCTCAAGCAGCTTGTTAAATGTCAGGTCCAGGTCATTTGTGATAAAGACTTTCCACTTGCTTCCCGATCCCAACCTTACAAAGAACAGGTTGACCCTGCGCTTATCATACCAGACCGGAACCTTGATGTATGTGGCATTGTACTTCCGACTACGATGCGCCTTACCCATCTTCTTGTAATATTTCCTTAGCATGCTTGCATCCATCTCCTTACCGCTTAAGCAGTCCTGGTACAGACTTTTTCCCATCTTCACCATCGCCACCAGCTTAATGCCTTTGGAACGAAACGATTCAATGTGGGCAAGGATCTCTTTGGAGAAAAACCAGCTGTCAAACAAGACATATTCAAACTCGAAGCCTCGCTTTACTGCCCGGCTTATCATCCGGATCACACTCTGGGCTTTGCTCATATCCACTTCCGATTTACGCTCGTATCCAGGGCTATCCTTGGAACGTTCCTTTTTGAACTGCTTCCTTCGTTGGGTAGGAGTAAGACCATATAGCGGTGCCTGCTTCTCCTTCTTGTTCAAAAGCTCCTTCTTCTCCGCCAGGATGGCCTGGGCTTGCTTCATCTGTTTGCGCAATCTTGATTGCTGCTTCTTGGAGCGGGATACCCGCTTCTTCTGTTTCTCGTACTCCAACATTGCACCCTTGGCTGATCCACTGTCCATTTCTTCTCTCAAGGTGTACAACATCAACCTTTTCTTCAGATGATCGTAAGCATGCGGCCTAATACATCTTGCAGGGTGGCTGTTCCCGGGTTATCTTCCGCTCTTAAAAACACATGTTGAGTGAACCCAAGTTTCTGAAGTTATATCAGCGGCAACAAGAATCAGGATTATCCGTGCGGGATTTTTGTTCCAACGAAGGAATTGCATACTCCACTTTCTATTATTGGTATAAGAAGACCCGGCCAAAGCGAGGCAAGCAAGAATTTATTCCCCTGGTAGTAAAACCCTCTCAAGGGGTTCCTACCCAGAGCTACGTTAATACCCCTCCACCGGTTCAAGAACCCGGGAATACCAGCGAGAGGCCTTTACTTGAAGTTGAATATCCCAACGGGACTCGTCTACGGATTAAGCAGGACCTGGACCTTGCCCACTTGCGAACCCTTGTTTGTCTTTTAGACTGAGTGTATGTTCCATCTGCACCAATCCCTTCAGTATTACCTGTACCCTATGCCGGTAGATATGCGCAAGAGCTTTTATACCCTGAGCGGCATTGTAAATGAGTCGATGTACCAGGATGTTCGCAATGGTGGGGTGTTCATTTTCATCAATCGGCGGGGGAACATCATGAAGATCCTTCACATGGAATATGCCGGTATGGTGATCTATCACAAGAAGCTTGACTCGGGCCGCTTTAAGCTGCCTGGTTTTGATGAAGAAACCACTTCTTTGAGCATACATTGGAATGACTTGATGATGATGGTTAAGAGCGTAAAACTTCGTTCTGATAAACTCAAAAAAAGATCTTAACAATTTAAGAAAAGGGCCTAACATATCCCCTGCAAATGTTAATAACGAGGGAGGTTTTTTCGAGGTAAAACCTTGGTGTTTTGTTATCTTCAACCTCGTAATGCACAAGCGTTTGCGGTGGACAATTATCAGGATAAAGACAGCTTAATCGAGGCCCTTTTACAGGAGCGAGACGAGATGTATCTGGAACTGTCACGGTTGCGTGAAATCGACAACGGTGCATTGGCAAAAGCAGAGGCTGCTCTGAAGAAGAAAGAAGAGCAGATTAGGCGTCAGGATGAACAGATCAAACGCAAGGAGGAGCAGGTCAAGTTCCAGGAAGACAGGATACAGAAGCTGACCGACCAGTTAGCCTGGTATCGTCGCAAGTTCTGGAAGTCCAGTAGTGAGAAGTACATCCCCGAAGATCCCAACCAGTGTAAGATCGACTTCGATGGTCTGGATGTGTTGCCTGAGGAGGAAGAGGTGATCAAGGAAGCCGAAAAGGAGATTGTCACTTATGAGCGTCAAAAACCGGATAAGAAGAAGCAGGCGGTTCGCCTGCCTCTACCTGATGATCTGCGCCGGGAAGAAGAGATCATTGAGCCCGAAGGTATCGATGAGAACTGGGTCCGAATCGGCGAGGAGGTTACCGAGGTACTGGAACATAAGCCGGGAGAACTCTTTGTTCGCCGGATCGTCCGTCCCAAATATGTGCTGAAAAACGACACCACACAACAAGAAGAGGATACAGAAGAATCTGTTGATAAGATCAAAATTGGTTCACTGCCTATGTTGCCACTGCCTCGCAGCAATGCAGGGCCGAGCCTGCTGGCAGAACTTCTGATCAGCAAATACATGCACCACCTGCCTTTCCACCGGCAGCTGGCCATCTTCAAGCAATCCGGGGTATCCATACCTGCTTCTACGGTCAATGGTTGGTTCAAGGGTAGTAGTGATTTACTCCGGGCCTTGTATCACAGGCTAAGAGAGGTCGTACTGGATACGGATTATATCCAGGTGGATGAAAGCACGGTTCCTGTGATCGATAATAATAAGCAGCGTGCAGCCAAGTCATATTTATGGGTGGTGCGTTCTGTGATGGACAACCTTTTGTTCTTCCATTATGATCAGGGTTCCCGGGCCCAGAGGGTGGTTATTGATTTACTTCGCGATTATCAGGGTGCTGTCCAGACGGATGGTTATGAGGCCTACTCTATCTATGAGCAAAAAAAGGGTGTTTTGCTGTTGGGGTGCTGGGCTCATGCAAGACGGAAGTTCACCGAGGCCTTGAAAGAGGACAAGGCCGGTGCGGAATACGCCCTGAAACAGATCGGCATGCTTTATAAGGTCGAGGATATGGCCACAGATCAGGACATGGACTATGAGCAGAGGGCCGAACTTCGAAAACGACTGGCATATCCCATACTACGTGCTTTTGAAAAATGGCTGGTACAGTATTATCCGAAGGCGCTGCAAAAAGGAAGAATGAGTAAGGCAGTGAAATATACGTATAACATCTTCCATCGATTATCCAGATATCATCTGGATGGTCGGTACCAGATCGACAACAACGGAGTTGAGAATGCTATTAGGCCCCTAGCTCTTGGAAGAAAAAACTTCTTGTTCTGTGGCAACCATGATGCAGCGGAAAACACAGCCATTATGTACTCGCTGCTAGGATGCTGCAAGGCCTGGGATGTAAATCCCCGAGAATGGCTCATCGATGTGCTGTCAAGGATCCCGGAATACAACAGCGATTATTCTAAAGATCTGGCTGAACTGTTGCCACATCGTTGGAACCGGAACGAAGTGGAGCTCATGACCAAAGGGAATAAAGCCTCCAAAAATCTCCAGAAATCAATAGCTAAGTTGTAGAAATCCCCAACAAGTCTTGGACTAAGTTGGAAAAAGTTGGGGTGTACGAGACCGAATGCTTACAGATGATCTGCTTTGTGCTCCCGGTAAGCTGTCTCAGCCTGCCTGGCCTTACGTCTTGCCCGGTTGCACCTCTTTCGAGCCTTGTCAAGCTCTGTACCCCGCTCACGGTGCAGAGAAAAGTCAATCGGAATAAAACTGTTGCCATCCCAGTATCCACTGACCAAAAGCTTAAATCCCAGTATATACCGGCCCGTAACATGGTCGTGGATCTTACTAACTCCCTCTATCTTCCTTCCGGTCTTTTCCAGGGGACTGTCATCGAAAATCAAAGCCCTGATCTTTTGTTTGCTGTGGTCTGCCAAGCGGGACGCAAGCTGCAAATAGCGCCTGGCAAACAAATACAGGATTATGCGCCAAGGTACTTGCTCATTGCCTAGCATGTCGTAGTATGGATTCTTGCTACCCCCCTTTTCTACCTGCTTCCCATACTGACGGGAGAAATAACTGTAGATGTTCCTGCTGCGGTAAAACAACATCACAAGCAATGTGGTCATAATTTTGGATACCATGATCCCACTTTGCTTGATCGTATCAAACTGTCCAAATATGCGCCGTACGTCAAAGAACCCTATCGTATCTTCCAGGCATAGGCCTGTTTTGCTATCGTTGTCCAGGAATTTTTGAAATTCACCCAGATTATCTGTAATTTTCGTGTGTTGCATGTCGTGTTTGTTGTCTAACTAACTCAAATATAGCCAATTAGGCGAAGACATGCAACACTTTTTTCTGGTTTATTTATCTCATTATCAACAATTTATCTGCTAGGAAACTTTAGTTAATTAACAATGGATATGAGAAGGCTTCTTTTAATACTTGGATTATTTGGTTCATATCTTTGTAATGCTCAAAGTGGGTTATTACTCGGATATAATGACACACATATAGGAACTAATGTGGTTCTAGAATATTATAAATATTTTGGCAAATACCAGATTGAGATTGGATTGAAGTACCACATTTTTAATCCACATTATGATAAAGAAAGTGCACTATTTAAAGACAGAGTGTATCCACAAACGTTTTTGCAGCATTTTGGTCCAGTGCTTGGAATAAATAGAAAAATCGAACTCAAAAATCCTAATTTTAGACCTGAAGTATTTTTTCAATCACAATACACTTATGCCGGACTACACAATACACTTTTTTCGCCATTTAGTACGCTTCCTGATGGTAGAGATCTTTATACTTATAGTGTCGTGATTTTTGATGAAATGCATATTATTGAGAATATCCTAGGCGTAGGATTTGATCTGCTTATTACTTCTAACCTAAGATATTATAATCGATTCGGACTAATTGGGGGTATGTATATTGGATTGGATGATCAAATTGTTATCCCTAGTGAAGATGTTGTTCTGGAAGCTGGATTGTTCTTTTCACTTGGACTCACTTACTCCTTTAATTAAACACAAATAGTGACAGATAATAATGTGGGTGTTTGCTGCACGCAATCACTTCGATATTTCTCTCTTTCCTTTATTCCAATATCCTATCAAGAGTATTATACTCATAGAGTAAGTTTGTCTTAACTGAATGTTGAATTTGTTTCCAATGCCAGAATTAAATAAGAAGATCGTATTCCTGGAACCTCTGTGTAAAATTCGAATATTAACAAGATTTGCTACCATATCACAAATCCATCAACACTCCCGTCAACACCTTAAAACAAAATCCCGCAGATCATTGATCATGCGGGATTTACGAATTTGGGCGGTGGTGCCACCAGCCCCCATCGCTCTGAGGTACGATCGGGCGGAATTTCAGAGATAATCGTTTGATGTAGCGTGAGCCATGATTGCGCCAACAATTTTGAGGACGCTGGATCTTGCTTTAAGTTGTTGACGGTTTGGTAGTATGTATGACTGTCAGTAATTGAACATGAGGATGCCAGGTAAATCATACGAGGTTGTAAAAGTGACAACGATTCCGTCAACACGTGAATCTTTTAGGTAATCACATAGAGGTATCTCCCTCCAATACCTTCTATTCAAAATCTTCATATTTCCGCATAACCCTGTAATTACTAACAATCCAGAGGTAAGTTTCTTCTTGCGTTGAGTAGGACCCTCCTTGCGATCTTCTTTGGGCTCCCGGTTCTCCTTCGGCACCTTCGTGCGGCACCAAAATCAAAGAAGATGTTTATTCCTCAACCAAGATTCATTTTACGCCAACCAAATGGCAATAAGCCAACAGCCATTCAATGTCACTTGCGCTTTAATGGAGAACGTATCGTATTCTCCACAGGAGAAAAGATTCATCCAAATGAATGGAATTCTGATATACAACGAGCCATTAATTCAAAGAAATATCCTCACAATTCAGATGTCAACATGTGGTTGGAAAAGATCGATACAGAGACCAAATTTATCTTTCGGAATTTCAACCTGGAGAATATCACTCCCAATCGTGATCTTGTCCTCAAGTCCATCAATGAAAGACTCTTCCAAAAATCCTCTAGGCGCATTCCTACCCTGCTTGAGTTTATTGAAAAATATATCGAAGAGAGTTCCAGAATCAAGAAACCTGATACTGTTCGCACTTACGTTACCACATTCAAGCACCTTAAATCCTATGCTTCCTCTCAATCCATCCATCTGGATTACTCCTCCATCGACCTCAATTTTTACAACTCCTTTGTAGATTATCTCATGCATGATCTATCCCTCTCCCAGAATACTATCGGTAAACACATCCAAGTATTCAAGACCTTTATGAATGAAGCAACAGACAGAGGATATAATAAGAAGATGGATTTCCGAGGAAGGAAGTTTAGAAGGATGTCTGAGCCAGTAGAAAGCATTTATCTGAATGAAAGGGAGATTGATATTATCTGGAAGCTAGATCTGACCGACAAGCCCAATTTGGAGCGTGTAAGAGATCTATTCATTATCGGCTGTTACACTGGACTTCGGTATTCTGATTTCATTCGCATCACTCCTGAAAATATTGTCCAAGAGGATGATAACCAATACATCAATATTCTCACCCAAAAGACCTCTCAAAAGGTTATCATTCCCCTAAAACCTATTGTACTTGAAATCCTTGATAAATATGACGGACACATTCCCAAACCACTGACCAATCAAAAGATGAACCAATACCTCAAGGTAATTGGGAAACTTGCTGGATTGAATCAACTTATTCCAATAACAAAGACCAAAGCAGGAAAACAATCTACCAATCTTGTCCCAAAATATAACCTTATTAAAACTCACACCTGCCGGAAGTCCTTTGCCACAAATGCATTTCGTGCTGGATTACCTACCCTTTCTATTATGAAGATCACTGGTCACAAAACAGAAACCCAATTCTATAGATATGTTAGAATAACTGAATTGGAAAATGCTTCTAGTCTTACAAAGCATGAGTTCTTTAAAGATTGACGAGAAAAATTCATTGGTTGTACGTTTACATAAGGTGCCTTATGCAGTATATGATATCAGTATGCTGATAGATGGTATCAGTGTATTCGATATCTGCATTCAGAATATAAGGTCAATATAAGGTTTAATACAAGAAGAATATAAGGAATAATATCCCTCTGAATTTGGAAGATTTCTTTCTTTTTCTTCTATTCCAATATATTTAAAAGAGTAGTATACTCTTAGATTAGGTTCTGTTTTTACTGAATGTTGAATTTGTTTCCAACGTATGTAATGAATAAGGAGATCTTTTTCTTAGATTCTCTGGCCGAAACTTCGATTTGAGGTGGTTCGGGTGCGCTTGATACCAGTTTGAGTATGTTAAGGCGTCGGCATGCACGAATGGCCCGTTAGAATTGATATATGGATGTTGACGAGAACGATGACAAATTACAATACTTTCAAGCCCAGATATATGGTATATCATTAAAATACCTCAAAAGAAATATAACACTAAGGTGATTAATCAGAGCATACATATACCAGTATAACTTATTCAAAACTCAAAGAATGCTATGGTACTTTAACCTAAATATTATGCATTTTCTGATCTTACTAAATCAAAAAACTAATTTGAGACTTCAATTCTTAGAATAATATTATCACCATTAAAAGAATAATAAGAAATTCTGTAAATAGCTTTAGGGTCGATTGGAAAATCAGAAATTTGATCTTTTTTCCCAAAGTGAAGAAATTTATCGTAGTTGATATACTCAAAATGTATATCATTTATATCAAACCTATGAATATGTTGACCCGAATATTCTTCCAAACTATAATTAGAAATATTGCCTTCCACCATATTATAACTTTCGGTTTGAATAATATCTCTAATTCGTTTTTCTTGATTTATGGCATTAGGAATTTTTATAAGCATTATCACAAGAAATATAAATGAAAATATCCCGAAAATGTATGCAAAGAATAGTATTAAATATCTATAAGTGTAGTCTTGCTTAATTCTTTTTTTACCATAATAAACAATAACAAGAGCTAAAAAGAAAACGACTAATACAGGAAGAGGCATTATTACGATCCTTAGAAAGTCAATTGAATACGCATATATCGTGGAAAAAATTCTCATAAACATCATTTAAAATGTAGGTCCAACTATTACGATGGTTGGTCTATTATATGAGAGGCCAAGGCCTAGTCCGACTCCCACTTCATAAGTGTAAAGTACTCCGCCAAAAAAGTCCGGAGAAGATATTGAACTACTAAATCCATAAATCATGTCCGCTTCCCAACCAGAAGCAGGCTGGTTCATAACTTTAACGAAATCAAAATTCCTTGTGTCGCCGACATAAGTTGCATAACCAATATTTAATCCAATTCCAGCATGTAATCCTCTTTGCGAATTATAAACTGAATAGGTATATAATTTTCCAGCTTGTTTACCTCTTAACGGAATAGCAAACCCAAGTGTAGTAGATCCAGGATTCTTATATGCTGCAAATCCTAAAGAGATGTTCCCAATAAGAACATCAGGAATAATTTTTGAAGTCCAATGAGTATTCCACCAATTCTTAATTTTACTATCTTTTGTCCCATTCAATTCAGCCATTGCAGCATATGAATCGAAAGCGACTAATCCCGAGAAATAATACAATTCATTGTAATAACTGCCAGTTATCTCCCAAAATGGTACAACACCGCCCGATACTTTTCCGTTGGGATAGGTAAATATTGCCATCTTACTGCCATATGGACCTGTTCCAGGAAGAATCTCAGTTTCTTTGGAACCCTTATATGTATTTGCGATAGCTTCTGGACTATAATCAACATACTCCGGAGATCGCAGGTAAGGAGTGTTATTATAAAACTCCCAACCAGTCATTGTTTCCCCCGTGATTCTGTTATAATAACCACTCCCTCCATCACTTGTCCAACATCCTGTTAGACTATTCGCCATAATGCTTGCAAAAGGTTCACGACCTCCATTATGGGCAAATTCCCACATCTCCGGGGAGCCCCAGTAACCCTCAGATGGAACAGGATGATATCCTGACGGATCGGTAAATCGCAGGGGATTATTCAGGGCATAGGAATACCAGTAAAGCCAAAAACACCATCAACCTCCCAAACTTTTAAAGAACGTCGTTCAGGATATCACTTGTTATCCCAATAATTCGAGGCTACATACCGAATAATAGATCAATGTCTTCATACTGAAACCATCTCAGATAAGGATTTGCATGAAGTTATTGCTGTAAATCAGTTGAAAAAACAGTTTTCGAATTTTGCTCCGCCATGTGATAAATCCAATTGCTTTAAAACACCTGTTATACTTTGAATTCCATTAATCTGATTAATTCCACTATTGTAAGATGCTGGCTTAAAAACTACTGTAAGACTATCATTTTGTATATAAGTAATCCCATCTGTAGAAAATGTTTGCTCTTGTGTATATCTACCTGGTTCAAGAATAATCTTAAAAACATATCCCACTCTATTTTTCAAACTACCCGAACGAAATGAAGAAAATAACTCATCCATAGTCATCGGATTTCTATATGAATTTTTATAAAATTCAATGCTGTTTTTACATTCGATCAGTAAATCTTTGGTTCCAAGAATCCTTTGCCTGAGATTAAAAACTGTATCAATGAAAAGCATGTTGCAATACTCATTTTCAACTAAGATTTCATTATAAAAAAGATCTTCCTTAAAGAGATCATCATAGCTAACTAAAGTATCTGGTGAGAAATTCTTTCGTCCATCAATACCTACACTTATCAATGCATATCCAATTATTTTTTCCTTTTGAAAGTCAAATAGTGGAATATAAGTTAATAGTTCTTCGGACTTTGAAAAAGGATCAATTAAATGAGAAAGTGTCTCACCTTCAGCGATATAGCCATTTCCAAAGCTTGCAATATCATTTAGTGTTTCCGGAACAGTGTAATTATCAAGATAATACTCAAAGAATGGAGAGCAATAATACATTAAATATTTTGTCTCTTTAATGAATTCTGTATCTCTTATGAATTCTCTATTCAGTTTTTTGACTAATTTGAATGATCCAAAAAAGGATACAATTAACACAATTGCAATTAGTAATATTGCTTTAATAATTTTTACCATCCTATCCAATTCATTAGGTAATCAAAATTTTCAGTACTGTATTGCTCAGATTCTCCAACTGAAATAGACCATTTTCGATTAGTTATTATATTAATATATCCATATGGTGGATAATAACCTTGACTCGGCTCTAAGAAACCTCCACCAATATATATTATTGGATCTCGAAGATTTCCTTGAATATCAAAATCTAAGCCCAAATGTATACCTACGAATATCTCTCTGCCTCCAACATTAACAACTGCACGACCAATTTCACCATGTGTCATTCCAGCTTTGCTCAAATTTCTTGAGTGGACTCCATAAAAGACTTTATGCATGTTAACTCTGCCCCAAGTATTTTCATTAGCAAACTTTATTGCACTTAACATGTGTTCAACCCTTTCCTTTGGGTTAAGTGCTGTAAAGCTCTTTGTTGTGAAATTATCCCAGGGATCTTGGAAAGAATATCCCTCCGCTTTATTTGAGATAGGGATTGATCCTCCACTATACATTTTGCCTCCAACTTCAACAACAAATATTTCATGGAATGAAGTATAATCATCCAGACCGACGCCGCTTGTTATGATTTGCCTATAACCTTTTGCAGTAAACGTATTTAAATCAACTTCCAGCTTTCCATCATCAGGTGTTATTGCGAGGAAAGAATTCAGCCAGGATGTTACATTGTACCAGTTAAAATAATTATCAGCTCCGGAATGAAATTCAGGTCTTAATGGATTCCAGAACCAACCACTGTATGTAACTCCCTCCTTGATTTTTTCTCTCTCATAATCAGAAGGACCATACTTGTACCCGCTTGGATCCACAAAGCGCAGGGGATTATTCAGGGCATAAGAATACCTGTTGTAACTATTCGGATATTGAGGAGCCTGAATAATTGGATCGGGACTTAAAAACCTACCTAATACTGGATCGTAGATCCTTCCATTCATATTAATCAGGTTAAACTCTGGCAAGTGTTCATGCCCTGTAAAGCCTCTTCCAACAAACAACTCCCCTGTATACTTATTTGTCCAATCTTCAGCATCTCTGGGAATTCCCCATGAGTCGTAACTAAAGTTCTTAACCTCATTCGAGGTGGCATTAACTATGGTTGTCAAAGAACCCAGATTGTCAGAGAGGACATAGTACATAGTATCATTCCCTGATCCTTCCTTAACAAAGATAGCTGTTAATCCTGTTCCTCCATTTATATAGTGGTACTTTTTAACTCCTGACGAAGTGGAATCCTCTTCATAATCCGAATCAAAGTACTTCACCCTTTCAACTGTACTATTTCGAGTAGTGGTCGTTTTGATTCTTTGGTTACCAAGGCCATAATCAAAACTCACAGTTAAAGGTATATCGCCTGTTAAAGTATCTG
>Ga0208909_1000117_pt1 | contig 14776 bp, 10 predicted proteins | sample Joice_ThreeSqA_D_3_FD_185652 | JGI IMG/M metagenome (GOLD analysis project Ga0208909, IMG submission 185652) | Natural and restored wetland microbial communities from the San Francisco Bay, California, USA, that impact long-term carbon... | ecosystem: Environmental > Terrestrial > Soil >...
CAATGAAGGTTATGGAGAAACATTATCAAAAACAGCAAGATTAAAGATTTACAGCCTATCACACTTCCTGAACCGGTTTTTGAACGGTCCGGGACAGTTTTCGAAGCTCTAAGGATAAGAAGAACTTCCCGGGATATCGGCAATCAAAGAATTTCACTGCAAATTCTGGGGGATATCCTCTGGGCTGCACAGGGAGTTAACCGTGTCCGGGGACCTTTTGAAAGGCAGGGCAGGACTGCCGGATCAGCTAGTAATGCACAGGAGATCTGTGTCTATGTTGCCAGAGAGGATGGGACATATTTATATGACCCTGATGTTCACAGGCTGATTCCGGTTACATCTGATGACAACCGTGCTCTTGCAATAGGTCCGGGCCAGGGAAGCGCCGGTGCAAACACCCCGGTCCGTTTGATATACGTCGTCGATCTGGATCGGTTCAGGCATGCAGGATTTCAGGAACCCGGGCTTTATGATCCGGAGATTCAGAAATCGTATTACTTTGTCGACACCGGCCTTATCGCACAAAACGTGTATCTTGCCTCATATGCCCTGGGATTAGCTTCGTGGTTTCACAATTGCAACAAGGCGGCACTCCAGCAAAAACTCAGTCTGGAACCGCAGCAGCGGGCGCTTTTCGGACAAACTATAGGGTATGCTGACGACTGAAGGCTCTACATCTTGTTGATTAAACAGCCATATTTCTTCTGATTGGCGGATGAGGATCATATTCCTCTACCACGAAATCATCTATAGTTAGTTGGTCAAAAGGTTTATTGGCAATTTGTAATTTAGGTAAGGGCCTGGGCTCTCTTGACATTTGTTCAAGAATGGCTGTTACATGATCGTATTTTTCTTCATTGCCGTCAGCGGGAGCATTTTTATTAATCCAATCGACCACTTCTAAATATTCTTCTTTTGCAGAAACATTCCTTATTCTATTTTGCAATTCTCTGAAATGCTCTCTGTGCCATTGAGTTCTCTTTCCGATACTGCTATAGAAATGTGAATCTCCAAAAGTATGGATAAATGTTTTTGGAACCATCTCCGCTCCTTGAGCTATTACTTGGGTAAGAGCGGCATAACTTGCTATATTAAAGGGAACGCCTAAAAATTGATCACAACTTCTCTGATAAAGCTGTAATTCTAATTCGCCCTCCTCATTAGCAGTTGCCTGGTAAAGAACATGACAAGGAGGTAAAGACATTTTAGGTGTGTCTCCTGGATTCCAGGAATCAACAATGTGTTTTTTCCCGGTTGGTTTCCTTCTCAGACCATTAATCATTTTTTCAAGTTGATCTATTTCAACAAACTCCCCTTTGTCATGATCAAAATATTCCCACCTTCTCCATTGTTTGCCATAAATTGGTCCTGCATCACCCCATCTTTCTGCAAATTCCGGATCTTCTTTTATTCTTTGACCATATTCTTTCATTGCTTTGTCCCAATCAGGAGAATACTTCACAATTTCTTCGGGAAAAATACCTTCTTTCTGCATCCCGGGCAGGTTGTCCTGAAAAGCATCGGGTCTCCATATAGGGCTGTTATTGTCTTCAAGATATTTGATATTTGTATCACCTCTTAAGAACCATATTGTTTCATGAAACATGGATCTGGTAGCCATCTTTTTCGTAGTTAATAACGGATACCCTTCTCTAAGATCATATTCGTTTTGATACCCAAACAGAGAAATTATCCCCGAACCTTTGCTTCCTCCTTTAAAATTTGAACGAGGAGAAGTTAATATCGCTTTTGAATGGTCTAAATATTGCTGCGCCATGTTTTATTTGTTAAAGATGAATATTGATATGTACGGATAATTAAAATCATAAAGCAAATATATGTGATGGTTAATTCCAACTAATCCATGATCTAAAAACATATCATCTAAAAATAGTTTTTATCTATGTTCTTTTTCAATCCCCGACTTATTCATTATGGAAAATATCAATAAAAACCGCAGGTGAGACAGCCTGTGAATGGGGATTCGTATACCCACACATTCTCGAGCCAGCCCTGCAGTCAGCCCTGCAGTCAGTCCCTCGCCTGAATTGGTCTCCCGGACCAACTTTTAACGACGAGTCTATGTTGGAGGCGGCTGGGGCTACGAATCCTTCAAGGTTCCCCGGCCATCCAGTGGATTAATGCAGATGCAGCATTGTTAGAGCGGAAAGTTATTTCTCTTTCAGCTCATACGCAATAAGCGCATCACCGTGTCTTATATACAAAACACCATTATTGATCGTTGGCACTGATAAATGAAGTCCCGATCCGTGGGTGACCTTCGTCTGGCTTACAATATTAAGTCTGTCCGGATCCGGCTTAACCATGGCCAGTTCACCTTTGCTTGTATAGGTATATAACATTCCGTCTGCAAACGCAGTACATCCAAAGCCCAGTTCCCTTGAGTTATACATCTCCCTACCGGTTTCCCAGTCAACACATCTCCATGAAAGATCTTTATTATCGCTAAAAGAGCCATAAATATAACCGTCCAGGAGCAATCCGGTAAACCTGAAATCGCACACATCGTTCATCCAGACCACTGAAACAGAATCGCCTTTTTCACTAAGCTTAAGCTTGCCACCTCCGACACCCAGACCAGTTGGAAAGAAAATCGATCCTTCCTGGTATACCGGGGTGCAGGGATGTACTGACCATTCCCAGTGAGCATCGACGGACCAGAGCAAATCTCCCGATCCGGCGTCTATTCCCAATAAATGTCCGGCTGTATAGGTGGTCAATATTTTGCGCCCGTTATGCTCAAATAAAAGGGGAGTGCAATAAGCAGACACCTCTCCTTCACCAGGACAACTCCAGACCAGTTGGCCTGTATGTCGATTCAATGCAACCACATTATTTTTCTCTCCTCCCGGTGTAATATAAATAAGATCACCATCCACAACAGGGGTCTCATTAATACCCCATGTGATATTTGTCCCATCAAAATCTTTGAACATCTCTTTGCTCCAGATAATTGATCCATCCTGCTGGTTGAAACATGTCACCTTTCCATTGCCACTGATAAGATAGATCTTATCCTGTACCACAGTAGGTGATCCCCTGGTTCCCGGAGTACTGCCTGTCCATTCAGTACCATACGGGACCATGTATTGCAGTATTCCATTAAGGTCCAGTTTGTAGAGATAACCTGTACTATCAACCATTCCTGTGATATAGATATAATCATTCTGAACTATGGCTGAGGAAAATCCAATCCCAAGTTTTTCATATGTCCACAATATTTTCGGTCCATCAGGGGGCCATTCCTTAAGCAGGTTTTTATCAGGATAAATTCCATTCCCATTTGGTCCCAGCCAGCGGGTTGTTAAAACGGATGAATCTTCCATTTTGCTTGTGCAACCAAAAAGAAATAGTACCAGAATTAATATTTCTATTCTGCGCATTTTAGAAGTATTTTATAAAAATAAATATACAATTAATAGGCGTTGGTTGCCAAAGAGTTAGAGGTAAATGCTAAGCTGACAGCAATATTCTAACACTGATAAAATCCTTTATGGTACCAGCAACGTGATACCGGTCAAATCTGCTTTCCCGTTTTTCAGAAATTCGTAGGTCAGCCGATCAGCTTGACAGTTAATGAACTTAATCTTTTTCAAACTCCTGCATTTAAAAAAAGTATTAATTAGGGTTGAATCCTGGAATGTCACCCTGGTAAATGCGCAGTTTTCAAAAGAGCAGTCCTCCAGTGTGCCATCGAAAACCACATTGGCAATCTGTGTAGCATTAAAAGAGGTACGATACCATATTGCATTTACAACAGTATTTTTTGAGAAATCACAAGATTTAACTGTAACTCCGGATAGATCGGCACCAGAGAAATTGCAGCCGTCTATATGGCTACCTGAAAATTCAGTCTCTTTTAGTGAACAGCCCTTAAACAAATTACCGGCCAGGTGGGAGATCTTAATGTGGCTGCCACTGAGGTCAGAGCCTGAGAAATCGCAGCCAGCAACATGATTAGCTTTCAGAAGAAGTCCCGACAGTTCTGAACCGACAAACAGGCAACGTTGAATGTTAGAGGAACTGAATTTTTCATGCAGATTCTTCAACCCGGAAAAGTCTGCATCCAACCAGTTACCTCGCGACATATCCCAGTTGGGATTTTTCACCAGTTTTCCGGATGGCATTTCAGTCGATTGCTCAACCAATGGTTCAACGGGTGCCACTTCAGAAACCGCAGATTGAGAGCTTTCTGAAAAGTAGTTAAGGTCAACACCCAGAATTTCTGCAAGCCGGTTAAAAGTAATGATGTCCGGCATTGATTCTCCCCGTTCCCATTTTCCCACTGCCTGTGAACTGATGAATAGACGCTCAGCAAGCTGTGCTTGAGAAATATTTATTTTCTTTCGTGCTTCAGCAATTTTATTGCCAATTATCATTGTAGTTAACATAGGTTTTATTTTTTTGAATTATTAATTCGACCCTACAAAGTTACTGGGATTCATCTCCAGAATCAACAATATTGCGAAACCATTAGTTGTATATACGCTAATAATAGTTGTTATACAGCAACCAATAGTTGTATACGTAAAGATTTTGGATTAATGGTTATTTGAGAACACAAAACCATCTGTAAATAGCCCCCCGGCTAAATATTACCTCAATTCCTGGCTTAAGAAACCTTCAAGATTAAACAACCTTGAAGGCCTTTTTATTTAGCGTGGTTTAGTGTTGAAGTACCCTTCGGAACTAAACCGTGTTAAGAAATTTTAACTTAAAATGATGTTAAATAAAGAAACATTTAGGATTCTATCATGTTCCGGCAGTAAAGGTAATGCATTATATATTAATTGCATATGAGCCTCTTGGATTCAATATTACGTCTGATAACTGTGACAGTGCTTGCCATTGTTTTATCGATTTCAGCCATGTTAACTGTCCGCCTGACAGGGGTTGACATCAAGGATATCAAGCAGCGTACCCATCCCGGGGTCCTGGCAATTGCCATGCTTTTCAATCTGCTGTTTATTCTTGCAATAGCCCTTGTTTTAAAATACTGGGACCATCAATCCATGGGAGTGCTGGGATTTTCACTCGGGACCCGCCGGTTACTATTTGTGATCTTTGTACTCTTTTTCTCGCTAATATCTGCTTTGGTATATGTTCGCATCCTTCATACATGGAATATCATTCATATACATTACCGGTCTGTGAAAACTCTTAGATCCATTGTCTGGTCCTCGACTCTATTGGGTATTTTGGTGCTATTTATTGCAGCGCTGCAGGAGGAGACTTTATTCAGGGGATATTTTTCCTTCGTCCTGCTACCGTATGGGTTCTGGTACGCGATCATTATCTCTTCCCTGGTATTCACGATGTGGCATTTTCTCACCAACAATGCAGGATTCTTTCAAACCGCGGACTGGTTGATGGGCGGCATCATGTTATTCTATATATACTGGATCAGTGGCTCTATCTGGATCGCGACTCTGACGCATTTAAGCCGTAACATAACCAACGTTCTGGTCTTTAACATTTCTGGATCTAATGCACTTCTGCAATTTGAGAAACCAATAAAACCATCTTATAAATCTTTGTACACTATTCTCTTCTCTACGCTGATCATGTTATCAGGATACGTCGTTTTTGGTTGATCCATGCTTGAGCAGTTTGATGCGACGAACCAACCAGGTTCAATATTTTAGAAACATCCGCATTATTCCGGCGGTCATTTACCAGTTGGAATATGTTGTAAAAATTCGATATTATGTTTATAGGTCACTTTGGAGTGGGATTGGGTGCGAAAAAAGCCGCACCCGGAGTATCACTCGGTATATTATTTCTTGCTGCTCAATTCCTTGATTTGTTATGGCCCACCTTCCTTCTACTGGGCTGGGAACAGGTGGGAATTGATCCCGGGAATACAAAAATGACCCCGCTGAATTTTAGCTACTATCCTATTTCACATAGCCTATTAATGGCCTGTGTCTGGGGAATTCTAATCGGTTTGGGATATTACGTGGTCAGGCGCAATAGAAATGGGGCGATCATATTAGCATTGGCAGTGCTGAGTCATTGGATTCTGGATCTGCTGGTACATCGTCCTGATCTTCCGCTAACTTTTGGGAACAGCATGAAGGTTGGATTAAGTATCTGGAACAATGTCCCACTGGCAATTATCCTGGAAGGATTGATCTTTGCAGCCGGGTTATTCTTCTACCTTCATACCACGAAATCCAAGAACTGGATGGGTGGTACAGGCTTCTGGATCATGATTGGGCTGCTGGTGGCTATTCATCTGAACAACCTCTTCGGGCCTCCTCCGACAAATACCAAAGCGATAGCCTGGGCAGCAGAGTTACAATGGTTGTTTGTTCTGTGGGCATTCTGGATCGACCGCAACCGGGAACTTAGAACCAGGAGTTCACAAAACGCCGCACCGGAAACGGCAAATCCTTGAAATTACCCGATCGAAGGGGATGCTCCTGATATGATTCAAATGCTAAAGGACACACTATGAAACGTTTAAAAACAAGAACTGCATCAGTATTGAAATGGTCCAATGTCGGTTTGCGCGGACTCATGGAAGCGGCAATTGTCATCGGTTTGGCTTACTGCGGTTATCAATTGGGAGATCAGGCCTTTTGGAAAATTCTTTTAGCCATCCTGTTTCCGGTGGTGGGTTTCGGATTCTGGGGCATAGTCGATTTTCACCGTTTCAAAAGGCATGCTGAAACATTCCGCCTGGTGCAGGAATTACTGATCACAGGGTTGATTGCAGTAGGACTCTTTAGCCTTGGGGCGCATATGGCAGGATGGGCTCTTGCCATACTCTCCATTCTCCATCATACTCTCACTTATGTTATGGGTAAAAGGTTGCTAAAGGCCGGGGAATAAATACTAGTTAAAGCCGGTAGCAAATCATTGATCAATACTAAGTTTGATGAACATAGATATCCAATGTTTGTTTTATTAATTCGGATATATTTGTTAGAGCATAAATGGTACTAAAAGTGATTTACGCCATACCTAATTGTTGGCTCCCTTAAAAATGAGTACGACTGAACTTCATATTAAAAATATGGTCTGTAACCGCTGTATAAAAGCTGTTCAGGAGGAACTGGAAGGTCTAGGATATACCATTAAATCCATTGACCTGGGGGAGGTGGAACTGTATGAGGAAATCGATAGCAGCGCCCGTGAGCGAATAAGTCAGGTATTGTCTGAAAACGGATTCGAACTTATAAATGATAATAAAAGCTGGATCATAAACAGGATCAAAACGCTGATAATCGAATATATCCATCATGATAAAGAAAATCCGAAATACGTTAACTTCTCAGACTTCTTATCATCAGAACTGAACCATGATTATTCCTATCTGAGTCATCTGTTTTCGATGGTAGAAGGCAAAACCATTGAGAAATATTTGATCCTTCAAAGAGTTGAAAAAGTTAAAGAACTGCTTGTCTATGACGAACTTACTCTGAATGAGATTTCTTATAAATTAGGTTATAGCAGTGTAGCACATCTTTCAAGGCAATTTAAGGAGGTGACCGGACTCACCCCATCATATTATAAGAAAGTCAGGGAAGAAAAACGTAAGCCACTGGATCAGTTATAGGCGCAAAATAATGCAAATCTTTCTCAAAATTGTATAAAATATATTTGTAGTACATGGTGTTTCTTTGTAAGGTGGATTAAAAGAGATGGTTAAAATTCTAAGTCATATTGTATTGTCTGCACTATTGCTGGTTTCAGCAACAGGCATGACCATTAATATGCACTATTGTAACGGTCATCTTTATGATCTGGCGTTGAATGCCCCGGCTCATGATTGTTGTGATTCTGATATGGATGACAATATGTGCCATCATGATCACAATCAGGCAAAGTCAGATCAATGTGATAATGAAACCATAAAGTTGGAATCAACAAATGACTTTTTTGTTTCTTCCTACACATTTGATTTTGACAATGATCATGCAATTGATCTGTTTTTTCCAACACAATTATTGATTGAAGAATCTGTTACAGCAGAATCACCGGCAAACGGGATTCTAAATTTCAACAAACCACCACCAACTCAAGAGGTGGTTCTGTCTCAGATTCAATCATTTCTCATTTAGCGTTTATACGGGGTCCATTTTGAGATATCTGTATCGGGAAAGATATTTCATTATGCTATTCTGAAACTTGGGTCTTTGCCTGAGATTTGACCCCTTCCTTCTTTCCGTTGCTTAGTTAAATCAGACTTTACTTAGGCTTAAACGCTAATTAATTCATCACAATATGTTGAATAGAATTATCCGGTTCTTCCTGGAGAACAAATTGGTGACATTTATAATACTGGCTATATTCATTTTCCTGGGGATTGCGAATGCCCCTTTTAATTGGAAAATGAATTTGATCCCCCGTGACCCGGTGCCGGTTGATGCCATTCCTGATATAGGCGAAAACCAGCAGATTGTTTTCACGGAATGGCCCGGGCGCTCTCCTCAGGATATTGAAGATCAGATTTCTTATCCACTTACAACAGCCCTTCTGGGAATTCCAGGGGTAAGAACCATCAGGAGCAATTCAATTTTTGGGCTTTCAAGTATTTACATCATTTTCGATGAAGATATTGAGTTTTACTGGAGCCGCACCAGGATCCTGGAAAAGCTCAATTCACTGCCTGCCGGAACGCTGCCGGAAGATGTCAGTCCTGCCCTTGGTCCAGACGCAACAGCATTGGGTCAAATTTTTTGGTACACCCTGGAGGGAAGGGACCAGAACGGTAATCCCTCAGGAGGCTGGGACCCTCAGGAACTCCGTACCATTCAGGATTTTTATGTCCGATACTCATTAACCTCTGCCAAAGGAGTGTCTGAGGTAGCTTCTATTGGTGGGTTTGTAAAAGAATACCAGGTAGACATCGATCCCAATGCTATGAAAGCATATGGTGTAAATGTTGCCCAGATCATGCAGGCTGTAAAAAAGAGCAACCTGGATATTGGAGCACGCACCATCGAATTTAACCGTGCAGAATACCTGGTCAGGGCGTTGGGCTATGTAAAAAACCTGAGCGATTTAGAGGAGAGTGTGGTTGATGTGCGGGACAATGTCCCGATAAGGATAAAGGATTTGGCAAAAGTGAATTACGGTCCGGCTACGCGCCGGGGCGGATTGGATAAAGGAGGCGTTGAGGCAGTGGGCGGGGTCGTGGTTGCACGATACGGTGCAAATCCCCTGGAGGTGATCAATAATGTAAAGGAGAAAATAGCAGAAATAGAGAAAGGATTACCCTCAAAAACATTGGAGGATGGTACTGAATCTAAAGTTACGGTAGTGCCTTTTTACGACCGGACCGGACTTATAAAAGAAACCCTGGGTACTTTACAGGAAGCTCTTACACTTGAGATCCTGATCAGCATTATCGTCGTAATAATACTGGTACTGAATCTTAGAGCATCCATTCTGATTTCCAGTCTGCTGCCGATTGGCGTATTAATGACATTCATTGTCATGCGCAGGTTTGGGGTGGATGCGAACATAGTAGCACTTTCCGGTATAGCGATTGCCATTGGTGTTATGGTAGATGTGGGTATCGTATTTACAGAAAATATAGTCCGGCACCTTGATATGCCTGAAAACCTTGGAGCTAAAGGCAAACACCTGGTTACGGTAATTTATGATGCAGTTGTGGAAGTTGGATCAGCTGTGATAACGGCCCTTTCAACAACTATCGTCAGTTTTTTGCCGGTATTCTTCATGCAAGCAGCCGAAGGTAAACTATTCAAACCGCTGGCATTTACCAAGACTTTTGCCATGGTTTCAGCTTTAATTATTGGTCTGATCATCATCCCTACGCTCGCTCATATCATTTTTTCAATCAGGTTCGACAAGAGAAAAATAACCCGGTATGTAAGTATAGCGTTAGCTGTGCTGGGTGTGGTTGCATTAATACTTTCTCCTTCAATATTACCGGTTGCATTAATCGCACTTGCAATCAATAATTTCCTGTCCGACAGGTGGTCTGAAGCCAACAGGAAATATATAAACTATATAAATATTGCCATAGCATTATCGGTAGTAGTCTATTTCCTGACCAATGAATGGATGCCTCTTGGAGCAGGGAATAGCATGTTAGTTAATTTCTTATTCGTAATAGTCATTATCGCTGTTGTACTTGGAACATTAATGACTGTCGTTCGGTACTATCCCAGAATATTAAAATGGTGTCTGAACAATAAATGGAAGTTCTTAAGCATACCTATTACTATCGTTTTGTTTGGTCTTTTTACCTGGCAGGGGGCCAATAAAGTATTCGGCTTTCTTCCCGAGAAAATAAGGGCAACATCCGTTTGGCAATCCGTTGCCAATACATTCCCGGGTGCCGGTAAAGAATTTATGCCTTCGTTGGATGAAGGTTCATTTCTGCTTATGCCTACCACCATGCCTCATTCAGGTATAGAGGAAAATATGGAGGTTATCCGCAAAGTTGATCTAAATGTTGGCTCCATTCCGGAAGTAAATAATGTGGTGGGTAAATGGGGGCGTGTTAATTCAGCGCTTGATCCTGCCCCAACTTCCATGTTTGAGAATGTAATCAATTACAAACCCGAATTTATGGTGAATGAAGATGGTCATAGGATCAGGTTTAAAGTTGATAAAAACAAAGCATTTGTCCTAAAGGATGGATCTACATACAATCCTGAAACTGATGAATTCAGGGAGATAGAATTTGATCAGCTCACCCTTGATAAAAAGGGGGAATATTTCCGTCAGTGGCGTAAAGACATTCACTCACCCGATGATATATGGCAGGAGATCGTGAAAAACTCCAAAGTTCCCGGACTGACATCCGCACCAAAACTACAACCCATTCAAACCCGTCTGGTGATGCTGCAAACCGGGATGCGGGCTCCAATGGGCATTAAGGTGTATGGTCCCGATCTGGAAACCATCGAAAATGTAGGATTTCAAATTGAAAAGTATCTGCAGGAAGTACCAAGTATTGAAAGGTCATCGGTATTTGCGGACAGGGTGGTTGGGAAACCTTACCTGGAGATAAAAATAGACAGGCAGGCTATATCCCGCTATGGACTTACTATCCAGGATATGAATAATTATATAAGCGGAGCTATAGGAGGTATGAAATTAGGTACAACTGTCGAAGGAAGAGAACGCTTCCCGATCCGGGCACGATATGCCAGGGAATACAGGGATACGCCGGATGATCTGGGTGAGGTTCTGATACCAACCCCGGCCGGCGTTCAGGTTCCGTTAGGTGAGTTGGCTGAAATAACATATACCAGGGGACCACAACTTATTAAAAGTGAAGATACTTTCCTGGTTGGCTATGTAATCTTTGACAAAAAAGAAGGGCATGCGGAAGTAGATGTTGTTGAAGATGCCCAGAACTACCTGAACCAAAAGATTAATGACGGGGAATTTGTTATTCCTGCAGGTGTAAAATATGTTTTCACAGGAAATTATGAGAATCAAATTCGAGCTACAAAGCGATTAATGCTGGTAGTACCCATTTCACTCATTTTAATCTTCCTTATTCTATACTTCCAGTTTAAATCAGTGACCACAGCCTCCATGACATTTACGGGAATTCTGGTAGCATTTTCAGGTGGATTCATCATGATCTGGTTATATGGTCAGGGATGGTTTATGAATTTCTCATTTGCAGATATGAATATCCGCAACCTGTTCCAGATGCACACCATTAATCTTTCTGTCGCTGTATGGGTTGGGTTCATTGCATTGTTTGGAATTGCAACAGATGACGGTGTCATTATGGGAACCTATTTAATGCAGGTGTTTAAAAAAGAAAGACCGGCAAACATTGAAGAGGTAAGAGAGGCCGTGCTTCATGCCGGTATAAAAAGAGTGCGTCCGGCAATGATGACCGCAGCTTGTGCCATTATTGCACTTATACCGGTGCTGACATCAACAGGCAAAGGTGCGGATATAATGGTGCCGATGGCCATCCCTTCTTTTGGAGGTATGATCATTCAGGTAATGACCATGTTTGTTGTGCCTGTCCTGTATTCCATGTGGCAGGAAAGTAAAGTAATAAAGAGGTTAAAATCTAAATAAGGACCAGTAATGAAACTCATAAAAAATAATATAGTAATTCTCATCCTGATCCTGATTGGTTATTCAGTATCTGCTCAGGACGAACTGGATGACTATCTGTATGCGGCAGCGGAAAATAATCCTGGATTAAAGGCAACATTCAGTGAATATATGGCAGCGCTGGAGAAAGTATCGCAAGTTGGATCGCTGCCAGATCCAACAATAACTTTTGGTTATTTTATAAGGCCGGTTGAAACCCGTCTTGGTCCACAACAAGCCAGGATAAGTGCAACCCAGATGTTCCCCTGGTTCGGCACACTGAATTCGAAAGAGGATGTTGTATCCGAAATGGCAAAGGCCAAATATGAATTGTTTGAAGAAGCAAAATCAAGGCTCTTTTACGATGTAAAATCGACCTGGTATAATTTATATTTTACAAACAGGGCCATTGTGATCACCAGGGAGAATATAGAGATCCTGAATACGTTTCAGAAGCTTGCCCTGGTAAAGATTGAAGCCGGGAAAGCATCGGCAGTTGACGAACTGCGTGTTGAAATGGAAATACTTGACCTGGAAAACCAGCTCCTGCTGTTGCTTGATAAATATCAAACCCAAAAGGTCGCCTTCAACAATTTACTTAATGTAGATGAAACACAGGAAGTTCTGATTCCGGAATTGCTAAAAACAACCGAAATCAACTTAAGCCGTGAAGCATTACTTGATAGTATAAAACTCAATAACCACCAGGTTCTGAACCTTGAATTTCAACAGGCCTCATATGAATATCAGCAAACTGTTGCAAGGAAAATGGGTAATCCCAGTTTCACAGTCGGGATGGATTACCTTTTTATTGGCGAATCATCCAATCCGGCATTGGGACCCAATGAATCAGGCAGGGATGCAATGATGCTCCCGATGGTAGGGATAACAATACCCTTATACCGCAAGAAGTACACATCTCAGATAAGAGAAGCTGTTTTTATGCAAGAAGCCAAACAAAATCAGCAGATCGAAAAAATCAATGTACTGGAAACCATCTTTGAAAAAGCAAATACTGATTATAAAGATTCGAAACGAAGAATTGATTTGCACGATCAGCAATTGAAACTGGCTGGAAAAGCTTTGAATATACTTGAGACGGAATATGCTACAGACAGTAAGAATTTCGAAGAAATATTGCGAATGGAGCGACAGGTATTATTGCATAAGCTCGAACTGGAAAAATCGCGTAGCGACCTGAATGCTTCAGTCGCATTCATTACATATTTGATGGGTAAATAACATTTTATACTGAAGAATGATGAAAGCAAAATTTGATAAAAGGAATATCAGGAATTATGCATTGATACTGGTTGCAGGACTGGTACTTGGCTGGTTGTTTTTTCATAGCTCGGAGAATAAGGCAGAAGCTGTTCATGACCATACCGATGATGTTGAGGAAGCTACCGTCTGGACCTGCTCCATGCACCCTCAAATAAGAATGGATAAACCGGGGAAATGCCCGATTTGCAGCATGGATCTGATCCCGTTGGAAACAAGTTCTGCCGGTGATGAAAATGTTAACCCTGATGAAATAGAATTGAGTGAATCAGCAATAAAACTTGCTGAAATTCAAACGATGTTGGTTCGTAAAGATTATTCAAATAAAGAGGTGTACTTACTGGGGAAAGTAAAACCTGACGAAAGAAATATTGCTGAATTAACCTCTCGTTTCGGGGGAAGGATTGAAAAACTCTTTGTGAACTTTACGGGCCAGAATGTATCCAAAGGTGAGAAGCTTGCAACCATCTATTCGCCAGAACTGGTTACAGCTCAAAAGGAGTTGCTTGAATCAATCGATTATAAAGAATCCAATCCGGCCTTCTATCGTGCAGCCCGCAATAAGCTAAAACTTTGGGATTTAACCGAATCTCAAATTGATGGCATTGAAACAGAGGGGGAACCTCAGAATTATTTCGATGTATTATCTCCCATTTCCGGAACGGTCACTATGCGTCATGTATCGCTTGGTGATTATGTAAAAGAAGGAAACGCTTTGTTCCAGGTGATCAATCTGAGAAACGTATGGGTCATGTTCGAAGCCTATGAGAGTGATTTACCCTGGTTAAATGAAGGGGACAGGGTTGAGTTTACTGTTCAGTCGCTACCGGGTGAATCTTTTACCGGAAAGGTTACCTATATCGATCCTTTTTTAAATTCCAGGACCAGGATAGCCAATGTAAGAGTCGAAGTGGGAAATCCAGATCTTGAGTTGAAACCTGAAATGTTTGCCAACGGAATAATTAAACCCAGGGTTTCTGTAACTAAGAAAGATCTTCTAATACCTAAAACTTCAGTTTTGTGGACAGGCAAACGAGCCGTTGTTTACGTGAAGGATCAGGATCGTGAAACCTCGTCGTTTCTGTACCGTGAGATTACACTTGGGCCGGATGCTGGTGATTTCTATGTTGTGAAAGATGGGCTTTCCGAAGGAGAAGAGATAGCAACAAACGGGGTATTTAAAATTGATGCAGCAGCCCAGCTGGAAGGTAAACCCAGCATGATGAATCCGAAAGGCGGTAAGGTTACAATGGCGCATAATCATGGTTCAATGTCAGGTTCAACCTCAGGATCAACTGGAGGTTCAGGGGCAGGCCCGGATGACCAGATGGAAATGGATGCCGGACATGAATCGATGGATATGGCTAATGAAAACATCTCGGGAGTTGTCGATCCTGCCTTTAAAAAACAACTTCAGAATGTA
>Ga0208909_1000176_pt1 | contig 12452 bp, 12 predicted proteins | sample Joice_ThreeSqA_D_3_FD_185652 | JGI IMG/M metagenome (GOLD analysis project Ga0208909, IMG submission 185652) | Natural and restored wetland microbial communities from the San Francisco Bay, California, USA, that impact long-term carbon... | ecosystem: Environmental > Terrestrial > Soil >...
GCTAAGCTTTTCCTGGTAGGATAAACGGGAGATGGAGGTCTCGCCCGCCACCCAATGCTGCCCGAGCTGTTGAATATTTTCATTGATGCTTTGTATCTTGTTCAGAGATTGTTGTTGCAGCCTTTCACTTTTAGTTTCTTTCGGGGGTCCGCCCCCTTCACTGACAATGATCTCTTTCAAATGCATGGATGCATTTACAAGTTCAACGGTCACCGTGGAAGGAATTACCTGATTCAGGGAAGATGTTTCTTCTGCTATGCCGGTAATTGAAAATTGATTTGAGCCTGCCAGGATAGGATAGGTCTCATAAATGAGGTATTCATTACCATTGTGATCCGCAAGGATCAAACGGACCAGACTTGAATCAGAATAAAGGGAAATATCACCTGAGATCGCCAGTCCGCTTATAGTGGTTTTTGATTCGAAAATATTCAGCTCTGTGTTTTCATTCATTGTTTTGTCAACAGGGATCCTCCTATCCGCCTTGCTTTGCAGGGCAAATAGCCTGTTCTCCTGGCAGAATGAGTTTAAAGCAGCCAGGGCAAGGAGAGCCAGAAAACACAGTTTTTTCATTTTCATTTCACTTCCAGAATTCCGGTTTGATGATGGTCCCACCCGCGTTTCTGCAGTCAAAGCACAGATGCGTTCCCACTCCGTAAGGAGGCCCGATTCTTAGAGGATTAAAAGAAATCAGGAAAAACGGTATCCTGATCCAGGCGGGCCTGGACTCCGGGTGCATGATGATTTCCATGTTGCAATCTATTTCCGGGTAGTGTAATTCCGCGACACTATCCACAAAGATCCGCGTCTCTGATACCGGGCACAGATTGAAGAATCCAAGCACATACTCTTCCTGATTATTCATATTGTATAGGTTCCCGCTGATATAATCGGGTTGTATTTCATAGATACCGCCACTCTCCTGGTTCTGTACCTTTATCCGCTTCCAGAAATCATAAGCTTCATCGTTCAGGGAGTATTGTAAGACCTGAAGGCTGTACCTGGTCGCCAGCCGGTTGGTTTCCTCTGAAACAAAATTCAGGGGAAAGTCTTTGATGGTATTACTTTCTGCATCACGGGTGGTGGCAGTGAAGATCTGATCAATCTTTCCGGTATACCAGCAGGTGTGATAGCTGAATGAATCGGGCCATTCATGCAGGATGCCATCATAAAAATAATCAATTGGATTTGCAGCTTGATACTCCCAGGTTTCCACAAGTTCCCATCGAAAATTCCTGCCCAGGTCGGCTTCAGCCTTCAGATCAAGAAAGAACCTGATACCGTTCACAGATTCGGTCCTGTCGTAAGTACCGACTGTTTCAAAATCCCAGTATACGCTGTCAATGGCAGGACTCAGGGAAGGAAACATTTCGGGTTCAGATTCATACACCTCTCCATTCGAGGTCACAATATTGAGCCGGTAGGTTATCCCCGTGGCAAGTTCGTCTGCGGTCATCCATGCACAATAGGCTCCCGGATCCTGTTCTATGAACTCGGTGGACCTGCCCAGATCATCAGATACAGATACATAGGCATCTGTTTCAGGACGTGTTCCTTTTTCATTTATCGGGGAAGAATGTGAAAGATAAATAACCTTCCAGCCCGGTTGGTCAGTGATCAGTGCTTCCACCACCAGGGCTACCTGGTTATCTTCAATTTCAGGATAATAGGGATCCAAACACCCTGCCAGCAGAATGCAGATAAATAGTATCGGTGCACCTGCCCTACTAACTGGCATAATTCCCAAATTTGAAATTCCATGATAAACTCACGATTGCAGTGCCGAAGATGGCATTCAGGTTTATCGCATTTGCGAGTTGATCCCAGCAAGTAATTGTTATTTTTGAAATAGCTAAATTCATGCTTAGCATTTCAGGGATAAACACCACAAGTTAAAACATTAATTATCCGTTTAAAAGAGATTTTGCACTTAATAAATAAGGCGCCTTTGGGGAGTGATGAATTATCGACGTTGCATCAAATTGTTAAACTTCTGCATCTCGATCTGTTTCTTGCTATCCACGATATTATAATAAGTCTTAATAGCGTCCGATCTATAGCCTGTTATCAAAGAGACAGTCTCCGGGGGTATATCCAGGAATACAGCCAATCTTAAAAATGTTCTAAGGCCGACATGGGCTGTTAACAGCTGCCATTTAGGATGTGTGGTTTCAATCCTTTCATGACCTTTATAATGTATTTGAGTAACCTCTTCATGTAATTTTGCGCGCTTTCCTATTACTTTCAGGTATTGATTGTACTTCTGCTGCGATACAACCGGTACAGGATTGATATCTCCGGAGTCCTTATACTTCTCAATAATAGCTTTGGCAAGATCAACCAATGGTACGCGGATACTCTCCTCAGTTTTTTGTGACATGATTATCAAGTAATTATACTTAATACTGGATCGGCGTAGTTTTTTCAGATCAGAATAACGTAATCCAGTAACACATGAAAACAGGAACACATCCCGCGCTTTTTCAAATCTGGTTTCATTCATATTAAAGGTTAGCTGATTTATCTGGGCAATTTCTTCAATTGTAAGGTAAACAACATTGGTCTCAGACTTCTGAGTATGAATATTCACATCTATATCCCTGTAGAAAGTTGATATATGGTAACCTTGCTTTCTCGCCCATCTTACAAACTGGATAGTCATACTGATATGGTTTTTTATGATCACGTTCCCCCACCCTTGATTAACCATTGCTATTACAAAGGCTTTAGCAAACTGGTCGTTTATAGAATAAAAATCCAGGGGATATTTCCTTTTGAATTTCGCAAAGTTGTTCCTAAAGAACTGCCATTTTTTTACAGTGCCCGATGACCAGTTATTCCGCAAACTCTCCTTCTCTATGAATTCATCCAGTACTCCTATGAAATCAACAGATTCTGTTTTGTTGTATGAAAGTTGCTCTTTCAAATACTCAACCGTACAATCTATTCCGGCAATACGGGCTTTGCGCTCGATGGTCCGGGGTTCTTCAGCTAATACGTCCAGTAGATCATTAAGTGATGCGTGACCGATATAACTGGATTTGGCCCGTTGCTTTTCCGGGCTCCAATCATCTGGCTTTATGCGCTCACCTATATAGTACCTAAGTCGATGCGCGCGGTGATGGATGTTGATATAAACGGGGGCAGCACCCTCAGAATCTACCAATTTGTTGATCAGATAGTACCTTGCTCTCATAGCAATTCCATTAATTAGGGTTCAATATTTAAAAATTAAATCAATATTGGCTTTTAATATTTCATTATATATGACGTTAAGTATACGATATTAATCTAGAATTTGATACTATTTACTATATAAATTTAAATCAAATGATTAATATTCAACCTATTCACATCAAAGGGTTCAATGATTTATTTTTACAGTTACAACCCAAACAGAAACTCGATTTATTTCGGTCAGTAATTTTTACCTTTAAGTCATCCTGAAATTGGCTGACAAATATATAGTTTTAACAATCTTTAGTATTTGTATACCAATTAATTAACACTATTTAAGAGTCTAAACTAGCAATGTAATTCTATTATAGTGAACTTTGGATACAAAGTCTATGAATCCATGTATCGACACTTAATTGTAGTCTCATCTCCATTGAATCAGGAGGCAGAAATACGGTTAAGACCAAAAAAATATGAAATAGGTGAAGTAGTTGTAAGGAGATTTAGGAGTTACGACTCTTTTAAATACCATGTTATCCATCTTGATCTGCCTGAAACCAAAACAACTGATTTGAGAGAATATATTAAAGTAACCTCCACTGCAGTTGCAGTGGAAGCTGACAGAGAAAGAGCGATAAAAGAAAAACTGGATAGATTCGGATATACAGCACCGTTGGGTGGAGGCATAGACCGTTATAAAGCATTTAAGGAGAAAACCATTAATCTGAAAAAGAGGGAACAGGTTATAAATGCGAAGTTTAACAGGGTGCTGGTTGGAGAAATAACACGTCAGGATGGTGATGAACTAACCGAATTTATTGCATTGTGCAATTTTAGTGAAGAATACCTGTATGAAACCGATTTATATACTATTGTTGAAGACATTTATGAAAAACTTAAGGACTATCACAACATGATTGATACAATTCCTTCTTTTAATGAAGACTGAGAGCTATCAATGTACTGACGAACATTCAACAATTTAAGGCCATTTAACCATAGAACACATATAAGCCAGAATTGACAGGTCATGGAGGGGCACTTCCAATAAAAGAGACCTGATCGAATTCGATCAGGTCTCTTTAATGGTTGTATTATATCAGCAAGAGAGCTATTTTTCTCTGTCGTGAATGCCAAATACTCTGAAACTCATCAGGATTCCCAGGTAATTATTTGAGATCTCCTTCGGCTCTCCAAACTCAACAGTCACCAGCGTACTCCCTCCCACAAAGTGATACATGGCCGAGAGTTTGAAATTCCCGAATGCGAACCCTATTTCAGGAGCAAACCCGAAATAGTTACCTGCCGTTATGGAAGCTGCTCCGGTTCCAGAAGCTGAGGTATTGGCTATGGTATACCTGCCGAGGCCCACGCCCACAAAGGGGCGTGTGTTATTCTGACCGACAAAATATTCACCTCTGAGCGCGATAAGTGCACGTGTCGACAATCCCACTTCAAGATCCTCAGCCACATCAGAAATTTTGCCACCGAATAGCGCATCACCTTCAAATCTAACTCCGGCAGTGATACTTGGCCCTATTGTCACCTTGGGTTCTGTAAAGGCAGCAATCCCGTAGGATTTCATTTCACCAAAAGTGAGACCTGCGCCCAAACCCGCATCCAGGCGGAAACCGATATCCTGCGCGAACATTGCAGCTGACATACACATCAACATGATAACAAATAGCTTTTTCATAGTCGTATGTTTTTAGGACAACTATACGACTCGGGGAAGCATTTTGTTATAAGAACTTTACGACGAAACTTTATAATAATCTGATTAGGTGTAATTTGACCTGCGTTCTATTTCTCGACTATCAGCGGAAGTGTGGAATAAACCGTTTCTCCATGGATCTTCAGAAAATAGATCCCCTCCTGTATATCGTGGAGTTCAATGTGCGCATTATTACCGCTTATTTCTATGGTCTCCTTATCAACAAGTACTCCTGCGGAACTGTAGATCTCCATATCCAGACTGCCGGTAATAGCCTCTGGAAACTGGAGAGAAAAGCTGCCACGGGAGGGATTGGGATAGATGCCCAATTCTATGGAGAGTTTATCTGATTGATCCAGGCTGCTTTCATCCGGGATCCTCCACTCCTGAATATTGGCTAAGATAACCGCCCGGATACTGGAGTCCGGGTTATAATTGGACCATGCCAGATAGATTGTATCACGCAGGATACGAACATCAGGGTCGACCTGGGTAGGGAGAGGGGTACTCCCCGCTAAGTTATTATTTACAGTTGTTGCCCTGAAATTATGTCCAACAGTTGAACCCTGGTTGTCCATCTGTTGTATATAGATGAAAGTGGTATCGTTACTACTGTAATCCTGCCAGGCTATCAAGAAATTTCCGTCAATATCCATGTCACTGCTCATCGGGAACCCGTTATGGTATATTGCCTGATCATCGGTGACCTTGGTATTTACGCCGATACTGGTCCCATTATTACCAATAACCTGTGAAAAGATATCCGCCTCACCGCCTATTGTCCGTGACCACACCGCTGCAAAATTACCCATGTTATCTGCGCAAAGTGAGAAATTTGAAATAAAGCTGCCTGGATCCTTGTCGCTAATCTGAAAGGAGGCGCCGGAAGGGGTCCCGTCACCTGAGTAAATGCGGCCCCAGATATTCCCGTCACTTGCATCAAGCCATGCCAGTACTAGATCGCCTGCATAGGTCATTAATCCATACAACGCACTAAAATTCTGAGCTTCAGGTTTAAGTACAATGGTGTTTGACAGGTATTCCCCGTTTTCCGAAAACATCTCCACGATCACACTGTCCGATCCCACAAGGCATGCTGCAAATTGATTCGAGCTGTTGGTGTAAAGTGATGATCTGAACATATCGATCATTTCGGTCGTATTTCGGTCCACACGCAGGGTGTCACCAAGCTTGTCACCTGCAGGATCAAAGCTCTGTCCCATGACCAACCACTGGCTGTAGTAAGCACCAAATATCACCATGGAATTGCCTATGTCGTTAAGTGCCACCCTGGCTTGCATAGTGGAAAACGGGGTGTCCGCCGTAACCTGGCCACCCAGTACTTCCCCCTTTGAGGAGACATTCCGGAGCCAGATATCACCTACGCCTGATGTTCCCCAGACTACTATCATATCGCCATTATTATTCACAGAAATCTGGGTGGAATTGTAAGTATAATCGCTGGGGTCAGATACCGGAAAATCGGATTTCACATAGACCTGTCCAAACGAAATTGAAATGGGCAGGAGGGCCAGAAGTGCAACACAAAGAAGCTTATAACAGATCAATCTGGTAGTTGGCTTCATGATGGAAAAGGATTGGTATTGAGTCAAATTATAATAATTTTTTGATATGTGAAAGTGCCAGGTGGACCATCCTTCCCATATATGCAGGCATCAGCTATTTTTAACAATTTTTTAACATTTGCCCTGTTGAAATACTATTGGATTGAAATCACGCATGTATATTTCATCTTTTGTGCGCATTGACTAATTTCGTATGTTCAGATAAGTTCAACGACACATGAGTTCAGTAATCCAAATAATTGATGATTTATGAAAACACTTTGCACATTTACCTTATTCTGTTTGCTTACCCTCCATCTGGCAGCCCAGGATGAGCAGCAAACGAAGAGTGATAATAACGGAGAAAAACCATCCATGTGGCTGGGTGGTGAAGTGACTTTTGGCTCCATGTCAAGCCGTGATTTCACCTTTGGTCCTGATTTCGGCCTGCTGGTCGGTCAGCATATTGGTGTGGGATCCAAGTTGATGTTTTCAAGTGGAAACAGCTCCTTTGCTTGGAACCTGGAACCCTACTTCAGGTATTATCTGCCTGTAGCCGGCCAGTTCTCTTTTTATGGTGAAGCGTTTATAGGGATCGGCGGTGGAGACTATGACACAAATAATAACGGTGGTAACTTTAATACATTGGATTTTGGTGCCAGGGCCGGCCTGCAATACTGGTTTACCCCGAAATGGTCAGTAGCTGCTTCAACCAATGTTCTAACCTATAACTCCACCAACAACAATGGAGAATTTGGGGCAGGAATAAGCTTTAACTCTGTTTGGTTTTCCCTCTATTTTCATTTCTGATCTTCTTGACTATCAGCGGATTTTCCCGTCATCGGAACGAATCTGACCGGGTAGTACTCCTTCTGTGTGATACTCCCCTTCCGGTCCTTCCTTACCTCAACCAGGAACTGGATCCCTGACTGTGCTCCTACAGGGATCACCATTCGTCCCCCCGGGGCAAGCTGGTCCAGCAAAGGTTCCGGAATGTCTTCCGGTGCGCAGGTTACGATGATCCTGTCAAAGGGAGCTTCCTCCGGCCATCCCTTGTAACCGTCCCCTATCCTGACGTGAACCTGTTCATAACCAAGTTCTTTCAGAAGTTTTTCCGCCCTTCTGCCCAGTTCCGGTATGATCTCAATGGTATAAACATGATCGCACAACTCAGCCAGTATAGCTGCCTGGTACCCGGAGCCCGTGCCAATCTCAAGTACTCGGTATTCCGTTTTCAGCCTGAGCAGCTCTGACATATGGGCCACTATATAAGGTTGTGAAATCGTCTGGTTGTATCCGATATACATGGGAGTGTTCCTGTATGCCAGATCACGGTACTCTTCCGGTACAAAGAGGTGCCTGGGTACCCTGCGCATGGCCTGCAGTACCTTCGCATCTGTCACCGGATAAATGGGATAACCTTCGATACCGTCATGGACCATCTGTTCACGTTCGGCCAACCTTTCTGAGAACCCCGGGTGTTCTCTGTTCTGCCTTCTCTCCTCCTGCGACAGAACGGGAATTCCATGGATGATGAGCAACAAACAAAAAATGATAAAAATGCGCATAACAGGGGTGATGTTATGATGCTTTCAAACGTATCATAGAAGCTTTAATGAGTCCTTCAAGCACTTTCATATCAATATCCTTCAGGTTTCTGATATAGAGGCATCCCTTGCCATGCTTGAATTTACCCAGGTTCGCAAGGATTTCAGTATAGAATTCCAGGTATCCCATCACATAGATGGTCAGGTACTGTTTACGGGGAGAAAATCCGGTCCGGAACCACTCCCCTTCCCGTCCACTGGCGTATTTGTACTTATATGTCCCAAATCCTACAATAGAGTCACCCCACATCCTTGGCTCAGAGCCGGTTAATCTCTGCATCATCCCTGTAATGGCGAGACATTCTTCCTTTCTTCCGTGATCTTCGATCTGTTCCAGAAATTCCGGAACACTTTTTGCAGTGGGTTTCGTCTTATTTTCAGCCATTCTTACACCGGGTTGTTTCATAAGTGAACGAAAGAGATCTTATTATGTTCAGGAACTGAGGGCAGCATATACTTGTTACTACAAATTTTGCGTTATAGAAGACATTATCAAACATCGAATAAGGATAATGGAGCAGTTGATATGAAACATCGAATAAGGATTTTTGGGCTGTTGATAATGGTCAGCATGAGTCTGGTCATAGTTCCGGCGTGTCAGAAAGATAATAATAATGGGAGCGACCTGCCAGCGGACATCCTGGTCCTGGACAACTGGATCTGGGAAGGCATGAATGAAGTCTACCTATGGTCAGCATATATACCCGATCTGGATCCCAAACAGGAGCCCGATCCAGAGGCTTTTTTCTATAAACTGCTATATAAGGACGATCACAACTCCTGGATCACAGACAACTATGATGATCTTGTGGCTATGTTCAATGGCGTACAGATGGCCACCGGAATGTCGGCCCATCCTGCATACTATACCGGATCGCAAATCGTATACTTTGTGGAGTATGTCACTCCCGATTCACCTGCAGCCGATTCGGGTATAGCTCGCGGCGACATTATTTTCACCATTGATGGTAATTTGCTTGACATCGATAATTATCAATCTCTTTACTACCAGAATACGGCCACTTTTGGATTTGCTGACTGGAATGGAAATGAATTGATTCCCAACGGTAAGAATATCTCTCTTACAGCTATTGTGATGAATCAGGACCCTATCATATACCATGATGTGATCGATTACGAGGGCTCGAAAATCGGATACGTCGTGTATACACAGTTTACCGATGGAGAGAACGGGGAGTGGCTGGATGAATTGAATAGTGTTTTTGAAGAGTTCAAAACGGCAGGTGTGAGCGATGTGGTCGTGGACCTGAGGTATAATCCTGGCGGAAGCCTTGATCTTGCCGCCTATTTTGCAAGTACCCTGGCTCCGGTAACGGCCATGGAGAATAATGATGTTTTTGTGAACCTGGTCTGGAATGACTTTTATAACCAGTACTGGGCCGGAGCGGACCTGGATGAGGATGGAAAGGCAGATGGGGTGGAATCCACACAGCTGCGCATCAGGCTTCCCCAAAGTGATGAGAACCTGGATCTTTCAACGGTCTATTTTCTCACCACCGGTGGAACAGCATCCGCCAGTGAATCGTTGATGGCCGGCCTCTATCCATACATGGATGTGGTACAGATTGGCACAACCACCTATGGGAAATGCTATGCATCAGTTACCATCGATGATTGGGCAGTGCCCAAAAGGCACAACTGGGCCATGCAGCCTTTGGTTATCAAATACTCCAACGCAGAAGGATTCACCGATTTTGTTGATGGTATTGAACCAGATATCACAGTTCAGGATAACCTCCTGTATGCCAAACCTTTTGGAAGCCTGGAAGATCCTTTATTAGGCCGCGCCCTGGAAGAGATCACCGGTGTAGCCCCTGCAGCAACAAAATCGTTGCAGTACCAGACCACCTTCAAATCCATCCCGGTTCCAAGGAAACCACTGGAGGAATGGCATGCCGATCTGCCGTTCAGGAAGTAGGATGTTTAAACAGTGCTTCGTTTCAGAATGGCGCGGTTGATGCGCCTGGCCAGTGCAGGCCCTTCGTATATGAACCCTGTATAGATCTGAATGAGTGAGGCTCCTGCATCCAGCATGTTCAGTGCATCCTGAACACACATAATGCCGCCAACTGCAATAATGGGGAGCTTTCCATTGCTCCTCCGGTGAATATGCCTGACTACCTCGAGGCTCCTGCCCGTAAGGGGTGCACCGCTCATACCACCGCTCCCTATGGCCTGGATCTCCTCCGCAGTGGTACGAAGCCCATCACGGCTGACGGTGGTATTTGTAGCCACAATGCCGTCGATCTTTAGACGTTCTACAATTTCGAGCGTTTCATCCAGTTGCATTTCATTCAAATCGGGCGAGATCTTCAGCAACAGAGGTTTCCTGATCCCTTTTTGCTCCCGCAGCTTCATGAGCCGTCCAAGTATCTTCTCGAGGGAGTCCTGGTCCTGCAGTTTGCGCAGGTCTGAAATATTGGGACAGCTCACATTGACCACAAAATAGTCCACACCGTCATAAATGGCATCGAAAACAGCCTCATAATCATCCGCAGCCCGCTCATTGGGGGTATGGGTGTTCTTACCTATGTTTCCTCCCAGAATGAGCCCTTTGGGCCTTTTACGGGCCAATCTGGCCGCAGCTGCCTCAGCCCCATGGTTGTTAAATCCCATCCGGTTGATCAATCCCCTGTCCTTTTTAATCCTAAAACTTCTGGGTCTTGTATTACCAGGCTGACCAAGCGGTGTGACGGTCCCTACCTCAATAAATGAAAATCCAAAAGCTTGAAACTCCCTGTATATACTGGCATTCTTATCAAATCCGGCAGCAAGACCCACGGGGCTGCTGAAATGCAATCCCAGGAATTCTGTCTCCAGAGACTTATGTTTTACACTGTAAAAACTTCTTACGAGAGCGAGAAGACCCGGGATCTTAAAAGCAATGCGGAGAAAGGAGATTAACAGACGGTGAATGGTCTCAGGCGGAAAAAGGAATAAAATGGGTCTGATCAGTAACCTGTACATTCGGTTTTTGACTGCAAATATACGCAGTTTTCTATTGTGCAGGTGCGAACGTCCTGAAGGTATCATCCTCGTATAGGATCATCACCTGTACAATTCTTCTAGAACCTTTTGAAGCAGGTACAGTGTGCAGTGCAGGCCTATCATCTCTTTCCAACTCGCCTGAATGAACGCTGCCCTGTTCTCCCTCTTCCTTCTCATGGTCAACATCGGTGAGTGCCTCAAAAGGGTCGGGCTCAGTTTCATCGCGATCCTGAAGGGATTCTCGGGTAATTACTGCCTCCCTGCCACCACCATCAGTGGTTTCGAACAGGTTTCCTGAAATATTTCTGCCCATCTGTTCATACATCGTCCCCTCTCCCAGCATCAGCCACGAGGCATTTAAACCGGGAAAAGCCTTTAAGGTTTTCTGCAAAAAGTCAAAACTGGGCTTATTCCTTCCTGAGATCACGTGAGAAATACTGCTGCGTTGCACCCCGATGATATCAGCAAATTTAGAAGGTGACAACTGTTCCAGGTCAAGTAGCTGGATAAGGCGTTCTTTCATGATATTTTATTTGATTACAAATGTAACTACTATTTTGTTTCCATTTGTAACATAGAGCAATTCACATTTGTAACATTCTATAAAATATAGCAATTTTTAGTTATTTCACCCTCCTGCACCACAAGTTTTGTGTTACTGAAGTTATATTGCATATAAAAAGATTATAACTTAATTTAGCTATAAATTTTGAACCTGCCTTATATAAGGGATTTCATGCCTATAAATAAACTAAAGAAGGGGCTTGTACGGCCTGTAAATACAGGGATTTTCAGGCCATTTAAGGCATTTTAATGATACTTGAACTAAAAATTCAGGTATTTTGCATATATCATTGGTTCAGTGCTATATATATTGCATAAGTATCAATTTGAAAGTCAATATCCTGCAATATGGAGGTAAATTTATTCAAGTAAATTATACATAAACTGAATAAAACACTGGTTATGTGATGGTTAAATCAACTAACTTATGAATTGAAAGTGTTTTGATTTTTGTTTACATTTGTAACACGGGAAAAGAGACAGTTTTGTATTGAATTGTATATTTTTATTTCATATTTCTTGCGTTACAATTGTAACCGTTCTTCATTTGGTAACATATGTCAATTATGAGAAAGACTATCTGATATGTTCGGAAACCTTATATACTGGCACTTTCTTTCCCCCTTTGTAAGAGTGGCTATAAAACTTTAGAGGTAATATCTACCCGAATGAAGCAAGTATGGATAAAGACTGGAAATTATACGGTCACCCTCCTCCCCTTCGCTGAAAGACACCTGTCGGTATAATTTTCTGTAGAACCGTAGAATTCCACCTTTTCCCTGTCACATTTACCAGTGAGACTGGCCGGGTATAGGC
>Ga0208909_1000207_pt1 | contig 11468 bp, 9 predicted proteins | sample Joice_ThreeSqA_D_3_FD_185652 | JGI IMG/M metagenome (GOLD analysis project Ga0208909, IMG submission 185652) | Natural and restored wetland microbial communities from the San Francisco Bay, California, USA, that impact long-term carbon... | ecosystem: Environmental > Terrestrial > Soil > Wetlands...
GATTAAACTGCTACTTCGTGATTTATTGTTTTCTTCCCTGTAAAGGATTTCACTTTTTTAGCTATCCCCTCGGGATCAATTCCAAGTATAGAATGAAGTTCCTTTTGTGTCCCGTGATCTACAAAGCTATCGGGCAAACCGATTCTTAGAATATCGTTCTTATAATTTTTTTCTGCAAAGTATTCCATAATTCCGCTTCCAAAACCACCGACCAAAGTGCTTTCTTCAAGTGTAACTATTTTACTATGTCTCGAAGCAATATCATCGAGCATTTTTGTATCGAGAGGTTTGATAAATCTCATATTTATAACTTCACAATGAATTCCTTCTGCTTCCAGTTTTTCGGCAGCTTGAAGTGAATAATCAACCATTGAACCAACTGCAAGAAGAGCGGCATCTTCTCCTTTTGTTAATTTCTCACTTTTGCCAATTTCAATAAGATCAAAACCATCTTTTAGTGTAACGCCAAGTGCGGAACCGCGAGGATATCTTAAAGCGACCGGACCATCTTTATATTTAACAGCGGTATAAAGCATATCTCTTAATTCAGATTCATCTTTGGGGGCCATTACAACCATTCCGGGGATTAGCCTGAGATATGTTAAATCGAAAGCTCCATGATGTGTAGGACCATCGGCTCCCACTAATCCTGCCCTGTCAAGAACAAAAACAACATGAAGATGCTGCAAACTAACATCGTGTACAATCTGGTCAAAAGCTCTTTGTAGAAATGTTGAATAAATAGCAACAACCGGAACAACTCCCTGTGTTGCAAGTCCCGCTGCAAATGTAACAGAATGTTCTTCAGCTATGCCGACATCAAAATAATTTTTAGGGAATTCTTTTTGAAGCAAGTCGAGACCGGTTCCATCGGGCATTGCACCGGTTATTCCTACAACTAAAGGATCTTCCTTTACAATTTCTGTAAGAGCCTTACCAAAGATTTTTGTATAAGAAACTCCGCCTGATTTATGAGCTTTACCGGTCAATTTGTCAAAAGGTGTAGAAGCATGAAGTTTTTGGCCATGGACTTCTGCAGGTTTATAACCCTTTCCTTTTTGAGTAATAACATGAATAAGAATAGGTCCTTTCATGTCCCTAACCTGGTCAAAAATTTTCAATAGCTGGTGAAGATTGTGCCCGTTAACCGGGCCGAAATATCTGAAGCCGAGAGCTTCGAAAAGCATGCCAGGAGTGATTACGGCTTTAATACCACCTTCAAGCCTGATTGCAATTTTTCTCAGCCTGTCTCCAAAATGATCTAGCTTACCTGTAAGATCCCAAATCTGACCTTTAAATTTATTGTAATCCGGATGCGCTATCATTTCTGTGAAATAATTTGATATCTGCCAGACATTCGGAGCGATAGACATATTATTATCATTAAGAACAACGGTAATATCGGTTTTTATCAAACCCGAATTATTCATTGCCTCATAAGCCATCCCACCTGTCATAGCTCCATCGCCAATAATTGCAACTACTTTTTTATGAGCCTTATTAATATCTCTTGCGGCCGCCATTCCCAAAGCTGCCGAAATTGAAGTTGAAGCATGCCCGGCTCCGAAAGTATCATATTCACTTTCAGTTCTTTTTAGAAAACCGCTTATGCCATTTAGCTGCCGAATAGTTTTTAATAATTCTTTTCTTCCTGTTACAATTTTGTGTGGGTAAGCCTGGTGCCCGGTATCCCAAACTACCAGGTCGTCCGGAGTGTTAAAAGATTTATGAACTGCCACGGTCAACTCAACTGTGCCAAGCCCTCCACCAAAATGACCTCCGACTTCGGAAATACAATCTATCAGGTATTCCCTGATATCGCCGCACAATTTTTTAAGTTCGGGAAGATCGAGTTTTCTTATATCCGATGGATAATTAATTTTCGATAGTACTTCGTACTTTTCCTTATCAATCATTTTAACAATCTCAATTTATTCTTCATCAAACAGATTTCCTTCATCAAGAGGCAAATCCTCAATTTTCTTTTTTAGTACTGTAACTTTAAGCTCTGCCGATTTAAGTGAGTTAAGACAAAAACGGGAAAGTGTTATTCCTTCTTCATATAATTTCAAAGCTTCTTCAAACTCTATCTCTTCACTTTCAAGAAGATTTGTAATTTCCTCAAGGCGTGCAAGGGAGTTCTTAAAGGATTTTTTTTCGTTTTTCCTGCTCATTCAAATCCGAATCAGATGATATAATAAAAATAACTAATTTTTCTTAATAACTGTTAATTCATTGTCATAAAATTTCAGAACTGCGGAATTTTTAGAATTAAACTTGGCAGAACGTGTTATAAATTTAGAATTCTGTGAAACAAGCACAAATCCTCTTTTCAAAGTTTTTTGGATATCGTGTGTATCAAGGGACTTTACAGCAAGCTCTACCCTATTTTTTCTTAATTTGATATTATGATCAAAATTATTGATTAGCTTGTAAATTACTCCATCTAATCTTTGCGATTTGTTCCTGATTATCTCTTCCGGTATTCTGAAGGCATAAGAATTTAAAGCATCTGCAATTTCTTTTCTTAAATCATTAAATTTCTCAGACATAATTTGCGATGATCTATTAGAATGATATGAAATTAATCCTACAATATCTTCCAACTTTGGAGTTGCTAATTCCATTGCAGCAGAAGGAGTCGGGGCTCTTAAATCCGCAACGAAATCAGCAATTGTAAAATCAATTTCATGTCCAACTCCTGAGATAATAGGAATTTCAGATTTGAAAATTTCTCTTGCGACAATTTCTTCATTAAAAGCCCATAAATCTTCTATTGAACCGCCGCCGCGGGCAATTAGGATAACGTCAACATTACTGTTTTTATTAAGTAGTTTCAATGATTGAACAATGCTTTCGGCTGCACCATTTCCTTGTACTCTCGCCGGAACTACAATCAACTCAACCAAAGGATATCTTCTTTCAGCAACACTTACCATATCCCTGAATGCAGCACTATCTTTTGCAGTTATAATTCCTATTCTTGAGGGGAACTGCGGAATTGCTTTCTTATGTTCTTCATCAAATAATCCTTCATTTGCAAGTTTCTGCTTCAACATTTCAAATGCGGCTTGAAGTTCCCCGGCTCCAGCCGGTTTCATTGAACGAACATCTAGTTGATAATTTCCTCTCGGTGGATAAACGGTAATCTTTCCGTTAAGAATTACTTTCATTCCATCCTGTGGAGTGAAAAAGACAAAGTTGTTATATCCTTTCCACATTGTACAGGAAAGGACGGCATTCGAATCTTTAACACTAAAATACCAGTGACCTGAAACGTGAGGCTTGAAGTTTGAAATTTCACCAATCACAAAAACAAAAGAGAAATTTTCTTCAAGAGAAGATTTAATCTGGTTTGTTATTTCCGATACTGTTAAAGTTTCTGGGGTAAAATTGGTCATTTGTCAATCGTTATTTGTCATTGGTTTCATTCAAACATTCGGTCATTCACACATTCAACTTAATCCCAGAATGATTGAATGAATGGTTGAATGAAAATTAAATTTTTGATCGTCATATTTAAAACTTAACACTAAATCCAAGAGTAGGAATAATTGGAAACATATTTACGGGTTCTTTCCCTAAAGTCAAATCATCTGAAACATAGTGATCATAATCTACAACATTGGCTCTATTATAAACATTAATTACATCTAAGTAAAATGTCCAGTCCAGGTCCCAGTAATCGGCATAAGCAGTAAAACGAATATCGAGACGATGATAAGCGGGAAGCCGGGCATTCCATTTATTATTACCAAAATCTATATCATAAATAACTTCCTGCTGGTCTCGTGGCAAACCTGAGCCGTTCCTTGTTGCAATAACAGGAGTTTCCGGTTTTCCATCAAAATTCTGATCAACAAGAATTACTCTCGGCTTAACACCAACCGGTTCATTTGTGGGAAAGCCGGAGCCATAATGCCATTTCATTCCTACATCTAACCAGGAATTTAGTTTGTAATTTATAACAATATTTATTGTGTGCCGCTGATCATATTTAAATGGGAGTTTTTTTCCATAAGCTATTCTATCTGCAAAAGCTAAAGTATATACAACCCATCCATAGAACCGGTCATTACCGGAACTGTTCTTCTTCTCCAGAAAAAACTCGATGCCATAAGATTCTCCAACTGAACCATTAACAGGAATTTGAGTTAAAGAATCTGCGGGAAGAGGAGCCGGATTCGTCCACGCAGATCTGTAATGCAAATCTTTACCGGGAATTGGTTCTGTAAAATATTGTGTCCCGTTAACTTCTTTCTGTGCTATCAAATCAGTAAAATCTTTGTAATAAGCTTCCGTGCTGAATCTCCATTCATTGTTGAGCCAGTGTTCCAGTCCAACAACGTAATGTATAGCTTTCTCAGCTGCGAGAGCTTTAGTATATTTTTCACTTAAATCATATAAAGTATAATTATCGACCTGCTTTTCATAACCCGGAGACTGATAATAAATTCCCCAACTCGTGCTTAAAGTTGTAACCGGATCAATTGCGTAAGCAAGCGAAACTCTCGGAGCGAAATAACCTTTATTCAGAATATCATAATAATCTACTCTAAAGCCGGGCTGAATTGAAAAATGATCATTAATTCTAAACCTGTTTTGAACGTAAGTTTTGTACCTATTCAGATATCTCAAACTCTTAATATTATCCAAAGCTATCTTGAACCGCGGTTCCGAAGCAAAGAAAGCTTTTAATTCTGGATCGAGAGTAAATTCAAAATCAACTTCATTTTTTATAAAATCTATTCCTGCCCCAGCTTCAAAAGAATTATCATTCCATAAATATGTAAACTTATCATCAATCGTATATTTTGTTAGAGAAAGAATTGCATTCATCTTAAATCCTAAAAGATATGGAGAAAGCGTATCGGGCGCCGCGTCTTCAAACACGCTTCTTTGTAAAGAAGGATCTAATATCCTGGAATTAAAATCTGTTGTGCCATGGTTGCGGTACACTGATAAAATTAATTTATTGAATAAATTTTTATTGGGAGAATAATGCCATGCAAAACCCAGAACATCATTCCATGTAACATTAAAAAAATCAATGCTGTCAGGACTTTGCCTGTTCTCTCCACTAACAAGATCCACAGCATCACGTGAAGTAATTCCATTCAACAAAAACTTATTACCTGAGTAAGGACCAATTACAATCTTTGCCTGTACATCATAAAAATTCGGGAAAGATGTATTTTGATCAACAAACCCTGAATTCTTTACAAACGGTTCTATGATAAGATCATAATAAGTTCTTCTTGAGTTTACTATCCAGCTTCCCTTAAGATCAAAAGGATTTTTCCCCTCAAGGACAACATTTGCATCTACGATGGAAGCATTAATACTTCCTTTAAAATTTTTTTTGGTTGTCCCCTCTTTGTTTGTTACATCCAAAACTGCGGAGAGCCTGTCACCATATTTAGCCGGAAAACCACCTGTAATAAGATTTATACCGGATACAACATCCGGATTAAACATGCTGATAACACCATAAAGTCTGTATGGATTAAAAACTTCAATATCATCCATAATAATAAGGTTCTGATCCGGTCCGCCGCCGCGTATTGCAAGATGTGATGAAAAATCATTTAATGCTAAAACTCCGGGTAGGGATTGCAGCGTTCTTAAAACATCTTCAGCAGTTCCGGCTATAGTTTTAGCATCACGTGGAGCCAAATCTATTATACTTGTTCCTAAATCATCGTGGTAAGGAAAGTCACGAACTTCTACTATACCGACTTCAATAACCCTTTCGTCTAATTGTACATTTAACTCTGTGATACGATTACTTTCAATATTTACTTTAAGAATTTTTGTTTCGTATCCAACAGAACTAAACTTTATTTCATATTTCCCGGCCGGAATATTTTTTATTTCGAAAGTTCCATCATCCTGACTGCTTGTACCGTGATTAGTGCCGACCAATAAAATGTTTACAAACGGAAGAAGATTCTGGTTTTCGGTGATCTTCCCTTTGACTCCCCCTTTTTGAGGAAAAATAACACCGGGAATTATTAGAACCACCAATAGTAAATATCGTATCATTCCTTTTATTTCCAGGATAGCAATGACACTAAAAACTTCTAAAATCTCATAAAGAGTTTTTTAGTGAAGATTAAAAGTAGAACGAAAAGAAACTTGAATAAAGCCCTATAGATATTTCGTGAAAATTGCTTTCCGGTTCGCCGGGTTTAAAGTTAAACCTGTAACGAGTATAAACGGTAAAAGTATTAAATATCTTAACCCAGCCGATTGAAAATTCAGGACTAATTCCATTAAAACCGTTGAAATCTGTAAATCCGTTTAGCCCAGGAGAAATATATTGAATGCCGGGAATTTCAATAAAATGTTTATAGCCAATTCTTAGAAAATTCTGTCTCGGAGCTTTGAAAATATGAGAATACTCTGCCGAAATATAACCTGCCGGATACCTGAAACTTCCCCGGAAAGTAACAAGAGCTATTTCTTTTGTAAGACTAAAATAATTTTCATCTTTAGTTATAACCATAGCAGGATTCGGAAGCAGAAAAACTGTTCCTCCGAATAAACAAAGCAAAAGGAAATTAGATTCCGATTCTATCTTAACTTCTTCCTGCTGTTCAAACTCAAATTTTTCACTTCGGCTTACATTTCCCGCAGAATCTTCTACAAAAATTACATAAGGAATAATCTTGGATTTGAAATGAACTTTTGTAAGATCGAGAGTTAATTTATGTTCTTCCGCTAATGTATCTGAAATTATCATTTCAGGCTGATCATCAAAAATAATTTTAGATTTGGCAGGTAAACTTGTAAAGAATGATAAATTAAAAACATTAGGATTGTCGGGAGGAACAAAAGAATCAATTATATAAACTTCAATAGAATCTTCAGTAGTTTCATTCTGCGCAAAGCCTGTAAAACAAAGCAACAAAAGAAGCAAACTTAGCTTTTTTGCAAATCTCATTTCCTGCCTTTCAATGAATTAAAAAATCGAATGTAGAAATTTAGGATAAAAAATAGAAAAGGTCACATACACAAATAGTACATGACCTAATTTAATCTTTTTTTAACCTATAAGACTAAACGATCTTCAGACAATCATCAAGATCAGTAAGAATATCATTTACATCTTCAACACCGATTGCAATTCTCACACCTCCCGGATCAATACCGGATTCGGGAAGTTTCTCCGCAGGTATCATAGAGTGAGTCATAGATGCAGGATGTTCAATTAAAGTTCTTGTATGACCTAGGCTTACTGCAAGTGTCATAGTATAAGCTTTGTTTGCAACCTGGTTGATAAAAGTTCTTCCGTTCTCTTTTCCTTCATGAGCGGAATCTCCTTTAAGCACAAAATAGATTAAACTTCCCGGAGCAAAATTTCCGTTGAAATCTATCATTTGTTTCTTCGCAATTTCATAACCGGGATGAGATGGGAGTCCGGGATATCTGACATAATCTACTTTAGGATGAGTACTCAGATATTCTGCAACTCTTATTGCGGATTTCATCTGCTGCTTAATTCTTAAAGGAAGAGTCGATAATCCGTAAGTAAGAATATTCCACGCACTTTTGTTATTGAGAACTGCACCAAAGTCTTTCCTGTATAAAAGAAGTACATCGCGGTATGTCATTCTGCCGATTACAACTCCACCCATATCGGTTCCAAATCCACCTAGGCCCTTAGTCAATGAATTAACTGAAAAATCAGCACCGAGTTCAACAGGTCTCTGGCAGTAAGGAGTTGCAAATGTATTATCAACAACAATTTTAATTTTATTGTTGATATCTCTTGCTTGATTTATTTCATCAACAATTTTCCTTAACTCCTTTATATCGATTATATCGAGATTTGGATTTGCCGGAGATTCCAACAAAATAACTTTTGTCTTATTAGTTAAAACATCATAAATCTTCTGTGGGTCAGTAAGATCAACAAAGCTGGTTTTTATGTTGTATCTTGGCAGCCAATTCGTGATTAACGAATATGTACATCCATAAAGAGTATGGTGCGCTATTATTTCGTCACCCGTTTTCGTAAGCACGCCAATAATCCCTGAAATTGCACCCATTCCTGTTGCGAAGGTCACTGCCATTTCACCTCGTTCAACATAAGCAAGGTTTTCTTCCAGAATTTCTTTATTCGGTTCACCAAGCCTGTCATAAATGTAGATTGGCATCGGTTCAATACCAGTCTCGGGCGAATGTGCAAACTCCTGGAATCCCTCTGCTCCTCTTTCTACAGAATCTAATCTATAGATCACAGAAGAAGATATCGGCGGAAGTACGTGATGTGAATAATCCCATTTTGTTGTGAAATTTTTCCCATAGATCAAATGGGTATCCATTGAATAACGCGTATCATCGACAACGCGTGATTCTTCTTCGGGTTTTACTTTTGTATTCATTGTTTCCCCTGTAAAAATTTTAGTTTATATATTGATGTAAACATAATCATAATTCTTTCTATTTTCAGTGCTGTTAATCGCAAACACAATCGTTAATTATTAACAACCACCAATTATTCTTTTAGATTCTTTTTTAGGAATTATTTTATTTTTATTTTGTTCAATAAGAACAGGTATTACTTTGCTCGCTTTTTCTCTGAAACGATATGTATCAGCCTCTCTTCTTGTTTTAATTTCTTCAGGCATTTTGAATTCAAGAATCTCCTTTTTGAATTCGTTCAATCCACCCTTCAGAAAAACCGGTTCAACATATCCCAATTTATCCGCTAATATTGCAGCTTTTCTTGAAGTCAATTCATCATCGGCTATAAAAACATTTCTCTTGTGTTTTACAGTTATAACTCTTTCAGCACTTTTGTTGAAGAGTTCATTCATAGAAAATGACAATGATTTTGGAAGACTCATCTTCTTAAATTCTTCTGCCGAACGAACATCAATTATCTGTATTGATTTGTCATTATCCATAATTCTGAAAGCCAATTCATCGGGAGTTATTGATTTTATTTCATAAGAATTAACATAAGATTCATTTTTGATTTCATTCAGATAAGCTTCACTTATATCGGGAAGGAAGAATGCGGAAAGACCAATTATGAATGCTAAACCTGTTAAACCCACATACATTTTTACAGGACGAAATTCCATGTTTGGCTTTCCGTTAACTTTATTTTCTACTATTGTTGTTGCCCAAAATGCCAACACAGCAACTGCTGTTAAAAGGAATGCAAATAATCCTTGCGACATTCCAAGTGTATCAAAGATTCTGACATATCCCCAGTTCTCGGCTTTATATAAACTCTCAAAGATTGGATAACCTTCTGCAAAAATTAAAACTCCAAAGAATGATCCAAGAATAAAAATCATTGCATCTATTTTCCCGATTGCTGCTGCACAAACACTTGTGCCGGGACAAAAACCGCCAACGACAAAACCAAGCCCCATAATAAATCCGCCGATTAAAGCCGACCATAAAAATGTTGGATTTATATAGATGAGATTTATATCAATCAATCCGAAGTGTCCAAGAGCAACAACTCCAAGCATTGCAGTAACTCCGGCAGTAAAAAAAACTCTTAGGACAGTAAAATCATATCCGTAAAACAATCCGACTAATTTTTGGGATGTTGAAAACCCCGCTTGTTCGAGAATAAATCCGAATGCTATTCCGATAAAAAGAGCAACAACAAAATTTAATTCATTTCCAATTATGTCAGGAACTAAAGGTCCCATCTTAATTTCCTTTCTTTAATCTAGGTGATCGGTAACTGGTGGCCGGTAATCAGTTGTATTGAACTGGTTACCTATAACTTATCACCGGTTATCAATTTACAGCCAAAGTTTTCTAAAAAAGTAAGCGAACATATACGCACCGCCGAATATCGCCATCATAGTTATAATTCCGCCGGTTGAAAGAACAGCCATCCCGCTTAGAGCAGCGCCGCTTGTACATCCTCTCCCGAGCTGCGCACCAAAGCCAAATAGTAATCCACCAAATAATGCAGCAGCCACTCTTGTTCTAACCTGGATTTTAGGCGAACGTTCAAAAGTGAATTTTAACCTGTTGGAAATTAATCCCGAGATGAAAGCGCCGATTATAACGCCGATAACTTCAAATACGAGCCAATTCTTTAAAGGATTATTCTGATGCTCAGCGAGATATTCTTCATAAAATTTACTTTGCTCAGTATGCGAAGAGGCGATTGATTGAACAACTGCAACGGTTCCGCTCTTTATTGCACCGCTTGCACCAAGACCTCTTCCCGTAATATATATTGTTCCTAAAAGAAGTAATCCTAAAAAGAATCCGGCTAAGTATGGATTCATGTATTTTGTAGAGTTCATAATATCACCTTTGAACCTTCAAGGTTAGCTCGTTGCCGACTATATATAAACCTTGAAGGTTTCTGTATTTTGTAGAGTTCATAAATTATCCTTAAAAATTAATTTCAACTCAATAAGTCATCAGCTAAAACTTTTTCTTCACATCCCTGTTTTTTTTCCTGCTCTTGACCTTGCACTTGTTCTTTATCTTCCTCTTCAATCTCCTCAATACCAGTAATCATTGCTTTTAAATTTGATGTGATTGTTGTACCAGTTGTTATCAAATATAAATGTGCAACAAGAAAAGCGATAAGAAGAAAAGCTCCTATAGTATGAAGTAAGGCAATTGGCTCAACTGAAGCAATATTTAACACTTCAATCTCTCCACCCTTTTGCGGATAGCGGTAATACATATAGAGCAATCCTGAAATAACTATAACCGGGATTACAAGAATCTTTAATCCTAAATAAACCAAACGCTGCAATGGATTTAATTTGCTTAGAACTGTCCTTTTTGTCGGATGAGGAGCGTTCCTGAAAATTCCGAAAAGATAAAAATCAATTTGAGCTTTAATATTTTTTAATGTCGGCAAATACTGTTTCCATTCCCCTGTTGTAAAGTGCCAGAAGATTGCAAAGATTATTAACACGATAAAAGAATATGCGGCTATGTTATGATATTCAACCGCATTCTGGTAACCAAAAAATTTAATTGTTCCATGAATTTCAAATCCTGTCGTTGCTAAAAACAAAATCAAAACGGCTTGCGTCCAGTGCCAAAATCTTTCAAAAGCTTTATAGATATAAAACTGTTTTTTCATTTACTTGCTCTCCTTCTTCATTTTTCTTGAAGAGAAAATCCTTACCATTCCGTGTATAAAAACCCCTAAGATTGTTAATAAGATTATCGATGTTCCAGTCGTTTCAACAATTGAAGAATAATCTCTTGCCGGCATATAAAAATCTGTAAGATTCACCAGGCGGCTGTCTTCCCTCGTATGGCATTCATTACATTGAACTGCTTGCTCTTTGGAAGAGACCATATGATTTATTGGCCAATACATTTCTGTTTTTATAAAAGCGACTTGTCCGCTGAACGGAACTTTAACTTCTTTCATACCTTCAATAGAAGCTCTTCTCCAATCAAAATCCTGCCAGAAAGCTCCTTCGCCTTTTTTATCTGCAAAAAGTTTTGGT
>Ga0208909_1000219_pt1 | contig 11108 bp, 9 predicted proteins | sample Joice_ThreeSqA_D_3_FD_185652 | JGI IMG/M metagenome (GOLD analysis project Ga0208909, IMG submission 185652) | Natural and restored wetland microbial communities from the San Francisco Bay, California, USA, that impact long-term carbon... | ecosystem: Environmental > Terrestrial > Soil > Wetlands...
CACTATTCCGAGGAGCTGAACCACCTTAAAGAGATGGTCTTGCGGATGGGGGGGCTTGTCGAAAAGATGACCCACGACTCCGTCCGGGCGCTTGTGGAGCGGAAGCGGGAGATGTTTCCGGAAGTACAGGAGATGGAAAAGCAGGTCAACCAGCTTCACATGGACATCGACGAAATGGCTCTCGGAATGATCGCCCTGCGCCAGCCGACCGCGACGGACCTGCGGTTCATCACGGCGGCCATGAAGATCAACACCGACCTGGAGCGGATCGGCGACCAGGCGATCAACATCGTGGAGCAGGCAGAGGAACTGCTTCCGGTCCCCCCTGTCAAACCGTTGATCGACATCCCGAGGATGGCGGAGATCGCCGAGGAGATGCTAAAAGACGCGCTCGACGCGTTCGTCAAGGGCGACGTCGAATCCGCCTACCGCACCATCGAGAGGGACGACGCCGTAGATCAGCTGAAAGACCAGGTCTTTCGGGAACTTTTAACGTTCATGATGGCGGACGCCTCCACCATCGCACGCTCGATGGACCTCATCCTGGTGTCCCGCCACCTGGAACGGATCGCGGACCACGCCACCAATATCTGCGAGGATGTGATCTTCATGGTGAAGGGGAAAGATGTGCGTCACCAGGGACCGCTGGCCTAGAGCCCTATCTGTTTTAAACACATATAACGTATTGAATAAAACGCTATTTTTAAAAGTATTCTTTGACACCCGCTCCTGTTTGTGCGTACAATGTATTTGTCTGGAAAAAATGCACCGAAAAGTCTCGGGAGGAAATCCATGACAACCCGCAAGAAGTACTTCTCCAGCGTTATCCTGATGGCAGCCATCATCGTGGCCGGATTTTTTATGCTCCTGGCGGCCGTGACCCACGCCTAAAGCCTGATCGGACTGCGAATCCGTCTTTCCCCCCTGTTCGCCCGATTTCATCACCCTTTCGCGGAAGGCCCAATCGGTCGAGAACGGTGCTCCTGCGTTCCCGCCATACCGTGGTATTCCCGCTTATTACGGAAACCGACACCCCATTTGGTAAATCAAAGGGCCATATCCATACCGCGTCCCAGGAGGTTCCGCATCGTGTGAGAGGCCGTCTTCCCGCGGGGAAAGAATCCGGGGAACAACAAGATGAAACGCATGATCGTCGGCATTCTGATCCTGTTGGCAACCGCAGCCCTGTACTTCCTCTGGAAAGGGCACGTTTTCGACAACTTCACCGTCGCAAGGATCGAGGTCTTCCTCCTGCAATTCGGCAGGGCCGCCCCCCTGGTCTATATCGCCCTGCTGGCGGTTTCGGTCGTCATCAGCCAGATTCCTAACGTCCCCCTGGCCATTGCGGCCGGGATGCTGTTCGGCACGTTTTACGGCGGTCTCTACAGCATCATCGGGGGAATGCTTGGGGCGCTGGCCTGCTTTACCATCGCGAGATTTCTCGGCGTCGCCTTCCTGAAAAAAATCTTCGGGAAAATCCCTGTGTTCTCCGACCAATGCAAGGAAACCCACCTGGGCCTTCTCATCTTCCTCACCCGGCTCATCCCCACATTTTCCTTCGACCTGATCAGTTACTGCTCAGGGCTTACCAACATCCGGACGAGGACATTCCTGCTCGCAACGCTCCTTGGCATGACCCCCATGACCTTCCTGTTCGCTCACCTGGGAAGGGTGATCATGGTCCAATCCTCCACCACCCTCATCCTGAACGGCGTCATCCTGGCACTGTTTTTTCTGGCGCCGTTTCTCGTGTATAAATACAACATCTTCAACCTGAATAAATATATCGAGTTCAAGTGACCGGGACGGAATCACGGTCCGGGGTGATACGGATAGAACAGATAGAAGCAAAACGACATGGCCGCGAGCACCCACATACCCGGCGTGACTTCCCGGATCCTGCCGCTGAAGGTCTTGAGCAGCGGGTAGGATAGCAGCCCCGCCGTCATCCCCACCCCGATGTTGAACGTGAAACTCATCAGCACGATCGTGAGAAAGGCGGGGACCAGCTCGGTGTAATCCTCGAAGTCGATCTTCGTCACGGGCCGGATCATGAAGATGCCGATGACGATGAGGACGGATCCGTACGCATGGGGAGGCACCGCGGTGAACAGGGGGGCGAAAAACAGGGCGAGAAGGAACAGGAAGGCGACGACCAGGCAGGTAAATCCCGTCCGACCCCCTTCCTCGATCCCGGCGGCGGATTCAATGTAGGCTCCCGTGGTCGTCGTCCCCAGCAGGGGGGCCACGACGGTGGACAGCGCGTCCGCCAGCATCGGCTTCTCGATGTCCGGGAGGTTCCCCTCTTCGTCCAGGAGGTCGGCCCGCGCGGACAGCCCGATGAGCGTCCCCACGGTGTCCACGAATGCCATCACGAAGACGATCAGGACGACGGGGAAAAACCGGAGGCTTAATGCCCCTGCCAGGTCGAGTTGGAGCAGGATGGGCCGGGGATCCGGCGGAAGGCTCACCCACCGGGCGGGAGCCGTGGATACCCCGGCAAGGAACGAGAGCAGGGTCGTGGCAAGCATCCCGAGGAGGATCGCACCGGGAACCCTGCGCGCGACCAGCAGGACGATCAGGAAGAAGCCGAACAGGGCCAGCAGCGCGGGCGGGCTGGACACCGCGCCCAGCGCGACGGGCGCTCCGGGTACCCCGATGCGGACCAGGCCGGTCTGGTTCAGGCCGATGAAAGCCAGAAACAGCCCGATTCCCACCGCGAAACTGTATTTCAGGCTCGAGGGGAGCGCCTCCGCCAGCCAGCGGCGGATCCGGAACACCGTGAGCAGGGCAAAGAGCACACCGGCGATGAACACGGCGCCCAGGGCGACCTGCCAGGAGTATCCCATGACGTTCACCACCGTGTATGCGAGGAACGCGTTTTCGCCCATGTAGGGGGCGACAGCGAAGGGGCGTCCGGCGTAGAAGCCCATGAACGCAGTCCCGAATGCGGCGGACAGGATCGTGGCCACCATCGACGGCCCGCGCGGAATGCCGGCGGCTTCCAGAATCGCGGGGTTCACGATGATGATGTACGCCATCGTGAGGAACGTGGTGATTCCGGCCACGGTCTCCTGCCGGTACCCGGTTCCATGGCGATCGAACCCGAAAAACGTCTTCACCGCACGTTCCCCCGCGGGAGGAGATCCCGGCTCTTTCGAACCGTACGATATCACAACACAGCTCCTGCCCTCTTTCCCCGAAACAGGGAGTCCTGTGCCGGGACGTTTTCCCGCGGCGATTTCTTCCCGGATCAAACGGAATGGCAGGGAGCGGGCGCAAGGTCGCGAGCTTAGCGAAAGCCCCCGCGAGCCCGGGGACCGGAAAATGTGCATGGATTCGATGCTGTTTAAGGAAAATGACCGTTCCGGTAGGGTGACCTCTATCGTCCGTGCGACGAGCCGGTACGGGGAACATCTCCTCGGCGGACCATCTCGTCGCCGATGACCCTGACCGTTATGGGTGTTGCCGTCTCCAGGTGAACGTCCCGCTGGGGCAGGGCGATGACGATCCCCGCCTCATCGAGAGCCTCCTTGATACGGTGCCGTATATTGCTCAGCACAGCGCGGTTCTCCTCGTCGGTCTCCAGGATGAGCCACAGGTAGACCCGGAACATCAGGGCGCTGTCGCCGAACTCCTCGAATAACACGTAGGGGGCCGGGTTCGTCAGCGTGTGAGGATCTTCTTTCATCACCTGCAGGATCAGATCGGATACCTTTTGCGTCGGAGACTGATACGCAACGCCCAGGGCGATTTCGTACCGCACCTGCTTGCTGGAGTGTGTCCAGTTCGTCACTCTCTGTTCCAGGAACTGGCTGTTCGGCACCAGCATCTCCACGCCGTCGAAGCGCAGGATCGACGAACTCCGCATGCCGATCGCGGTTACCCGCCCCCGGTGCCCGTCGATCTCCACGACATCGCCGACCTGAACGGTGCGGTCGAACAAAAGGATCACGGAACTTAAGACATTCCCGATGAGATGCTGCGCGCCGAACCCGGCCGCGATCGCCAGCGTGCCGCCGAAGAAAGCGAACACGGCCAGCGGGACGTTCACCGACGCAAGGGAGATGGAGAACAAGGCGGCAAAAGTAAAAAAGGACCACTTCCTGCCGATCTGCTTCGCCGCGTTTTCGTCCGTCCCGAACCGCCTGACCGCGAACCGCTCCACCGGCCTTTTCAGCCGCCGCGCCGCCCAGAGACCCAGAATGAGAATGAGCAGCGCCTTGGAAATCTTCCCCGTTGTGACGCTTATCGGGCGGGAGATTTTTCTGCCTTCCACGATGGCCGATTCTTCCGCGACATACAGCTCGGTATCCCAGGCCTGCCGGAGGTAGGCGGACAGGGTCTTCAGCCGGTCCAGGATCCCGAGTCGACTCGACAACCGTTCTTCAAGGGCGTCGAGATCGCTCGCCCATCGCTCCCCCACCCTCTCCGTGCGGTTCAACGCTCTCAGGGCCTGTCGATACAGGATCCCGCGGTCCGAATACGCGGTGATGAACGTTCGAGCCACTTGCTCTTCCACGTCCGACAGCCCTCCGGACGACACTTTTTCCCGATGCGCGCTGACCATGGAGGCCAGTTTGCCCATGCCGTCCTCCAGGCTGTTTTTCCAGAGGCGGATATGTTCCAGCATCTGCCGGTTCTCTTCGGACAGTTTGTGGATCTCCTGCGGATCTTTTTTTTCGCCCAGCCGGTACCGGTCTTCCCAGACCTTTTCTTCGACGGTCAACTGGCGGAGCATCCCCTTGATGATGTCCACCTTCAGCCTGGCGGTGTCGAGAAGAGCTTTTTCCGCATCCAGGGCGGACTTGAGGTGATCGAGCGTTTCCCTCTGTTCCTTCGCTGGCTCCTGCCCGGGGGGTACGCTCTCCTGGGCGCGGTGCAGCGCGTCCCGATCCCTTTCCAGGACCTGGCGCGCATCTTCCTCTTCCGCCAGTGCGCGGGTCAACCGGTCGTTCAGGGATTTCGCCGGAATCTCCAACTCCTGAAGCTTCTGTTCCAGGTCCGACTTGGAAAGGGGAGACACGGACTCGGCGAGCCGGTACTGGCGTTCGAGAAACGGGAGATAGTCCCGTTTCCCTTCAAGGTCCTCGTCGAGCACAAGCCGCTGCGTTTCCAGGGACAGGGCGCCCACCTCCGCCAACTCGTACCGCCTTTTGGCGAGGTCGCGAAGCCATATCGCGCGCACCTTCGGCTCCCCTCCCCGTCCGGAGGCAAGGTGCTCCTCCGCGTCCCGGAGATCCTTCCCGGCTTTCTCCAGGTTCCTCAGCGATTCCCGCAGCCCGCCTTCGGTGATCCTCCGCTTGACCTCCGCCATCTGCATCTCGAACTGCTTGTCCTTGATGGTGGCGTACAGGTCTTCCAGAAACGAAACGGGGTAAGGGGGCTTTTCCGCGAACCCTTTCCATTCGTTCCGTTCTATGGTCCGTTCCCTGTTCGCTTTCCGGATTTCCTTCAGGTCCTGCAGGGAGTTCATATGGTTCTCGAGGAGATAAACGGTCTCGAAGGTAAGCCGCTGCCACTCGTCAACCTCCTCCGGCAGAGCGGCTCCCAGGCCGTTTCCTTTCCCGGGGATCCCTTCGCCCGGAGAAGAGCTCGCCCGCGACCGGACCTCTTCCAGCCGGGTCTGCAATCGGGCGATCTCCTTGTCGATATCCTCTTCCGAAGCGGGCAGCGTCACCTCCCTGCCTTCCTCGACATGACCGGCGTCCGGCATCGTGATCGTCTTCTCCGGCGTCTGGGCGGCAGCCCCGGGCAGCGGCAGGAGGAAAAGGCATGGAAAGAGGACAAGCAAGATGACGAGGATGCCGGAAAACCGTTTCCTTTCGGCATCGAAGGGAAACACAGTCATAGGGGGGGGTCCTTCCCATGGACAGCGGGATTGGGGTTCTCTCCTGTTAGTACCCTTCGAGGGGGCCCCGGTTCCCGGGGACCGTAAGAAAAAGCGAACACGCCGGAAGGGCTTGACGCCGAAAGAGGGGAAGGCAGGCGGTAACCTTCAGTATTCGATCGTTATTTTCGCCGTGCGGTGCGGGATCCCGCCCGGCGGCCGGGGCCCCTCTTTCCCCCCCGGGGAAATACCCTTTTTGTTATCGAACCGGACGAGGATTCTCCGGGGAACCTTGTTCCCCACCGGATCGCGGACAATCTTCCCGTACATGATCGGAGTATTCCACGGAAGGTAGGGGTACAGGGAGAAGTCGAAGGGTCCCGGTTCGTAGATCCACTGGTTGACGTCCCCGTCCGCCCCCAGACTCGTCGGTGGACCGAGAAATTCCAGCACCTGGTCCATGGTCTTTCCTTCCACCAGCTGCCGGAACAGAAGAGGGGGGTACACTTCGCGGTGAAAGAGCTTCCCGCCCTGCGAGTAGAGGACTCCCAGATACAGGACGGCGACCAGAAGAGGGACGGAGGCGCCGACGAGGAACATTTTCCCCCTGGTCGACCCCTTTTTCGGGGGGGATCCTTCGGAAAGGGGGAACTCGGATTCGACTTCCCCGACGGGCAGCCTTCTACCTCGTGAAGCGAATCTGCGCCTGGGACCCGTCGGTTCCATAACAATTTCTTCGTAAGACCCGAAATCCTTTTGAGGATAGGGAACCCGAATACGATAGCAACAAATACCCTCTTTCGGGGACCAAACTTTCCGACTTTCCCCCTTGCCGGTTGCGGAAACCGGGGCCCCTCCCCCATGATGGAGGAGGGGCGAAAAAGACCCCGGATCCGGGGCATCAAATATCGAAGGGAAGCGAGACGGGGCCGCCCCGGGACGGGGGTACGGAAGTGCGGATCACGAAGACAAGATCGACCTTTACGATCAGCGCATCCCCTTTCGATTTCTTCATCGGACGGATCATTCCTTCGGTGAAGGATGTGTATTTCGACAGCACCTGGGGAGAGGTCACGGTACGGCCCCGTCTTTTCTCGAAAGCGGAACGGACGATTCCCTACCGCCAGATCCGCAAGATTCATCACCGGATCAACGCTCCGATCGTCCGCACCGGACTGGACGGCGGGGGATTCACCTTTTACCGATCCGTGTCCGCGGTGTCGGAAGTCCTCCTCGAGCTTGGGGATGCCTCGACGGTGGTGATCTACGCGGATATTTACGACCAGGGAGGAAGCAGCAAGATCATCCGGGAAAAGATCCGCGAGGTACAGAAGCTGGTCGACGAGATCGCACGAATAACGGAGAAACCGGTGGTGATCGACTTCCAGGAGGTGGAGTGCACGTTCGACATGGCGGAGCGGAAAATCGTGTTTTCCGGAATGATGCTCCCGAAGAATCTCCACGGTTCGTTTCTCCGGTTCGAGCAGATCGAGAGAATCGAGGTGGTGGAGACACCCAGGGGCTATTTTTCATTCTCGATCTTTCCCCGGTGGGGAACGGGAATCACGACGGTGGAGGGTTACGATACGACGAATTTCCTTTCCGACACCGTGGAGATGATCGCGAAGCGTTCGGATCTGTTTTTTCTCCGGGTCGAACGAAAACCTCCGTCGATGGACATTTCCCACGTCCCCAACGTCCCCATCAAGCCGCGCATGCATGGAACATCGCGGTCTCCGACCCGGGGGAAAAAATTCGACTTTTCAACGGTCCTCGCCCGGTTCCGCCGCTGATCCTCCCGGCCGTCCGGGCGTTGCCGTGCGTGCCTGCTCTTTACATTTCCAGAGCTTCCCTGTTCGCCAGTTTTCTCCCGAGAATCGAAGCCGCGATGACGAGAAACGAAGAGGCGAAGATCATGATGATGCCCAGAGCGGATAACCTGCCCCACAGGCCGTCTTCGGCAAATCGCAGGATCTGTACAGCCAGCACCTCCGACCCCGGCCGGGAAAGAACCACCGAAAGGGTCAGTTCCCGCACGAACATGGTCGCCATGAGGATCCAGCCCGACAGGATCCCGGGTATCAGGAGAGGGATCACGATGCGCCGCAACGTGGCGAAGGCGCTCGCCCCGCAGACCCGGGAGGATTCCTCCAGGTGGCTGTGAATCTGGACGAAAGCGCTGGAAAGCGGCCGGATCCCGTAAGGCAGATAGGTTGCTATGTACCCGATCAGCAACGCCCATATCGTGGCATAAAGAGGCGTTCGGACGAAAAACCACATGAATCCCACCCCGATGACGATGCCGGGAAAGGAGAACGACAGAAAACTCAGCGACTCCAGGATGCCGGACGCCGTGGTGCGCACCTTGACGATGACGTAGGAGACGAGAATTGAGAGGATCACCCCCAGGGTGGCCCCCACCACGCCGAGCGTGAGGCTGTTTCTCAGCGCCAGCAACGATATCGGGTCCCGGAGCACCTCTGTCCAGTTCTTCCAGTTCATCTGCGAAAATGCCTTTGCCGTCGGCACCATGACGTAGGGAAGCATGGATGTGTAGAAGAGCACCATGACCGGCAGCACGATGAGCACGAACGACAGCAGCCCGATGACGCCCATCAACGGATACCGGGAGAGCCTCAGATCGATCAGGGCGGGCTTGAACCCCCGGCCCGATATGGTGACGTATTTCCCGCTCTCCGAGGTCAGATAGCGGTACAGGTAGATCAGGAGGATCGATGCGGCAAGAGCGCTCATGCCCACCGCGGCAGCCTTGCCGTAGTCGGCCGCGAACCCCGTGGAGATGATCCGGTAGATATGGGTGGCAAGCACGTATATCCTTCCCGGCATGCCGATGACCGAGGGCACGGCAAAAGACGCGATGCAACGGACGATGACAAGGATCACCGATGCCAATATGGCGGGCCGCAGCACAGGAAGCGTCACCCGGGTGAGCGTGCGCAGAGGGGAAGCCCCGCACACTTTGGAGGACTCCTCCAGCGAAACGTCAAAGGCGCTCATGGCGGGCGCGATGATCAGATAGGCGATAGGCAGGTCCAGAAGCCCCTCTACAAGGATCATTCCCGGCAGCGAATAGATGTTGAAGAGCGCGGTTTTCAGTCCAAAGAGATCCATCAGCAGCCGGTTTAGGATCCCGTTGCTGGGGTTCAGGAGGAGAACCCAGCTGACCGCAAAAAGGATGTGCGGGATCATCATCGGGACAATGGAGATGATTCCGAAGAAGAATTTGAAGGGAATGTTGGTCCTGGTGTTCGTGTAGGACAGAAAGAGCGCGAGCAACGTGGCAACGGCGGCCGATCCCAGGGTAAAGATCAAGGTATTCCAGAGGACGACGGTGAGCTCCGGGTCGGTGTAGGCCTCGACGTACTTGTCGACCGTGAAGTTCCCGAAGGTGCCGAACCCTTCCGAAAAGCTCCCGACCAGGAGCATCAGGACGGGGCTGATCGTCAGAAGACCGACAATGACAATCAGGGTCGGTGTAAGCGGCGATCGTTTCCCCATGGCAGCGACTAGGCCGGCAGCAGGAAACAGTGGTCGGGGTCGAAGGAGAGATACAGTTCGCCTCCTTCCACGACATTGACGGTGGGGGAAATCGTGGTGGTGACCGGCGTGTCGCCTATCCGGATCTCGCCCTCATAGGCCTCACCGGTGAAGAGAAGCGTTTCCACCTTCCCCCGGAAGACGTTTCTCCCACCCGCCTCGTCGGTTGCCGCCAGTTTGATGAACTCGGGACGCACGCACAACATCGCCTCCTGGCCGGGTGCGATCCTCTGGCTGTTCAGACCGACGATCGTGCCGATTTCCGTGTCGATGACGGCGTGCGAGCCCTCGAGAGTCACAACCCTTCCCTTGATCAGGTTGGCTCGACCGATGAAATCGGCCACGAACCGGCTGTCGGAGCGGAAATAGATTTTCTTGGGGTCGCCAACCTCGACGATCTTGCCGGCACGCATGACCGCTATCCGGTCCGAGAGAGCCAGCGCCTCGACCCGGTCGTGGGTCACGTACACCGCGGTGATTTTCAGCTCGGTGAGAAACCTGCGCAGTTCCTTTCGTGTCTCTTCCCTGAGCTTGGCATCGAGGTTGCTCAAGGGTTCGTCAAAGAGAATGACCTTGGGCTCGGCGACCAGCGCCCGTGCCAGGGCCACTCGTTGCTGCTGCCCGCCGCTGAGCTTTGTCGACGGACGGTTTTCGAACCCGGTAAGCTGCACGAAGGCAAGAGTCTTGGCTACCCGGGTCCGTATTTCCTCCATTGGCGTGTTTCGGGTTTTCAGGGGATAGGCCACGTTGTCAAAAACGTTCATGTGCGGCCAGATCGCGTAGGTCTGAAAAACCATCCCCAGTCCCCGCTTTTCCGGCGGCACGAAGATCGACCTCTCCTTGGATAATACAATCTCGTCCCCGATGACGATCTCGCCCGAATCGGGCGACTCCAACCCCACTATGCACCGCAAAAGCGTGGTCTTGCCGCAACCGCTCGGGCCAAGAAGGGTAAATATCTGGTTGGCGGGAATGGCGAGGTCGACGTGGTCCAGGGCCCGGATCCGCTTGCCCTCCGAATAGAAATCCCGGGTCAGCCCTTTGATCCGTATCTCCATGCTTCCCTCAACCCGAAAACTCCCGGGACCGTGCTTGACCGGCCCCGGGAGCACAGTGATTCCTTTGCGATCCGGACGCGGGTATTCGGCTTACTTGGCGAAAAAAATCGTTTTGAACTTCTCCCCCCAGGAGCGGATCTCCTCATCTGACAGTTCGCGAATCGGAAGGACCTTGGCCTCGCTGATGCCGTCGATGGGAGGAAAAACGCCGGGAGCCAGCACATACTCGCCTACCTTGTCCGCAAGGAGCTTCATGGCGTCCTTTGACAACCAGTAATCCATGAATACCCGGGCGGCGTCGGGATGAGGCGCTTTGGCGGCAATCGCCACGCCGCGTGGCGTGCCGAGAAGGGTGCCGACCCTGGCCCAGTCCAGCGGGGCCGGCGCATGGGTGATGATGTATTTGGGCATGGAAATGGCCAGAAGCTTCTCGCCGCTTTCCACGGGGGCCGGAGTGGGGCCGAAGGACTTGACGAACATCGGCTTGTTGGCGGCGAGCCCCTTGACGAAATTCATCCACTCCTCGTCGGTTGCGAAAATTTTCGCTTCCTTCAAACCCACAAGCCAGCTGATGGTGGTGGCGTGCGAGGACGGATCCGGCATGACGATCTTGTCGTGCCATTTCGGGTCGGTCAGATCCTGGTAACTCCTGGGAACATCCC
>Ga0208909_1000231_pt1 | contig 10865 bp, 10 predicted proteins | sample Joice_ThreeSqA_D_3_FD_185652 | JGI IMG/M metagenome (GOLD analysis project Ga0208909, IMG submission 185652) | Natural and restored wetland microbial communities from the San Francisco Bay, California, USA, that impact long-term carbon... | ecosystem: Environmental > Terrestrial > Soil >...
CTTTTCCGGCCCCCGTACACTTTCTTCCGGATGTTCGTCCTCCGGAGGGGGTTCCTCGACGGCGCCCTCGGCTTCCGCCTGGCGGTTCTCTACGCCATGTACACGTTCCTGAAATACGCCAAGTTGAGGGATGCCGATGGCGGGTAGCCCACCCGGCTTTCACTATGAAGGGGAAATCCCGTATATTGGGGTAATCAAATGAAGGCAGGGTCTTTCCCTGGAGGACCAGGAGAAACCATGTTTCACGCCCCTGGCATCAACGGTTCCACGCGACACCCCTATCCTTCAAATCTTCTCTTGGATGTGCACTCTTTCTGCAATGCCAGCTGCCGCACCTGTCCGTACCCGATGTTGCACAAGCAATTGTCCATGGGATACATGGAGGAAGGGCTTTTCCGGAGAATCGTCGATGAATTTGCGGAGATCAAGCGACGGCACGACGTGCGGGGGAACGTCATCTTCTGCTACATGGGGGAGCTCTTCGTCGACCCCGGCATTTTCTGGAAGATCGAGTATGTCCTGAAATCCGGTCTCGTGCTGGCTATCCAGACCAACGCCTACCTGCTGACCCCCGAGAAGACGGATCGTCTCATCGAGACCGGGTACCGGGGCGATATCTGCATCAGTTGCCACGGCATCACCCCCGAGGTCTACTGGAACGTGATGGGTCTCGATATCGGGCCGGTTCTCCGGAACATCGATTACCTGTTGGGCCGGTACCCGAGACACCTCGTCAAGATTCGCGCCACTCCGCATGATTGGCCCGTGGGGGAGGTCCTCCGCGTGAAGGGTTACTGGAAGAAGCGCGGGGTTTCCATCAAGACATTCCTCCCGAATTCCCGGACGGGCCTGCTTCCGGAGTTGTCGCGGTGGTCGCTGAAATACCCGGGGAATCGTCTCCGGGGGTGCAAGAAGGACCTCCCGATCCGGGACATGGTGATCGCGTACAACGGGGATGTCGTCCTGTGCTGCGAAGACATGGCGCGGAAGGTGATCCTCGGGAACGTGAGGGAGAACTCTCTCCAGGAGGTATGGAACTCGGAAAGGGCCCTCGAGGTTCTCGGTCAGATCTACCAGGGGCATCCCAGCAGCGATGACTTCATCTGTAAGAGCTGCGAGTTCGGAAGGAGCACGAACACCCGGCGGCTCATCAAGAACCTGGACATCGCCTACCACCGGGTTGCCAAGTGCACCCTGTAGGTGGCCGCCTCGCGAGCGCCATATATCCCGGAAGCGCCTGGAATGATCCGAGGTCGCTGCGCATCCACGGTTTGCCGCGCCACACCTGCATGAATGAAATACTCCAAGTCGCGGGATGACGATGGCGAGTAGCCTTGCAGGCCGCGACGTCCGGTCGATCATCGTCTTCAAGCAGCGCAATATCGGGGACGTGCTGCTGGCCACCCCCGCGATCCACGCACTCCGTTGTGCCTGGCCGTCGGCCCGCATCGCGGTTGCGGTCAATTCGGGTACCGAGGCAATGGTGGAGGGGAACCCCGACATCGACCGGGTGATCGTGTTCGACCGGATGGCGAGGGACGCCGGCGGAGCGGGGCGTTGGAGGGAAGAGGGCCGGTTTCTCGGCGCGATACGCGCGTGGCGCCCCGATCTCGCCGTCCAGCTCACCGAGGGAGACCGGGGGGCCATCCTGGCGTTCCTGTCCGGGGCGAGGTTCCGGCTTGGCGTGGCGCCGGGCCGGCGGGGGTTGTGGGGGAAGGGGAAGCTGTTCACCCACCTGTCTCCGCGTCCCTCCCTTTACCGTCACGCTGTACTCCGGGATCTCGACGTGGTCGGTGCCGCGGGGATACCGCCGGCGGACCCCGGGCTTCGCTTCTTTTTCACGGAGGCGGACCGGGCACGGATCGCGGCACTGCTCGCAGGGGCGGGGATCACCGCCGGTGCGCCGTACGCGGTCGTGCAGCCCGGATCCCGGTGGAAGTTCAAGTGCTGGACCGACGAGGGGAACGCGGGCCTGACCGCGCACCTCGCCCGGCGGGGGCTCTTCCCCGTGCTCACCTCGGGGCCTTCCCCGGAGGAGGTGGCACAGGTGGAGCGAATCCGGGGATTGTGCCCGGCTTCCTTCACCTCCCTGGCAGGACGCCTCACGTTCAAGGAACTGGCCGCGCTGATCTCCGAGGCGCGCCTCTACGTCGGCGTCGACTCTGCGCCGATGCACCTCGCCGCGGCCGTGGGGACCTCGACGGTGGCGATCTTCGGCCCCACCGGGGCGTTCAACTGGGCGCCGTGGGAGGGGGTCGATTGGGGGTACTCCGACCGGCGGAAGGGAGGCACCCGTTTCGTCGGGCGCCACGCGGTCGTCCAGCAGGAGTGGGATTGCCTGCCTTGCGGTAATGACGGGTGCGGGGGGACGAAGCGAAGCCGATGCATGGAGGAGATCTCGCTCGACCAGGTCACGGAGGCCGTCGACCGTGTCCTGGACGGCGCGGCAGAACCGCGGATCGGGGACGGGTCGTGAAGAGGTCCATCGTCCACACGGAGTGGTCCGACGGATTCGGCGGGCAGGAGCACCGGATCCTTCTCGAATGCGGTGAAATGATCCGTCGCGGACACCGGGCCGTCGTCGTCTGCCGCCCGGAGGCGGAGATCCGGCGCAAGGCGGAGGAGGCGGGGGTTCCCGTCCATCCCATCCCGATCCGCTCCTCGTTCGACTCCGCGGCGGTCGCCGGGATGGTTCGCCTCTTCCGGCGGGAGAAGGTCGACGTGGTCAACACCCACAGCGGGAAAGATTCGTGGGTGGGGTCCATCGCGGCGAAGATCGCCGGAGTTCCTCTCCTGCTTCGAACGCGCCATATCTCCGTCCCGGTGCGGAGGGGGTGGTACAACCTCATCTACCGGTGGCCCGACGGGTATGTGACCACCGGGGAGATGATCCGGGAGCACCTCATCGGGGTCGGAATCTCCCCCGATCGCGTCGTCTCCATTCCTACCGGCGTGGACGTGGGCAGGTTCTCGCCGGATGTTTCTGGCGACGCGGTCCGCGCCGAGTTCGGTGTCGCGCGGGGAGAGCCTCTCGTTTCCGTTATCGGCGTTCTGAGGAGCTGGAAGCGCCACGACGTGTTTCTCGAGGCGATCAGGCTGCTCCACGCGGGGGGCTCCCCGGTGCAGGCGCTGATCGTGGGTGAAGGGTCGCGGCGGGAACGGATCGCGGGCGAGATCGCCGGGAAGGACCTGGCCCGGATCGTCCGAATGACCGGTTATCGACAGGATATCCCGGAGATCGTCGCCGCCACCAACGTGATTGTCCTGCCGTCCGACCGGTTCGAGGGGGTCCCGCAGGTCATCCTGCAATCGTTTGCGATGGGCCGCGCCGTCGTCGCGTCTCCCATCGGGGGGATCCCGGAGGTGGTCCACCACGAAAAGACCGGGCTCCTGTGCCCCGTCGGGGACCCGTCCGCCTTTGCGGATGCGATCGCGCGCCTTCTCGCCGATCCTGGGCTCTGTCGACGCCTCGGGGCGGCGGGCCGGGAACTCGCCCTTTCCCGCTACTCGTCGACGGCGATGTGTGAGAGGACGGAGGCGTTCTATCGCCACCTTGCATCGGCAAAGGAGATCGCCCCCGGATGAAGATCGCCCTGGTGCGTTACGCCTATTCGCCGCACGGCGGCGCGGAGCGGTACCTCGACGGTCTTCTGCGGGGCATCTCCACCAGGGGTGCGCACGTCAAGCTCCTTACGGCGTCTTGGGAAGGGGGGGCCTCCGGGACGGTGTCGATGGAAACGGTACACGTTCCTGGAAAGCCCGTACCCCTCCGGCTCCTCCTGTTCGCCAAAGAAGTCCGTTCCTGGTCCCGGAGGCATCCCGACTGGCTGCTCTTCTCCCTGGATCGGATCCCCGGCGCGGAGGTGTACCGCGCGGGTGACGGGTGCCACATCGAGTGGCTCCGCCGGAAGCGGGCGCTGGGGCGTGTCGCGTGGCCTCTCGAATGGGTACGCCCCCTCAACCGGACATACCTGGCCTTGGAGCGGGCGATGTTCCGGTCTCCCCGGCTGCGAGCCGTGATCGCCAACTCCGAGCGGGGGAAAGAGGATATCGTCCGGCACTATTCGGTTCCTGCGGAGAAAATCGCCGTCGTCTACAACGGCGTCGACACCTCGGCGTTCCCCCCGGATTGCCGCCCGGTCGCCGGGCGCGCGCTGAGGGAACGGTTCGGTATCAGGGACGATGAGACCGTCTTCCTGTTCGTGGGGTCCGGGTTCGCCCGGAAGGGTGTCGGCACCCTCGTGGACGCGACGGTCCGTCTCGCGCGAAGGAGAGAGGGCTTCCGGGTGATCGTAGTGGGGAAGGGGAACGCTGGGTCCTATCTCCGCGCGGCGGACCACGGGGGAGCGGGTGGAAGAATCAACTTCCCCGGACCGGTCGCGGGCGCCCGCGAATTTTTCCTCGGCGCGGACGCCTTCGTCTTCCCGACGCTCTACGAGCCGTTCAGCAATGCCTGCCTCGAGGCCATGGCGGCGGGTCTCCCGGTGATCACGACGGCCGCCAACGGTGTCTCGGAGGTGCTGCGGGACGGCGAGTCGGGGTACGTGCTCGAGGACCCGCTCAACGCCGAGGTCCTGGCCGAACGGATGGAGTTGCTCCTGACCCGGGATCGGCGGGCCGCGATGGGGGCCGCGGCCCGCCGATCCGCGGAAACGGTAACGCCGGAGCGTAACGTCTCGGAGACCCTGGCCGTCCTCTCGCGCGCATGGGCGGAGAAGACGGGAACTTCCGGAGAGTCTTCCCGAGGGGTGATATGGTGAGGCCGATCCCGCTGCTCCTGTGCGGAATTGATTTCATCCCGATGTCCGGAGAGTTCGCGATATGCGTGATTTGAAAAATTTCTCCGTCGGTGAATGGTTGCGGTTCGTCCCGCTAGAGTACGCGTTCAAACAGGCGCGCAACGACGGGTGGGTCAACATCTACAATAAAATCCGGCCGAGTGGGTTGGACTCATTCCTTGGCGAGACCGAGCGGTTCGGTAACCAACCCGTTGCGTTGGTTACCGCGTTCGAGCAGCCCTGGGCATTGGACTGGCAGCTGCGGATGGCGCAGCGCAACCTCGCGGATGCCGCCGTGCTGGTTTTCGACAATTCACGGAGGGCTGCGGCGAGACTCGAAATCGAGCAGGTGTGCCGCAACCGCGGTGTTCCCTATCTTGCGTTACCGGTGAATCGTACCCGGCACGTGAATCGCTCGCACGGCATGGCCATGACGTGGATCTTCCACAACGTGGTCCGTGCCATCCGCCCCCGCCTGTTCGCTTTCCTCGACCACGACCTGATTCCCGTCCGGAAAACCGAGCTTTCGGAAAGGCTGGCGGATCAACCGTTTTACGGCAAGCTGCGGGCCAGTGCGTGGGCATGGCAACTCTGGGCCGGCTATTGTCTCTTTGATTATTCAACCGTGGCGGGGCTGCCGATGAATTTTCTTTACGATTTCTCGCAAAAGCTGGACACGGGAGCCCGTAATTGGGACTGTCTTTATCGAAACCACGATCGGGAGCGGCTCCGGTTCGCCAGCAGCCGCTACGTTGACGTCAGGGACCCGGTGACGGGAATATTCCAGTCGATGGAGATCGTCGATGATCGGTGGCTGCACATCGGAAACATCGGTTACAACGACAACTTTCGCGCGAAATCGGAGTTTTGCGGGAATCTGGCGCGGGCCATGGACGAGGGGGTACCCTGGGGACAGTTGTGCGACGACGGGAATGCACACCTCCCGGATCCACCGGTCCCGGAATTCCCGCAGCCACCGCGCCCGGAGTGACCGGACCGGAGCATATCGGGCCGGGCTTCGCCAGGCATTATTGTAAAATGTGAAGCCGTAACCTTGAACCGACGACGGGAGACGGGGGCGGAGGAGGACCGGATGAGGGTGGTGTACTCGATTCCCACGCGGATCGGCGCCAGCGGGCTGGGGGTCGACAGTTTCGAGGCGCTAAAGGGGATCCATGCCCGGGGGTACCTCAAGCGGGTCGTTGCATACAAGAACTGGCAGAAGGAGATTCCCTCCTCCTTCTTTCGGAGTCTTGGCATCGGACCGTACAAAATCTTCTCCAACCTCCCTGCCCGCTTCTACTATCCCGTGAAGATGAAGGCGCTGGACCGTGTCGCGGTCCGTGTCCTCCAGAAGGGGGCCGACCTGTTCCACGGATGGTCCGGCAGCTCCCTCCGCTCCCTCCGGTATTGCCGCGGAGCGGGGATCATCTCGTTCATGGAAAATCCCGCTCCGCACTTCCGTTATGGCGAAGAGATCCTGGGCACCGATTACGACGCGCAGGGAATCCGCTGGAAGAAAGACCCGGAACTGTTCCCGGGATATTTCGGCTTCGGGCCCGACTATCTCCAGGGGGAGTACGAGGCGGCCCGGTTCCTCATCCTCGAGTCGGAGTTCACCCGGGACACCTTCCTGGCGCAAGGGTTTCCCGCGAGCAAGCTCGTAGTTCTTCCCCGGGGGGTGGACACGGTCCGGTTCCGGCCTCCGGATCGGCCACGCCCGGACTGGCCGTTCCGGGTGGTCTTCTTCGGGCCGATCGGGGTGCGGAAGGGTGCGCGCTACCTTCTCGAGGCCTGGTCGAAGTTGAAGCTTCGCGACGCGGAGTTGGTCATGTTGGGAAGGTTGCAGGACGACGTGCGGACGGTTGTCGAGCGGATCGCCGCCGCCGATCCCACGATCCGGCTTGTCGGATTCGTAAAGGATCCCATGCATTTCTATCAAGACTCCTCCGTCTTCGTTCTCCCGTCCCTTTCCGAGGGGAGCGCCAAGGTCACGTACGAGGCGATGGCGTGCGGACTTCCGGTGATCGTCACCCCGAACGCCGGATCCGTCGCCCGGGACGGGGAGGACGGTTTCCTCGTTCCACCGAGAGATTCCGAAGCGCTTCAGGAGAAGCTCCTGAAGTTGTACGAGGACCGGGGGATGCGCGAGACCATGGGACGAAACGCCCGAAAACGCGCCGAGATGTTTACCTGGGACGCACACCGGAAGGAGCTGCTGGCGGTTTACGAGGCGGCGTATGCCGGGGAACCGGTCCAGACTACCGTTTTCCGGGAGCCGACGCCCGGGACGCAAGAAGATCCGGCGTGAAGATCGCCCTCTATGAGTTGCTCGTCACCGTAAGCTATGGCGGGATCCAGACGACCTATTGGGAAACCGCCGGCCGCCTGGCCCGGATGGGGCACGAGGTCCATCTTTACGGCGGGGAAGGGACGATCCGGCGGGTAATTCCCGACGGGGTGAAGATCCTCACCTTTCCATTCACCGACCGGAAAAAGTTTCCCGACCTGGGCTCCCGGTTCCGGAAATTCGCGGAGCGGGTCACCTTCGGGCGGAACGCCCTCGGCACGCTGCTGCGGAACCGGTACGACGTGATCTACATCCGGAAGCCGTACGAGTTCCCGGTCTCCCTCTACGTCCGGAGGAAGACGGGGGCGAAAGTCGTCTACCGCAGCGGAGGCACGGAGTTCTACCCGGGGTACGGCTACCTCGCGTCCCGTCTCGACGCGCTCCTGGCCTGCAGCCGTTACAACGCCGGACAGATCCGCGCCTATTGTGGCCTCGAGCCGAAGGTCCTCTACAACGGGGTCGACACGGATCGTTTCGTGCCTCTCCCGCGTTCGGGCGATGTGGCCCGTCGCCTTGGGCTCCGGGACGGGGACTTCGTCGTGATGAGCGTGGGCCGGCTCGTAGGGTGGAAGGGGTTCCAGTATGGGATCCGGGCCACCGCCCGGCTGGATGACCGGCGCGTGAAGTACGTGATCGTCGGGGACGGGGAGTTCCGGCGGGAGCTGGAGCGGGAGGCCGGGGAAGTGGGAATGGGGGATCGGGCCGTCTTCACGGGGTTCGTTACGGCCAAGGAGATGCCCGAGTACTACTCCGTTGCGGACGTCGTGCTCTTCCCGACGATCGGGGACGACGACGCCTTCCCCAATACCCTGTGCGAGGCGATGGCGTGCGGCAAGCCGGTCGTCGGGACGCGCAAGGGCGGAATTCCGGAGGGGATCGAGGAGGGGGAGACGGGCTTCGTGGTGGAGGCCAGGGACACCGGGGCGATCGCCGGGGCCCTGGACAACCTCCTGCGCGACCCGGAACGTCGGGGAACGATGGGGCGGCGTGCCCGGGAGCGGGCGGTGGAGCACTTCTCCTGGGACGTCATCGTGAAGCGGCTCGAAGGGATCTTCCAGGATATCTGCCGGTAAGTTCGGGACGGATCCTGCCCGACCGGAGGTGACCAGGGCGTCATCGCGGTATTCCCGGGAAAAATCGCGAAGGGCCAGGCCGTAGATATCCGGGGGGATGGCAACAATGTGAAAGATTATGTTTACATAGGGGGCCTGATCGACGGAATGTACAAGACAGCGACCAGCGGTGCCGTTCATCGTGTCCTTCACGTGGGTAGCGGCATCGGGCATTCGGTAAACGATCGCGTAGGAATGATCGCCGCCCGGAAAGAACCGGGATGGGAGCCCGGGATCTTTCTCAATGAGGTGCTGCGTCGGACGTGGGAGTTTGCGTAGAATTTACGTTCTCTTCACGAGTGAGCGGTTAAACGGGATTCGGGCTTTCCGGAAGGAGATTCGTCATGCGGGAACGGTTGATGGAGATTCTGGTATGCCCGTCGGACAGGAATCCCCTGGAGCTCGTGAACCCGGAGTACGTCTCGGGGGAAATAAGGAGCGCACAGCTCCGATGCGGCGCCTGCGGCCAGGCATACCCGGTAATCGACTTCATCCCCCGCTTCGTGGACAAGGAGAGCTATGCGGAGAAATTCGGCTTCGAGTGGAAGAAGTTCCGGACAGTTCAGATCGACAACGCGAACAGGACGAACTCCCTGGAGACATTCATCGCGAAGACGGGATTCACGGAGGACTTCCTGCGGCGGAAACTCATCCTGGACGTGGGGGTGGGCGCGGGCCGTTTCGCGGATATCGCGTCCCGATGGGGGGGCGAGGTCGTCGGGATCGACCTCAGCAGCGCGGTGGAGGCGGCGCACCGGAACCTTTCGGGAAGGCCGGGCGTCCACATCGTGCAGGCGGACCTGTTCCGGCTCCCATTCCGCGAGGAATCCTTCGACGTGGTCTACTCCATCGGGGTACTGCATCACACCCCGAATACCGAGGCCGCCTTCCACACCATTTCCCGGTACCTGAAGAATGGGGGCGTGATCGCCATCTGGCTTTACGAGAAATGGTCCAACAGCCGGAGAAAGAGCCTTACATCGCTCGCGGCGATCCGGAAGGTGACGACCCGCCTCTCCCCGGCCACGCTCTACTATCTCACGGCCCTATCGATCCCGTTGCACTACGTCTACAAAATCCCCGTGATCGGGCTTCTCCAGAGATACCTCCCGATCAACAAGCACAGCAACTGGAAATGGAGATGGCTCAATACCTTCGACGAATACCAGCCGAAGTACCAGTGGTACCACACCTACCCGGAGGTATACCGCTGGTTCCGCGGGAATTTCTCCGAAGTCGAACTGCTGGATACCCCGCTCAGCATGCGCGGGACGAAATAGCGGCCCGTCGAACGCCGGTTCTTGCCATGCCGCCGCCGCAGTCCCCGGGAAGGCACAGGAGAAACAGTGGATCCTCATAGTGACCTCAAGGACGTGATGAAGTCGTTCTACGACCGGAACGTCCGCTATCACGAGTTGATCGGAGGGATGGAGGAGGGAGGGTACACCTACGACGACCTGATCGTCGGGCTGCTGGGGCGGGCGGGGATTCCGGGGCGGCGCCTTCGGGTCGTCGACGTGGCGGCAGGCACCGGACACAACCTCAGGGTGGCGAAGGCCGCCGGCGCGGTGTCCCTCGGAATCGACCTGTCGATCCACGCATGCCGTATTGCGCGGGGGAAGGATCGGGATCTCGCGGTGTGCCGGGGGGACGCGGAAACCCTCCCGTTCCGGGACGCCGCGTTCGACCTGGCCCTCTGCATCCAGCTGATCGAGCACACGCCGTTCCCCGAGAAGGTGATCGCCGAGATAACACGCGTCCTCCGCCCGGGCGGATTCCTTTTTCTCTCGGCGCCGAACATGCTCGGGTCAAGCCTCTTTTCGAGGATTCTGCGGGTCTTCCCGGGCTTCTTCTCCCGGGAGATCAAGCGGATCCGGTCGCTGCCCCCCGATATCCTGTCGCGATGGGACGGAGCGTCAAACGCCGTGGAGGTCGCCGACCTCGACGCCTGTAACCGGGTTACCGTCTTCCAGGCGCTCAACCTCCTCCGGTCGAACGGCCTGGAAGTCGTCCACCTCGACACGATGCGGCACCCGAAGAAGTACAGGCCGGGCCGGTACGCGGTGGCCCGGGCGCTCCAGCGGGTTCCCGTGTTCCGGTACACCGGCGTGAACTTCAAGATCTTCGCAAGGAAGCGCTGATGTGCGGGATCGCGGGTTTCTCCGCGGTGGATTCGCGCCTTGACGCGGCCACCGACATCGAACCGGCCCTCGGGGTCCTCGGGCTGAGGGGGCCCGACGGCAAGGGACGGCACGTCGACGGGGGAACCCTTCTCGGGCACACCCGCCTCTCCATCATCGACCTCTCCACCGGCGACCAGCCGATGACGAACGAGGACGGATCCCTGTGGATCGTCTTCAACGGGGAGATCTACAATTATCGCGAGCTCCAGGGAGACCTCCGGGCCCGCGGGCACGTCCTGCGAACGACCAGCGACACCGAGGTCATCCTGCACCTGTACGAGGACCGCGGAGAGGAGTGTCTCCAGGAACTCCGGGGGATGTTCGCTTTCGCGATCTGGGACCGGAACCGGGGGAGTCTGTTTCTCGCACGGGACCGCCTGGGGGTCAAGCCGCTCGTGTACCACGAGGGGGAAGGCGGGTTCTCCTTCGCCTCGGAGATCCA
>Ga0208909_1000239_pt1 | contig 10559 bp, 9 predicted proteins | sample Joice_ThreeSqA_D_3_FD_185652 | JGI IMG/M metagenome (GOLD analysis project Ga0208909, IMG submission 185652) | Natural and restored wetland microbial communities from the San Francisco Bay, California, USA, that impact long-term carbon... | ecosystem: Environmental > Terrestrial > Soil > Wetlands...
CCGTTCCCTCAAACTGATCCAACGTGCCCATGAGTACGATCATGACCTGCCAACCAAATCCGGTCTCATGCTCGGTTTAGGAGAATCCGCCGAGGAAATTAAAAAGACGCTTGAGGATATGCTTCAGGCCGGCTGCCGCATACTCACCCTGGGTCAATATTTGCAGCCCTCTAAAAACCATTTGGCTGTGGAACGGTTTATCCCGCCGGAAGAATTTGAAGCCTGGCGTAAAAAGGCGCTTAAAATGGGCTTTGCAGAAGTTGCCAGCGGACCTTTCGTACGAAGCTCCTATCATGCCCAGGAGTTGTTCCAGAAAGTAAAGTCATAATTTACTGGAACTTGCTGATTACGTGCTGAGGGAGGGTGTGTTGTTTTATAAGGTTTCAGGTGTCGGGTTTCAGGTGTCAGGGCACCCTGCTGAATCCTCAATCCTGACACCTGACACCCGACACCTGAAACCTACTATGCGGAATCGTTAGACTGAAATTTTTTATGACTTTAAGGACCAAATACGAGATAAGACTTTGGAGAAACACCTGACCTGGGCGGAAGTGAACCTGAACGCTTACGCTCACAACATCACGGAACTGAGACGCATCGCCGGTAAGGGAACCCGGCTGATGGCTGTGGTTAAAGCTGACGGCTACGGACACGGCGCAATCGAAGTTGCCCGGCAAGCCCTGAAAAGCGGTGCCCAAAATCTGGGAGTTGCCAGAATAGGCGAGGCCGTTCAACTACGTGAGGCCGGCCTTCAGGCCCCCATATTGATTTTTGGCTACACGTTACCGGACCTGGCGCAAACGCTTATCAGATATGACCTCACTCAAACCGTTTACTCCTTTGCGGCCGCCAACTCTTTATCCGAGCTCGCCGCCCGGCATAGCAAAAAAATTAAGGTTCACATCAAGGTCGACAGCGGCATGGGCAGACTCGGTCTGATGTTAAATACACAATCTGCAGGCAACCCATCACATCGGCCGCCTCTTAACCCGATTAAAGAAGTCCTTTCGATCAGCCGACTTCCCGGTCTGATGGTGGAAGGTATTTTCACCCATTTTGCAACCGCTGACAGCGCTGATAAATCCTACGCCAACCGTCAGCTGGAAGGTTTCCTGGATTTTGTCAACCGTCTTCGCAGGGCAGGTCTGACGCCGCCCATAAAGCATGCCGCCAACAGCGGTGCTTTAATCGACATGCCGGATTCGCACCTGGACATGGTGCGCCCCGGCATTGCAACCTACGGGCTTTATCCGTCCGATGAAGTCAATAAAAGCCATGTCAACCTCAAGCCGGTCATGACACTGAAAAGCCAAATTATCCATTTAAAAAAGGTTCCTGCCGGATTTAACATCAGTTACGGTATCACCCATCAAACTAAAAAACCCACCACAATTGCCACGGTAGCGGTGGGGTATGCCGATGGATTCCGCCGCCTGCTTTCCAACCGGGGCCAAATGCTGGTTCACGGCCAAAAAGTACCCATCGTCGGCCGAATTTGCATGGATCTGACCATGCTCGATGTGGGCAACGTCCCGAGCGTGGCGATTGAAGATGAAGTGGTTGTCTTCGGACAGGATGGAAACGAAACCATCACTGCTGATGAAGTCGCCTCAAGCTTAAATACGATTAACTATGAAATCGTGTCTACCATCACCGGACGGGTTGCCAGGGTTTACGTGAAAAAAAGCTCATAGCTTCCAGCTCATAGCAAAGGGCTGAGCATCGAACATCTTTCAAACCAACCCCGTATGGCATATAGGTATCGGCCATGCCCTATTTCACCACCAAAGATGGGTGCAGAATTTTCTACCGGACACATGCTATTGACACATCCGATCCGGTCGTTATTTTTTTAAACGGCACCACCCAGACCACTCTCTATTGGGGCGCGCATGTGCCTGCATTCTCAAAGCATTTTCGGTTGCTGTGCTACGACGCCAGAGCACAGGGACAAAGTGATCTCGGAGATGAGCCCATCACCCTGGGACTCCATGTTTGCGATCTAAAAGAATTGAGCTCGCATTTAGGCATTGACAAAGCGCACCTTGTGGGCATAAGTCATGGTGCCCGCCTGGCGCTGGCAATGGCAAGTGACTTTCCCAACCTGGTTGATCGCCTTGTCCTTTGCGGCCTCGGTGATAAAACCAATTATCGTTCCCGGGTGGCAGTTCAATCATGGCTGAAAATACTGCAACTGTCCGGTTTAGAGGCTATGGCCTGGGCTGCCCTGCCAACCGTGTTTGGAAGCAATTTTTTAAGACACCATCATAAAACAATGGCGATGATCGTCAGCGCAGTGGCGAAGCGCAACAATAAAAAGGCCCTGATCGCCCAGCTTGATGCCCTGTTACGATACCCATCGTTGGAGCGTATGCCGCAGGATTTCAGTCGACCGACTCTGATACTAGCGGGAATGGAAGATTCCCTCGTTCGTCCGGAGGATGCCAGGCGGCTGGCAAATCTTTGCAACGCACGCCATGAAGCACTGCCCGGAATCGGCCACAGTATACCGGCTGAAGCACCCCGCATGTTTGAGAAAATGGTGCTGGCGTTTTTAACACAGAAAAAAGATAGATGACATAGGCCACAAAAGACCGATGACAGAGGACAAATCAGCACCTTTGGTTCTGTTTGTAAGCCCCTTGCGCTGAGCTTGCAAACGGATCATCTGTTCTCTGACTTCTGTCATCTGTCTTCTGACCTCTGTCATCTGAACCATGGAGTAAGCGCTGATGAAAGAAATCATTCTGATCAATATAACCGGCAAAGATAGACCGGGTTTAACCTCCAGCTTAACCAACATCCTCGCCCAATATGAGGTTACCATCCTGGACATCGGCCAGGCGGTTATCCATGATTACCTTTCCCTGGGCATTCTGGTAAAGATACCGTCGGCGCATTCATCGTCTTCAATCCTCAAAGATCTATTGTTCAAAGCCCACGAACTGGGTATCCAGATCCGGTTTTCGGCCATTGATGAAAAAAGCTATGCCGGCTGGGCTTCGGAGTTCGGGCAGGAACGCCGAATCATCACCCTGCTCGGTCGCAACCTGACGGCAGCCCAACTGTCAAAAGTCACCGCCGCCATCGCCGCTCACCAATTGAATATTGATGTAATCACCAGACTCTCGGGGAGGGTTTTTCTGGATGCCCCCGACTTACTGCCCAAGGCATGCGTGCAATTGACCGTTTCCGGCACCCCGGATAATCCCGGACAATTGCGCGGCAAGTTGCTTGGCATTTCGGACGAGACCGGCATCGACATCTCCTTTCACGTGGACGATATCTATCGTCATGCCCGCCGACTGGTCGTGTTTGATATGGACTCCACCCTGGTCCAGGGTGAGGTGATCAATGTCCTGGCCGAGCGCGCCGGTGTGGGCGACCAGGTGGCCCGGATTACCGCATCTGCCATGAACGGCGAAATGGACTTCAAAGAAAGTTTCCAGCGCCGCGTTGCCCTGCTCAAGGGCCTGGATGCCGAGGTGCTTGCAGAAACCGCAAGCAATCTTGTGCTTACCGAAGGTGCCGAACGGGTAATCCAGACGTTAAAGCGTCTTGGCTACAAGATTGGAATCATATCCGGCGGCTTTGATTTCTTCGGTGAATACCTGCAAAACAAACTGGGGCTGGATTATGTCTTTGCAAATGCACTCGAGGTGGAAAACGGCAAAATCACCGGCAACATCCACGGTGATATCATCGATGGCCCGAAAAAAGCTGAACTCCTTAAAACCATTGCCACGGTGGAAAACATCAGCCTGCAGCAAACCATTGCGGTAGGGGACGGTGCCAATGATCTGCCGATGATCAGCATTGCCGGCCTGGGTATTGCTTTTCACGCCAAACCCATGGTGAAGGAGAATTCCGAACAGTCGATCTCCAGCGTAGGCTTGGACGGACTGCTGTATTTAATGGGGATCAGTGAAAGAGAAATTCTGCAACGTTAACGAAAAGAAGCAACAGACATATTCCAAACCAAATCAAAGAATTTATAGAATTATTTGGCTTCTCATCTTTTATTCGACCCTCTTTTCGGGCATGCATGGCAATCTCCTCTCGAAATTCCAATTCTTCTTTCGTGGACTTATTTTGTGCCGGAGCGGTATGCTTCCAGCTGACGACGGCAATGATCCGGAGCTGATTTTTGGCTCTGTTGACACCATTCTCAAAACGTCAGCTGAAAGCGTACATCCTGCCTATCATCTGGAGGGTTTTCGCTCCAGCATTTGCGCCTGTTCCGGGGTGATGGTCCCGTCAGCAAGCCCCTTTTCAATCAACTGAGTCATGAGTGCATGCCGCTGGACCTGCTTTTCCATTTTTGCAAAGATTTCTTTTTCTTGTTCGGTGGTAATGCTGCCGTTCACGGCTGCCTGCTTTACCATTGCGATTGTCTTGCTGCGCATTGCAGTGCGAAAGTCTTCCCGGTTCACTTTATAATCTTCCAGTACGCCGCGCAATCGCTTCTCTTTGAGTCTAAGGCCGACATTTTCAGCCGATTGCCCTGTGATCTCGGCCAGGGTTTGAACCATCAGATTTTTGTATTGATACTTGGTTAGAAGCGTAAGAAGGGTATCGCCATGCTGGCGATGTTTGGCCGGACCCCTGTGGGGTCGGTCACCCGATCCGGCGGCCAATGCCATCCCGGCAAGTACGATACCAACTACCAATACACTGCCGATTGCGATCGCTTGAAACTTTTTCATAACTACCTCCTTAAATTTAAAGTTTGACTTGAAATAAAAGCCCTTTTGGCTTCAACTCCAAGATAACAATCAATTGTGGAGAAAATATGGTGCAAAAATGTGAAGATTGTAGGGAAACAAGATGACATTCAATTATGAAGAAATTGTGGAGAAAGGATGATAAGTTGGTGAAGGTTGATGATTTGTTTGAAATATGGGTTAAAATATATTATTTATTGAGTCAGGATACGGAAAGAAATGACCTCAATGCGCTTGGCCTAAAGGGTGAATGTGCGAATCAAACTTTACTATAAAATTTTTGGTGCCTTTTTATTGACATCTGTTATGGTGGTGGCCCTGATGATCGGCATCATGCGATTTTACGTTACCCGCAATTTTACGGATTACGTCAACAATGAGGCCCTTGAAAGGCTCAGTTCACTGAGTGTTGTATTGAAAGAAGAATATGAGAAGCATCAGGGGTGGCAGCGGCTGAAGGACGACCATCTCCTCTGGGAGAAAATGCTGAGATCAAACCCTTTACTAAAAGGTTCTGATCGCCGCAGGCGCCCATTGAAATCCGATGCTCTTAAAAACCAGTCAAGTGAGGAAAGCTCTCCGGACATGCGGTCGCCAAAACCCCAGGACCGTCTTCCTAGATCAGCCCGGGGCCTTGCTATTTTCGATGCCCAAAAACAACCTATCGCCGGCGGGCGGCCCGGCATACCTCTTAAAAACTATACATTAAAGGCAATTGAGGTCAATGCCAAAACCGTCGGCTGGTTGGGACTTTACAAACGGGAGCATTTAACGAACCCACTGGTGATCGCTTTCTTAAAACGGCAATCCCAGGCATTTTACCTTATCGGGGCACCTATTCTGCTGCTGGCCGCCATCCTGGCCTTTCTATTGTCGAAGCACTTACTGGCCCCCATTAAACAACTCACGGCCGGAACCCAGGCTTTAAGCTCCCGTCAGTTTACCAAAAGAATCAACGTTCGATCCCAAGATGAGTTGGGCCAACTGGCCGCTGATTTCAATACGATGGCACAAACCCTCGAGAAATATGAGCAGATGCGCCAACAATGGATTTCTGATATCTCCCACGAGTTAAGGACGCCTTTGTCCATCCTGCGCGGCGAACTGGAGGGGGTCCTGGACGGGGTTCGAGAAGTAAATCGGGAGGCCCTTGAATCTCTGCTTGCTGAAGTTCTGCATGTCAGTAAAATCGTAAATGACCTTCATCAGTTATCGCTGGCAGACACCGGAGCCCTTGCTTTTAAAAAAGAGCCGGTGGATCCCCTTCAAATTCTAAAAAATACCCTGCACATATTTCGCACCCGATTGGAACAACGAAAAATAGAACTGCAGGACGATCTGGATTCTGTCGAACCTGTCTTCGTCTTAGGAGATGCGGATCGCCTGACCCAACTCTTTTCCAATCTGCTGGAAAACACGCTGCGATACGCCGAGGTTCCCGCTAAATTGAAGATCTGGAACAACCGCGCGCAGAACCGGCTAACGATTTATATCGAAGATTCCGGGCCCGGTGTGCCGGAAAAATCGTTAGTGCATTTGTTTGACAGGTTATACCGGGTGGAAAAGTCAAGAAGTCGGTCCCAGGGTGGAAGCGGTCTGGGTTTGAGTATCTGCCAGAGCATTGTGAAAAATTTCGGGGGTGAAATCAGGGCTGCCAATGGGCCTTCCGGAGGGCTTCAAATTGAAATAGTGTTACCGCTGATGGACGGCTAAAAAATAGACAGGTAAGATCCCATGACCACCAAACATATCCTTATTGTCGAAGACGAGCAGAAAATTGCAAAACTGATTGGCGATTATCTGGAAATGGCGGGCTACAAAACCTCTCGCCTGGAACGCGGAGACAAAGTCATTGCTTTCATCAAAAGGGATAGGCCGGATCTCATTCTGCTGGACATTATGTTGCCCGGCATGGAGGGCACGGATGTTTGCAGGGAAATCCGCAAGTTTGCCGACATCCCGATTATAATGCTCACTGCCCGGGTGGAGGAGATCGACCGTCTGCTGGGTCTGGAGCTGGGAGCAGATGACTATATCTGCAAACCTTTTAGCCCGAGGGAGGTGGTTGCGCGCGTGAAAGCCGTGATGCGGCGGACTTTTCCCAGGACTGATGTCAAAAGAAGGCTTAATGCCGGGCCGTTGACCCTGGAAGAAGACACCCATCAGGTGCTTATCGACGATTATAATTTAAATTTAACTCCCAGTGAGTTCGGTTTGCTGAGCGTATTCATGTCCTACCCGAACCGAGTTTTTTCCCGCAGCGAATTACTTGATAAAGTTCAGGGCTACCAGTTTGAAGGCTACGATCGGACAATTGACAGCCATGTCAAAAATCTCCGAAAAAAAATTGCCGAAAAAATCCCTGATATGGAAATCATCAGTACGGTCTACGGCGTTGGCTACAAATTTAACTTACCGGCCGATTGATCCAAATGGCGTTACATCGAAATTGATCCCTTACGAAATCCGGTCAGGCCTATCTGCGCATTGATCAATACCGGGTGGCCGTTTCTGGCGGCCTGTTTGGCTTCTTGAAAGACCGTATCAACGTCTTCTGCTTTTTCCAGCAAAAAGCCTTTGGCACCGAAGCCCTCGGCCACAACATGGTAGTCCGTTCGCCTCAGCCTGGTAGCCACATCATCCCCGCAAAAGGTTACCTGGTCACGGGCGATCTGGGTCCAGCCACCGTCGTTGCCGACAACAGCGATCACCGGCAGTTGATGGCGTACAAAGGTGTCGAATTCCTGTAGACTGAAACCGGCCGCACCGTCGCCGTAAATCAGCCATACTTCGGCTTCCGGATGAACCAATTTTGATCCCAGGGCAAAACCGGCACCGACACCCAGGGTTCCGAATACGCCCGGATCCAGCCATCTCAGAGGCCCGGACGGCTGCAGGATATAGGATGCGGTGGCCACAAAATCGCCGCCGTCGGCGACAATGATACTGTTGTCATCGATTACCTTATCCAGCTTTTTTAACATGGCAAGGGGGTTTATGAATTCAGTATCCTCCTCGGAAGTATTGGTAATAAAGGCCTCACGCTCGTCATCATTTTTTTTAAGTCCCTGTATCCATGACTCCCAGGCCGAGGTCTCGGGAGCAAACACATCCGCCAGAGCGCACAGAAAAAGGAAGGGATCCGACAGTACCGCCAGATCCGGCCGGCAATTCAATTTTAGATCCGTCTTGCTCCGGTTTATCGTAATGATTCTGGCTCCGGAGCCAATCGCCCGGCCATAATTCAGACGGAAATCACAGGGCATGCCGGCGACGATCACCAGGTCCGCCTTTTGCAGGGCCTTTTTTCTTTGATGGCGCATCTGCAAGGGGTGCGATCTTCCCAGAAGCCCGCGAGCCATACCGGTCAAATACACCGGAATTTCCAGAGATCCGACGGCCCTCGCAAGCTTACCGATATTGTCGGGCTGAAGGGTTGCCTGACTGCCGACAATCAGGACCGGTCTTTGCGACAGGGCGATCAATTCCAGCGCTTTGGATACGGCACTGCTGTCAAAATCCGGAGATCTTATTTTGTATTCACCGGGCTGTATTTCTTCAAACTCACAGGCAAACAGTTGATCGACGTGCCGCTGGAGATAAAAATCCAGCAATTTGCTCCTCATGCCGCCCTTGCGTTCGGCGTCCGGATTGACGCCGTACCACTGCCGGACAAGGGCTTCGCTGTAAAGAACATCAATCGGGCATTCGACAAATACAGGCCCGGGAACCCCGGAGCGGCAAACGTCAAAGGCTTTTTCCAGCACGGGAACAACATCGCAGTTGCGCTTTATGGTGACCGCCATCTTAACGATTGATTTCAGTAAAGAAAGCTGGTCGATGTCCTGCAGGGCCCCCCGGTTTTTAAGCACCGTCGGTGCCGCGCCTCCCAGCAAAATCAGCGGCGTTTGCGCCATCTGGGCATTTTTAAGGGCCGTAAGGGAGTTGGTGACTCCCGGGCCGGCGGTCACTGCGGCGACTCCGGGGACGCCGGTGATCCGTCCTACGGCATCGGCCGCAAATACGGCATTTACCTCATCCCTGACATCAACCACCCGGATTCCCTCTTTTTTGGCTCCGGTCAGAATGGGTGAAATGTGGCCCCCGCAAAGGGTAAACAAAAATTGTACGCCCTGTTCACGCAACACCTGGCCGATAATGACACCGCTATTTGTTTCCATAATTTCCTCCACCCGCAAGTTTGCGGATCCGAAAACCTAACCATGGGCTTTAACCAGCGTGGCCAGACCTAATTTTTCCAGGGTGCTGTTTGCCGGAATGCCGCTTTGCGGATCCCACCCCATGGCCTGCCGGTAATCACGGGCAAGGCTGTCGACGTCAAGGCTAACTCCGGCAACCGGTCCTTCCGACTGGGGCGGCCGCCCGGCCATCCGCTCCGGCAGTTTGATATCGGAGGGTTGCAGGCCTTCGCGGACATTGAAACTCTGCCGCAGGGTCTGGATACGTGCACCGGTGGTTAATATCTCTGAAATATCGAGATCCCACCCGGTAACCGCATTTAAAAACTCAACCAATTGAAAATTACCAAAAAACATCAGTGGCATTAGGCATAGGCCGGCGCTGGCCCCGGCCTGCAAATAAGCTGACGCGGTGGCGCTGACAGGACCTTTACCGGTATAGGTATAGCGATCAAAGGCTTCGATCTTCAATTCCGCATAGGGGCCGAAAGCGCCAGGGCCACCGTCAATCCGCGCCATGGGAGCAGCCGTGTGCCGTCCCGGTGTCGGGTCGCAGGTAAATCCGGTACCCCGGCTGGGAAGAAAAAGGGCATTGTGCAACCCGGGTTCCTGGCCGCCCACATGCATGGCAAACCGCTGGGCACCGCCGCCAATCTTTTCAGCCGCTATTTTAACGCCGTCAGCGAGGACATCGCCGAATCCCTCCCGGGCTATCATTTTGGCCACCATTGCAACCATGGCTGCGCTATTACCCCAGGTCAGGGAGATACCATCCATATCGGATTCGGTGATGACCCCATTTTCAAAACACTCCATGGCAAAGGCCAGGGCGGTGCCGGCGGATATGGTGTCCAGGCCGCCGCGATTGCACATGTCGTTTAATTTGATAATGGTTTCAAAATCATCACACATACACATGGTACCGAAAGCGCCGATGGTCTCATATTCAGGCTTTTTGGTTTCACCAACCGGGTACTTCCCATCGGAAACAGTGAAAATACCGCCGCAGGCGATCGGGCAGTTGGCGCAACCGTATTTCCGGGTTTGATATTTAATGATCGTTTCGGCATCGGTGAGGTTTCCAATATTGGAAAATGCCTGTTCACCGGTCAGTTGCCAGTTCTTGATCGGGGTTGCGCCGGTGGCCACAAGCGACTCGGTGAGCCCGCAGGTACCGTATTTCATCAGTATCTGCGGAAATCCATCCATTTGCCGCATCTCCTCAATGAATTTTTTGCGGAGCAGACCCAGCGCCTCCTGATCTGCAATGGCCACCTTTCCGGTTCCACGCACGGCAATCGCTTTCAACTTTTTGGCACCCATCACGGCACCCACCCCTGAACGGGCCGCCAGGCGTCCACCGTCGTTTACGATACCGCTGATCAATGAAATTTTTTCTGCGGCAGGCCCAATGGAAGCCATCCGGGTGTTTTTATCGTTGGCTTCTGTCCGGATGGTTGCCTCGGTGTCGATAATGTCCCGACCCCATAAGTGGGAGGCATCTTTCAGTTCAATCCGGTCATTGACGATCATAAGATAACGCGGTGAAGGTGCCATGCCGCTAACAAAAATCGCATCCCAGCCGGCCGCTTTCAGTTTGCTTCCGAAATATCCCCCGGAGTTGGCGTCACCCCAC
>Ga0208909_1000243_pt1 | contig 10511 bp, 5 predicted proteins | sample Joice_ThreeSqA_D_3_FD_185652 | JGI IMG/M metagenome (GOLD analysis project Ga0208909, IMG submission 185652) | Natural and restored wetland microbial communities from the San Francisco Bay, California, USA, that impact long-term carbon... | ecosystem: Environmental > Terrestrial > Soil > Wetlands...
GGTCTGAAAGCCTAAGTTTATGAAGTTTTTCTGCCCCGGGATATCCTGTTTCAGGATTCCACCCTCTTAATTGATAAAACTCATCCCGCATTTTTTTGAAAACTTCACGGTCCAGGGTCTGGCCTTTTCGGTTTAAAACAATATCACCCTCACCAGGGACAAGCACATCAGCGTTCATAAAAACCGATTGGACCGGATCGGTGAAATTGAAATCTGCAATCGTATCATCTTTCTTTGGGTTCCAACCTTCCCGTAAAAGGATGGCGCGCTGTTGATTAAAAATGATTTCGCCGAATTTCAACAAAGCATCCTCATCCAGTTCTTTTCCGGTGACGGCTTTGAATGTGCGGGCTTCCAGGGTTGAATCGCCCACCTTATCGTCTGTATGGTGTGAATACATCAATGGCCAACAGGAATCACAAAGCCCAAGGCTGTCCTTAACATAAGTGCGATCAATAATGCATGTGGCAGCCATGGCTTTGCCCTCATGGGTATTCAAATCCCAGGCCTTATCGTGGCGCCAGAATTTGGCAGCAGCCGCTCGATATACATCCGCAGATACCGGTGTTGATCCGGGATATTGTAAATTCATAACCCACATGCCGATGATCCTGCTGACCTCATGAAGCATGGCAATGGGCTGCCGGGGCTCAAAGGCATAGAGCAAACCATTCATTGGATATTCTCTTGCCGAATAGGTGGCACCGTCACCCACCCCTGCAACTTCATTGGCAAAAAGTAGTTTGGCGTCCATGCCCAGGGTTTCGCCGGCTCTCAGGAGCCCTTCTGCAAGGACATCACCCAGGCCCTGTCGATAAGCGATCATATTACAAAGCTTTTCAAAGAACTCCCACTTACCCAGCTTATCTATTTCAAGACCGGTTTGGGCGTCGTTCAAAAAACCGGCCTTGTAACCGTCACTGATCCATTGAACAATATTGGCCATCTCCATGGTACATAATGATAGATTGTTACAAAGCCCGGTTGCATCCAGGGCAGTTTCAGCAGGTTCCCCCGGACGTCCCATCACCCAGGGAAAGTACACAAACATGGCCTGGCACTTTCTAACAACTTCCCTGTTCGATTGGGTTCGGAATGTGGATCGCATGATACAGTCCAAACCACACTGAAAACAAGACGCCTTGCCTGTACGGGCAATTTGATCCGGCGGGTATGGATTGAAAGACGTGTCCCGCTTATTTAACTTTATAGTCAACCGATTGAGTTCATTTAATGCAGCAGGATCGCTTACCAGAGGAGATTGAGTCCCTATCACGGCAATGGCTTTTAGATTCTTAGCCCCCAAAACTGCGCCAAAACCACCGGTTGCACTACCCTCATTGTCCGTCATCAGATTGGCACTGCGGCATAGATTCATTCCGGCCGGACCGGTGGTAATATAATGCGTTTTTTTGCCATGTTTTTGTATTAAATACTCCCGGACCCGCTTTACTCCCTCAAGATGAATCTTGCCTGCATCTTCGAGACTTGCCTTTCCATCTGAAATGAATAAATAAAGAGGTCGATTCGCCTTTCCGGACACCATCAGTCCATCGAAACCAGCTCTTTTTAATGCGGATCCCCAATATCCCCCCATGTTGCCATAGCAAAAGCCTTCCGGCATCAACATCGGTGATTTTCCCACGACTTCAAAACGTGATGCACCCTGTACGCCGGTTGCTGTCAATGGCCCCGTCATAAAAATCAAATGATTTTCCGGATCAAAAGCCCTGGCAGCGGCAGGGACATATTCCCAATAAAGGCGTGTGGCGATTCCCCGTCCGCCTAAAAACCGATCTGCATACGGCTGGGTGTCAATCTCTGCGATGACTTCTGAAGAAAGATCAACCTTTAAAATTTTTCCACACCAACCGTAGCTCAAAGAATTTAAAGCGTTATTTTTATTGTCAGCCATATCACCCCCTAATTTTTCTTCAGGGCAGCTACCATAAGAATCTTACTTTTTACCCATTTTTTGAGATAGCTTCTATAGTGGCTATACGGATCCGGATATCCCCACCGCTGTAATGCGATCCGCGAAAAAGCGACTTAGAGTCGCATTTCAGATACATTGCGAACATTCCCAACTTGGCGTAATCACAGATAACATCATTCTGGACGGTCAAGTCAAGTATATATTGCAAGGTTAAAATAAATTTGTAATTATAAAGATCCTCTTAATATCTTGATGCAATTCACTTTTAGGGCTATATTAGTGATTATCGTACGTAAAAAACCCTAATCCAAAATCGGGACCGGATCAATCTGCCCCGGTTTTTTTTAATTTCCTGATGACATAACGGCAAAACAAGGTATCATTGATATAAACATAGAAATCGACCAGGAGCGGCGATTCTATCATTTGACAATCATCATTCGTCACCTCCGGCAAAGCCGGATAGGAGGTTTGCCATAAAAAACGACAGCCTTTTCGAGAACGCGATCAGGGCCACCTATGACGCTTCCTCTCTGGAAGTGTTGAAAGGCCTTGATCCGGTCAGACGCCGGCCGGGTATGTATACCGACACCGCCCGGCCAAACCATCTGGCCCAGGAAGTTATCGACAATGCCGTTGATGAAGCCATTGCCGGTTTTGCCAAACGGATTGATGTCATTTATCACCAAGACGGCTCTCTCGAGGTCAGTGATGACGGCCGCGGCATGCCAATCGACCAGCATCCGGGCGAAAAGATGACGGGTGTCGAGGTCATCATGACCAAATTGCATGCCGGCGCCAAATTCGGCAATAAAAATTATCGGTTTTCAGGCGGTCTCCATGGAGTTGGCGTCTCAGTTGTCAATGCGCTGTCCATGCGGCTCGAGGTAGAGATCAGAAGGGGCGGCAACAAGTATGCGATTCATTTTAAAAACGGAACAAAAGCATCGGAACTTAAAAAAACAGGAACGGTTGGGAAACGCAATACCGGCTCAACCGTCCGATTCTGGCCGGATGGCAAATATTTCGACACGGTCAAATTCTCGATACGCAGGTTAAAACATGTGATGCGCGCCAAGGCGGTCCTGTGCCCGCGCCTAACCGTCACATTTACAAACAAACACACCGATGAAACCGAGACCTGGTATTTTGAAGATGGTCTCAGAGACTATCTGCTTGAAAACCTGGCGGATTACGAGCGAATTCCGGCAGAGCCCTTTGTCGGCAATCAAGAGGGTAAAGAAGAAGTCGTCAGCTGGGCAGTTATCTGGCTGCCGGAACAGGGACAGATGATTGCCGAGAGCTATGTCAACCTGATTCCGACCACCCAGGGCGGCACCCATGTAAATGGTTTTCGAAGCGGATTACTGGCGGCCGTGAGAGAATTTTGTGAATTTCGGAATCTGGTTCCCCGCGGTGTTAAGCTCACCGCAGATGATATATGGGACAAGTGCAGTTATGTGTTGTCGGCCAAACTGAACGACCCGCAGTTTTCAGGGCAAACCAAAGAACGCCTGGGCTCACGCCAATTTGCGTCCTTTACCGCCAATGTGGTCCGGGATTCTTTTGCGCTGTGGCTCAACCAACACACCGAAGCGGGCGAAAAATTGGCCGAGATGGCAATCGAAAGTGCCCGCCGCAGACTGAAAGATGCTAAACAAGTTGTGCGCAAAAAAGTGGGCAGCGGTCCCACCCTTCCCGGCAAACTGGCAGACTGTATTTCTCAGGACCCTGCTGAAGGCGAGTTGTTTTTGGTGGAGGGAGATTCAGCCGGCGGCTCTGCGAAACAGGCACGCGACAAACAAACCCAGGCCGTGCTGCCTTTGAGGGGGAAGATATTGAACACCTGGGAAGTGGAGACTGCCGAAATACTAAAATCAAGTGCCATTCATGATATTGCGGTCGCAGCAGGGGTTGATCCGGGGACAACGGACCTTTCAGGGCTGCGCTACCGCAAAATAATTATCCTGGCAGATGCCGATTCCGATGGGCTTCATATTGCATCGCTTCTCTGTGCTTTGTTTCTCAGGCATTTCAGGCCTCTGGTTGAAGCCGGCAATATTTTTGTTGCCATGCCGCCGCTCTATCGAATCGATCAGGGCAAACAAGTTTTTTACGCTCTGGATGAAATCGAAAAGGATGATATCCTGAAAAGACTGAACGGTTCCCCCAAAAAAGGAAAACCCAATGTGCAACGGTTTAAAGGCCTTGGGGAAATGAATCCCTCCCAGTTGAGAGAGACGACCATGCTTCCTGACTCGCGGCGGCTGGTCCAGCTTACCTGCAGCGGGGAAAAGAGTATTTTCGAAACCATGGATATGCTGTTGGCCAAAAAAAGATCCGGGGATCGTAAACGCTGGCTGGAGAAAGAAGGTGACCTCGCTGATCCGGATGTGATTTAACCGTTCCAGGGTTCAAAGATGTTTGGCGAATGGAGGCAGAACCTTCGGTTGTTGGAGGTATGAGGTTGGAGGTTAGAGGCTGATTGTTAGAAATAAAATGATCCGATCCGAATTTGCCTCAAACCTAAAGCGAAGCGCTCCTCTAACCTCAAACCCTAACCTTGAACCCTGAACGTTGAACCTTTTTAATATGGAGTAAAACTGTATGACAACAACTGAAGTAATATCCTATGAGGGTATCGAGCAGCTTGCGCTGGATGATTTTGTAAAGCCCTCATATCTCAACTATGCCATGTACGTTATTATGGACCGGGCCCTGCCGTATATCGGTGATGGCTTTAAGCCGGTCCAACGCCGGATTGTCTATGCCATGAGCGAGCTTGGCCTGAGCGCTACCACCAAGCACAAAAAGTCGGCCCGCACCGTCGGTGATGTCCTGGGTAAATATCATCCCCACGGCGACACGGCCTGCTACGAAGCCATGGTGCTGATGGCCCAGAATTTTTCCTATCGCTATCCTCTCATTGATGGGCAGGGCAACTGGGGATCCAGTGCCGCCCCCAAAGAATTTGCCGCCATGCGTTACACCGAAGCCCGTCTTTCCGCCTATGCCGACGTATTTCTGGAAGAGCTTTCCATGGGTACCGTCGACTGGTCTCCCAACTTCGACGGAACCCTCAGCGAGCCACGGATGCTGCCTGCCAGGCTGCCGAATGTTATTCTAAACGGCGCCACCGGAATTGCGGTCGGCATGGCAACCGACATACCGCCGCACAATCTGAGTGAAATCGTTGATGCCTGTATAACGTTGATTGAAAAGCCCAAGTCCACGCTCGAGGATATCTGCCAAACCATTAAGGGGCCCGATTTTGCAACCGGTGCGGAAATTATTACACCCCTTGAAGAAATTCTGAATATTTATCGATCCGGCCAGGGCATGATTCGAATGCGGGCAACCTATGAATACGAAAACGGTGATATCATTATTACTTCGCTGCCTTACCAGGTTTCGTCTGCCAGGGTGATCGAACAGGTGGCATTGCAGATGCGGGAGAAAAAACTTTCCATGGTTTCCGACATTCGCGATTTGTCCGACCAGGACGAGCCGACACGCCTTATGATCATGCCCCGCTCCAACCGGGTGGACAAAGAAGCGTTGATCAGTCATCTGTTTGCAACCACCGACCTTGAAAAAAGTATTAAAGTCAATATGACGGTGATCGGGTTAAACCGCAAGCCGCAAACACTGGGTCTTCTGGAAATTTTAAAGCAATGGCTTAAATTCAGAATGCAGACGGTGGTTCGCCGGCTGGAGTTTCGTTTAAACAAAATCAAGGAGCGGTTGCATATCCTCGACGGACTATTGATTGCCTACCTGAACCTGGATGAAGTTATTCAGGTTATTCGTGAAAGCGACGAACCCAAACCGGTTTTAATGAAGAAATTTAAACTGAGCGATATCCAGGCTGAGGCGATATTGCGGATCCGGCTGCGCCAGCTGGCCAGACTTGAAGAAATCAAAGTCAAAACCGAAAAAGAGGAACTGGCCGGAGAAAGAGATTGGATCGAGAAAACCCTGGCCTCGGATAAACGCCTTAAGACCCTTATAAAAAAGGAGCTCAGCGAAGATGCCCAAAAATACGGCGATCAACGCCGGACCTTAATCGTCGAACGCCAAGAAGCCAGGGCTATCAAAGAGGCCGAGCTTACCGCTGTCGAGCCGGTTACCGTGGTGCTGTCTGCCGGGGGCTGGGTGCGTGCGGCCAGGGGACACGAAATGGATCCGGCCAGTCTCAGTTATAAAGCAGGCGATGACTTTTTAAGTGCCGCCCGGGGTAAAACCATCCAGCCATCAATTTTTATTGACACAAGAGGAAGGGCCTATTCTTTGCCGGCCCACACGCTGGCCTCGGCCCGCGGGCAAGGTGAACCGCTGACAGGCAAGCTGAGCCCTTCGGAAGGGGCGCGATTTTTAGCGGTTGTAATGGGTTCTGCCGATCAAAAGGTGCTGCTTGCCAGTGATGCCGGCTATGGTTTTATAACCGAACTTTCTAATATGGTGACCAAAAACACCAAGGGCAAAGCGATGCTCACCGTGGCCAAAGGCTGCGAGGCGCTGCCGCCTGCCTATGTTAACAATTACGAAACAGACTATCTGGTTGCCATTACCACGGAGGGCCGCATGCTGGTTATCCCCGCCGCGGTTTTACCGGAGCTTCCCAAGGGCAAGGGTAACAAAATCATTCAAATCCCGCCTGCCAGGGTCAAAAAACGGGAAGAATATCTGAAATTGGTAGAGATAATTCCTGAAGGGATCACGATCAAGATCCACGCCGGCAAACGCTATATCCGCCTGACACCGTCAAACATTTCTGATTTTGTGGGTGAGCGCGGACGACGTGGCCGAAAGCTGCCGCGGGGATTCCGCAATGCTGATCGAATTGAAGTGGTTCGCCCAGAAAGCGATGGAGGAGTCGGTGAAATTCCAAATAGTTAAATGAACCCAACGATCAAAAGTATCAACCTCTATTATTTTTGATGCCATACTCGTTTGCCAGCTTCTCATCGTATTTCGCTTTTCTTGACTCGCAGCGCTTCCGGGGGCACAGTTGACAGCTGATAAAGGAACCCTCTGTCGGGAAGAAGATGCCGGATATGGATTTAGCCGGCAGCATCACCAGACTGTCGGTTAATTTCACACCGATGGAAGCATCGACATCCCCGAGCAGTTGGAACAATGGGGCCTGTTCCTCAAGGGGCCAATCTGCTAATGAGCCCGGCGCCATGGAAGAAATCTTGCCCAGGGCAAATTTGGATTCTAAATGGTGCTCTAATTGTTTGCGAGCTGAATTCAGGGCAACATTTCCAATGGTATCCAGACAATAGTTTTCCAAAAGATCGCTGCTTGCGGCTTGCTTCTCACCTAATTTACTGCCGAGGGTAATAACAAACGGGAATATTCTTTCAACCGGGTCCAGGTTTTTGCGCAGCACCCTGCTTTTTAACCGCCTTCCATTGACGATGACGGCTCCTTCGAGCTTTTCTTCGATATAACAGACATCGTAGAGCGCCCGGGGTTCGATCAGCGTCATGGCCACATCGACCAGAGGCAAAATCTCACTCAAGTCGCCATCCGGCTTCATATGAAGTCTTCTGCAAACCGCATTCAGGCTGATATCGATTTTCATATTGTTTAAGATGGGCATGGTCTTATGACATCCACAGTTATAAGATTTTAAGCAATAAAGGTGGCCTTTAAAATACCAAAGGTGTCAGGTGTCAGAAAACAGAGGACGAAGGACAGAGGTCAGATGACACATCTGCAAGCTCAGAGAATGGATCAGGCCTATAGGACCGAGGATTCTGATTTACAATCTGTCTTCCGTCATCTGTCTTCTGTCATCTGGTCACTGACACCCGGCACCTGCGAAATTATAATTTCGCGACTCCCGCCCAGGTGCGGATATCCCCGCCCAGCCGACGCATTTTTTCCCGAGATATCACCGGGTAGACACATATTTCTAAAATTGATGCTTCTTTCGTCGTGTTTGGATGGTTGTCCGAGGCCTCTGCCTCCTGGAAAAAACCAAGGGCCGAGCAGTCGGACATATCCGTCGTTTTGGTGTCAAAGCCCCTTTTCAGGAGGTAATGTCGCAGGTCATCGCGCCGGGCCGGATCCACGGTGAGGGGATAGTAAACATATATATGATCCCCTTCAACCGCATCCGGGGCTTTAATGCCGGGCACCTCACCCAGACTTTCGGTCAGTATGCGGGCATTTTGCCGGGCGCCTTCATTGAAGGCATCGATGTGCCTGAGTTGAAGCAGGCCGGTGGCTGCCTGGAGATTGGACATGCGGCTGATGCGCGGGTTCGAGTTTTTAAATTCATCCAGCAGGTCATCGCCCACGGCCGAATCCATCAGGGGTTGTCCCAATAATAGTTTCAGCCTCAGGGCTTGATATGCAGTCAGACCGAAGATCCACGGCCGGGTCAGCAGCCACATGACCCAGATTGACAGGGCTTTTTTGGTGATGGCATCTTTTCCCGCGACTGGGGATTCAGACAATATTTCAGCTGCTCGGCCGGCTATTTCTTCGTCGGAGGTCACAATGGCGCCGCCGCCAAAACAGGGCATATTTTTGCCTTCGGCAAAACTGAATATACCGATGTCTCCGAAAGTTCCGGCCTGTTGGCCCTCTATCCTGACACCGCAGGCATGGGCGCAATCCTCGAGCAGGCGAACATTGCGCTGCCGGGCGAGCTCCGCGATGGGGCGGATGGGGCAGGGTTGACCGAAAAGATGAGTTGCCAGGATGGCGCCGGTTTTTTCTGTTATTTTCGGTTCGATATGTTGCGGTCCGGAATTATACGTCCGTGGATCGACATCGCAAAACACCGGTTTATAACCGAGCATTTTGGCCGCCATGGGAATGACCGGAAAGGTGAAAACCGGAAAAATAATCTCGGCGCCTTTCTCCAGGTTTAATGATTCCAGGGCCAGTTGAAATGCTGTGCGGCCGGAGGATGCGCCAAACACGTGGGGTACCCCTAGCCACTGCCCGAATCTCAGGTAGAATTCTTCAATCGCCGGACCCACCTGGACCTTATTGCCGATAACGCAGCTAATAAGGGTTCGCAGGCTTCCGGGCGGCAGATTCACACATCTTCTTGGGATGGAACCAAATAGGGCCATGTAAGTAATTATCCTTTGACTACCTTAGTTTCAGCGCTTAGGTCAGATGTATCCGCTTTATCAGAATCTTTCAATGGCACATCGCGCCAGGTCCTCAGGCCGATTAGGCGCCGAAAGGCCCATACGATAAGACCCAGGGCAATATGAAGCCAGTAATCAATAAAGCGGTTGACAACCGTCAATGAGCCTGCAATCGGGGTTGCCACGCCGACTACCCGCAGACAGCTGTAAAGGGTGATTTCCACCACGCCGGCGCCGGATGGTGTAAACGGGAAGGCCGAAGCCAGCAGCGGAATCATGGTCAAAAAAATTGCTTGCACCGCATCGATTTGAAGATTGAAGGCCAGCACCAGACAAAAAATCCATATGGTTTCCAACACCCAAATAATTATGGTCAAGGCGCTAATCGGTAATAACTCTTTTGGCCTGGGCCACATGCCGGTGTGAAAGGCTTGAATCATTTGCTGAACTTTATCCGGTATCCAGCCGGGAAGTTTTTTTTTGAATAAAAAAAACAGCAACATAATTGAGGTTGCACCCACTGCAATTAGGCTGCCACATATCAGGCTCCAGGTGACAGCCCCGGGCAGGTGGGCCGAAAACAGAATCCAGGAAGCCAGTGCGGCCAGGATCAGAATAATCCAGGCATCAATCATGCGCAAAAAAACGATGGAGCCCATGGCGGCAGAACGCCGAATTTTAAAGTTAATGCGAGCCAGATGGGCGGCATATACATCTCCCAGTTTGGCAGGTACCAGGTTGTCCACAAAATTATAAAAGAAAACAAGCAATGCGAATTTACCGCTTCCTGCCGCCACCGGCAGATGAATCAAACATCTGCGCCAACGCATGCCGCGTACAAGATAGGTCGCATAATGGGCCAATGACCCGAGGACCACATAGCGTTTGTCGCAGGCGGCAATTTCGCGCCAGATAGCTTTCAGGTCCACCATGGAGGCCGCGAAAATCAAGATGATCATCGCAATAACGATGCTCAGGTAGGTGGGCCAGCCCCACAGCATCGGTGCCTTTTGATGATTTTCTAACGGTTTCTGGATAGCGTGTTCAGGCATTCAATTCTTTGATCTTTATTCCCGGCAGGGATGCAAACCGTTACTTGCGACAATTAATTCTATTTGTTGAACGAACTTGAACACATAAATTATGAGGGTGAAAAAGTCAACTATTAAGAAACATTCGGTACCTGGGTATACTTGACCAAGGGCTGGCAGGGCAGGAGTTGATTTGCCCGGCGGTTGTGCGGCTCCCCCGGGCAGCAGTTTGTGAAGTAAAACGTTAAAACCTGATTGCAGTAAATCGGGGCAAACTCCGGTGATGACTAATCATTCGGAAAGGTGTTTTCGAAACCTTTGATAAGGCCGTAAATGATGAAACCAATCGTTGCGCCGACAAGAGCCGCACAAATATACGTAATCACATTGGGCCATAGAACAAACATGATAATTTCTCCTTGATCC
>Ga0208909_1000271_pt1 | contig 9933 bp, 9 predicted proteins | sample Joice_ThreeSqA_D_3_FD_185652 | JGI IMG/M metagenome (GOLD analysis project Ga0208909, IMG submission 185652) | Natural and restored wetland microbial communities from the San Francisco Bay, California, USA, that impact long-term carbon... | ecosystem: Environmental > Terrestrial > Soil > Wetlands ...
ATGATTTATTGGCCAATACATTTCTGTTTTTATAAAAGCGACTTGTCCGCTGAACGGAACTTTAACTTCTTTCATACCTTCAATAGAAGCTCTTCTCCAATCAAAATCCTGCCAGAAAGCTCCTTCACCTTTTTTATCTGCAAAAAGTTTTGGTTGAATTAAAACTTTAAGAACAGGATCATAAGGCTGCTTAGAACGGTGAATCTTTACAGGAATAATTTTAGAGTCATGGTCGCTATATGAACCATTCAAAGTATTAATCTTCAAAGGTTCAGTTGTGTCCTTAAATGTTTCCCCAAGCAGGTAGTGATCAGCAGTTCCGTTAAACCAGATGTATTCCGGCTTCAGATTCTTTCCCCAATGGAAACTTCCTTTAATCGATAGATAAGTATGATTTCCATCTGCATCATCCTCTTCATAAGGCTTTCCATCTTTGAGCTTACCTGCAGTTGACCAGTCCCAATCGATTTTTGTTGCATTTACTTTTGCATAAGTAGGAATATGACATGTTTGGCATGCAACTTTAACTGTATGTTCGTTTAATATTTCCGCTTTGTGAGGACTTTCTGTATGACAATCTTCACACAAAACTCTATTCCTGTTCATCGAGGAAAGGGAATACATTTTTCCCGAGATATTATGCTTCTCAGTTTTATGACAATCGATGCATTGCATATTTACACCTTCGACTGCCATGTGAACATCGACATCTTTTGATGGGTCGAACATCGATTTTTCAAGATCGCCATGTTTTACATTGTTTCCTCCGCCACCAAAGAAATGACAAACACCACAGTTAGAGCGTTTAGGTTTTCCTACGCTTTGTGAAATTAAATTCAAGTCCAGTGATGGATCAGGATAACCCGCTAGTTCATTCCCTTTAACATAAGTTTCGGTATTATCGTGACAAACAAGGCAATCAATATTTTTGGTATCAGTATAACTGAAACTCTGATTTGTCATTCCATATCCGATATGGCACTTCGCGCAGCTTTGTTCATTTCCCTCAACGCCTATACAAAAATTATTTATAGCATTTTTCTTACCGATATAAACAATTCCTTTTCCTTCAATATATTCTGCCCTTTCCCAATTCCAGTGATTGGAATTCATTACTTCGATGTCTCTTTTAGTATGACAGGATATGCACGCTTCGGTAACTTCCTGCGGCGAGTTAAACTTCTTTTGAAGTATAGCAAATTGTCTATGATCCACAGAAGAAGAATCTTTCTTAGGATATTCTTCCTGCAATTTCATTAATTGAGTAGGTTCATAACTGCGTGTTGTAAGAAAGGTAACAGCAGATATAATTATTATTCCAATTGCAACTAAAACAAGAATTATTTTTTTCATAATATTTTAAGATTTTTTTATGTCCCACTTCGACCTGCCTTACCAACCTTCGGTTGATAAACCCGCAGGCAGGCAAGCTTAATGTGACAATTAACTCTAATTACTTAAGTTGTTCCTATAAAATTTTTTATACTATCTTTTATTTTTCCACACTCATTAAAATCTTTGTAAACAGTACAATCCCTGCATTCTTTTCCCTCACAGAAATTATTTTTATGATTAAATGACCAGCAGGGATTTGAATGCGAAATGAATGCTTTGCAACTGTTTCTGTCTTTTTCAGAGCAGCCTGCAAGTTTCCAGCAAGGGATTAATGAATAGATTGTTTTTATTCCAGCAATAGAAATTTTGTATTCGTTTATTGCACGACGAACACAGTTAAGTCTTTCAATATCTGATTGGGAATAAAGCCTGTGGTTAGATTCTTTTTTAAAAGGTACTATCAAGCTTTCCCGTTCATACATTCTTAAAGTATGAACTGAAATTCCAAGCAGCTTTGCTGCAACACTTATTGGATAAACAGGTTCTTCAAATCTTTCATCAATTTCCATTTTATCTTCCCCTTGTTTGCTTAATAACAAGCAATTTCAAGTATTTATAAATATCAACTTTGCTGCCATTTATAATTATTAAATTTGGTTATTAAAGTGATGTTGAAGAAAAATTTCTTTTCAAATCTTAGAAGAAAAAATTAAAATTCTTTTATGTGAGAAATGAATGTTTTTCTTATAACCCAACCGAAAACAAAATTACCCCAATCATTAGTCCAAAAATAAAATTAAAACTCTTGATTAGTACAGAATCTTTTACAGAATAAGAAAGCATAGGAAGCATGCCGTGTCCATCCTGTACAATTGAACTTGTAAACAAAACAGAGAAAGGAACAAAACCGTTTGCAAACAACATTACAAAAATTAAATGCGGACCCGAATCCGGAATAAGTCCTATTAATGCGCTGAGAATTAAAAGCAAAAAAGTATATTCTGAAGTTATACTTTTCAAGTCAACTAAAGTCATACCGAATTCAATAATTATCAATGTACCGAATGTCCATAAGAAAATTCTTACAAGGTGATGTTTTATAATATGAATCCAGATGTGATCCTTAAAGTAATGTTTATACCCTTCTTTACCGGGATGATATTGTTTGACTTCACAATCTGTACAGGTTTGTATATTGAACTTTTTAATGAAATAGTCTGTAAAATATCCTGCAGCGATACCTAACACCAAGAGAATTGAAAACATTATTAATGCAGTTTCAGGAAATAAAGCAAGCATTACGAATTGCTCATCTCCAGCGGTAGCAAACATTAAACCCGTAAGAGCTCCGATACTTATCATTCCATGAATATAAAGTGAAACGCCTGCAAAAGATCCTAAACATCCCGGGGCTGTACCAAGCAGAGAAGCAATAAAATATTGTTTCCACTTTTTACCGCTTTGAAGTATAGACTCTAACTTACCCTTTGTTTTAACATTAATAAAATCAACTGCGATCATCATTAAAAGGACAAAGAACGTTACCTTTAATGATTCTTGTACTACGTTTATAAAAGTCTCCATATCCTTTAATTAATTTCCTTCATAGAGATGACATCTTTTTAGAAAGATATCATCTCTTTTTTACTATATTCTCCGGCATTTTTGCCGCGATTACTTTTCCACGAGCAGTAATTACTCCGTTTGCAGAAACAGTAATTTCTGTAACAACTTTTTTCCCATTTAATTCTAAAACTTTTCCTTTCAGTTCGAGTTCAATTCCAAGAGGAGTAGGTTTTAGATAATCGACTTGTAGCGAAGCGGTTACAAAACGTAACGGAGGTAACGAACCAGGTTTTCTTTCTTCTGAGCGATAAGACGCCAGAGCTGCCGTTCCGGTTCCATGACAATCAATTAACGATGCAATCAATCCTCCGTAAACATAACCGGGAATTGCTGTGTGATAATCTTTGGGCGTAAACCTGGTAATAGTTTCATCACCATTCCAAAATGTTTTTATCCGGTGACCATGTTCATTGAGTTTTCCACAGCCATAACAGTGAGCGACGTCATCCGGGTAATAATCCTGAATTGCTTTTAATTCCATTTTAAGTTCCTCAAAACGTTACTTGTATTTCAGATAAGTTAGCTTTTGCAGATTAAACCGACATCATTTTTTAATTCACCTTTTATGAACTTGCCTACACCATCTTCAATTAATTCAATATCTGTAAATAGAGTAGTTATATTATTTTCTTTCAGATCTTCAACAACTCTCCATCCCCCACCTTTAGAAATAAGATAACTGCAATCTTTCAAACCTTCAATTAAATTAGCGTGACTATGTCCGTGCTCCCTATCTTCTCCATGATGGTGATGCGACATTCTATGATTTGTAAAAAGATTTTCTCTTAATTCTTTGTTGACAATCTTTTCTCCGTCTATTTCATAAACCATAAAAGATTTACATCTTCCAATATGCCCTGTAATCCTCACTTGATCATTGGTTGCAATTGCTATTTTCATTTCCTCCTCCTTTCTCCTTTAACACTTTTTAACTCCACTTCATTAATCCGTATAGCCTTCCCATTTAAAATTCCATCAATAACTTTTTTCCGGGCTATTTCTACAATTCTTCCAAAAGTTGCTCTCGATATTTTCATTTCCTTTGCTGCTTTTTCATGAGAGTAAGCTAGTAAATCAGCAAGCCTGAGGGATTCCAATTCATCATGGTCGAGAATTATCTCTTCTAGTTCATAAACAGGAATTCCTCTCGGCTTGAAATAATAAGAAGAAGGATTACAGCAAACTCTGCGATATTTCCTTGGTCTTGGCATATTTATATTACTTTATATTCCTTTTAATAAACGACGTAATTCTCTTGCATGTCCTGCTTCATCAGCAGCCATCTCCTCGAGTTTCATTTTAAGTTCAACAAAACCTAAATCCTCGGCTTTTTTGGAATGATTTAGATAATTTTTAACATCATTTTCTTCCATTTTAAGATCGAGTTCAAGCATACCCCTGAGGTCATCGGGTTTATCAAAAGTTTTTGGAACAGTAACAGGTTCCCCGCCAAGATCAGTAATTACATCCGTAAGGAATCTTGCGTGTCCGAGTTCGTCAGTGATTTCAGTAACGAACATTTCTCTTAATTCAGCCCCGAGTAAGCCATAAGATTTTCCCGCCTGGTAATTATAACGGATTACTGTTCCTAATTCAGCAGCTAAATCTTCGTTTAAGCCATTAATTAAATCTTTTTTAGACATGTTTTTTCTCCCTTGTTAATTTGTTATGAGCATATGCTCAAAATAAAATAAATATGTTTCTTTTACAAACCCAAAAGAAATATTAATTAATAAAAAAACAGAACTCCGGATTACATAAAACTATACCTAAAGTTCTGTTTTAAAAAATCGTTTAAAAATCAAAATGCTGTTACAAAGCCTACACCTATCTTTCCATACTCGGCAGTAAAATTATGTGAATACTCGGCAACCAGCCTTATATTTCTTCTTAACAAATAGCCGAAATGAATACCTAATTGTTTTAGATTCAGATCAGATTGGTCCGATTCAATCCAGTTAAATAAAGCTACACCATACCAATTGCTTTCGTCCCCATCAGGTCTGAAAATAAGTTCTGAAAATGCGCCACGGGTTTTTACGTCTTTTGGTGGATTAATGTAAAAAGCGCCTCCATTTCTTAAGAAAAAAGGATTACCATCATTTCTTTCAACATATTGAAGATTTAATTCCAACGGATCAAAAATTATTGTTGCATCACCACCTATCATCCATAATTCATTAGTTTCATAGAAATCTCCTTCCGGACTATCCTGCTTCTCCTTCCCCCAATATCCCATTGCACCTAATCTTAAATGTTCACCGGCATCCTGCGATATTCTACCAAAAAAATTTTTATACTTATCATTATCAAAATTACCTGATGCAAGTCCCTCACCAATTCCATTTCCGTTAAGTACTTCCACAATAATTTCGGTTCCTGTTTCGAATCCATAACTAAGAATAAGTCCCCGATCGTAAGTTAAATCAACATTAGATAAACCAGGTTTTACTTTATAAATATAGAAATCGTCATGCGTTAATCTCAATTCTCTTTTAAATAACGGATCGGAAACCTGGAATTGACCTACTGTAATATCTATTTCACTTCCGAAAAGATTATTAAACATCAACCAGGCGTCTTCAATCTTTCCTGCTTCACCACTTTCCAAAATATAGTAAACATAATATGCCACATCTTTCGTAATTGCACCTCCGGTTAACAGTTTGAAAGCGAGCGGAGTGGTAAAATCGGATTCTTCACTATTTCCCTGGTTATAGGTAACATATCCTTCCAGTCTTACTGCAAGCGGGAAATCTCTTAATAATGTGAGTTCATCATCACCGGTATTCACATAATACCTGGGAGCGTCTTTATCTTTAAGTTGAAATCCGTTACCTGCAAAATCATTTCCGTAATCTTTTAAATATGGGAAAGGTGAATGACAGGTTTTGCATGTTGTATTATATTTTCTTGCAAATGCAGGAATTGCTAAGATATCTCCCGTAATAATTATTGTAATAATAAAAGTTAAAATTGTTGTCGGGAATATTTTTTTCATTTTAATCCTCATACTTTAAATAAATAATAATCAGTTTCTATGGAAGCACTGTTACATACGTTGAATGCTGATTAACTTCGATTATTTCAGCTTCATCATCAGGAACTTCAAGGAAATCAGCAACCGGTTTTATAAGTTTCTGATAATTGAGAACAGCAGTTACTTTCATTGGTCCGGGTGCAGCATTTTCCGGAATTGTAAATGTGCATGTTTCAAGTTTTGTTTCTCTCGGACCGATCCTGTAATCGACTCCCTGCGAAGCTGTATTCCATTGCTGGATTGTCATCCTTCCTTGCGGATCGAAATAAGGCTTTCTGAAAATCCTGTCTCCCAAAGGAATTCCATCTCTCTGAACACCTTTAAAATTCGGATCATCAAGCGCTATACCCATATCCTGGTATGCAAGAACATCCGAGCCAATAGTATATTCTTCTCCTTCAAAACCTTTTTTATCTACAGGTAAATGAAAAACTTTTCCTTCAGCGTCAACTGCCTCTACGTGCATCCAAACAATTCTGTCCTCAACAGAACCGGTTGGAAATTTGTGCCCAGTTTTTTGATTGAATAATGCAATAGTAAATCTTATTGGTTCTAACGGTTCAGCTTCTCTTATATCCGGATGAATTCTCAATTCTATTGTCCCTCTTAATTTACCGGGATCATGTGCACCATGAAATAAATGCTGCCAAACATCAGGATATTTATTGCCAACATCAGCCGATACACTCTCTGCCTGTGTCATATGGCAAGTCTGGCATTGTACACCTTGTTTTGAATAGGGACCTTCTTTCCATTCCAGATGTGTTGACTTAACCCAAATACCATAAGGGCTTTTTTCATTATGACAGGTTCCGCAAAATTCTGCAGTCTGTAAGAACTCAGATTTTTGAATTTGATGTTCCGGAGAATTTCCGGTAGCCCTCGGACCATATTTGATATTTCCGGGAGAAGAAATCCAGTTAAAATTATGGGGAACATCACCTTCGAAACCTGTAATTGTGTGGCAAACATCGCAGGAAACCGATTCATTGGCGCGCGAGTTTAATTCCGGTTTTGGAGGGGGAACATCTCCCGCAAGAAAAGCTATCGGGGCATGACATCCATTGCAGCCGGCTTTTACTTCCGCAACCTTTTCATCTTTTTCAGCATGGGGAACTGCAAGTTTAAAATATTCAATTTCATCCCAATGATGTGTATATGCCTGGGACATCATTGCTTGTTTCCACTGCTGATAAAAATCGGTGTGACAAGAAGTTCCACAGAATTCAGGTTTGTCGTATTTATCATAAGTTTGTGTTCCCAGCGCATCACCTCCAACTTTAGCCTGTGCTAAAATTCCACATTGAATAGCCAATAAAAATAAACCAATTATCAAATTGTACTTTCTATTCATACCACTACCTCCCTATTATAAAAAGTGATTAGAAGAAATTTTATAGATATGATTAATAAGCAGGAAATCGCAAAATTAATTTTGCAAGAAGAGAGTTCAAGAATGAATTTTCTAAAACTATGACACATTTGCCTCCCCTTCTACCGAAAACTAAAAAATTTCCATTTAAAACACACGCTAAAAGCTTAACAAAAAAAGAGGATGATCTGTTAAGATCATCCTCTTACCGGGACTACTTATTTATTTTCTACCTCTTTTGCTTCCCTTGGGTCCGGTTCCGTCACAATCACCCGAACCGTTTCCACTTCCATAACCTGTACCGTCTTTGGGTCCAATACCGTCGTTCCCGGTTCCATCATTCGGTCCCCACATTTTTCCATTATATTTTTTCATATTTCCTTTTTGAAACTTTTGACCGGTTCCATCTTTAGGTTTAACATAATCAGGGTCCTGTCCATTCGGAATTCCATCACCGTCGGAATCAATGGCATTATCATTAATTCCGTCCCCATCCATGTCAACGAATCCAGCACCGCTGTTACCTTTCCTGTTTTTAGCACCGGTGTAATCTCCATCCATTCCATTGGGTATTCCGTCTCCATCGGCATCCGGTGCATTATCGTTATACCCATCATTATTAGCATCAACAAAGCGTTTCGCATGAACCTGGTTCATGTCTTTAACCTGAGTCCTGACTTTGTTCTGTTCCTGATCCTGAATCTTAACTTTGATCTGGCTTTTCTCCTGATTCTTTACAGGATCATTTTGTGCAAAGGTGAAATTAAACAACAATGCAGTAACTAATGTTACTGTAAGCGAGATTTTCTTTAACGATTTCATTTTATTACTCCTATTTTTTTTATGATTATTTTTTGTCTCTGGTTCTGTTTAGTCAACGGGTGTGCCATAACAACTTTTATAACAATTCTTTTTATAAACGTATTTTTTCTCAGAGAACATATTGGTTATTCGACATTAAGGACGAAGTAATGCGACCTGGTGGGCGAGATTAATAATGAATCATTATCAAATAAGCTGAATCTTACTTAAGAAAATTAGTTCTGATTGGTTTGAATTGTGATTATTTTTTGATATGAATTTTTTAAATAAACTGCAGCCTAAGGTTATAATAGCAGTTGCATTAATAGTGGGAACATTGATGATTGTTTCAGCTTTCATTGAACTGAAGCAAAGCAAAGAAGAAATATTCCATTTATTAAAAGAACAATCCATCTCTTTAATCGAATCTGTTACGCAAAGCAGTATTAATGCGCTAAACTCCAGTGAAGAAATCGAAAACCTGATTGCAGAAAGATTATTTAACAATGCCAGGCTTATCAGGGAATTGGACAGTCTTAATATTCTTACAAAAGAAAAGTTAATAAGGATAGGAAAAGAAAATTCTCTTTACAGGATAAACATTTTCGACAAAGCTGGAAACCGCATCCTTTCAAACCGGATCCCGGAACCGGATCATTTACATGGAGAAGAAGATATTAATAGGGCAAAAGAACTTGAACCAATATTAAAAGAAGGTTTAAGCGAATTTATAATCGGAATTAAAGATGCTGAATTTACCGAAGGTCAGAGGTTCGCAGTTGCAGTTGCCCGTTCACGTAAGAAGGGAGCTATCGTAATCAATCTTGATGCAAAATCATTTCTCGAATTCAGAAAACGAATTGGTTTAGGTAAAATAATAAGGGATTTATCAGATAATCATGGGGTTGAGTATTTAGCGCTTCAGGATACTGCCGGAATACTTGCTGCAGGAACAACTGTTGATACTTTAAACTCTATTGAATCAGATAGTTTTTTATATAATGCTCTTAATAACGATAATATTTATACAAGAATCCATTCATACAAGAACGGAGAAGTTTTTGAAACTATAAAACGTCTTGTTTACAATGGGGAAGTTATAGGGCTCTTCAGGCTTGGTTTGTCTCTGGATGATGTAAAAACAGTCGAAGACAGAATGATGAGAAGAATAATCATAATCTCACTAGTCCTGGCTGCGATTGGCATCGTTGTTCTTAGCGTAATTTTCACAACTCAGAATTTAAGATCAGTTTCTAATGAGTTTAAAAAATTCAAAACGTTTACCTCTGTGGTTCTGGCTAATATGGGTGACGCCGTAATTGTTGTTGATGGGAAAAAAATAATTACACTTTTTAATAAATCTTCTGAAAAACTTTTTAAAACAAAATCTGATAAAATTCTGAATAATGAAATTAGAGATTTATCTCAGGATATTTCTGAAAATTTCGATTCTTTCATTCATTCTGAAAAAGAATTTTTAGACGATTTTATGATTGGAACGAATATTAATAACGAAAGAAAGTATCTGCTCTTAAATTTTACAAGAAATAAAACTGTAGAGCCAGAAAAAGATAGTTATACTATTGTTATAAAAGATATTACAGATGCTAAGAAGATGGAAGAAGAAGCAAAGAGAAAAGAAAAACTTTCGGCAATGGGTGAGCTTGCATCAGGAGTCGCACACGAAATAAGAAATCCAATTAATGCAATCGGTATGATCGCCCAAAGATTAGACCGGGAATTTAAAGTTGAAAACGAC
>Ga0208909_1000285_pt1 | contig 9626 bp, 7 predicted proteins | sample Joice_ThreeSqA_D_3_FD_185652 | JGI IMG/M metagenome (GOLD analysis project Ga0208909, IMG submission 185652) | Natural and restored wetland microbial communities from the San Francisco Bay, California, USA, that impact long-term carbon... | ecosystem: Environmental > Terrestrial > Soil > Wetlands ...
TGGCGACCAGGTGGATTTTATTATGAAGATGGATGGGATCAGCAAGCACGAGGCGATCTTGAAGGCCAAGGGTCTGGCCGGGCATATCAACGATACGGCTCCTACTTCGCAGCAAAAGAAACCTTCATCAAAAAGATCTTCACTATCCCCTGAACAGAGATCGGCCATTTTAACTGACTCCTTCATGCATTTTACCCGGAGTATCGGCACCAGGAACAGGGTATCTGTTGATTATCTGGCATCCCGCTCCCTTGATTACCGGAAACTCTCCATCGGTTATGATGCCGGCAGCTTGCATAAACGAAAAGGCATAACAGAAAATCAGAAGCGGGAACTACTCCAGGCAGGGCTGATTAAGCTGGATAAGTTCGGAAGGGAAGGAACATACTATACCCGGTTTAATGGCTGTGCGGTGTTCCCATTGCTGGATCAGTCGGGCCGAGTAGTTAGCCTGTACGGCAGACATACCGAGAAAGCGGAGCACCATTATCTGGAGGGTGATCAGAGGGGGCTATATCCAAGCTATCCGGATCCAAGGACAGCCAGGCTAATCCTGGCCGAGGCCATTATCGATGCTGCTACTTTGCAGCAACTTCCGGAGATTACGAAACAATACGGGATCCTAGCTCTGTATGGCACCAATGGTTTTACTAAAGAGCACGGGGAGGCCATTACTACATTGAAAGATCTGAAAGAGGTTGTTTTGTTTTTTGATGGGGATGCCGCCGGTAAGGAAGCTGTAAAGCGAATAGCCGGAGATCTCTGGAAGGTAAACAAGGATCTGGTGGTTACCTGGGTGGATACTCCAGAATCAGAAGATGTAAACAGCCTGCTGCAACTGCATGATCCGGGGATTTTTACTCACTTACTGGATAACAGAAAACCTTACCAGGCAAAAACAGAATCTTCTTCTTTTTCAACTGAGTCTGAATCAATGGAAATAAAAAACGAAAACTCAATTGAAAATAAAAAAGATTTTTCGTCAGCTGCTCCGGAGTCCTCCTCTGAATACTCTCCCCAATTGCAGGTAACTGCGGATTACATGCGGTACGAGACTGGCCAGCTGCAGATCACATTATGGGGCGGAGTGGAGATCCACACGGTAAATCGGCTCAGGGCTACGCTGCATATCCAGCTGCAGGAAAATGAATATGCCAGTTTTAGGGATACGGCGGATCTGTACTGCCACAGCCAGAGTGATAGGCTGGTAAAGCAGGCCGCTGAGAAGCTGGAGATCAGCAGCAGCGTGGTTGGGGATGCCATAGCAGGCCTGACCAAAGAGCTGGAGCGCTACCGGCAGCAAAAGCGTGAAGAAAAGCGGCAGAGTGAGCAGACCAAGGAGCAGCAGGGTAAGGATCGGTTCAGCTCCGGTTTTATGCAAAAGGCCTCCTCGTTTATGAACTCAGCGAACCTTACCAGGCGAACCCATGCACTTTTTGGCAACTTGGGCATGATCGGCCAGCAGGACAATGCCGCACTTCTGTTTTTTATCTTCCTGACCCGGTTCTTCAAGAACCCATTGCATGCCATCGTGATGGGTAGCAGTGGCAGTGGTAAGACACATCTTTTGCAGGGTGTAGCCGGGAGCGTACCCCGCCAGCATATCCATGTAACCACCTCACTTAGTGAAAACACCCTTTACTATACACCGAAGGATTTTTTAAAGCATAAGATCCTGTTGCAGGAGGACCTGGAAGGGGCATATAGCGCCCTTTTGCCTCTGAGGGAGCTGATGAGCAACCAGGAGATATCGAGGTTCTCCACCAGGACGAACAGCCGGACTGGAGAAAGCCAGCAGGTGTATTTGCATGTGGAAGGACCGGTATGTATAGCAGGGGCTACAACCCGGGATAAGATCTACGAGGATAATGCCAACCGCAGTTTTTTGATACAGATAGAAGAAAATCCCCGTCATGAGGCCGAGGTGCTGGAGCATCAAGGAAGAGTGGCCGCTGGGCTTGTAAACATGAAGCACTACGAGGAAAATATCCGGATGCTGAAGGCCTGCCAGCTGCTCATCCGACCGATGGAGGTAATCATCCCTTTTGCCCCGGAGCTGGAGCTGCCACCGCATGTCTTTAAGAAGATGCGTACTAAGAATCATTACCTGACCCTGATCAAGGCCGTAACACTCTGGAACCAGCAACGAAGGAAGAGGACTATGGATAAGGAAGGGAATACATACATAACGGCAACACTGGAAGATGTGGAGTGGGCGAATTATCTCTGCAAGGACAGCCTGCTTAGAAAATCCGATGAGCTGGGCGGCAAGACCCGAAACTTCTTTGAAAGCCTGAAGGAGCTTTTAAATGAATCCCAACAGGGTAATCCGGTGTTCTATGCCAAGGATATCCGCAAGTACTTCCGATTGCACCCCATGCAGCTAAAGAGGTTCCTGGATGAGCTGGAGGGTCGGGGATTTATTAAGTGTAAGAGCCGGAGTAATAAGACTGGCAATGAGTATGAGATCGTGATATGGGATGACTACCAACTGCTAAAGAATGGGATCAATATGCTGGATGTTTTGGTGGAAAAACTCAAGTCAAAACCCCTGAAAGTGTGACTGCCACTGAGGTTAATCATATCTCAATTGATTTTATAGGTATGATTGAGTCCGCTACGCGGGGTTCACATAGCTTCACAGGGGTTCACATGAGCTTCACAACCCCCTTTGTGAAACTATCAGCCCAGTGGTAGCAAGGCTTGCAGAGCTTTTTAAGGTTAGCTTCACAAGCTTCACAGGGGGGACAAGCAGCATACCTTTTTTCACTCATCCTTTTTGTTCTTCTTTTTCAACTGAAAATCTGTTTTTACATGATCACCGAGAACATCCACAGCGAGCTGTTTATTACACTGGAGCGGGGTTTTTTGCATTGGCTGGAGACCATGGGATACAGTCTCTCGACGGTAGAGACCAGAAGGAGAAGTATCCGGGAGTTTTTGTTGTACTTGGAGCGATGTGAAATAAACTCAGTTGAAAAGATAACAACATACAAGACAGGTCGCTTTGTACGGTACCTGAAACGAAGGGAGAATAAGCAGTATGGATCCGGACTAAGCACTGCCTCGATCAATGTCGGAATAAGCACGGTCAATAAGTTCTTTGAGTACCTCCGGCAAAGTGAAGCGGGGACTGCCGTACCTGACAATCTATCTTACCTGAAAGAGAACTACCACCCCAAAGGGATCCTCACCCAGGGAGATATCATGGTCCTTTATGATGCCACGTATTACCAGGGACACTTTGCCCGACCGGAAACCCAGTCCTTACAGCGGGCCATCTCTCAAAGGGACCGTGCCATGCTGGGGATCTATTACGGATGTGGGTTAAGGAAAAGCGAGGGAACGGCCCTGGATGTATCGGATATCCTTACTCAAAGGGGCCTGGTCCATGTTAGAAAGGGCAAGGGAAGTAAGGAGCGGTATGTGCCTGTTACCGGAAACAACCTGTATTACATAAACGAGTACCTACAATACGGAAGAGACTTCCTGGTATCGATTTCTTCTTTTTCAACTGAAGCCTTTTTTATAAATCAGCACGGAGAGCGGTGCAGCGATCAGGCACTGACTGCCAGGCTCCGTAGGCTGGTTAAAAACAGCAGTAACGGCAGCCTACAGGGAAAACATCCATCGCTGCACACGCTACGCCACTCTATCGCCACCCATCTGATGCAATCGGGCATGGCCATCGAGCTGATCCAGCAGTTCCTGGGTCATCAGTCTTTGGAGAGCACCCAGATCTATACCCACCTGGCCAATGAGTTTTAAGCTATACAGGCAGGCCAGCGGTTACTCTGAAACCAGTATCAAGGTGCAGGACAGCCATGTAAACCAGTTCTTGTCCTGGTGCATTACCCAGGGCATCGATCCGGAAGAGATCACTTACAACCAGGTTCTTCGATTTATCGATCATGAGCGTAAGCGAGGCATCGAGAATCAAAGCATAGTAAGGATGTTAAACTCCATCCGGATCTACTTCGATTATCTGGCAGATACCGGGGCCGTAGCCCGGAATGTCATCCGGCGGATCCGGATCAACCAGGTGGGTCGAAGGGCACTGCCGCAGATTCTGTCCCCGGAGCAGTTGGCGAAAATCTACCAGGACTTTACAGACACTCCTGAATGGCATCATCGATCAGAACGGGCCCGACTGCTTCATCAGCGCAATACAGTAATCCTGGGGTTTATGGTTTATCAGGGCTTGGACAGTGGCCAGATGGCTAAGCTTGAGCTTAATCACCTGAACCTGGAGGAAGGTAAGATCTATATACCATCTGGCAGGAAAAGCAATGCCAGAATCCTTAACCTGCAGACCGTGCAAATCCTGCCCATTAAAACCTATCTGGATAAGACCAGACTGCAGCTAATGGAGATGCAGCATCAGGATCCCAATGCTTATCTGTTCCGGGTAAAGAAATCCAGAGATATGGTATCAAGGATCATCCATCAGGTAAAGCGGATCGATCCGGAGGTTACAGGTAGCCGACAGATCAGGGCCAGTGTGATAATGAACTGGCTGAAGAAGTACAACATCCGCCAGGTACAGTACATGGCCGGGCATAAGAGCATACGTAGCACGGAAAGTTATCGCCTGCAGGATCTCACGGACCTGACCCGGCAGTTGGAACTGTATCATCCTTTAAGGTAATGCCAATATGCGACATCAGTTTAGAAAAACATAAATGGATATTAATCGTTAAATTTGTATAGGTAATGAAAGCAACCATGAATCTACAGGCAAAAAAACTGGAGCTGGTCCAAATGATCCTTAACACAGAAAAGCCATCTGTGCTGGCCAAAGTGGAGGCCATCTTTAAAAAAGAGAAGGGGGCCGACTGGTGGGATGAGATCAGTGATGCTGAAAAGGAAGCTATCGAAGAAGGCCTTGCAGAAGCGGATCGTGGCGAGCTTATCCCCCATGAAGAGGTGATGAAAGAGGTCCGGGCAAAATATAAGCTGGACTAATGAAGATCAGCTGGACCCCCAAGGCCAGGCGTACATACTTCGAAGTTATTGAACACCTGGAAAAAGCCTGGACTGAAAGAGAAATCCGAAACTTCATCAACGAAGTTGACCATCTGCTGGAACAGATCAAGCAAAACCCAGAAATGTTCGAGGAATCCAGGAAAAAGAAGAACGTCAGAAAGGGTTTAGTCACCAAGCAGAATACACTGTACTACCGGGTAAGGCCAAGAAAAAAGGAACTTCAATTGATTGTTTTCTGGGACAACCGGCAGGATCCTGGAAAGCTGTCCTACTAGGAGATCCTTCCCCACAAAACAAAATCCCCGCCTCTCGCTGCTCTCAAGGCTTGCACGGTCTTTTGTTTTGTTCCACTCCCCTCCCTTCTGGCGCTTTGCCTCTCCGGCCCTGTTTGCAGCCCATTGTAAAGCCCCACTGGCTGACACCGCAATCAAATGCTTTACAAAGAGCTGCAAGCCCTCCCGCCGGCAAAGACGCCCCAAAGTCTATGTTCACATAACAGCTTCTTATAGGGGCACGTGCAAGCAGCATGCTACTACGATGAATACGATGGCCAGGGAACCAAGAAAATCCCTGCCAGGATCCATGCGCGCCCTATAAGTCAGTTATGTTAAATAGCCGCACGGCCAACACACTGGTTCATCGAAGGAATCTTCGGCGGGTCAGCGCAGGGGCTATTTTACATAGTGTCGTATTATAGGCCGACCCCGCAAAGAACCTGGCACACCAATCAAGGATACTCCAGGAACAGATGGCCGACTCCTGGCAATGTGTTGCGACTATAATGCCTCATTATGTAAACATAGTCTTTGGGTTGTGAAGCCCGGGTCTCCATCGCCTGGGCGAACAACGAAGCGGCGGCGTGGGGAGCAGCTGCCGGTGAAGGGAGCGAAATGGGCCGGGAGCTGCGGGGAAGTAGGTTGAAAACAGAGGACTTTTTTCTTTCAATTGAGATCTTCACTTGAAAAGAAAAAAGGTATCTTTAGACTAAGTTCTTTGAAAAAGACCCTTGTAGGGGGTCATTGAAATTTTGGGATGTTGATGGTGATTTTGGCTTTACTGGTATACCTATGCCCTGAATAATCCCCTAAGGTTTATAGACCCCTCAGGCTATAAATACGGACCTTCTGATTATGAAAGAGAAGTAGCTCGAGGAGAACATACGTACTACAACTGGGAAATAGCCTGGAAAATGTCCGGGATGATGGGATCGCAGTTTTCAGATGCACAAAGAGGACCAGATTATGCAAGCTATGCAATGTGGGAATCAGTAGTCAAAGGGGATCGGAATCCGTATTATTCTGAGAAAAATCAAAAAGACTTCATATATTGGTGGATGATGGGGTATGATGACCCCATTGATCTCTCCGGAGCTCTTGCCTATGCCAACGATTTCCTGGCCCTTAGCCTAAGCAATGATTATGCGGTGATTTCTCCATATGGAAAAGTTGAAGGAAAAACTCCATTACGAATGGCTGAGGAGGCGTCTATGCTTCAAGGCAAATTAGTGGCATCCAACTTTCAGCTTGGTTTAGTTGCTTCAAATGATGGTGATGATAAGAATCCTGCTCACGCTATATCTGTGGCCAACGCAGTTGCTGCTTTGGGACCAATCGGTATAATGTTTGATATTGGAATTATTGTGGACAGTAAAGGCAATGCAAAGAATTATTTCACTATTGGTTGGGCCAATGGATTCGGATTTTCAATAGGAATGGGATATTCATATGTTAGAGATTTAGGTAGTATTGAGGCTTTTGGAGGAAAAGGAGGGGGTTTTGTAAGTACGTTAGGAAGGAGAAGCCCATTTTCTTTTGAGATGTTGGGTGATAGATCCAGCACAGACTATATGGGAGGTAATTACAGGGGATTTGGTGGTAATATAGGATTAGGGGCAGCATACTACGGATACGTATCTCGGACGTTCCTTTTTTCTCCTCCACCGGATTTCTGGTCCCGGCCTGGTTCACGAAGATAGAAACATAAGCATGATTTGGACAATTATATTTTGGATTTCAGTTGTTATCGTTTTAGCCACATCTTTTTTTTCCTTTGGATCAGGGGGATTGGTAGATAATATTATGAAAAGAGAGAATGATTCATATACGGGACATATAAATAATTTCTTTGATAACTTCAGAATCATATATACTTATCATAGATCTGGTAACTTGAGTAAGGCCGAAAGAAGCGCTTTAAGGTTAGCCATAATTAATTTTATTCTATCATTAATATCGATTTTGATAATCATTCTTCTTTTTATTTTTATTCCCCATGTTTGGGGTTAATGATTAGCTTATCAGACAACTATGAAAGACCATTCACATTCGTAGTGTAAAAGTTCTTTGAAATGGACCCTCTTAGAGGATCATTGAAAAGTTGGAGTGTTGGTGGTTATTTTGGCTTTACTGGTATACTTATGCCCTGAATAATCCCCTACGCTTTACCGATCCTTCCGGATATACTTATAGACCTCCAGAGATTGATGAGGAAAAACGAAAATGGAAGGAGGGGCCAGGTAATTATTACTCTGGGTTGAATTCTGGTTACAATAGGAATCCCTTTGCGAATGCATTTAGCTACCTCAATGCTTCAGGAGGTTGGGAGTTTAGTGGCCCTACTGGAGGCTATGTTAATAGGCAAACTGGAGAAAGGATGTCTGCAGACCAGTTTAATGCCCAGGTCTTAGATCCCTCATTTCTTCCAAGTACAGCAAATTATTCCTGGGAGGCGATAGGAACGCTTACCTTTGAAGGGATTGATCAACCTGCCAACCTATACGGCAGAGTTTATTCTGACGCCTCAAATAGTGGGAATGGATTATGGTCTGGGGCATTAACTTTTGCTGCTGGCGCAGTTGTAATTGATGGTCCACTACCCATTGGTGATGCTGTGGCTGCTGTTACCGTAGCAACAGTTGGCGCTATTTCTGGCACAAAAGCTGCATCAGATTATCTTAAATCCCAAGGAGTTCAATATACATTAAGAGCTAAAACCTCTGGCAATTTTCCAGTATTTAGATTTGGGTCAGCTTTGCCTTCGGGGACACAATTTTTAAATGCGGGCGATATTTGGAAAATTGGGCAGACAGTACAATTTAATTTTGCTACAGGCAGACAATACCGATATCCACAATCACAATTGGATGCATGGGGTGTTCAGTTTGTTCCTGAATTCAGAGGAACGCGACCTCAAATTATGTTAACCGAGAAGATGAAGATTTGGCAATATATCCATTTATATGATGCTTTGCCTGCAGGGAACAAAGTACCTTGGTAATAAGAAATGGAGATAAAACTTAATAAGGAGATTTCTTTTGATTTATTCAAAAAACTTGAGTTTATTGATAAACTCTCACGTTTATTAAGACTGAATTTTGAATCAAAATCGTTTGGTGAAAGTATTCATAGCTTTTGCATTGTTTTAAATAGCCTGGATCCCGAAATGGGAATAGGTCAAGATTTTGATACTGGAGTTGTAATTTATAAGAAGTATATTAAGTCGAAGAAATATTTGGAACTTCACTTTAAACTGAACCATCATCAAATTAAAAATGCAGTATCCGAGACTGGAATTCTTGAGATCGTTAAAAATGGATTACAAAGTGCTCTAAATCAAATTAATGATCTAAGCATTGCTAGCTTTGACATTGAGATGCTATATAGAGAATTTTCTACGGTAGTTAATCACTATTTGAGTTCCGAAGTTAAAACAAATCCTCCAATTTTCATCTATGAAGCCCATAATTCAGTAGAGTTTGAAAGTGTTGAAGATATGGATGAGATAGTTTTTTGGGAAATCATAGAACAATCGAAAGACGAGAGGGATAGCTACCAAAACCAGATACAGATACTAATAGAGAAATTATGTTTTCTTGATGAAGAGAGTATAATTGGTTTCGAATACACTCTAAGAACTATACTTGAAAAGTCTGCTCATTACAATATTTTAGCTGCATCTAGAATAATGCATGGAGTTGTCAGCAACGATCATTTTTTATATTTAAGATGCAGGTTGATTTTGGAAGGTAAAGAATTTTATTTCTCAGTTATAGATAACCCTCAGATAATTGTTGATTCCGAGATATCAGGAATTGAATATAGTGGTGAAGAAGTACTATCGATTGCTGATCTGGCATTTATCAAGAAATTTGGAGAAACAACCGATAAGGATTTGCCTCGAAGTATAGCTGGCGGATACCTTAATTATGATGAGATGGAATTGATAAAAGGGGACATATGGGAGGAAGAGGAATTATCTAGCAAATATCCTCGTTTGTGGAATTATTATCACACGTGACAGGTAGATTATTGAGTATCCAAAGAAATTTCTTTCACACATACAGCTGAGAGGTAAAAACGAAATAACTTAATTCTATCAACACAACGTTCTTTGAAAATTAATTTTGATTCTGATTTTGGCTTTACTGGTATACTTATGCCCTGAATAATCCACTAAGGTTTATCGATCCCTCAGGATACCTTACGACGGCTGAGTATAATAAGATTGTCAGAAGACTCATGAATAGCCCGGATGGAGGAGAATGGGACCAGTTTGATGGGATTTCATATTACGGTGGTTATGGCGCATCAATATCTGCCGGGCAAAGCTATCTTGGAGCATTTGGCGGCGGCGGCGGTTCA
>Ga0208909_1000288_pt1 | contig 9544 bp, 8 predicted proteins | sample Joice_ThreeSqA_D_3_FD_185652 | JGI IMG/M metagenome (GOLD analysis project Ga0208909, IMG submission 185652) | Natural and restored wetland microbial communities from the San Francisco Bay, California, USA, that impact long-term carbon... | ecosystem: Environmental > Terrestrial > Soil > Wetlands ...
GTGCAGATGCAGATCATCTTAAAACGACTCAAGATATTGAGTTAATGATTGCGGACGGGTTTAAGATGTTTACTTTCGACCCGAGTGAATATGTCCATAACGAAGCGGATACTTTGGATAATAATCAGCTTGATGAAAGATTAAAAAGTATTAACTGGAAAGGTTTGGAAATACAGTATGAAAACCTCGCTGGTTCTTATCTTGATAAAGAATTTAAAATAACAGATGAATTAATTATTAAAACAGATGATAATAAGCTGAAGCGTGCACTCATTAAGTATGGAGACGCACTTGCTTACATTAAAAAACTTTACCATCATATAAAGAAAAATCATCCTGATTATGAATCTGAAATTGAAGTTTCGGTTGACGAAACAGATTCCGTAACATCACCATTTGAGCATTTCTTTATTGCAGCCGAATTAAAAAGATTGAAAGTTAAAGTTATAAGCATTGCTCCTCGTTTCATCGGAGATTTTGAAAAAGGAATTGACTATAAAGGTGATCTTGAATTGTTTAAGAAGGAGTATATCAAACACATCAGCATCGCAAATTATTTTGGAACATATAAAATTAGTCTTCATTCTGGTAGTGATAAGTTTGGAGTTTATCGGGTAATAGGTTCTTTAAAGATTGGTGCAACCCATGTGAAAACTGCGGGAACAAGTTATCTTGAAGCACTTAAGGTCCTTGCATTAAAAGAGCCGTCTGTTTTTAGGGAAATGCTCGATTATTGTAGAGCTTTATACGATGAAGAAAAAAAGACATATCATGTTTCTGCAGATCTTAATAACATAAAACCGGCAAATGAATATTCTGACAAAGAATTAGTTGAATTATTCAACCAGGATAACTGGAGACAAATACTTCACGTAACGTTTGGAAGAGTTCTTACAGATAAAAATGAAAAAAGTGAGTATATTTTCAAGGGTAAATTAATCAATTGTTTAAAAGAGAATGAAGAAATTCATTACGACTATATAATAAAGCATTTTCAAAGACACCTGGAGCCTTTTAACTGATATGGGAAAAGAAATAATACTTGAGCAAATCTTAAAAACAAAAGTTGTTGCAGTCCTTAGAGTAAAAGAAGCAGACAAGCTTAAAAAAATTATCGACGCAATTTATAACGGGGGAATTACCGCTGTAGAAATTACAATGACTGTTCCGAATGCAATTCAACTAATAGAAAAAATGAGTGGAGAGCTCGATAAAAATATTGTTCTTGGTGTTGGTTCGGTATTAAATAAATCAATTGCAGAAGATGCTATAAAAGCCGGAGCCAAGTATGTTGTTAGTCCCGTTTTGAAAAATGAAATTATAGAAACTGCACATAAATTTGATGTTCCTGCAATGCCCGGCTGTTTTACACCGACAGAAATTCAAAAAGCTTATGAGTATGGTGCAGACATTATTAAAGTTTTTCCTGCCGATGTTGTAGGAATGGCTTTTTTCAAAGCAGTTTTAGCTCCGTTGCCTCATCTTAAACTTATGCCTACAGGTGGAGTTTCTTTAACAAATGTGGGGGATTGGTTAAATGCCGGTGCTTGCGCTGTTGGGATTGGATCAGCGTTACTTGATAAGAAAGCGATAACTGAAGAGAATTATTCTGTATTAACTCAAAATGCAAAAACAATTATAGAGAATATTCAAAAGGTAAAAAATTAATTGAGACTCAGAAAACTTAAAGGATAATTTACTATGTACGATTTTGAAGAATTAAAAAATAAAACTTGTGTGTTAACTGGTGGTGGTGGAGTTATTGGAGCTTCACTTGCGCTAGCATTGGGTAGGGTTGGGATTAAAGTTGCTATAGTGGATATCCAGAAAGAATTAGCTGATAAAACTGCATCTTTGGTTTTAAATGAAACTAAAACAGAGTCTATTGGAGTTTCTGCCAATGTTTTGGAGAAATCTTCTCTTGAAACTGCGAAGAAAGAAATAAGTGATAAGCTTGGTCAAATAAATTTCTTAATAAATTGTGCTGGCGGTAATTCGCCGAAAGCGACTACAAAGGCTGAGTTCATAGATGAAAAAACTGTTAATCAGTTAGAAGATACTTTTTTTGGGCTTAGCATCGAAGGATTTCAACGCGTGTTTGATTTAAATTTTATCGGTACTCTTCTTCCGACAATGGTTTTTGCTAAAGATATGCTGGAACTTAAAGAAGGTGTAGTTCTTAATATTTCATCGATGAATGCATTCAGACCACTAACGAAAATACCAGCTTATTCGGCAGCAAAATCATCTATAAATAATTTTACAGAATGGTTAGCTGTACATCTTGCTAAAATGAACATTCGGGTAAACGCAATTGCGCCTGGATTTCTTGTTACAAATCAAAACAGGTTTTTATTATTTGATGAAAAGAGCAAAGAATTAACAGAACGCGGAAAAAGAATTATTCAAAATACACCAATGGGCAAATTTGGTGACCCGGTTGATATCCAGGGAACGATGCTTTACCTTTTATCAGACCTATCAAAATTTGTAACCGGTGTTGTAATTCCCGTTGATGGTGGGTTTAATGCTTATAGTGGAGTTTAATATTTAATAGTAAAAAAAGAAAAAGTTAAAAATGGTTAAAAATATAATTGTTGCACAATCGGGGGGACCTTCTCCTGTAATTAATAATTCCTTAAGAGGAATAATTGAAACCTGTAAAATGTTTCCTGATAAGTTTGGGAAAATATATGCAGGCTGGCATGGAATAGAAGGAGTTCTTAAAGAAGAACTTCTCGATCTTTCTGCCCAATCAGAAGAAGAAATTTCTTTACTAAGAACAACTCCCGCCGCTGGAAGTATCGGAACCTGCCGATATAAGTTAAAAGACAAACAGCAAAAAGATTTCGAACGTGTAATTGAAATATTTAAAGCTCATAATATTGGATATTTCTTTTACATCGGTGGGAATGATTCGCAGCATACAGCATTTAAAGTAAGTGAACTTGCTAAAGAAAAAGGACTCGAACTTGTTGCTACTGGAGTTCCTAAAACAATTGATAATGATGTTGGTGATAGTGAATTCAAACTTATAGATCATACACCGGGTTATGGAAGTGTTGCACGTTACTGGTCCCATATAGTTCAAAATGCAAATGAAGAAAATATGGGTTCTTCTCCAGCTGACCCCGTTCTCGTTTTACAGGCGATGGGAAGAAAAATCGGCTACATTCCGGCAGCTTCAAGGTTAGCTGATCCTAAAAGAGAAATTCCTTTGCAGATTTATTTAACTGAATCAAAAGTAACATTAGAACAATTAGCCGATAATGTAAACGATCAGCTTCAGAAAGATGGAAGATGTATAGTTGTTATCAGTGAAGGTTTTGATGTTGGAGATATTGGTCAGGTTAAAGATGCTTTTGGACATACTTCATTTGGTTCAAGTAAAGTTTCCGTTTACCAATCGGTTGTAAATTATCTTAATTCAAAAGGATTAAAAGCAAAAGGCGCCGCACGTGGACAGGTAATGGGAACCGACCAACGAGATACAATGATTTATGCTTCCACAGTTGATCTTGATGAAGCTTATAAAGTTGGACAAAAGGCTGTTGAAGTTGCAATGAATGAAGGCAACGGATGGATGGCAACAATTCTGCGTGAACCGGAATTTATTTATAATGTAAAATTTGATAAGGTTCCCTTGGAGAAAGTTGCACTTAGTGAAAGATTTTTTCCCGATAAGTGGATTTCAAAAAACAGGTTCGATGTTACAGATGAATTCCTTAATTATGTGAGACCCCTTATTGGTGAAGATTGGGTTTCCGTTCCTGTTATTAACGGAAGACAAAGATTCACAAATTTTAAACCGGTGTTTGCTGATAAAAAATTGTCTGTTTATACACCGGAAGCTTATTAATTAAATTTGATTTGGAGAAAAGATGGCTGACAATCCTCATAAAATATTAGAAGAACTAAAACCCGAGAAAGAGTTTTTTATCGGAATAGATTCGGACGGATGTGTTTTTGATACTATGGAAATAAAGCAGAAGGAAAGTTTTTGTCCTATGTTCATTAAGCATTTTAAAATGCAAAAGGTTTCTAAGTATGCACGCGAAACTTGGGAGTTTGTAAATCTATATTCTACAACACGCGGAGTTAATCGTTTTAAAGCTCTAATAAGAGCTTTCGAATTATTAAAAGAAAGACCAGAAGTTAAAGCACGCAACATGGAATTTTTGGATATTGCAGCAGTAATCGAGTGGGTTAACAATGAGACAAAATTAGGAAATCCTGCTCTCGAAAAATATGCTTCCGAAGCAAAAATTCCCATTATCGATGCGACATTAACCTGGTCGAAAGAAGTAAATAAAATTATTTCAGAAATTGTTTATGATATTCCGCCGTTCCCTTTTGTAAAAGAATCGTTAGAAAAAATGCATCTAAAGGCAGACCTGATGGTAGTTTCTCAAACTCCGGTAGAAGCGCTTACAAGAGAATGGAAAGAACATAATATTGATGGTTTTGTAAGGTTAATTGCAGGACAGGAATACGGGACAAAAGCCGAACATTTGAAGTTTGCCGCTGTAGGGAAGTATCCACCGGAAAAAATTCTTATGATTGGTGATGCACTGGGAGATATGAAAGCTGCAAAATCAAATGGCGTTCTTTTCTATCCGATTAATCCCGGTCACGAAGATGCAAGCTGGGAAAGATTTTACAAAGAAGCCCTCGATAAATTTTTTACAGGAACTTATCTTGGCGAATATGAAAATGAATTGATAAAAGAATTTGAGGAATATTTACCTGAGAATCCTCACTGGAGTAATTAATTGATATACTATGCAAAAGGATCCGAAGCCGGTTCACTAAGTAAAGTAGAAATAAAAGAAGCTATTTTTTCTGTTCTCGATAAACTCGGCAAAAGAAAAAAAGTTCTTGCTGTTCCGCCTGATATAACGAGATTCCATTCCAAAGCCGGGGAAATAACTCAACTAGTTTATGAATATTTCGGTGAAACTTTAACGGATATTCTTCCCGCAACAGGCACACATTACCCGATGACCGAAACCGAAATCTCGACAATGTATGGAGATATTCCCCAATCTCTCTTTAGAGTTCACAGATGGAAAGATGATCTCCACACATTTGGTCAGGTTCCTGCTGAATTTATTTATGAAGTTTCTGAAGGCAAACTCAATTTTCCATGGTCAGCACAAACAAATAAACTTTTAGTTGATGGCGGACACGATTTAATTTTGTCGATTGGTCAGGTAGTCCCTCACGAAGTTACTGGAATGGCAAATTATAATAAGAATATTTTTGTAGGTGCCGGAGGAAAAGAAGGAATACACAAAAGTCATTATCTTGGGGCAGTTTTTGGAATGGAAAGAATGATGGGACGCGCGGATACACCTGTAAGAAAAGTATTGAATTATGCTTCGGAAAATTTTGCTAAAGAACTTCCTCTCATTTATATCTTAACTGTTATCGGCAAAGATGAAAACAATCATCTTGTATTAAAAGGGTTGTTTATCGGGGATGATTATGAATGCTTTAAACAAGCCGCTGATCTTTCTTTAAAAGTAAACTTTACTATGCTTAATAAAGAATTAAAAAAAGTGGTTGTTTATTTAGAACCAATGGAATTTAAAAGTACCTGGTTGGGAAATAAAAGTATTTACAGAACGAGAATGGCTATTGCCGATAATGGAGAATTAATAGTTCTTGCGCCGGGTTTGAAAGAATTCGGTGAAGATAAAGAAATTGACAGGTTAATCAGAAAATACGGATATGTTACAACGCCTGAAGTTCTTGAATTTGTTGAGAAAGATGATGATCTTAAAAACAATTTAAGTGCTGCCGCACATTTGATTCATGGTTCTTCGGAGAACAGGTTTAAGATAACATATTGTCCAGGCCATATTTCAAAGGAAGAAATTGAAAGTGTAAATTTTAGTTATGCTTCTTTGGAAGAAATGAGTAAAATTTATAATCCTGAAAAATTGAAAGATGGATATAACAAAATGCCTAACGGGGAAGAAATATTTTTTATTTCAAATCCCGGTTTAGGTTTATGGGCTTTTAAAGATAAATTCAAAGAATAATATAAAATGGAGATATAAAAATGTTGAATGAAATGAAATCTCGTGATGCTGGAACTAAAGCAGATATCGGATTAGTTGGTCTCGCCGTGATGGGAGAAAACTTAGTGTTGAATATGGAAAGTCATGGATTTACCGTTGCAGTTTATAACCGAACAACAAGTAAAGTAGATAATTTTATTAACGGCAGAGGAAAAGGAAAAAAAGTAATTGGCACGCATTCAGTAGAAGAATTAATTGCTAACTTAAAATCACCAAGAAAAATTATGCTAATGGTAAAGGCGGGAAAACCTGTAGATGATTTTATTGAGTTATTACTTCCTCATCTTGAAAAAGGAGATATTATAATAGATGGCGGAAATTCACATTTTCCTGATACAATAAGAAGAACAAAATATCTGGAAGATAAAGGATTGCTATATATTGGGACCGGAGTTTCTGGTGGCGAAGAAGGCGCGTTAAAAGGTCCTTCAATAATGCCGGGAGGTTCTCCACAGGCGTGGACGCACGTTAAACCAATTTTTCAATCAATTGCAGCTAAAGTAGAAGATGGTACTCCTTGTTGTGATTGGGTTGGCGAAAATGGAGCCGGACATTTTGTAAAAATGGTTCACAATGGAATTGAATATGGTGATATGCAGCTTATCTGCGAAGTTTACCAGATTATGAAAGATCTTCTTGGACTAAGTTATGATGAAATGCATTCTGTTCTCGAAGAATGGAACAAAGGTGAATTAAACAGCTATCTTATCGAGATTACAAGAGATATTCTTAACTTCAAAGAAGATGGCAAACCTTTGGTTGAATTTATTCTTGATAAAGCCGGACAAAAAGGAACAGGAAAGTGGACTGTCCTTGCTTCTCTCGATATTGGTGCACCGTTAACATTAATAGGTGAAGCAGTTTATGGGAGAACACTTTCTGCTTTGAAAGATGAAAGAGTTGAAGCTTCAAAAATACTTTCTGGACCAAAGCCAAAATTTGAAAGTGATAAAAAACAATTTATTGAAGATTTACGAAAAGCATTATATGCTTCCAAAATTGTTTCTTATGCACAAGGTTATGTTTTAATGCGGGACGCTGCAAAAGAATATGGATGGAATTTAAATAATGGTGGAATAGCATTAATGTGGAGAGGCGGGTGTATAATTCGCTCTGTTTTTCTTGGAAAGATTAAAGAAGCATTTGACAAAAACCCACAACTTTCTAATCTATTATTAGATCCGTTCTTTAAAGAAAAGATAGAAGCATCCCAGGAATCCTGGAGAAAAGTAATATCTACAGCGGTGTTAAACGGAATTTGGGTTCCCGCTTTATCGACAGCATTAAATTATTTTGATGGATTCAGAAATTCCAGGTTGCCGGCTAATCTGCTTCAGGCACAGAGAGATTATTTTGGTGCCCATACTTATGAAAGAGTTGATAAACCGCGTGGTGAATTTTTTCATACTAACTGGACCGGACATGGAGGCACAACTGCCTCATCAACTTATAATGCATAACGATTAAGTTAATTTGTGAAATAAAAAGGAGTCGATAAATGGAAGTTCGTTATTCACCCAATCAAACTGAGTTTAAAAAATTTACTACCGATGAATTAAGAAAATCATTTTTGATTGAAAGCCTTTTTCAGAAAAATAAGATTCCAATGGTTTATTCAGATATAGACCGTTCAATTACAGGATCTGCGGTTCCTTCCGGGAAAACGCTTAAACTGGTCGCCACAAAAAAGGAAATGGCTGCAGAATATTTTGCTCAAAGACGCGAGATTGGAGTAATTAATATTGGTGGAAAAGGTTCTATTGTGGTTAATAAAAAAAATTATCAAATGAATAACAAGGACGCACTTTATATTGGTCGCGGATCTAAAAATGTTGAGTTCAGAAGTTCTGATTCAAAAAAGCCGGCAATGTTTTATTTTGTCAGCTACCCGGCTCACACAGCATATCCTACAAAACATATAAAGTATTCTCAATCAACTCCTGTTAAACTTGGCTTCGATGTTGAATGTAATAAGAGAACTATTTATAAATATATTCATCCGGGAACAATGCCGACCTGCCAATTAGTAATGGGATTGACAGAACTTGAAGAGGGTAGTGTATGGAATACAATGCCTGCTCATACACATCAGCGTCGCTCGGAAGTTTATATGTATTTCAATATTAATCCCGATTCTTTTGTCATTCATTTACTTGGTGAGCCAGCCGAAACTCGTCATATAATTATCAGGAATGGACAAGCCGTTTTATCAACAAGTTGGTCTATGCATGCTGGATGCGGAACAAAGAATTATTCTTTTATCTGGGCAATGGGAGGCGAAAACCAGGAGTTTGACGATATGGATCATATATCGATGAAAGAACTCAAATAATTTGATATCTATTAAAATTTTCTTAGTAAAGTTAGCGGAGAAGAAATGATTTTAGACAAATTTAGTTTAAAGGGTAAAACGGCACTTGTTACCGGGTCAAACCAGGGAATAGGGCAGTATTATTCTTTAGCACTTGCTGAAGCAGGGGCAGATATTATTGGTGTTTCATATGTAGATGATTTTGAAGAAACAGAAAAGATTATAAAAGGAACCGGGAGGAAATTCAAATCTTATGTAAGTGATTTCTCTGACAGAAAAGATCTCTACAAATTTATTGAACAGGTAAAATCTGATTTTTCTAGGGTCGATATTTTAGTAAACAACGCAGGGACAATTCTCCGCAAACCGATTGCAGAACACCCGGATGAATATTGGGATAAAGTAATTGAAGTCAACCTTTCAGCACAGTTTGTCCTAACGCGAGAAATCGGTAAGACCATGGTTGAAAATGGTTATGGAAAAATAGTTTTTATAGCATCATTGCTTTCATTTCAGGGTGGAATTACAGTCCCGGGCTATACTTCTTCCAAAGGCGGAATAAAACAACTTACTATGGCTTTTGCTAACGAATGGGCGTCGAAAGGAGTTACTGTAAATGCAATAGCTCCCGGCTATATTGCAACTGCAAATACAAAAGCTTTAAGAGAGGATCTTGTTCGCAATAAAGCAATATTGGATAGAATCCCCGCCGGTCGCTGGGGAACACCGGAAGATTTGATGGGAACAATCGTATTTCTTTGTTCTGATGCTTCTAATTATTTGAACGGAAGCGTTGTTACTGTTGATGGTGGTTGGATGGGAAGATAAAAATATTTCAAACTTGACTTTATTGTCAGGATTGAATAATATTTAATTAACAAATTTTAACAATTGATAAATGATTAAGAATAATAAATATTTTGTCGCTGCATGTTGTTGCTGTTGTTGTAATACCTGCTTATCAAAAGCGGTGGGATATTTTATGAATGATTTGAATATAACATAAAAGATTTTTCATATAAGATATTTAAAAACCCGCTGTATAAAATAGCGGGTTTTTTGTTTTAAAGAATTTTGAGATTACTTAATAAATTTTTATTAAGGAGAAAAAAATGTCTGCAACTAATTTAACCGCCAGAAAATTGGC
>Ga0208909_1000323_pt1 | contig 9002 bp, 5 predicted proteins | sample Joice_ThreeSqA_D_3_FD_185652 | JGI IMG/M metagenome (GOLD analysis project Ga0208909, IMG submission 185652) | Natural and restored wetland microbial communities from the San Francisco Bay, California, USA, that impact long-term carbon... | ecosystem: Environmental > Terrestrial > Soil > Wetlands ...
ATCCGGCGATCAACGAATTGAAAACATGCCTGGAGATGATGTGTTATGTAGTAGAACAGATGGAAATGAACAAGGATATTATGGAGAATGATACCTATCAATATATCTACTCGGTTGAGGAGGTGAATAAAAAGGTACAGGCAGGCACCCCGTTCAGGGACGCCTACCGTGAAGTAGCGTCTGAAATTGACCGGGGCCGTTACAGGCCCGGCCGGGATCATACCTATACACACATTGGTAGTATTGGTAATCCCGGGTTATCAGAGATCGAAGCGAAACTTGAAAAAGCTTTTGGCGGATTTCGCTTTGTAGAGAGTACAGAGATTGTCGGTCGTTTAAGTAATTATTTCAGGAAGTCATGACACACAGAAAATATCTGAAAAAGAAAAAAAAGATAGTGGTAAAGGTGGGTACCAGCCTGCTTGCCTATGATAATGGAAAAATCAACCTGCAACGGATGGAGAAACTGGTAAGGGTCCTGGCCGATCTGCACAACAGCGGCAGGGAGGTCATACTTGTCTCATCCGGCGCAGTAGCAGTGGGCATCGGCATGCTCGGTATGGTATACAAACCGGATACCCTGGTAAAGAAACAGGCAGTGGCTGCCATCGGACAGGTGGGATTGCTGCGGTTGTATCAGAAGTTTTTCGATGAGTACAACAAGACCGTTGGCCAGGTGTTATTGACACGGGACGGGATCGAGAACAGCCTTCGCAGGAAAAATGCCAGAAACACACTGAACCAGCTGATCGAAATGGGGATCATCCCGGTGGTAAATGAGAATGATACGGTGAGTACACAGGAGATCGAGTTCGGGGACAATGATACCCTTTCGGCAGTGGTGGCCAACCTGGTCCAGGCCGACCTGTTAATGATCCTTACCAATACCGATGGTGTATATACTGCCGATCCGCATATATATCATTCGGCCCGGAAAGTACACAAAGTGATGAAGGCCAGTGACGATTTAAGGGATATCAACCTGGAAGGCTCTTCAAAAATGGGATCGGGAGGCATGGCCTCCAAGATTGCGGCAGCAGAGCTGTGCAGGGAACACAATGTGGATGTGGTCATCGCAAACGGTGCTGACCCCACAACAATCATGGATGTTCTGGATGGTAAGGACCTGGGAACATTCTTTGTATCAGATGCCACACAGATGGCAGGATAAAAATAAAAACGAATGAAAGAGTTGGATGAAATAGGATTAAAAGCCAAACAGGCTTCAATGCAGCTTGCTCACCTGAACACCGATCAAAAGAACAAGGTGTTGCTGATGGTCGCTGATTTGCTGGAGAGTTCTGTAACACCTTTGCTGGAGGCCAATGCAGATGACCTGAAAGAGGCCAAAACCATGGGATTAAAAGGGGCAATCGTGGAACGGTTGACCCTGACCATTGAAAAGATCCGGGGAATTGCAGAGGGATTGCGGCAGATTGTTCAGCTGGAGGATCCCATCGGCGAGATAGAGGAGATGAAGAGAAGGCCCAATGGACTATTGATCGGGAAGAAAAGGGTTCCGCTGGGTGTGGTGGGAGTGATCTATGAATCGAGACCCAATGTGACGGCCGATGTGGCCGGACTCTGTATTAAAACAGGAAATGTATGTGTCCTGCGGGGAGGGAAGGAAGCATTCCGCTCCAACAATGCCATTGTGAAGATTTTCCACCAGGCCATTCAGCAATGCGGACTCGATCCTCAAATGGTTCAGCTTGTTCAGGATACATCCAGGGAGAGTGCTGTGGCTATGATGAAACTGAATAAATACCTGGATATCCTGATCCCCAGGGGAGGAGCCGGATTGATACAGGCGGTGGTGCAGAACAGCACCGTTCCGGTAATTGAAACCGGGGTGGGCAACTGCCATATCTACGTGGATGAGGAAGCAGACCTGGAGAAGGCAGTTGAAATTGTATATAACGCCAAGACCCAACGACCCGGAGTCTGCAACGCGGCCGAAAGCCTGCTTGTACATCAAAAAGTGGCCAGGGAGATGCTGCCCATTATCGGTGCCAGGCTGACAGAGGGTGGTGTTGAGATAAGGGGTGACAAACGAACCTGCTCATTAATACCGGGCGCCATCCCTGCCACACAGGAGGATTGGTCCACAGAGTATCTCGACCTGGTGATCAGTTCAAAAGTGGTGGGTTCCGTGGAAGAGGCAGTGGAGCATATCAATACATATGGATCAATGCATTCGGAAAGCATTGTCACGGAGAACTACAGTCACGCACAGTACTTTCTTGACAGGGTTGATGCAGCAGCAGTCTATGTCAATGCGTCCACCAGGTTCACAGATGGATTTGAATTTGGTTACGGAGCCGAGATAGGGATCAGTACCCAGAAGCTGCATGCACGCGGACCTATGGGACTCAGGGAACTGACTACCAGTAAATATATCATTTACGGCTCCGGTCAGATCAGGTAATCATGCGGGGTCCTGTTAACCCTTCCTGTATTTTTTGATGTGATCGATAAAGAGATCAAAAAGATAGGCTGTATCGGTTGGCCCACCCGATGCTTCGGGGTGGAATTGGGTGGAAAAGAAAGGCTTTGAGGTGTGTTTTATTCCCTCGTTTGTATCATCATTCAGGTTAACAAAGAGCGGTTCCCATTCACCGGACAGGGTATCATTATCAATGGCAAATCCATGATTCTGCGAGGTAATATATGATTTGTCAGTGCCCACTTCAAGAACAGGCTGGTTATGGCTGCGGTGTCCGTATTTTAACTTATAGGTATCTGCTCCGGCAGCAAGTGCCATCAACTGGTTCCCCAGACAGATCCCGAAAATGGGGGTATCCCCCCGGTAAGCTTTTGCCAGGTTCTCAACTGTGGCACCGCACTGTTTGGGGTCGCCCGGACCATTGGTAATAAACAGGCCATCATACTCCTCCTTGCTGATATCATGGTCCCACGGCACCCTGATAACGGAGGTATCGCGCTGAAGCAGGTATCGAATGATATTGTATTTTACACCACAGTCGATCAGCAGGATCTTATGCTTTCCGTTCCCATAAACCATCTTTTTATCCACACTCACCTGGGCCACCAGGTTTTCCAGGTTCGGATCATAAGTGTCCGGTTCAATATCATTGAAAACAATTTTACCCAGCATGGATCCTTTCTCCCTCAACAACTTGGTGATCATCCGGGTATCCACATCAAAAATACCGGGGATCTGGTGCTGTTTCAACCAGTCGCCCAGGCTTTTTTCTGCGTTCCAGTGCGAATACTCTGCAGAATAATCAGAAATCACAAGGGCCGAAATATGGAGATGGTCCGATTCAAAAAATTTATAAAGATTGTTTTCAGAATCCTCCCTGGGAACACCGTAATTGCCAACAATGGGATAGGTAAGTACAAGAATCTGACCTTTGTACGAAGGATCTGTAAGGCTTTCCGGATAGCCGGTCATGGCTGTATTGAAAACCACTTCTCCCGCAATGCTGCCTTCATAACCAAAAGATTTCCCGTTAAATGTGGCCCCATCCTCCAGGATCAGCTTGATTGGTTTGAACTTCATCTGGATACTGCGTTGTTGTTTGATTCTTCTGCATCTATCAGGTTGTTGAGGATACTCTCTGCCTGTTCCGGGGATACTCTTTTTGCTATGATCTTTTTCTGCTTATCGAGTATAAATAGCTGTGGATAACTCTGCAGGTTGTAGATCTTTCTGAATTCATTACTGTAGGGGCTCCAGCAGTTAATCCATCCAAAAAGGTCATGTTCGTTGACAAAATCGACCCATTCCTCTTTTCCCTCAATGGTATTGATCACATGAACACAGATCACCTGGAGATCTTTATCCTTTAATCTTTCGTAGACATCATGCAGTATCGGGGTTGCCTTCTGGCAATGGCCGCAGTCGGCCTCCCAGAAGTAGAGAATGGTGTACTTGGCTTTTATGTCATGAATGTAAAAATCACTTCCGATATAGGGATCCTTTTTAATGGTTGTATCCATTTCCGCCATTTCAAAATGCTCTTCAGGGACCAGTCTCATGATCAGATTTGGAGCGGTCTGGCCAATCAGGGTTGGTTTGTTTAATTCCAGGTTCTCTTTGAGTTTGTCAATAAAATCCTGACTGCTCCAGGTGGCATCAGGGATATAATAAAATTCAGCAATATGAAAATAGACCCCGTCCATTCCGATGAACTTGCTTTCTGCAAAATAGTTAAACAGTGTGATCAGCATATAGCGGTAGAGATCAGCATCTTTCTTGGATCCGTCGAGCAGGTAATCTACAGCAACTATCAGGGAATCGGGGTGCTGTGGCACCGCCCTGGTGATATAGTTCATGATCTTCCCTTCATAGAGAGGAGTGTGCAAGAGCCTGATATCAAATGGATCGAAACGATCGAAGTAGTGCTCGCGATAGAAGAAGTACCTGATGGAGTCGTCGTGCCTTTTCTCCCCGGTTAGCACCTCCTCAGGCGGGAAGGGTTCTCTTGTGGCGCCAATAAAAACCGACACGAACAGGGCGGGATGTTCAGATTCTACCCTGTCCATATATGCTTCCATTTCACCGTTGATCTTTATCTGCTGATCAGTGATCCTTGTACTATCAGATTTACTGGCTGCAGTGCTGTACCCGGACGTGATCTGCTCGAGTTCTGCTCTTTTCTCCTGCAGGAAACTCTTATATTCCTGGAATATACTGTTATCCTCCGATCCCCGGAAGGTAATACTTCCCACAAGATCGGCTGTATCGGCACTGATATTGAACTCCTGGTCGTCACCCATTAAAAAGTCGAAATAGTGGCCCGGGTCAATATAGACCAGGTAGAGTCCCCCCGAATACCTTTCAGTTCCGGTAAACAATCCATGGCCATTCCGATCCACCAGGATGGTATCTTTGGGAACCATTCGTGAGGTGAAATATTCACCCAGGATGACAGTATCGTTTGAGAGCCCCTTTAATTCGACCTCAATGTGGTATCCCTGAGCCAGTAGTGAGGTAAAGGAGAATAACACTGTGGGAAGCAAGAATAGAAACCGTTTCTGAATTGTCATCAAACGTCGCTTTTAAAAAATCGGTCAAAGTTAATGATTCTATTTTAAATCTTCTTCTACAATCACCATGCCACTCTTTATGGAAATTCATTAACTTGGCTCTCCTATGTATACACTCGCAGAAGCTCAGAAACTGATAGAGAAACACATTCAGAACCTCTCCATTCCAGATACCCCTCCGGAACTATACGAACCTGTGCGATATTTCCTTTCCCTGGGAGGGAAGCGGATCAGGCCTGCTCTTGTGATGCTGGCCTGTGATGTTTTTGCAGGAGCGGTTGAACCGGCACTTATCCCTGCCATGGCCATTGAGATATTTCACAATTTCACCCTCCTGCATGATGATATTATGGACCGGTCCGAAAAGAGAAGAGGCAGCCCTGCCGTACATGTGAAATACAATGAAAATGTAGCCATTCTTTCAGGTGACGTTATGTCAATCCTGGCAAGCCGCATGATGAATAATGCTCCGGCAGCGGTTTTGAACGTTGTCCAGGATGTGTTTACCAGGACGGCCATGCAGGTGTGTGAAGGACAACAGCTGGACATGAATTTCGAAGAACTTTCCTCTGTTACTGAGGAACAGTATCTGAACATGATTGAGCTTAAGACTGCAGTTTTGATTGCAGCAAGCCTGAAAATCGGGGCGATCCTTGGAGGTTCTTCCCAGAGGGATGCTGAAGACCTTTATCTATTTGGAAAAAACCTGGGCATGGCTTTCCAGCTGCAGGATGACCTCCTTGACACTTATGGTGACCCGGCAAGGATGGGCAAGAATGTGGGAACGGATATCGTGGACAACAAAAAGACATTTCTGGTGATTCGGGCACTTGAAGCAGCGTCAGCCGGGCAAAGAGAAGAGCTGACCGGTTGGTTTGAAAGTAAAGATGCTGATCGTAATGAGAAGATCAAGGGAGTTACATCTCTATTTAATAAATTGAATGTCAAGGAGATGGCAGAGAAAAGGATAAAGGATTATTACGAACTGGCAATCACCAGCCTGAATAATCTGAACCGGCCTGATGATCGAAAGACCGAACTGTATAATTTCGCTACGTCTCTTATGAACCGAAACCGGTAATCCCGAGTTCAAGCAGCAGCTCATCCTGGTGATAATCCTGAAGAAGTGTTCTGAGCTCCTCTATCTCATACATGGTTTCGCTGATTTCCCTCTGAATAGATGATCTTTGCCGTGGTTTCATTGCATTAAAATACTGCAGATCGTCTGCCAGATCCTGGTAATATTCCCGGAGGATCACATTTGCTTTTTCTGTTTCACCACAGAGGTAGTAGGCTTCGATGATACCTTCATAGTGGATCACGCCCCCCTCGCCATTTGAAAAAGTGATACCCGAAATATACTGATCGAAAGGAAGGACATGGGAGGGAGCCAGTTCCATACAGCGGTCCAGCACCTCCACTGCACGTTCTTTGTCACCTTCCTCCAAAAGCTTCATAGCCAGGCGGGTATAGAGGCTTCTGAACCGGATGACTGACATGGTACGAATAGTGTAGTAATCAAGATGAACATCTTCCGCATTCATCCTTCCCCATTCAAACTGATTCATCAGCCGGTTATACAGTGTGTCCGTATCAATGTCACCCATTACCAGGATACTCTCGTAGGGTGTCCGGATGGGCACCAGCCGGTATGCAAGTCCTTCCAGACGGTAATACTCTTCAAAGCCCAGCGAACCGTCAAAACCGCCCGCCGTATAGTAAACAGGCCGGTTCCATTTACTGGTTGAGATAATATCAAGCTGTGCAAGGCTGTTCTTTAATATCTGGCCATTGGGATCCAGCTGAATACGGATCTGCTTTTCAATCCTGGATCCTTCTTCCGGTGTTACTGTACCATTGGATAACACAACTGCGGAATCCACCGGGATGATCAGTTTGTTTGTGGGAATATAGTTGACCTCATCACCACTTCGCAGCTTAACTTTTGTTTCCGGATTATTGCTTTTCATAAAGTTAAGTATGTAATCAACGGTGGCCCACTGTTTGTTTTCCCTGACAATGATTGAGTTTCCGTGAATAGACTCGTATTTCTCCTGTGGAATGGTAAAAGGAAGCGGTTCAGAGGTATAATTCTTCCATCTGGCCTGTTCAATATTCCAGTCCATATTGAACAGCATCATGTTGACGATACGGACATCTTCCCTGATGCCTTCAACATCCTGAACATACCAGAGCGGAAATGTATCATTATCGCCTACGGTGAATAGAACAGCTTCATTGCTGCATGAATTCAAATAGTTCCTGGCAATATCCCTTGCAACATAGCGCCCTGACCGGTCATGGTCTTCCCAGTTCTGTGAGGCCATCAACACGGGGACCGCCACGAGGCTGACCAGGGTAGCAAGTGCGGCGGACAGGTTGGCATTTAATTTTGAGTGCATCAGATGGAAGATACCGGCCACACCTATCCCGATCCATATGGAAAAGGCATAGAACGAACCGGCGTAGGCATAATCACGTTCCCTGGGTTGATAGGGGGTCTGGTTGAGGTAGATGACTATGGCCACTCCGGTCATGATAAAGAGACTCATCACAACCCCGAAATCACGGGGTCTCCTGTCCAGCTGGTAAAAGAGGCCGACCAGTCCAAACAACAGGGGAAGAAAGAAATAGGTGTTCCTGGCCGGATGGTTCTTCATCTGTTCGGGCAGATGTTTCTGCGGTCCCAGCCTGGCTGAATCAAAGATCCCGATGCCACTGATCCAGTTGCCATTCAATACATTGCCATACCCCTGGATATCGTTCTGTTTCCCTGCGAAGTTCCACATGAAATAACGCAAATACATATGCCCGATCTGATAGCGGAACATAAATTCCAGGTTGTCCAGGAAACTTGGATTACCCGGATCTTTGATGGCGCCAAACTCCTGGTAGGCCTGCCTGCTGGTGGCCGAACGGTCATACATACGGGGAAACAGCACCCTGTTCCCCTTCATTACATAATCTGGTTTATAGTAGGCTATTTCATATCTGTTCTCCTCTTCATTGAGAACATAAACAGGTTTTTTATAGGTCAGGTCCGTTACCTCTGCATTGTACTGGTACCCCAAAATAAGGGGCCTGTCCCCGTATTGTTCCCTGTTCAGGTATGAGAGGAGGGCAAAGGCATTGTCCGGACGGTTTTCATTCATGGGAGGGCTGGCCAGTGAGCGGATCACAATCAATGCATAGGATGAGTAACCGATCACGATGACGGTGACGGCCAGCAATATGGTGTTCCAGAGTACATTCTTTTTCCGGAACTGTGTACGGTAGATCCCATAGATCAGGGCCCCCAGCAGTACCATGACATAGATGACCAACCCTGTATTGTAGTGTAATCCAACCGAATTGGTAAAGAACTTCTCCACCACAGTGGCCAGTTTGACAATCCCCGGAATTACAGCGTACATGATCGAAAGCAAAATCACCACAGATACTCCAAGTGCTTTGAGGATCCCCTTCCTTGTGACCTTAGTTGATGTTTTAAAATGGTAGACAAGCACGATGGCCGGAATAGCCAGGAGGTTCAGAAGATGGACACCGATGGAGAGGCCGATGAGGTATGCGATCAATATCAGCCACCGGTTGGCACCGGGTTCATCCGCCACATTTTCCCATTTGAGAATAGCCCAGAATACCAGGGCGGTAAAAAGAGAAGAGGTGGCATAAACTTCTCCTTCAACTGCTGAAAACCAGAATGTATCTGAAAAGGTATAGGCAAGTGATCCGACAAATGCCCCGCCTAAAATAACAATCGTTTCTGCCAGGGTGATCTTGCCGGAAGGTGCAATGATTATTTTTTTCAGCAGGTGTGAGATGGTCCAGAACAGGAATAGAATGGTGAATGCGCTGGCAAGAGCCGAAACTGTATTGATCATCATGGCTACCTTATCCCTATCGGAAGCGAAAAGTGAAAATACCCTTCCAATGATCAGGAACAGGGGTGCTCCGGGAGGGTGTCCAACCTGTAATTTATAGGCGCT
>Ga0208909_1000324_pt1 | contig 8998 bp, 11 predicted proteins | sample Joice_ThreeSqA_D_3_FD_185652 | JGI IMG/M metagenome (GOLD analysis project Ga0208909, IMG submission 185652) | Natural and restored wetland microbial communities from the San Francisco Bay, California, USA, that impact long-term carbon... | ecosystem: Environmental > Terrestrial > Soil > Wetlands...
GAGAAGCTCTACGGGCAGATCCTCCAGGAGGAGGAGATCCACGAGCAGACCCGGAGAAACGACGAGAAGAAGCGGCAGGAGGCGGAGGCGTTTATCTCGCGGTTCCGGGCGCAGGCCACCAAGGCGCGCGCCGTGCAGTCGCGGATCAAGGCGCTGGCGCGCCACGAACGGCTCGAAAAGCTTGCCGACGTGCGGAACCTCGATTTCCGCTTCACGGAGGCTCCCTTCACCGGGAAGTGGATGATGGAGGTGGCGGACCTTTCCTTCGGGTACGACGTCCGGCACCCGCTCATCGAAAAGCTGTCGTTCCACGTGGCGAAGGGGGACCGGATCGCGGTCGTGGGGCCGAACGGCCGGGGGAAGACGACGCTGCTCCGGCTCCTCGCCGGCGAGCTCGCTCCGGATTCCGGCCGGGTGAAGCCGGCCGTGAACCTGAAGGTCGGCTACTTCGGCCAGACGAACGTGGACCGTCTGCAGCCCGAATATTCGGTGGAGGAGGAGGTGCGGCAGGCGAACCCGGCCCTCACGCGGACCCAGGTCCGCACCCTCTGCGGCGCGGTCATGTTCGGGGGAGCGTCCGCTGAGAAGAGGATCTCGGTGCTGTCGGGCGGGGAGTGCAGCCGCGTGCTGCTCGGGAAGATCCTCGCCACCCCGGTGAACCTCCTGCTTCTCGACGAACCGACGAACCACCTCGACCAGGAGTCGGTCGACGCCTTCGTCGAGGCCGTGAACGCGTTCGAGGGGGCGGTGATCCTCGTCACGCACATCGAGCGGGTCCTCTCCGCCCTGGCGACGAAGCTCGTCGTCTTCGACGGCGGGTCGGTCGCGGTGTTCGACGGCGGCTACGCCGATTTCCTCGACCGCGTCGGCTGGCAGGCGGAAGGGGGGGAAGGGGCCCCGACACGGGCTTCCCGGCAGCGGCCCGCGAAGGGCCGCGATGCGCGGCGGCAGCGCGCCGAGATCGTGGCCCGCCACTCGAAGGAGATCGGCGCCTTGCGGGGCGCCGTCGAGGCGGTCGAGGCGGAGATCCTCCTGCTGGAGTCGCGGCTTCCGGTGGAAGAGGAGGCGTTGATCCAGGCGTCCCGCAGGAACGACGGCGCCGCGATCCGGACCCTGAAGACGACCACGTTCGCGGCCCGCGTCCGGATCGAGGAGCTCTACCGGGAGATGGTCGCCCTCGGCGAGCGGCTGAGGGACGCGGAGGGGGCCTACGCCGAAGAGCTCGGGGACGAATCCTCCCCGGATGCGCGCGGGTGATTCCGCTTCAAAGCCCGAAATAGTTGCATATAATGGGTGGGTTCGATTTCCAGCGACAGACGCCGACCCGTTCATCCCGGATGTTGCAACGGACCTGGAAGGGACTGCACATTGAACCGTACATTACTGCGGAACACCATCCTTCAAGCCGTCCTGCTGATGGTCTTCTGGCTGATAATGAGCGGTCATTACGATCCCATGCACGTCTCTTTCGGCGTCTTCTCCGTGGTTCTCGTGGTGCTCCTCCACCTTCGCATAAGAAAGCACCTGTTCACCCTGGGGGAACATTCGCCGGCGCTGAAACTCCGCCTCGCGAGAATAGCCTACTACGTCCCCTGGCTGCTCTGGCAGATCGTGGTCGCCAGCCTCCAGGTGGCGTACGTCGTTCTGCACCCCAAATGCCCCATCGATCCCGCCGTGCTGCGTTTCCGGACGAAGCTCGGCAATACGAGCTCGAAAGTGATCCTCGGGAATTCGATCACGCTGACCCCGGGAACCATCACCCTCGGGATCGAGCGGGACGAGTTCCTGGTCCACTCCCTGATGGATGTTTCCAGCTCGGGGATCGTCGACGGATCCCTGCCGGGCGAGGTTGCGAAGCTTTACGAGAGGAGTCCGGGGCAGGTCGTCAGGGATGTGCGATGGATCAAGACCGAAGCCGACTATGATCGATAAATTCTTCCTCTACTGCACCGTCGTATTGACGGTCATCATCTTCATCCCCCTGTACCGGGTCGTCAAAGGTCCCACGATCTTCGACCGGATGCTCGGCGCCGGGGCGATCGGCACCAAGACGATGGTGCTCATCCTCGCGACCGGTTTCGTCTTCAACCGGTTCGACATGTTCGTCGATATCACCCTGGCGTATGCCGTTCTCAATTTCATCGGCACCATCGCCATCTCGAAGTTTCTCGGAACCGGGAAGGCGGAAGGATGATCGGAAACGTCCTGGGCATGACGGCGATTCTCGGGGGCGCCTTTTTTCTGCTGGTCGGCAGCGTCGGGCTGGTGCGGTTGCCCGACTTCTACAGCCGGAACCACGCCACCGGGAAGAGCGACACGCTCGGCATCATGCTCGTGATCTTCGGGATGATCCTGATCGAGGGCGCGACCCTCAACAGCGCCAAGCTGTTCTTCGTCCTCGTCTTCGTCTTCCTCACGAACCCCACGGGCACCCACGCCCTTGCCAACGCGGCGCTCCGCAGCGGGCTGAAGCCCTGGTTCAGGAAAAACGCCGGGAAGGCGGAGTAGGCCATGTACTGGGAAATAGAGGCGCTCTTCTTCGTTTTCCTGATCATCACCGCCCTGATTTCCCTTTCGGTCAAGGACCTCCTTGCCGCCGTCGTCACCCTGAGCGCGTTCAGCTTCATATCCGCCCTGATCTACACGGTCATGGGAGCGATCGACGTCGGTTTCACGGAGGCCGTCGTCGGCGCGGGGGTGACCGGGATCTTTTTCGTCGTCCTGATTTTCCAGACCTCGAGGAGGAGCGGCGATTGAAGATCGTCAACGGACTTCTGCTGGTCACGTTCGGCGCCCTGCTGATCCACGCCTCCCTGGGATTGCCCGACCGCGGAGACGCAAACGCCGTCATGTTCGCGGAGAAGAGCCCCGCGGGGACCCCGGGGGCGTCGTCGTACTACATCCGCAACGCCTACCGGGACGCGCACACCCCGAACATGGTCACGGTCATCCTGGCGGACTACCGCGGGTACGACACCCTCGGCGAGGAAACCGTGATCCTGACGGCCGGGTTGATCTGTTTCCTTCTCCTGCGCCGGAAGAGGACGGACCGTGACGGGAAAAAAAACCTGAAGGCGGGCGCGGATGCGTAGCTATAAATTCAACCCGATCATTTTGACGGTTAGTTGCGCGGTTTCCCCCTTCATAATGGTTTTCGGCCTGTATGTCGTCTTCCACGGCCACTACAGTCCCGGGGGGGGCTTCCAGGGCGGTACGCTGCTTGCCGCGGCCCTGCTGCTGATACGCCTCGCCGCCGGTTTCGACATCGCGCAACTCCAGTTCAAGAGGATCCTGGGGACCCCGCTGGGGTCGATCGGCGTCCTCATCTACTTCGGCACCGGCTTTCTCGCCATGGTTTCGGGGGGGCAATTCCTGAACTACGGTTTCCTCCCCTTCGCCGGAATCACCGAGGCCGGGCTTCGCTCCCTGGGCATCCTGATGGTGGAAATCGGCGTCGGCCTGGCCGTCATGGCCATCCTGGTCGCCATATACGACGACCTGCTGGAAGGGTACCCCAATGACTGATTTCATCTTCGGCCACTATGTCTACTGGAGCATCATCGTCCTCCTGATGATCGGCCTCTACGGGATGATCTTCAAAAACAACCTGGTGAAGAAGCTGGTCGGGATGACCATCTTCCAGGTCTCCATCATCATGTTCTACGTGGCCAGCGCCGTGAAGAAATCGGCGACGGTTCCCGTCCTCGATCCGGCGATCGGGGTTGCCGACGCGGCCAGGTACATCAGCCCGCTGCAGCACTGCCTGATGCTGACCGCCATCGTGGTGGGCGTGGCGACCAGCGGCGTCGCGTTCTCCCTGGCCATCCTGATCTACCGCCGTTACAGGACGCTGGACGAAAAGGTCCTCATGGAACAGATGAAGTCATCGTGATGGTGAACAACGCGCCCGCCCTGGTCCCTTTGCTTTTGTTGGCGACCGCGATCTCCATTCCCGTCCTGGCGATCCGGAAGGCCAAGGTGGCCTTCTTCGCGACGATGCTCGCCTCTTTCGGTTCCGTGATCCTCTCCTCGTACAACGTTTTCCGCGTCTGGAGAAACGGCCCGCTGTCGTACCATTTCGGCGGGTGGCTCCCCCCGATCGGGATCGAATACGTGCTGGATCCTCTCTCCTCGTTTGTCGCGCTGGCGGTCAACGGCATCGCCTTTTTCGTTCTCTGGCATTCGGGCGGCGTGCAGGAAAGGGAGCTTCCGGGGAAATCGGTTCCCTACTATGCGCTGACCCTGCTGTTCCTCTGCGGAGCGAACGGGATGATCGTCACGGGCGACCTGTTCAACCTCTATGTATTCCTGGAAATCTTCTCCCTGGCGGCTTACGGGCTGATCGGCATCGGCGAGAAGCAGGCGCCGGTCGCCTCATTCCGCTACCTGATCATGGGTACGGTGGGGGGGTCGTTTTATCTGCTGGGGATCGGGTATCTCTACATCGTCACCGGGTCCCTGAACATGGCGGACGTGAGAAACATCCTTCCCCACGTTCCGGGAAACCCGGCCGTGGCCACCGCGCTGTCGCTGATCGTCATCGGCATGGGGATCAAGATGGCCGTCTTCCCGCTCCACGGCTGGTTGCCCGATGCCTATACCTATGCCCCTTCGACTTCATCGGCGCTTGTCGCCCCCATCGGGACGAAGATCGCCGCCTACGCGGTGATCCGCATCCTGTTTTTCGTCTTCGGCGTCGATTTCGTGAGCCGGACCTTGCCGGTTACCGACGTGATCGCGTGGCTTTCCGCCATCGGCATCCTCTACGGTTCGGTGATGGCGCTGGCCCAGAACGAGATGAAAAGAATGCTGGCCTACAGCAGCATCGCCCAGATCGGCTATATCGGCCTGGGAATCGGACTCGCGAATCCCCTGGGATACATCGGCGCGGTGCTTCATATCCTGAACCATGCCTTCATGAAGGGGGCCCTGTTCCTCGTCGCCGCGAACTTGCGGAAGAAAACCGGGCAATCGGACATATCGATGCTCGACGCCACGTTGCGGAAGAAATTGCCATGGACGATGGCCGCCTTTACCGTAGCCGCCCTTTCCATGATCGGCATTCCCCCGACGGCCGGCTTCTTCAGCAAGTGGTATCTGGCCCTGGGCGCCATCGACCGCGGGAACTGGGTATTCCTGGCGGTCATTCTCGTCAGCAGCCTGTTGAACGCCGCTTATTTCTTCCGGATCCTGGAGAAGGTTTACCTCGCGCCGCCGCCGGGGCAAACGGCGGGGGAGGACTCGCACCCGGAAGCGGGGAAGGGGAGGGGATCCCTCGCAGGCGAGGAGGAATACTGCCTCATGATACCGGTGGTCGTCGTTTCCTTCTCCTTGCTGCTGATCGGTTTATGGAACGCGAATATCGTGAGGGAGGTCATCCAGCGGATCCTCCCGCCGGGCATGTGATGGACACCAGGCGATGACACCTCCCGAAATCTACAGTTCCACGATCCCGTTTTACGCCGTGATGGTTTCGCTGGTCGCGATGCCGCTGATCCTGCTCAGCTCCCGCCATGCCGTCCTTCGTGAATTCTGGACGCTCGCGGCGAGCGTCGTGAAGTTTTCCCTCGTTTGTCTTCTGCTGCCCGGCGCCCTGGCCGGACGGGTCGCCGGGTTCACCTTCTGGGAGATTTCCCCCGGCATATCCCTGGCGTTGAAAGCGGACGCGTTCGGCGTGTTTTTCGCGTTGATCGCCTCCGGACTCTGGATCCTCACCTCCGTCTATTCCATCGGGTACGTGCGCGGGCTCAAGGAGCGCAAGCAGACCCGCTACTTCGCCTGTTTCGCCGTCTGCCTTTCCGCCACGATCGGCGTCGCCTTTGCCGCCAACCTGCTCACCTTCGTCTTCTTTTATGAAATCCTGACCATCGCCACCTATCCGCTGGTGATCCACAAGGAAACGAAAATCGCCGTTTCGGCCGGCAGAAAGTATCTCGTCTATACCCTCACGGCGGGCGTCCTGCTGATCGCCGCCACGGCCTGGACCTACCGGCTGGCGGGCACCCTGGACTTCCGGCCCGGCGGTCTGTTCGGCGACGCCTCCTTCCCCCCGGGCGCGGTCACGGCGTTGTTCCTCCTGTTCCTCGCCGGGGTCGGGGTAAAGGCCGCCGTCATGCCCCTGCACAGCTGGCTTCCCGCGGCGATGGCCGCGCCCACCCCGGTCAGCGCCCTGCTGCACGCCGTGGCGGTGGTCAAATCGGGCGTGTTCGGGGTCGTGCGGGTCGTGGGGTTCGTCTTCGGGCCGGCGTTGATGCATCGATTCGGCCTGAACATCCTTCTGGCGACTGTTGCGGGCGTAACGATCCTCCTGGCTTCCCTGCTTGCCTACCGGCAGGACAATCTCAAGCACCGGCTTGCCTACTCCACCGTGGGGCACCTCTCCTATATCGTCCTGGGGGCGGCCCTCCTCTCTCCCGCCTCGCTCGTCGGCGGGTTGCTGCACATCGCGAACCACGCCACCATGAAGATCACGCTGTTTTTCTGCGCCGGCGCCATCTACGTCACGCACCATAAGGAAAAAATCAGCGAGCTGGACGGCATCGGCAGGGCCATGCCCTGGACCATGGGCGCATTCACCGTGGCCGCCATCGGGCTGGCGGGCATCCCGCCGGTCAACGGGTTCATCAGCAAGTGGCAGCTCGGCCTGGGGTCCCTGCAGGCCGGCGAACTGCTTCCGCTGGCCGTCCTTGTGGTGAGCGGGCTTCTCAACGCGGGGTATTTCGCTCCCGTCATTTTCCGCGCCTTCATGAAACCCCCCGCGGTCCCCCACGAACGTGGAGAGGCGTCGTACGCCATGGTCATCCCGCTCCTGGTCACGGCGCTGTTGTCCCTCCTGCTGGGCCTCGATCCCGACCTGTTCTTCCATTTCCACCGCCTGGCCGTCGGGGTCAGCGGCAGCATCCTGGGAGGGATCGGGCAATGAACAGGGTGCGGTGGGCGCTGCTGGCGGTCGCGACCCTGGTTTCCCTGGCGGGCGGATTCGCGATCCCCCACGATCCCGCGCACGATGCCTGGTGGAACCGCATCCCCGTCTTCTTCGCCCTCTTCGGCTTCGCCGGCTGCGTTGCGATCATGTTCTTCGCCAAATTCCTTGGGAAGCGCCTTCTGCGGAAACGCGAGGATTACTACGATGCCGATTGATGCGGGGTTCCCACCGGCACTGGTGATGCTCGCGGGCGCCCTGCTCCTTCCCATGCTGCCCCGCGGCTGGCGGTCCGCTTTCACGCTGTTCGTTCCGCTGCTCGCCCTTCTCCTCGTCCTGGCGGCGCCGCCCGGCGTCCACCTGACCATGGAACTGATGGATTACCGGCTGGTCGTTTACAAGGTCGATCGGCTGAGCCGGCTCTTCGGGACGATCTTTTCCCTGGTAACGGTCATCGGGTGCCTCTTCGCCTTTCATGTGAAGAAGACGGCGAAACAGTCGGCGGCCCTCTTGTATGCCGCCGGCGCCCTGGGGGTGACGTTCGCCGGCGACCTGATCACCCTGTTCGTTTTCTGGGAACTGATGACCCTGCCCTCGACCTACCTGATCTGGGCCAGGGGAGGCCGCGAATCCGAAAAGGCCGGGATGCGCTATTTCCTGTTCCACCTCTTCGGGGGAGGCATGCTGTTCGCCGGCATCCTGATGTACGCGGGGGAGACGGGAGGCGTCCTGATCGAACAGCTCACGGCCCGCGGTTCCCTTTCGTCGTGGCTGATCCTTGCGGGCATCGCCGTCAACGCCGCGGTGGTCCCCCTGCACGCCTGGCTGCCCGACGCCTACCCGAAGGCGACCGTGACGGGGGCGGTATTCCTGAGCGCCTTGACCACGAAAACCGCGGTTTATGTCTTGTTGCGGATCTTCCCCGGCTGGGAAATCCTGATCTACCTGGGCGTGCTGATGGCCTTGTACGGCGTGGTCTTCGCCTTCCTGGCCAACGACATCCGGGAGATCCTCGCCTATCACATCGTCAGCCAGGTCGGGTACATGGTGGCCGGAGCCGGCATCGGCACGGAAATGGCGATCAACGGAGCCGCGGCCCACGCCTTCAGCCACATCCTGTACAAGGCCCTCCTGTTCATGGGCGCCGGGGCCGTGCTCCACACCACGGGGAAAAGCAAATTGACGGAACTCGGCGGGCTGGCGAAGAAACAGCCCGTCATTCTGTGGCTGTACATGATCGGGGCCTTTTCCATCTCCGGGTTCCCGCTTCTCAACGGCTTCGTCAGCAAGTCCATGGTGGTTTCGGCCGCGGGCGCGGCCCATCACGACGTCGTGATGCTCCTGATGATGCTGGCCGCGATCGGTACGTTTCTCTCCGTCGGCCTGAAGCTGCCGTACGGGGTCTGGTACGGCGAGGACAGCGGGGTCTCCGCGCATCCCCCGCCCCGGAACATGTACCTGGGGATGGCGGCGGCGGCCTTTTTCTGCATCCTGCACGGTGTGGCCCCCGGGCTGTTGTACGGGATGCTCCCGTATCCGGTGCATTACGTTCCCTATACATCCGCCCACCTTGTCGAGATATCGCAGGGGGCGATCTTCACGTTTGCCGCCTTCTGGATCTTCCGGAAGCTGGCTGCCGGCGAGGCCGGCATCACCCTGGACGTGGACTGGTTCTACCGCAGGCCCGCGGGATGGGTACGGAGGGTCTTTGTGGAAGACCTGGACGCCGCCTTCAACAAGGTCGACGCCCTGAGCATGGACATGGTTGGCAAGCTTTCCATGCTGAGCAGGAATCCGATGCGGATATTCACCGACGCGGGCGAGAAATATTTCAGCCCGGACGCGTACCGGCCGAAGATCCATACGTTGATCCTGCTGGTGTTGTCCGTCTTTGTGCTGATCGGGATTCTTGGGTTGTTGTACCGATAGTTCGCTGCCCGGGGGGACGTTAGTCGTCCTTCCGGATCCGGACCACCTGGCTCACGCCGGGCATCGCCTCGATCTCGCGCGCGTCCAGCGCGTCCGTGTCGCCGATGACGCCGATGATGGTCCGGTTGGCGCCCGTGGACTGGTGTA
>Ga0208909_1000330_pt1 | contig 8922 bp, 7 predicted proteins | sample Joice_ThreeSqA_D_3_FD_185652 | JGI IMG/M metagenome (GOLD analysis project Ga0208909, IMG submission 185652) | Natural and restored wetland microbial communities from the San Francisco Bay, California, USA, that impact long-term carbon... | ecosystem: Environmental > Terrestrial > Soil > Wetlands ...
ACTTACGTCTGACATGATCTTACCCCCAGTCGAAATCGAATGGTGAAATTGGTTGCCCGCTTGGCACTGAAACAAAAGATTATCGTAAAAAAGCGGATTGATCACCTTATATATAAGGAATTTTTGCCAAGGTCAAATGGTTAGATATGAATATGGTTCCTCTGCTATTGCATGGCCGATGCCCTTGGTGCCACCTGTCACCAGAGCGCAGAGACCATCTAAACGCCAACGATTAACGGCCATAAAATTCTCCTATCAAACTGCTATTGGCTTTCGGTTTTTTCCATTTCCATTTCTTTTAACTTGCGCCGTAAAATTTTGCCGACCGCGCTTTTAGGAAGTTCATCGATAAATTCGATGATTTTGGGAACCTTGTAAGCGGCCAGATTTTTTTTGCAATATGTGACGACTTCATCTTCGGTCAGTTCCTGTCCCTCTTTGACGACAATAAAAGCCTTGACGGTCTCGCCGCGGTAATCATGGGGGATGCCGATGGTGCAGGCTTCCAGGATCTTGGGATGACCCATGAGGACATCATCCAGTTCCACCGGATAGATATTATATCCACCGGCAATAATCATGTCTTTTTTGCGATCAACGATGCTGAGATATCCGTCTTCGTCAAACTTGCCGATATCGCCGCTTAAAAACCATTCACCGAACATGACCTTGGCGGTTTCTTCCGGTTTGTTATAATAGCCCATCATAATCTGGGGGCCTTTGATGGCAATTTCGCCTTCTTCACCAAGCGCGAGTTCCTTGTCTGGGTTGGCAATATCCACGATTTTGACATCCGTATCCGGGATGGGAATTCCTACGGTGCCGGGTTTTACTTCACCCCCCCAGGGGGTCACCGTGGCAAACGGGGCGGTTTCCGCTGATCCATAGACTTCACACATGGTGGATCCGGTCAATTCCTTGAGATCCCTGATGGTATCCGCAGCCAGAGGAGCGGCGCCTGAAAAAAAGCCTTTGACGCTGGAGAAGTCTAATTGTCTGAACTCCGGATCCGCCAGCATCCCCACAAACATTGTCGGTACACCAGGAACAAAGGTGGGTCGGTGCTTTTTAATCAGTTCAACATTAATTTTGGCATCCGGTCTGGGAACCATCAGATGTTGCCAGGCCTTCCAGATCATCAGGTTGGTTGTGGCAAAACCGGCCGCATGAAAGACGGGATAATTGCCCACCAGTACCTCTTCACCTGATTTTAATTCAGGAAACCAGGCCGCAAACTGCTGTACATTGCAGCTGATGATCGAATTGCTCTGCATAACACCTTTACTGACACCGGTGGTTCCCCCCGTATAAAGCAGGTTGGCAAGTTCATCCCATTTGCTTTGATCTTCGATGGGTTTGGTTGAATAGCGGGCAATCAGATCTTTGAAGACATATATATCTTCAGCCGGCTCTACCTTGCGATACATATCTTTTTTAACATAAGGAAAGAGCTGTTTTTTAGGGAAAGGAAGATAGGAATTAATGTGACATCCGATTATTTTTTCAATCCGGGTATCCGCTTTTATCTTTTGCACCCGGGGAATCAGAAGCGTCAGCGTAATGATAATTCTGGAATCAGAATCATTGAGCTGATATTGCAATTCCCGCTCGGTGTAAAGGGGATTGTTCTGTACCGTTACGGCCCCGATGCGAAAGACAGCGTAATTGGCAATGATTGCCTGGGGTATGTTGGGCAGGCACAATGCAACTTTGTCGCCGGGGCCGATACCCATTTCCTGCAGCGCCCTGGCAAAGGCGTTGACCAGGCCGTCCAGCTCCTTAAAGCTGATTTTTTTACCCATATAGTTCAGGGCGGTGTGGTCTGGAAAGTTTTTGGCCGATCGCGAAAGGGCCTGAGAAAGGGTGAGTTTTTCATATTCCAGTGCCTTTGGTACTCCTGGTGCGTAAGACTTGTGCCATCGCCTGTCGTCCATGAGATCCCCTCCTTTCAAATTCAGTTGCACTCAATCAACCCAAACAACTCCATAAACTAATGAACAGCAAGACCATTGAGTCGATTGAGCAGTTGATCCGCTTCCGTCAGGATATCTTCTATGACCTTCCGTACGGGTTTGATCTCATCAATCAATCCGGCAATCTGACCGCAGGCAATCGGCGCACCGTCCGGGTCACCGCTATCATAAGCTACCTGCCCTTTACCCCCGGCCACGGTATTGATGATTTGTTCAAAATCAGCTCCCTCGGCCTCAATCGCCAGGCATTCATCCGCCAGTTTGTTTTTAATGCAGCGAACCGGATTCATGATCGTTGTTAAAAGCAGTGCCGTATCTGTTTCCTTGGTTTCAAGGAGACGGTCTTTGATGTTTTGATGGATCTTACACTCCTGGGTCATCATGAAGGCGGTTCCCATGAGCACCGCCTCGGCTCCCATTGCCAGTGCTCCTAAAAAACCCTTGCCATTGCAAATTCCGCCGCCGGCAATTACCGGGATGTCCAACGCAGCAACCGCTTTGGGAAGCAAAATAAACGAGGCCACATTATCGTTGCCGATATGACCGCCGGATCCGAACCCGATCATTGTTACCGCATCGACGCCCAGGCGCTGGGCGCTCAGGGCATGTTTTACCGAAGTGAGTTTGTGAATTACCTTCACCCCGCCTTCTTTTAATTTGGGCAATAAGGGTTCCGGGCTCCTGCCGGCGGTTTCGACGACTTTAACGCCCTCTTCGACAACAACATCACAAAATTTTAGGGTTCTCTCCGGCAGACCGAATTCAGGAACCATGGACAGATTAATTCCGAACGGTTTGTCCGTCAGGTCCCGAACCTTTTTAATTTCCTCACGCAGATCTTCCGGCGTTTCAAGGCTTTCGGCAGTGATAAAACCGATACCGCCGGCGTTACCGACTGCAGCAACAATTTCCGCCCGGCTGATCCACTGCATGCCGCCGCAGATGATTGGATGTTCGATGCCCAGCATCTCGGTGATTCTGGTCTTAAACTTCTGTGCCATTTTCTATTTATCTCCTTTGGGTTTAGTTGATTGGTTTAATTAGTTGAGCAGGAAGCATATTTATACCATTTAGAAATTTACGATTCGGTTTCTATCTAAAGTCGGCACGGCCCGCCCGCCTCGCCTTGCGGGCTCGCATGGCGGGCACGGTGGCCGACTCTACTTTGCGATCCTGTTTGACAACCGGTTGTAGGGCGGGACACCGTGCCCGCCGAAATTATTTATTGCACGATATCAAGGATTTCTCGGGCTTCGGACGTTGTTGCCGGTTCCCGGCCTACTTCACGCGCAATCTTTACCAGGGCGTCGATGAGCTGGCCGTTGGTGGTTGCCCGCTGACCATCGGCCAGGTAGAAGGTGTCTTCCAGCCCGGTCCTGACATCGCCGCCCAGTTCGAGGCAGCGCCGATGAAGATTCCAGATTTTTTCCCGACCCGGACCCGTGGCGATGACCTGCCAGTGGGAATTGACAGCCAATTCTGCTTTGAGAATCGGCAGCAGGTCCGGATTGGCGGGCATCCCACTGTCAACCCCCATGACGAAGGAAACATGCGGATCCCCCTCAAACATTGCATTGGCCTTGTACATACTGACGCTGCGCACAATTCCGGTGTCAAAGCATTCAAACTCCGGTATGATGTTATTGGCCGTCATCACCTCCAGAAATTTTTTTACTTTTTCAACCGGATTGTCAAAAAGAGCCGGGGGCCAGGCCCAGTTGCCGTCCTTGCGAATTTTTAAATAGTTCAGCGAGCCGGCATTGCAGGCGGCCATTTCCGGTTTGAAGGCCTCAAGGCATCCAACCGGTCCGGAAATGTCATCCCCCAGAACCCCTGTGCTCATGCAAATAATAATTTCCGGTACCCGTTTTTTAATTGCGGTCAGGATGCTGCCGACCGAATCTATATCCCAGGTGGGAAAGGCGCCCAGGCCTTCCCGCTGATCCCTGAAATGGCAGTGCAATACTGAGGCGCCGGCGTTGTGAGACTGTTCGGCGGCATCAGCCATTTCCCCCGGGGTTACCGGTACATTGAATTTGGCCGGATCGGTCAGCAATCCGGTCAATGCGCAGGTGACGACGACTTTGTCATGTAGGCTCAACTTCTTGTCCTCCTCTATCAATTGGTACCAATATTGGTTTCTGGGTGTTCCCGATTTAGTGCTACAGGTTTCAGGTGCCAGGTGTCAGGTTTCAGGCTGACCAAAGCAAATGCTGACACCGAATCCGTTTTCGGCGGAACACCTGAAACCTTAAATACGCTTACACCTTTGGTTATTTTCCCCTAAATTGCGGCTTACGCTTTTCAATAAACGCCGTAATACCCTCCCTGGCGTCTTCGGTGGCAGCCACCTCGGCTATTTTGCCGGAAAGAAAATCCACTGCTGCTTCAAAAGGCAAATCAGCCGCGGCATAAAAGGCTTCCTTGCCGATTTTCATTCCTATGGGGCTTTTTGCCGCCAGACTCTTTAGGATTTGGACAACTTCTTCGTCCAACTCTTTAGGCTGGACAACACGGGTAATCAAACCCATATTCAGGGCCTGGTCGGCCGTGAGTCGCTCGCCCAGCAGGATCATTTCCATCGCCTTTTTGCGAAGAACATTACGAAAAATCAAGGCGCCGATCATCATCGGCCAGAGGCCGACGTTTACCTCCGGGGTTCCAAATTTGGCATCATTTTTGGCGATTACAATGTCGCAGGCAAGCATCAGCCCCATACCGCCGGCCATGCAGGCCCCGTTGATTCGGGCAACCACCGGTTTGGGATAGCTGGACAATCTGGCTATAAGTTCGGCGTATTTTTTAAATCCCTGCTGAATCTTTCCGTCCGCTGCACCGCCGAGATCTGCTCCCGAGCAAAAGGCTTTTTCCCCGGATCCGGTGATGAGAACAACCCTGACATTTTCGTCCTTCTCAGCCGCATTCAGATATTTTTTGAAAAGTTCAATGACCTCCAAACTAATAGCATTGCGCTGCGCTTCGCGATTGATGGTCAAACGGGCTACATTTTTTTCAACGCTGTAGAGCAGATGGTCTTCAGGCATGGAAAACACTCCTAAATTACCGATAAATGAGGTTACTAGTTAATTAGAAAAACTCAATAAACTCAATAAACACAATCAACTCAATCAACTATTCAACTATCAGTCATCCTCCTCTTCCTCAGAAACAAATCTATTTATAAATCCGGTATCAAAATCTCCTTTTCGGAAAGAGGGATCATCCATAATTTGGCGATAAAGCGGTATCGTGGTTTTGACCGGTGCAATGATAAACTCTTTAAGCGCCCTTTTCATGATGGCGATCGCGCCGATACGGTTGAGATCGAAGGAAACAAGTTTGGCGATGAGCGAATCATAATATATCGGCAGATCATAGCCCTGGTACAGGTGGGTGTCCAGGCGCACACCAAATCCGCCGGGAGGGCGGTAGGTTTCGATCACGCCCGGGGAAGGCAAAAAGTTGCGTTCCGGATCTTCGGCATTGATGCGGCATTCGATGGCCCACCCGCGGCTTTTCAAGTCGTCGAATGAACATTCGAGCCTGCCGCCGGATGAAAGGCGTATTTGCTCTTTGACCAGATCGATGCCGGTAGTTAATTCGGTCACGGGGTGTTCGACCTGAATGCGTGCGTTAACTTCCATGAAATAAAAGTTGTCATCTGAATCCAGAAGAAATTCAACCGTACCGGCATTGAAATAATTGACCGCCCTGGCCGCCTGCATGGCGGCATCACCCATGGCTTTTCGCAGAGCAACAGTAAGTTTGGGAGAAGGGGACTCCTCGATGAGTTTCTGGTAGCGCCGCTGGATGGTGCACTCCCTTTCTCCCAGATGGGAAATATTGCCAAAGCCATCCGCAAGAATCTGGAATTCTATGTGGCGGGGTTTGAAGATAAGTTTTTCAATGTACAGCTCATCGTTGCCACAAGATGCACCGGCTTCGGCTTTGGCAATCAAGAAATCCTCGCGCAGCGTTTCGTCGGTCTCGCAAATGCGTATCCCGCGACCGCCGCCACCGCCGGAAGCCTTTACCATTACCGGGTACCCGATTTTTTCACAAAATGCCAGGGCTTCCTCAAGGGTGCCGATCGGTCCCGGGCTGCTGGGGATTGCCGGCACACCGGCCGCTTCCACTATTTTCTTTGCTGTAATTTTGTCGCCCGCCAGCTTGAGGTTCTCTGGTTTCGGCCCGATAAATATGATGCCGTTTTCTTCGCAGGCCTTTGCAAATTCTTCCTTTTCAGCCAGATAGCCGTATCCGGGATGGATGGCATCCGCACCGCATGATTTAGCAGCTGCCAGAATGCTCTCAATATTCAGGTAGCTTTTAGCGCTCACAGCAGGGCCGATACAGATCTGTTCATCGGCCGGTTTGAGATGCAATGATTTCTCATCGGCCTCGGAATAAACAGCCACACTTTTGATGTCAAGCTCCATGCAGGCCCGAATGATCCTAAGCGCAATTTCACCGCGGTTCGCTACCAGTATCTTTTTGAACATTTGTGCCTTTTGATTTTTTGGTGGTAAATTTGTTCTATCCTCGGTCAACTTTCTTCAATGACAAATATCAAGTCATCATCTTTCAAGGGGCTTTCGCTTTCAGGCAATATCTCGAGCACTTTGCCATTGGCCGGGCTCTTGATTTTTTGAAAAACCTTCATCGTCTCCAACAGCCCCAACACCTGTTTCTTTTTAACCGCGTCACCAATCTCAACGTAGGAGGGTTGATCCGGTGCTGGTTTGCGATAAAATATCCCTGACATCGGTGCTCTGACTTCTACTCGTTTTGTAGCCATTTTTCGCTAACTCCTTTTAGTTTTTCACCGCCCGCTTCGCTTGAGGTGCAGAGGCCGCAAAGTTTTTCTCTAATTTCTTTTCGTTGAATTGAAACGAAGCTTCTTTTAGTTGTTTTTGCCGTCCTCTCAACGGCAAATAAATAAAAATAAACTCTGCGCACTGGTGCCTTTGCGGTGATCCAAATTAGATCGGAGGCGTACTGTGCCCCTTCGCCCGTGGCGGCAATCTTTCGTGTTTGTTCCTGGTTAAATCTAAGGCTTGAATTATTTTTATACGCGTGTCGGCGGGCAAAATAATTTCATCTACTATCTGGGCGGTCCAGCTATGGGCGGTGTCGTAAACATCGACTTTTTCCCTGGAACGGTTAAGATAGGATTCATAGGCATCTTGTTCGATACCTTTCCCGTAAATTTTATAATAATCAAGTTCAGAAGCCTCGATGCCAAACCTGGCGATAGGCCAGGCATAGGTCAAATCTGCACCCATGCTCTTGAGGCCTCCCATTATGATGCTGCCCGAATCCGCGTAAGCTTCGCGTAAAACGATGCTTATTTTTGGCACGGTGGCAGAGGCATAGACGTCCACTATTTTACCCATATGCCGGATCAGACCTCCGGCCTCCTCTTTCTCGCCGGGGACCACCGGCGGCGTATCTACGAGGTTGACCAGGGGGATATTATAGGCATCAAGTATTTGCAGAAAGCGGTAGTATTTATCGCAGGAGTTTATCTCCAGGATACTTCCGGGATGTTGGGGATTATTTGCCACGATGCCGACAACTTCACCGTTAAATCTGGCAAAACAGGCGATCAGATTTTTGGCATACTCGTCTTTGATCTCAAAGTAGTCACCATTGTCGACCAGTTGTTCAATGACCTTGTGCATATCGTATGTTTGATCGTATTCATCAGGTACGATAGCGGCTAAATTGGCAACCTCCCGCCGGGGATCATCGGTACTCTTCGATGCAGGCGGGGGTTCCCTGAAATTCTGGGGCAGGTAGCTCAGCAATTGACGGCATTTCTTGATGGTTTCTTCATCGTCGTCTCCCACAACATCGCAGCTTCCGCTAAATTGCATGTGGTAGTCGGCTCCGCCTACGTTGCGGTCAATTTTCTCCGAAGTCGCTGCCTGGGTCTGGCGCGGGCCGCCGAGCCACATATTGCCGGATATGCGGCTCATGAAGAGAAAATCGCAAAGGGTCGGAAGGTATGCGCCGCCGGCAATGCAAGGCCCCATGAGTACGGTAATCTGAGGAATGACCCCGGAATACAAAGACTCTCGCCGGAAATACCAGTCAAAACCCGCCATGGCGACATCTTCATAGCCGAGCCGGCCACCGGAGGAATCCAGGAGATTGACCATGGGAATCCCCCACTGGGCAGCCATTTCAAGCGGCTGCGCAAACTTGAGGATGTGCTGGGCTCCGATGGACCCGCCGAGCACGGTGAAGTCGCTGGCGTGGATCATGATTAAACGCCCATTGACGCGAGCAGTGCCGATAACGGCCCCGTCGCAGGGCGCCTCGGGTATGCGTCCATCGATACGCTTGCTGGTGGTCCCGACAAAGGAACCCAGTTCTTCGAAGCTGCCGGGGTCGGCCAGGACAGCTATTCTTTCCCGGGCCGTCAATTTGCCGCGGCCGTGCTGTCGTTCGATATGTTTAACACCACCGCCCAGGAGGTTTTTCTCCTGAATCTCCTTAAAACGTTTGATGGCCTCATCCATTCTCTTGCCCATAGGAATATCCTTTATTATCTTTGGCTTTTTACATTCTACAAATCTTAAAATCCCAAATCACAAGCACCAAATTACAAATAAATCTCAAATTTCAATATCCAATGATCAAAACTTGAAGTGGCAGACATGTTTAGAATTTTGAATTTTGGTCATTGGTGCTTGTTTGTGATTTGTGATTTGTTATTTGAAATTTATTCCACCCTATTACTTCAACACTTCATGCTCTCAGTTTTAGGCTGGTTTGATAAATCTCCTTTTTTCCGGAACTTCTTCGTGTTTGTTTCTACTGGCCCTCAGCGCCTTTACGATTCTGGAGCGGGTTTCTCTGGGATCAATAACTTCGTGAACCGTGTAGTAAGTCGTAAAGGATTTGCCCATGGTCATGACACTGAATTGTTCCTTTAAAATGC
>Ga0208909_1000361_pt1 | contig 8382 bp, 7 predicted proteins | sample Joice_ThreeSqA_D_3_FD_185652 | JGI IMG/M metagenome (GOLD analysis project Ga0208909, IMG submission 185652) | Natural and restored wetland microbial communities from the San Francisco Bay, California, USA, that impact long-term carbon... | ecosystem: Environmental > Terrestrial > Soil > Wetlands ...
CGCGGCGCGCGCCCAGGATCCTGCGCGTTTCCGGTGGCGGACGGAAACGTACGAATTCGTGAAGGGCATCCCTGCGTTCGACCTGCTGTGCGGATCGTCCCGCGAGCGGGAGGCGATCGAACGGGGGCGGGGGTGGCGCGACCTCGCGCAGGATTGGGCGCGCGAAGAGCGTGCGTTCCTCCGGCGAAGGGCTACCCACCTCCGGTACGATCCGTAATCCCGTTCGATGGGTCCGCGCCGTTTTCTCCTGAAGCCGTTCCCTGGGGAGGGGAACCCGGCCGGCCTGGCGATCCGGGGATCGATCGGGCGCAGCGGGGATACCTTGTCGCTCCTCTACGAGGTGCGGGGGAACCTGTCGAAGGTCCGGATTCCCGCCGCCGCGGATGCGCCCCGAAGGCAGGACCGGCTGTGGGAGGAGACCTGCCTCGAGCTGTTCCTTGGCACGGAGAGTTCCGGGGAGTATCGGGAGTTCAACCTCTCGCCGGCCGGGCACTGGAACGTCTATCGGTTCACGGGCTACCGGGAGGGGATAGGGGAGGAGCCGGCGCTCACGTCACTTCCGTTCGCCGTACGGATCGGGCCGGATGCCCTTGAACTCTCGATGGAGTTGGACGTCGGAACGATCCTCCCCGCGGGGCAGACCATCGAGGCCGGCGTCGCCGCGGTGATCAGGACGATCGATGGAGGGAAAACCCACTGGGCGCTCGCCCATCCCTCCCTTCGACCGGACTTTCACCGAAGGGAGGGGTTTGCGTTGATCCTCCCCGAGGTCCGTAATTGGCGATGATCGCCTGCATTTCAGTGCTCAACTGTTTCACAAGCTCGGCATTGTACGCATGGGAAGTGGTATCCGCGAGGATGGCGGGGGTGGCTCCGAATATCCGCGCGGCGCCGATGGCATACCCCCGCGACTTTTCCGCGGTCGATCCTGCCGCGACGGCGGGATCGACACTGGTAACAAGGATGGAAATGGTGTTGTCGGTGTTGCGGCGGATGTCGAAGATCCTGAACTGCTGGGGAAAATCGCGGAGCGAGGCCGTCTCGACCTCCCAGAAGCCCCGTTCGGGATGGGTGACACCCGGTGACGGCTGGGCGGTAACGGTGTTCAGGTGTCGATGTCCGGCGATCCCCAGGATAAGATTCGGATAGGAGTGCAGGGTGGCGAGCAACGTGTTTTCACCGAGAGGGCCATCCGTGGTGTCGTAGAAACAATTGGAGGGAGTATTGTCGGTGAGGCTTCTTTGCGGTTTGATCGGGATATGGGCCGCGATGATCATGAGCTTGCCTTCGTCCTGCCCCTTCTGGAGTTCGGTTTTCAGCCAGTCGAGACGGGCCTGGTCAAGACCGCCGGAGCCGACATACAGCGGGCCTGTCAACGCTTCATTTTTCTTGTCCGTGTCATCCAGCACGATGATCTTGATCGGTGTGTCCGCCTTCGGCTCGAAGGCATAGCAGGCAAAGTCATTATCGAGGTTGTTTCGGGTGAAGCCGTGACCGACCGGGATGGAAGTGGTCGTGAAGAATTCCCTCATCCAATCCAGGCTTGAGGAAGTATCCGTCGCGAGGGCGTGTCGGCTCGCGTCGGCGATGACCGTCGGGGGTATGGGGAAGTTCCCCTCCGGCCCCGCTCCGATGACGTTCCCGTATGGGGTCGAGCCGTCGACCACGCCCATGTAGGCTTCGGTTTCATTTATAAAATCCGGATCTGCGAGATTGAATATTATGTTGATGATGGTGTTCCCGACATGGGCCTGCCGGGTTTTTCCGTTCTCGTAGGCAACGCCCGACCAGTTCTTGTCGTGGTTGCCGATCACCTGGTACCAGGGGATTGTCTTGTCGAGCCCGATGGCTTTGTACGGTTTCTGATAATCGATGGTGTCGGCTCCGGCATTAGCGCCGGAACTGGGGGTGATGACCTTGCCGTCAAGGACATCGATGAACCATCTCAGTTCGTTGTACTGGTTGTTGTTGATATCATCGCCGAGCGAGATGCCGAAATCGAACGGCGATTTTTCATGCAGCGCGTTGATCGTCTGGACGGCGGCATCGAGGACGTGGGTCGTCGAGAGTATGATCGGTGAATAGGACGACACGAAAAGACCCGCGGAGCCCGGGCCGAACACCGCGCTCCAGCCGGGGTTGATCGCCTGCGCCGGGGATTCCTTGTCGGTGATGTGAATGTCGCTCATGGCAAAGAACGACAACAAGCGCGCCGCATTGGGTGCGCCCGTGTAGCCGGGCGCAAGTTCGGTCCGCTTCACGTGAGGCAGGCCGGTTCCTGCGTGCCAGGCGCTGTAACCGAATGACGCGTATAGCGGCACGTCTTTCGGGTTGATCTGCGGCGTGTATTCGGAGAGTCCGATCGGAAGGATCTGCTGCTGGGCCGTCGTGAATACCTCCGTGGCGATCGGCCACTCGGCCGCCTGCGTGCCCGTGGTATTGCTACCGGAACATGCAGCCAGGTGTAACGGGAGGATCAGGGCGAAAACAAACCGGAAACGCCTTGTTTTTGCATGGCGCATGTCTTGGATTCCTCCCTGGGATTCGCCTGCCGGTTAAAACGGACGGAACACCGTTATCTCTATATCGACAGAAATCGATAAAATATTCATGGATATACCGCTGGCGATCGCGCAGTTGCGCTGCAGGAAAGGAAACGCCTGGAGCGGCGGATCCGGATCCTTGCCGCTTCTCCCGGGATCACACCTTCGGCAGGAACGCCGGGACCAACTCCGTCAGGTCGGTGAAATCGATCTGGAGAACGGGCTTGGGGGCCTAGCGCCCGGACTTTCGGATCTTCGCGCAGACGGCGTCGGTGACCTGCTTCGTCGAGGCGTTCCCGCCGATAAAAATGCCCACGAAGGAAACCTCCTCCGTGGGCATCGAACAGTCATGCTCCCTGAAAGTTACAATGTCCGGTCACGGTTACAATGTCGCCACCAGTTCGGCGACGGCTTTCCCCATCTGCTGCGTCGATGCCTCGCCGCCGAGGTCCCGGGTCAGGACCTTCCTTTCCGCGACCACGATCTCCACGGCCTTCTCGATCATCCGGGCCGCTTCCCGGTACCCCAGGTGCTCGATCATCATGGCCCCGGTGAGGATCTGCGCGATCGGGTTCGCGATATTCTTCCCGTAGATGTCCGGGGCCGAGCCGTGCACCGGCTCGAACGTCGACGGGAACGCGCGCTCGGGATTCAGACTGGCCGACGGCGCGATGCCGAGGCTGCCCGCCAGCGCCGGGCACAGGTCGGAGACGATGTCGCCGAACAGGTTGCTCGCCACCACCACGTCGAATCTTTCAGGGTGCGCGACGAGCGTGGCGCAGAGGGAATCGATGTGGTACTGGTCGGTCCGGATATCGGGGTACTCCTTCGAGATCTCCCGGAACAGCTCATCCCAGTACGGCATGGTGATGCAGATGCCGTTCGACTTTGTAACGGAAGTGACGTGCTTCTTCCGCTTCCACGCCTCCTCGAAGGCGTACTTCATGATGTTCCGGACGCCGCGCCGGGTGAAGACCGACTCCTGCACCACGAACTCGTGCTCGGTCCCCCCGAACATCCTGCCTCCGACGTTTGAGTACTCGCCCTCGGTGTTCTCCCGCACCACGAGGATGTCGATCTTCCCCCCTTCGATGCGCCGCAGGGGGCTCTCCATCCCTTCCATGGTCTTGACGGGCCGCACGTTCGCGTACTGCTGGAAGCCCCGCCGGATGGGGACGAGCAGCCCCCACAGGGAAACGTGGTCCGGGACGCCGGGGTAACCGACCGCGCCGAGGAAGACCGCTTCGTACTTCTTGAGGGTCTCCAGCCCGTCATCCGGCATCATCACCCCGGTCTTGTGGTAATGCTCGCAGCTCCAGGGGAACTCCGTCCACGACATCCTGTAGCCGAACCGCTCCCCGGCGACGTCCAGCACCTTCATGCCCTCGGGGACGACCTCCTTGCCGATGCCGTCGCCCATGACCACCGCGATCTTGTGCTCTTTTCCCGCTGCCATTTCCTGTCTCCTTATTCGACCCGGTACTTCCGGATGATTTCCTCGGGAATCTCCAGCCCAAGTCCCGGCCCCGCGGGCGGGAACAAGTTGCCGTTCTCGATCCGCGCTGCTTGCGCGAACGCACCCGCCACCCAAGGCATGTACTCGATGGGGCCGGACCCCATGACGCCGCAGGCGACCTGGATCGTGCTTTCCATCATGTGGTGCGGCGCCACCGGCAGCTGCGCGACGTCGGCCAGGGTCACGATCTTTACCGTTTCGGTGATCCCGCCGACCCGGATGATGTCGGGCTGCACGATGTCGACCGCGTTCGCCCGCAGGTACGCCTCGAACTCGAAACGCGACCCCAGCGTCTCTCCCATGGCGATGGGAATGTCCAGGGCGGCGGCGAGCTTCGCGTGCCCCGGAATGTCCTCGCACAGCAGCGGCTCCTCGAACCACGCGACGCCCAGTTGCTCCAGCTCGCGGCCGACGCGCATCGCCGTCGGCAGGTCCCACTTCTGGTTGGCGTCGACGGCGACCCAGGCGTCGTCGCCCAGGGCCTTGCGGACCTCGCGGACCCGCCGGATGTCGTCCCGGTAATCCTCGTGGCCGATCTTCATCTTGACGCCCATCATTCCCTGCGACAGGTACCCCTCGAACGCCGCGATCATCTCGGACACGGTCATGTACAGCCACCCGCCGTCCGACCCGTAGCACGGCGCGCTCTCCCGGCGGCCGCCCAGGAGCTTGTGCACCGGAAGCCCGGCGACCCTTCCCTTGATGTCCCACAGCGCCAGGTCGACGGCCGACATCGCCTGGGTCACCAGCCCGACGCGGCCCACCGTCTGCAGCCGCCGGTACAGCTTGTTCCACAGGCGTTCGTTGTCGAGGGCGTCCTCGCCGACCAGCAGCGGCGCGAAGTCGTCCTTGAGCACGCAGCGGGTTGCCGTGGCGCCGCCCAGCAGGCTCCATGCGTACCCGAGCCCCCGGACGCCGTCTTCCGTGGTGATGAACACGACCGGCATGTTGATGTGGCTTACCGGGCCGCCCTTTTTGCCGCTCGACGACCCCGACTGCATCGGGCGGGGCAGCGGCATGCGAAGCAACTCGGTTCTTACCTCGGAAATACGCGTAGTCATCTATTCGCCCTTTTCGAAGATCAAGGCACCTCTCCTTTCGGAGGGAGCGGGGCCTCCGTCCCAGATCCTCTTTACCGGTGTCCCCTACTTTTCGATTCGACCCGGTTCCTTCATGATCGCTTCGTATTCGGCCGTCTTCTTCTTCCCCAGCCCAGGCGGAGCTCTTTCATGGGATGTGCCCTCCTTCAGGTCTGACAGCCAAGGTGTTGACGGGTCGGCGACGGCCGTCACTCGAAGATCTTGCCGGGCGGCAGCGGGACCTCCAACAGGTGTTGGAAGACCACCAGCATCAGGACAACGATGGCTATCCCGATCAGGACGCACCGGCCGATATCCTTGATGTCCCTCGGCATCCCCCCCAGGTACCACGAGATCGACCCGAATCCCACGATGCCGGTGAGTGCGAATCCGAGGAACTGGAGCAGCACGGCCCAGGCGAGCAGTATGCCTCCCACGACGGCCATGTCCTTCCAGTTGGTCTTCCCGCCTTCCTCCTTCTTCTCCCCGGCCTCCTTCACGGCCGCGTACTTCGTAAAGGAGAGGGCCAATGTCACCGCCAGGACCCCCGCCATGATCTCAAGGACGATGTCGGGAAAGATCCCCCCGAACGGCGTCATGTAGTCGCGCTGCGCCCAGAGCGCGGCGACGAACGCCAGCATGAGGATGGAGCCAAGACGGTCTCGCGTGCTCGCCTTCATGCTCCCCGCCTCCTATTCGCCATTTCCGGAACCCAACCCTTCCGGCTTCTGGAACAACTGCTTGAGGGAACCGAAGTACGGCCACGCGAACGAAAGGATCGACATCGCGATCAGGATCCAGGAGATCGGGTTGATGAAGAGCGCGAGCCAGGGCCACGAATACCCCTGACCCGTGAGGTAGGCCTGCACCAGGCCGGTTTCCATGATGGGGCCGAGGATGAGGCCGAGCACGATGGGCGCGGCCTGGAACCCCAGGGTCCGGAGGGCATACCCCACGACCCCGAAGCCGAGCATCAGGATCACGTCGGTGAAGTTGTTCCGTATCGCGTAGGAACCGATGATCGTCAGGATGCCGATCCCGGGCACCAGGTACCGCACGGGGAGCTTCGCCACGAACCGGGTGAGGAGCCGCCCGCCGTAGATCCCGATGGGGACCATCACCAGGGCGGCCGCGCCGAGCGCCAGCATGAACGTGTACGTGATGTCCGCCCGCTCCGCGAAGAGCTCGGGACCCGGACGCAGCCCCTGCAGCATGAGAACGCCGTAGATGACCGCGTCCGGAGGGGCGCCGGGAATCCCCAGGGTGACCAGCGGGATGATGCCGCCCCCCACCACCGCGTTGTTGGCAGTCTCCGTCGCGACGACGCCTTCCAGGTGGCCAGTTCCGAATTTCTCCGGGGTCTTGGAGGCCCGTTTCGCTTCGTTGTAGGCGACGAGGTTCGCGATATTCCCGCCCGCCCCCGGAAGGATGCCGATGAACGTCCCGATGACGCAGGAGCGGATAAGGTTGGCACGCTGGACAAGGACCTTCTTCGTCGTCTCCCAGAGAACCCCTTTCGTGCGATGGTACTCCACCGCCGTGTGCCCGCCGATCCCCTTCGACACGATGGTCAGCACCTCGGGGATGCAGAACATCCCGATCAGGATGACGATCAGGTCCACGCCCCCCTGCATGGCGGGAGACCCGAAGGTGAACCGCACATCCCCTCCGATCGGCGCGATGCCGATGGTGGAGACGAGGATGCCGAACATCGCGCCGACGACCCCCTTGAGGAAGGACCCGGCAGACAGGCTCGAGATGATGGTCAGCCCGAAGACGCCGACCCAGAAATATTCCGCGGGGCCGAACCGGAGGGCGATATCGGCCAGGGGCGGGGCCAGGAAGATGAGGGCGATCACCCCGAAGATCCCCCCGATGGCGGAGCCGACCGTGGCGCCGACGATCGCCTCTTCACCCCTCCCCTGCCGCGCCATCGGGTACCCGTCGAAGGTGGTCCCGATGGAACTCGGCGTGCCGGGGGTGTTGATCAGGATGGCGCTGAACGCCCCTCCGTAGACGCACCCCATATAGATGGCTCCCAGGAGGGCCAGGCCGCTGGCGGGGTTCATGGCGTAGGTGAACGGGACCAGGAGAGCGACGGCCATCGTCGCGGTGAGGCCGGGTAGGGCCCCCATGACCATCCCTGAAACGGTCCCTGCGACGATCAGGAGAAGGTTCTTGACCATCAGCACGTTCTGGAGGCCCATCCAGAGATGTTCCAGCAACGTCGTTTCCCCCCTGATCAACATAAGGCACCCCGCCGGCGGAAGAGCGCCGGCGGGGTGCCTGGTGGTCCGTAGGTGCGCGACGCTACTTCTTGAGGAGACCCATCTCCAGCATCATCTCCTTGTACAGGACCATCCTCTTCTTGACCAGCTCCGTCGAGGCCTTGGGCCCCATCCGCTCGATCTTGAACCCGTTCTCGTCCATCTTCTTGATGACGTCCGGGTCCTGCATGACCTTATCGTAGATGGCCGCCGCCTTCTCCACGATGTCGTCCGGGGTCCCCGGAGGAGCCGCCACGCCGCGATAGGCTCCCTCGACCAGGTCGTACCCCAGCTCCTTGAACGTGGGGACGTCGGGCAGCACGGACATCCGCTCCTCGGACATGATGGCGAGGGGACGGAACTTCTCCTTCTGCTGGACCGCCATCGTGGAGTACGTCATGAGCCCCGTGACGTGCCCGCCCAGGAGCGCCGGGACCACCGGGCCGGACCCGGTGAACGGGATGTAGACCGTCTTGATCCCCGCGGCCTTGTTCAGCATGATGGTCCCCAGGTCGTTCGCGGTGCTGCTGCCGCTGCCGCCGAGGGTGAGGGTCCCCGGCTTCGCCTTGGCCGCGGCGATGAAATCCTTCAGGGTCTTGTACGGGCTGTCGCTCCGGACGACCAGGATGTTCGGGGTGCTCTCGAACATGTAGACTTGCTTGATATCAAGCGTCTTATACCCGGCGTTGCCGCGCAGCATCGGCTGCAGGATGATGTGCGGAAGGTTGTCGCCCGCCAGGGTGTAGCCGTCGGGCTTGGTCTTGACCAGCTCAGCCCATCCAACGGAGCCGCCGCCGCCGATCTTGTAGGTGATGACCACCCCTTCCTTGTAATACTTCTTCAGCGCCGCCTCCTGGATGCGGGCCGTGATGTCGGTCTCGCCCCCGGGGTTGAAGCAGACGATGTAGGTGAGCGGCTTGGTCGGATAGTCCGCCGCCATAATGGGAGTGCAGAAGAAGAGAAGGACGAACGCCATC
>Ga0208909_1000365_pt1 | contig 8320 bp, 8 predicted proteins | sample Joice_ThreeSqA_D_3_FD_185652 | JGI IMG/M metagenome (GOLD analysis project Ga0208909, IMG submission 185652) | Natural and restored wetland microbial communities from the San Francisco Bay, California, USA, that impact long-term carbon... | ecosystem: Environmental > Terrestrial > Soil > Wetlands ...
AGTCACCAGATTGCGCTTGGGTCAATGATCTTGGTCCAAATAAAAAAGGCCTGCAAGTAATTGTAATTGCTTGCAAGCCTTGTATTTTTAAACTGGAGGCGGCATCCGGATTTGAACCGGAGATAGCGATTTTGCAGACCGCTGCCTTACCACTTGGCTATGCCGCCCCAAAAAAAAATGGAGCGGGAAACGGGATTTGAACCCGCGACTTCGACCTTGGCAAGGTCGCACTCTACCACTGAGTTATTCCCGCTCAGCTGAAATTTATCGTTTAACTATTTTCAATCTTTTTGTCAACAAAAAAGCGTTTTCGTGAAAATTTTTACAGTTGATCCGGGCTAGGTCTTAAGAAGTTTTCTGAACTTGATAAAATAATCGGCGCCGGACCAGACGGTGAAAGCCAGGGCCCCCCATAAAAAAAACCGTCCGATGGCCTGGGCATCAAGACCGGCAAACGGATAATGAATCAACAGCGGTATAGCGGCCGCTATCTGGAATCCGGTCTTATATTTTCCGAGATTAGATGCCGAAACGTCTTCCCCCTTTCCAGCGATAATATTGCGAAGTCCGGTGACTGCAATTTCACGACCAATAATTATGCAGACCATCCAGGCCGGCACCCAGCCCAGGGCTGTCAGCATGATAAAGGCCGATGACACCAGAAGTTTGTCTGCCACCGGATCCATTACTTTTCCCAGATTGGATACCAGGCCAAATTTCCTGGCAATATAGCCGTCAAAATAATCTGTGATTGCAGCGGCACTGAACAAAAGGGCTGCAATAAAGGTGGAAATCCGATTGGGGTACAACATCAGGACCACAATAATCGGAACGGCTGCAATTCGAAATAAAGTCAAGGTATTGGGATGACGTAAAATAGATTTCACGGGTCTTTTTTCTCTGAATGGTCGGCGAGAAACTTGTCTTTGCACTGGGTGCTGCAAAATTGCATGTCTTTCCCGTCGAATTTCAAATGCACGGCATCTTTTTTTGGGAAATAGGCCTCACAATAAGGATCTTTAATCATGATATCATCAATCTCTCCGACATTTCTACCCGCAACCGATTCAGATGAAGATGCGTTTGGAAACATCCAGGACTTTAGGGCCCGGTAAGCCACATACCCCACAACTGCCAGGATGACAAATCGAATCATTTATATTCAGCTATCCTTTGTCCCGCTTTATCAAGATCTTCCAGTAGCAGCTGCACTGTTCGGTGAAAGACGGGGTGAATGATATGCGGATCTATATCACAAACAGGCTTTAATACAAAGCGTCTTTTATGCATCCTGGGGTGCGGAATCACCAGGCGCGGATGGTCCATCACCATTTCGTTATAAAAAATAATATCCAAATCCAGCACCCTCGGGCCGAACCGCACGGAATCCTGGATCCTGCCGGCATCATCTTCAATGGACTTAAGCCTATCGAGCAAGGCAAGCGGCTCCAGAACAGTCTCAATTTTGACAACATAATTTACAAACCATTCCTGATCTTTATAATCGACCGGTTCGGTTTGGTAAACCATCGACTGATCAACCAGCCGGGAGGTCGCGCCCCGGGCCAGTTCAGCAACACCCTGACGGCAGTTTTCAAACTTGCTGCCCAGGTTGGATCCGACACAGATGTAGGCTGTGTGAAACTTTGCCATTGTGAACCCTATAATTTATCAGGGCAGTGTTGCCTGATAGGCGCTCAAGGTTTCAGGTGTCAGGTGTCAGATGACAGAAAACATACGACAGACGACAAATACCACCGGTTCTGATCACCTGTCTTTCAGACTCGCAACCCGCAACTCGAAACGCGCAACTCGCAATACCTGACACCTGAAACCTGTTTTTTTACTGAAACCAAAAAAATGGCTTATGACCGCCAAGCATCTTCCCCGAGCTCAGCGGTATAGATCAGCCTGGCATCCCCTTCCAGGTAAACATCAGTAAATATATGGTTGCTTTCGCAAAAGTGAATGGTCAAGGATTCTCCACTGCGGGTTGTCAGGCTGATGGGAGATGTCCATTTTGTCTTGCAGGCCGCTACAAGGGCGCTGGCAATGGAGCCTGTTCCGCAGGCAAGAGTTTCATCTTCAACTCCCCGCTCATAGGTTCGAATAGCAAGCTGCCCGGGCTTTTGCTGACAGATAAAATTGACATTTGTTCCGGCCGGTGCAAATGCTTCATGATACCGAATCTCCCTTCCCAGCCCAAAAACATCCACCTCTTCAACCGAATCCAAGGTAACGACAACATGGGGGACCCCGGTATTGACGCTGCCTTGGATTCGGTTGCCGTTTCCCAGATCAACGCTATAATCCAGGCGAAGATCCACCGGGTCCGGTATTTTTACCTTGGCGCCACCGCCTTTTACCTCTCCATTGATTATTCCGGCTTCAGTTTCAAAGAATAGGTTTTCACCGGCAATCCCGTTTAGATAGGCGAACCGGGCGGCGCACCGCGCTCCATTGCCGCACATTTCGGCCGGGCTGCCGTCCGAATTAAAAAAGCGCCATCGGAAATCGGCTTTGTCCGAAGATTCGATTAAAATGAGTCCATCGGCTCCCACCGACATTTTTCGGCGGCACACATTTTTAATAAATTCTGTTAATCCGTCATCGTCAACAAGGCGCTCGCGATTGTCGATAATAATAAAATCGTTGCCGGTTCCGCTCATCTTGGAAAAGGGAATGGGGTTCATAATTGCTGTCCAGTGTTAGAAGTAAATAAATACCTTTAGAGGCGTTGGTCGGTTAAACCGAGAAAAACCTAAAATTTAGGCAAGTTAGTGCATTCTTGTCCGCCTTTTTTCTGGCGGATTAGGCATTTTCCATAAACGGAGGCACCGTCTCGCCCCGAACCAGATCTTCGTACCTTTCGCGGGCTTTAATAACATTAAAATGATCACCTTTTACCATTACTTCGGCCACCCGCGGCCGTGAACAATAGTTGGAAGACATGACATAACCGTAAGCTCCGGCACTCATTACTGCCAGCAGATCGCCACTTTGCACATCCGAAATGCTTCGATCAATCGCCAGAAAGTCGCCACTTTCACAAATCGGACCGACAACATCGGCGACAATGGTATCTTTGCGGGAATTTTCCACCGGTTCAATGGCATGAAAGGCATTGTATAGCGTCGGCCGCATCAAGTCGTTCATGCCGGCATCGACAATGACAAAATTTTTAACGGCGCCCGACTTGCGGTAAAGCACTTCAGTGACGAGAATTCCGGCATTGCCGACCAGAACCCGCCCCGGCTCCAGGATCAGCTGGAGCGCCATGTCCTTGAGTTGGGCCATAATAACACCGGCATATTCCCCCAGCGACGGCGGCGTTTCATCCGCATAGGTAATGCCCAATCCACCGCCCATATCCAGGTAGCGAATATTGATACCCATGGACTTCAGCTCAGTGATCAGGGCTTTAAGATTTCCCAGAGCAGCCTGAAATGGATCAGCCTCAGTTATCTGGGAGCCGATGTGGCAATCAACCCCCACGATCTCTATATGCTCGAGCTCTCGGGCAACCCTGTAACTTTCAAGCGCCACATCGGAACCGATGCCGAATTTATTTTTTTTCAAGCCGGTGGCCGTGTACGGGTGGGTTTTCGGATCAACATCGGGATTCACCCGAATGGAAATCGGCGCTCGCTTTTTTAACTTTCCGGCGCGGCGGTTAATCTGCTCCAACTCGGCAAGGGATTCGACATTGAACACCAGGATGCCGGTATCTAGGGCATAATCGATTTCATCAACAGTTTTGCCGACACCTGAATAAACAATCCGGTCGGGAGAGAAACCAGCCTTGAGTCCCCGGTATAGCTCGCCGCCGGAGACAATATCCAGGCCGCAACCTAAATCAGCGAATAATTTCAAGACTGCCAGACTGGTGTTGGCTTTGGCTGAATAACATATTAGCTTTGGGACTCCATCAAAGGCCTCGCTGAAGACCTGGAAATGACGTTTCAAAGTTGCATGACTGTACAAGTAAAAGGGGGTGCCGGTTTTAGCGGCAATTTCTGTTACCGGAACATCTTCGCAGTACAACACATTATCACGGTATTTGAAATGATTCATATTTCCTCTTTTATAAAATCTTAGTAATTATTGTTATGCTTACATGGGCTGAAAATACCAGGCATTTTAGGCACTTTAGGCATTTCCCGGTTTAGAAGGTAAATTCAACAAAGTTGGAATTCTTGGATCCAATGCCATCAGCACTGTATCCGTTCACCTTGTAAATATATCGATAACCGGGTTCGATGGTTTCGATAAACGTTAATAGCGGCTTTCCGGGTTGACCGGGACCCGGACTCCTGACCGGCACGTCACCGATATGTTTAAACCGTATCGGACAATTGGGGCAATCCCTTTCAACCACCGATTGTTGGGACCGAAAAATTAAAAAGCCGGTTATCGGCAACTGGGCTTCTTCATCCGGTTGGGGGATGGTCCAGCTCAGTTTGATGGAATTATTGCTGACGCTGTAACCCAGATCCCTTACCCTGGGAGGCCTGGAACCGGTCGGCGGCTCCGGTGGGCCTTTCTTGCCACAGCCCCACATCATGGCAACCGGTATCATCCCGATCAAAAAGGCCATGGCAATCATTGCCGGAAGGCCTTTTGAGACTTTCGATATTTTTATCATTCGCAAAGATGCTCTTTTTTGTCATTCAGCCATTTTTCAGCTGCTGCAATAGCTTTGGCCACCATCGTACCGGCGGTACCGCCGTAAGAAGTTCGACGATTTATCATTTCTCCGGTTGTTAGAAAAGAAAAAATATCGTCTTTAATCAGCGGGCAAAAAGACTGCAGTTGCTCCAGGCTGAGTTCATGGAGTTCCTTTTTCCTGGCCAGTGCAAACCCGACTGCTTCCCCTGTCAGGCGGTGGGCCTCCCGAAAGGCCAAACCCCGGGTCACCAGGTAATCGGCCAGATCCGTGGCATTCAGAAAGCCGGCGGCGGCGGCCTGGCGCATATTCGCCTTTCGAAATTTAATTTTCGGCAGCATCGCCGTACATATTTCAATACAGGCTGTCAGTGTATCCACCGTATCAAACAACGGGACTTTGTCTTCCTGCATATCCCTGTTATATGCCAACGGCAGTGACTTCATCAGGGTTAAGAGGGTCGTCAGACTGCCGATGGCGGTGGCGGTTTTACCCCTGATAAGCTCGGGAACATCAGGGTTTTTCTTCTGGGGCATTATACTGCTGCCGGTTGCAAAAGAATCCGGCAACTCTAGGAAACTGAACTCCGCGGTCGACCACAAAATCAGTTCTTCCGACAACCGACTGAAATGAACCATGCACAGTGCTGCCGCTGCTAAAAATTCAATGATGAAATCCCTGTCGGAAACAGCATCGATGCTGTTCGCGGATACGGATTCAAAACCGAGAAGCTCAGCCGTATAGGACCTGTCGATGGGATAAGTCGTGCCGGCCAGGGCCGCAGACCCCAACGGCATCACGTTTAGTCGTTTGAGACAATCCTCCAGGCGCCCGATATCCCTTAGAAACATTTCATAATAGGCCATGAGATGGTGGGCCAAAAGAACCGGCTGCGCCCTCTGCAGATGCGTATAGCCCGGCAATACCGTATCAAGATGTTTCCGGGCCAGCTCAGTTATTACCTTCTGCAGCCCGCAAAGCCGCTGAATCATACGCGCTGTTTCATCGCGCAGATACATCCTTGTATCCACGGCAACCTGGTCATTACGGCTTCTGGCGGTATGAAGTTTTTGCGCAACCGCTCCCGCAATTTCGATCAGGCGCGACTCTATGTGCATGTGGATGTCTTCCAGTCCATCGTCAAAGTCAAGACGATTTTCATCGATTTCCTGCCTGATTTTTTCAAGCCCCTGAATTAGCACAGCGGCCTCTTCGTCGGCAATAATCGAGACTTTGGCAAGCATTTTACAATGTGCAATACTGCCTTGAATGTCATAGACATACAGCCGCCGATCCACCTGGATTGAAGACGTAAATGTCTCAACAATCCGGGCTGTATTTTTTGAAAATCTGCCCTGCCAGAGTTTATCGGACATAAGTTTCCTACCGGGACAATTTCTTGGGGATTTGAATTTCGACATTGTTTCGTATTCCGACCAATTTTATAAGATCAGGCGTGCTTCGGATTTAGGTCTTATCGTGGCTATTCTTTAACTGCTGCGACTTATCTGACAATTCCGTGAAAATCTCATCCAGACATCCTATTAAAGAATCAATTTCCTCTTTTTTAACAATCAAAGGCGGAACAAAGCGCAAGATATTTTCCTGGATGCAATTAATTAAAAACCCGCGCTGCAGACACTGGCTTACGATAGATTCGCCCTTGACTGCCAGCTTAATTCCGAGCAGCAACCTCAACCCCCGGACATCAGCAATAACGTCATGCCGCTCTTTTAGCCACAGAAGTTTTTCTCTAAAATACCCTCCCGCCTCGCATCCCTGGTTGATAACGTTTCCCTGCACCAGGGTTTTGCAGACCTCAAGGGCGGCCGCGCTCACAAGCGGAGTGCCGCCAAAGGTCGTCGCATGGGCCCCGGGACCGAATGCTTCGGCCACCTGTTCCCTGGCCAGCATAGCACCAACGGGCAATCCGTTGGCCAGGGCTTTGGCCAGGGTCATGATATCGGGTTCGACATCAAAATGCTCATAGGCAAAGAGCTTGCCCGTCCGTCCCATACCGGTTTGGATTTCATCAAATATCAGCAGCAGTCCCTTTTCGTCGCAAATCCGGCGCACGGCCTTAAGATATTCGGGATCCGGACAGCGCACGCCGCCTTCCCCCTGGATCGGTTCCAGCATAACCGCACAGGTGTTCGTATCAATTTTTGACCGCAGCGCTGCAATGTCATTAAATGGAACATAATCAAACCCTTCAAGAACAGGATCAAAGCCTTTCTTGATTTTATCCTGTCCGGTAGCAGATAGGGTTGCCATGGTTCGCCCGTGAAAGGATTGTTCCATGGTAATGATTCTGAAACGGTTGTTTCCACCGCGATCATTGAAGTATTTACGGACCAGCTTTATGGCGGCTTCATTTGCTTCGGCCCCGCTGTTGCAGAAAAAAACACGATCGGCAAAACTGTGCTGAACCAGCCAGGCAGCTAATTCGACCTGGGGAATCGTATAGTAGAGGTTGGATACATGCGTAAGTGTTTGGGCCTGGGCAGAGATCGCTTGGGCGATCCCTGCATGGGAATGACCGAGGTTGCACACAGCGATTCCCGCCACAAAATCCGTATAGCTGCGACCCCGCGTATCAAACACAGTGCAGCCGCTACCCTTTGCCAGAACAAGGGGAAACCGTTTATAGGTTCTCGCAATTACCCGGTCCGCCAGCTCCATTATCTTCGATGTCATTACGAGCTCCCTGTTTCCAATTGTTTTCAATTTTGCCGATAAATACGTTTAAACTATTAGAATGCCTAAAATGCGCTAAATTGCCTAAAATGCCTAAAGTAAATGTATTCTATCCATTTTATGAAAATAAAAAACCGCGCTAAGTTGTCATTTCAATGTTCTGATTTCTGGCCTCCCATGCTGCCAGCATCAACGATTTATACAAAAGACGGAGCGAAGCGACACCATAACTTTAGGCATTTTAGGCACTTTAGTGCACTTTAGGCATTCTGGTTTTAGGCACTGTATTTTATGGTTACTATAAAATATACCGACTCAAGTCCTCATCATCTTTAATTTCCTTTAATTTGACATCGACATAGTCTTTATCGATGGTTATCCGCTGTTCTTTCATATCCGGTGCATCAAATAATACATCTTCGAGTAAGCGCTCCATGAGGGTGTGCAGTCGGCGCGCCCCAATATTCTCTGTGCGATCGTTGACCTCTTGCGCCATTCGGGCAATTTCGGCTACAGCATCATCTTCAAAGACAACATCGATGCCTTCGGTTCTCAACAGGGCCATATATTGAAGCAGCAGGGCATTGCGGGGCTCGGTAAGGATCCTGACAAACTCTTTTTGCCCCAAAGAGTCCAACTCGACACGTATCGGAAATCGCCCCTGCAGCTCCGGAATCAGATCAGATGGTTTGACCATATGAAAAGCGCCCGAGCCGATAAATAAAATATGATCCGTCTTAACCGGTCCGTATTTCGTCGTTACGGTGCTGCCCTCGACAATGGGCAAAAGATCTCTTTGCACGCCTTCACGCGAGACGTCAGGGCCCTGGGTACCGTTTTTGCCCGCTATTTTGTCAATTTCATCCAGAAAGATAATTCCCGACTGCTCGACTCTGGCAATGGCTTCTTTGACAACCTTATCCATATCCACCAGACCCTGGGCCTCTTCCTGCCCCA
>Ga0208909_1000401_pt1 | contig 7811 bp, 8 predicted proteins | sample Joice_ThreeSqA_D_3_FD_185652 | JGI IMG/M metagenome (GOLD analysis project Ga0208909, IMG submission 185652) | Natural and restored wetland microbial communities from the San Francisco Bay, California, USA, that impact long-term carbon... | ecosystem: Environmental > Terrestrial > Soil > Wetlands ...
ACTCCCGAAACGTTGGCGCTGGACTTAAGCCACCCGATGCTTAAATCAATAGCCACATTCGGATTTATATATTGGCCAACCGCTACTTCCACGTTGAACCCGTCATTAAAGTTATCCATATCGTCGGCCTGTGGGAGATACGCACCAAGTTTCAAGGTTGTATAGTTGGGTGGGTTTTTGGGCGGGTTTTCCGCAATCGCCGGGACAGTGACCAGCAACAACAAGACCGATATCAAGGCGGTTCTTTTCATCAAAACCCTCCTTTTAGTCCCAACCGGGAAATGTCAATACAATTCTGATTCACAGATAATATCGGCAAGTCTAATGGAAATAATTAATATTATTTTCCCCCCCCCTTCTCCATAAATTTCCCTCCCCACAATTGTGGTTTTGTGATGGAGTCGTCTCTCTAACTCGTCTATCGCCTACGCGGAAGAGCCCTGAACTCCCACGGCGCCGTTGGGTTTGCATCCCTCTATAATCTCTTACGTTAGCGCGGTACGATCATATATTCCTAAATTATTTTTATAGTTTGTGAATGAACGTGAATTCTCCAGGTCACAATTTGGCCACAAGATTTGAGCTCCAATTTCTGAAAATAAAACACTCACCGGGTCCAAAAACCCGGTGGGTGTGCCTTCCCCTTCTGCCAGCGGGAAGGTAACCCGAAGGTCTTCCCACATGGAGACTCGAACCCTCCCGGGTTTCCCCAGCATCCCCTCGCTACGATTTTATGGCGAGTTCTTCCTCGGCTTTTTTCAGTTAGCCATCGCCGCCGTAATCCATACTATTATAAATCCTTGGAATATTTATGCGCATGTATGTCCTTACGCACCTCCCCAGCGATCGAATCTAATGATGCAAATATCTCGTCCCCAATTTTCCAAAAATCTCTAATCGATTTAGGATCCAAATACAACCGATATTTTTGTAATTTTTCTATTTCCGACATAATTTCTGCAATACGTTTAATTATATCCTTACTAAATATTTGGGCGAGCGATGCGCTAATACTTAATATTTCCCTTTTAAATTCTTTAATAATCTTCTTCCCATCGTCAAAATTTATTGGCTTACTATTTTTTTCTCTTGTCCAATCCAAAATGTATCTTTCAATAATTTCACAAAACTTCTGAGATATCATATCATTTATTTTTTTCTTGGAGGCTTCATTTGGATCCCTCGAGGTTTCATCTTCTGGCATCTTTCGTGTTTTCAATATCTTGCGGGCGATTTGTCTACTTAACTTCTCTCGAAAATCAAGGATGGAACTATATCTTTCTACCAAACCTTGCTTAAGGCAATCATCCATAAACTTCATTAGAATTCCATATTGTTTTAAGTCAACGCTACCTGGCACCCCTGGAGTCGATGAAAAATATATCATCACTGGCTTTCCTGCCTTATGGAATTCCTTAATCTCTTCTATAGTACGTGATTCTGCAAAACCAGTACCTGCTCCAATACTTGTCCAAAAGGTACCAATTAGGATGTCGCAATCTTTTGCAATTTGTAAGTTTAATTCTGTCTTAGAGTTACCACTCATTTCTTGAATAAGAAGTTCTTCCCAAATAACTGGAAATAATAGTGCTTTCATCTTCAGAAAATATGTTCTGTTCCATGACGCAATTATCTCTTGAATTATTTTCCGTTCTGCTATTACGTCATTAGGCGATACAATTAAAATACGATAAACGGTTGCTTGAAAAGTCATGTTACTCCCCGCGTATTTCTCCGAATGACCCCTGTAATCGAATTAACTACTTCCTTTTTGACAACCTTCTTCCTTTTATGGTTCCGATTACGTTGGCCATATACTTCCTTAACGTTATATCGGCAAGGAATACAAGAAACTTTAAGCCTCCTCACGGGCTAGTTTTCCACCGCCAGATAAAGTTTTCGTTTTGTTTTGCCGAAAGCATTTGGAGGCGTTGAATAATTGTTGAAGCAGAGGGAGGGGGGGGGGGGGGGGGGGATGACTTTCGGGGAATTAGAGAACCTTATTCTTCTGGCAGATCGCATGATTGTGAGTTGCGCACCGAGGAAAGCGGATTATGGGAGAGGATATCAAAGCGGGATCAAGTATCAATTCTACAACCCTCAAACGGAATCACTTCCCGATCATTATTTAATTGCTGAGATGGCCCGTAGCAACGGCTGCCGCAATGTTCATGCTTATGCTCGTGGGTATCATGATGGCTGCAAGGGATTGAAACCGGAATATTCTGACTGACCTTCACACCTGGGGGCCCGATTTCCCCCTGACCTGCCTCCCACAAATCGGCCCGAAGCGAAATAACAGACCTCGGACCTGTCAATGATCGTTGAAAAAGCATCCCTTGTGATCGCCGAATCTGGCCCCCCTGTCAGTGGTCAGTCTTTTGGCTCCTGCCGTTGAACGATGCCGGCCTTGAGCTTTTCCTTGAGACGGTAACTCTCGCCCTTGATGTTGATGGTAATCGAGTGATGAAGAACCCGATCCAGGATCGCCGTGGCGATGATCGTGTCGCCGAACACTTCGCCCCAGCCGGAGAACGGCTGGTTCGAGGTCAGGATCATCGCACCCTTCTCGTACCGTCGGGAGATCAACTGGAAGAACAGGTTCGCCCCATGCCGGTCGATCGGGATGTAACCGATCTCGTCGACGATCAGAAGCTTGGCCTGGCAGTACAGCTTGAGTCGTTCTTCGAGTCGGTTCTCGATGTTGGCCCGGGCCAGCGAGGCGATCAGCGCCTGCGCGGAAGTGAACTGGATCTTGTACCCCTGCTCGACCGCCTTGATCCCGAGTGCGACCGCGAGGTGGGTCTTGCCGACGCCGGGAGGCCCCAGAAGGATCAGGTTCTCTCCGTTGGCAATCCAACGCACTGCTGCAAGTTCTTTGATCTGCTTGGCGTTGATGGAGGGCTGGTAGGCAAAATCGAAGCTCTCCAGCGTCTTGACGAACGGCAGGCGGGCCATCCGGGTGGCCATCTCCGTGCGCCGGTCGCGACGGGCCGCCAGTTCGTCCTTCACGAAGTTGCCCAGGAAGGTGCCGTAGTCCCACTCCTGCTTGGCCGCGTCGGCAAGGAAGTTCTGGAGCTGGTCCGCCAGCCGGGGCAGCTTCAGTTCCCGCAGTTCCTGTTCCAGGGCATCGAGGTGGCTCATAACACACCTCCGATGCCGGCGACCTGGTCGTACAGTGCAAGGTCGCGAACCATGACGTCCTCGACGGGGAACCTGGGATCATGAGGCGGCTCGATCGGCTCTTCGCCGACCACCATCCGGAACAGGCCGCGGAAGTGCGCCGGATCGACGTTCTCCTGGTAGCGGCCGGGCAGGAGAGCATGGCGGGCGATCACCTGATCGTCGTGAAGCAGGATGACCTCGCCATCTTCAACACGAACCTCAACCTGGCGACCGATGAAGCGCCACGGCACGGAGTAACGGTTGGTCTTGAAGCACACCCGTGCATCGTTGGGCACTTGCCTCCGAAGGACACGCTCGAGGCGATAGGGCGGAACGTGGGTAAGGTCGGCGAGGTTCTCCTGCTGGAAGCGGTCGATGGGACGCATGCCCGTGGTGCCGTGGATCCGGACGTCCGAAACGGTTGTGAGCCACTCTTCCATGCTGCGGTTGAGATCGCTCAGGTCGTTGAAACGGCGCCCGATGAGGAAGTTGTTCTTCACGTACCCGACACCGCGCTCGATCTTCCCCTTGGTCCTTGCCCGGTACGGGTGGCAGAAGCGCGCCCTGTAGCCGTAGTGGCGAACGAAGTCACGGAACGTGCCGTTGAGCTCGACCTCGCCGGTCTCGGCGTCGCGGCCATCCACCATCGTCTTGGGGTTGTCATAGAGCAGTTCGCGCGGCGTACCGCCGAACCACGCGAAGGCCGCCTCGTGGCCGGCGAGCAGGTTGGCCAAACGCTCGTTCGGGTACGCCCTGGCGAACAGTCTGCGGGAGTAGCCGAGCACCAGGGCGAAGAAGTGGACGCGGACACGTCGCTCTGCGAACCAGACGTTGGTGGAACCCCAGTCGACCTGACCTTGAAGGCCCGGGGCCGTCTCGAAGCGCAGCGTGGCCTCGGCGTCACGGCGGAAGGCATCGCGCAGGGGCTTGACGAACCGCTGCACCGCCGGGTAGCCGCCGGTGTAGCCCAACAGCTTCAACTCCCGCAGCAGCACGACGCAGTTGAATCCGACCTCGGGAGCACGCCTCGCAACAAAATCCTCGAAACCCGTGAGAACCACCTTCGCCGGCGGTTGCCGCCGGTACGGCCTCCACTCCTCGCGCTTCAGGATGCGGCGTACCGACCTGATGCCGATCCCCAGCATCCTGGCGATCGCCTTCTTGGGCGTGCCTTGCCCCGCAAGTTCCACGACGGCCCCGTGCTTGTCCCTGTTGATCATCTCCCTCTCCGTCAAATCATTCTTCCGGAGAGTGTCGCCCATCATGTTCCCGTTCTCCATATGCCCCTCCTCGTTAAGATCAGGGGGGCCAGATTCAACGACGACAGGGGGGTATTATTCCGCGATCAGTGACACAGGAAGGGTTGAAGGTACCGGCCCGGCAGCCGAAGCGGGGCCGGCTGTGGTTCAACGACGGTTCCTGCGTACGACTCCGGCCGGAATATCCGAACCACGTGTGGGCGTACGACATCGTGGCGGACCGTACGTACGACGGCAAGGCGTACCGGATGCTGACGCTGATCGACGAGTTCAGCCGGGAGTGCCTGGCCATCGTCGTGGGGAGGAAGATCAATTCCAGCGATGTTCTTTACACGTTGGCAGATCTGTTCATCCGCCGTGGTATTCCGGCACACATCCGGTCCGACAACGGGCCGGAGTTCTGCGCCCAGGCGGTCCGGGAGTGGCTATCGAGACTGGGCGTTGGAACGCTGTTCATCGAGCCTGGCAGTCCTTGGGAGAACGGGTACATCGAGTCGTTCCACGGGAAGCTGCGGGACGAACTGCTGAACCGGGAGATCTTCTACACGTTGATAGAGGCCCGTATCCTGATCGAGCAGTGGCAGCGCCACTACAACGGAGTAAGACCGCATAGTGCGTTGGGATACCGGCCACCGGCACCTGAAACGATCGCCTTCCCGGGCATTGGCCTTCCAAGTCCCTGGAATTCGATGGAGACTCCAGGAGGATTCGTACACTAAGATACGGGTGGACCGATCACGGGGGGCTGGTCAGTGCGGGAATGGGAGGCATCGCACTCGAGGAAGTGATTACTTAGAACCCAATAAATTCCAGCCCCCCCCCCGCTCTCAGGTGACCAGCCCCACCTGATCGGATGTTCACATCACGAATGGCAAGATAACAAGGCGGGAGTCAATGGGATGAGTGATGGGATGAGTTAAACCCATGCGAGTCAAAATAAAAAAGAAGGGGAACCGCAACATCGCGATTCCCCTTGATTTATTTGGTAGCGGGGCCAGGATTTGAACCTGGGACCTTCGGGTTATGAGCCCGACGAGCTACCGGACTGCTCCACCCCGCGTCATGAACTAAAAAATATACTCCTCACACGCCATAGTGTCAACCTCGGTGCAATAATCCGATAGTTGCTATTGTTTCCACCCCTACACCCACGCGATCGTGACGAGGTGCTCGACCGCCCGGAACTCTGGGTCACCGGTAACCAGGACCGCCCCGTATTCCACCGCGGATGCCAGGGCGAAACAGTCCGCGAACGACATGGTGAAGGACGCCTTGTACTCGGCCGCCCTAAAGACCAGGTCGTTCGGCACCGGAAGGATGCGGAATCCAAGGCGTTCCACGTGCGCGAGGACCTCGATCTTCTTCTGGTCCCCGAATGTGCGTTTTGTCGAGTAGATGATCTCTCCGAGGTTGACCACGTTCAGGTATATCGGCGTACCCGACCGCATTGCTTGCGTGAGCATGCGGGCGACCTTCTCGTGTCCCTCCTCCTTCTGGAACAACTTCAGAAGAGCGTAGCTGTCGAAAAGGAGAGGGACCTTCTCTTTCAACGGGAATCCTTCTTCCGATCAAGGAGAAGTCGATCCCCGAGGGAGGGTTTCGCAGGAAGAGCGCCGCAGGCAGCGCGCACAGGATCATCCACCGGGGGGATGAGATAGATGATGCCGCCGTAATCCATGATCTGCATTTCGGTCCCCGGCTCGATACGGAATTTCTTCCGGAGCCCGGCGGGGATGACGATCTGCCCTTTCGACAGGGTCCTGACGGTTCTCACGATTTTCCAACCTTTCCGATAATTAGTTGTACGTATTGCAAACAGTAATACGTATGTTCATATTCGTCAACTTCCCCATGCGCGCCACGGTTCTCGAATTGGGCACACTAATTGAACATCGTAAGGCCCGAACCATGGACCAATTCCATGAAGATTTTATGATCCGAGGGACCGAAAAGGAGTTCGCTGGTTTGAGGTCACAATTCGTGGCCTCAAAGAAAGGGCGCGGAAGGGGATCGGATTCTGATCTATTCCCGGTTTGACCTGGTTCGAAATCCGGAGGGTGCCGGCGGTGCGTATCGATCGACGCGGGAAATCGAATTCGATCAAGGATCTGCTGGTCAAGATCGCCAGGCGGGAGAACCTTGAGATCCCCGATAGGGACGCCACCCCCTTCTCCATTTACGCGTTGGCCTGGCTGGAGAGGAAGAAGGCAACCCTCTCGCGCTCCACCTATGTCGATTACCGTTCGATCTGGAGGAAATACGTCCTCCCCTATTTCGGGAACACGCCGCTATGCCGTGTGACGAGGCGCGACGTGGAAGCCTTCATCGACAACCTCCCGGGCATCTCCGCGAAGCGAAAGAACAACATCATGGTTCCGCTGAAGTGTCTTTTCAACGACGCCAGCCGACGCGGAGAGATCGACGAGCCCCCCTCCGAGAAGATCCGCCGGCTCAAGGAAATAAAGCCGTTCATCGATCCCCTCTCCTTCCGGGAAATGAACCTTCTCCTGGAACACGTCGATCCCCATTACGGGGCGTACTTCACGACCGCGTTCCTGACGGGGATGCGGCCCAACGAGATGATCGCTCTCAAATGGATCAACGTGGATTTCGAGATGCGGTGCATCACTGTTCGGGAAGGGCGCGTCCTCGGAATCGAAGGACCGCCCAAGACGATGTCTTCCTATCGCGACATCGACATGCTCGACCCCCTTTTCGAGGCGCTACGAAAGCATCGACAGGAGGCTCGGCCGGGAACGACGTACGTTTTCCCGGGGAAATCCGGCACGCCTCTCGAAGTCAACAACCTTCGGAAACGGGTCTGGTATCCCGCGATCGCCGCGGCCGGGTTGCGCCGGCGCACGATGTACCAGACGCGGCACACCTTCGCGTCGCTCATGCTTGGCCACGGCGAGGATCCGCTCTGGGTGGCGCGCATGCTGGGACACGGCACCCTTGACATGATCTTCAAGCATTACGGGAAGTACATCCGGAACCGATCACGGAAGGACGGGGGGAGGTTCCTGGAGGGGCTCAAGGAGGCGGAGGCATCCGCCAACCTGGATCCCCGGTTGGGCTCCGGATAGTCACAGTGCGCCGGATATCGGCTATAGTGTGGCCATCGACCACGAACCGGGAGGCGATCGCTGGGCGTGTGCAATCCCCTGAAGATCGTGCGTTCCACTCTTTTCTGCGTTCTCCTGATTGCCGGGCGCGGGAATGCCTGGGGGGAAGGTTTTTTCGACCTGTACGTAGGCGCAACGAAGAACAACAGAGCGGACGTCAACGTTTCAGAGACCACGTCGTCGGGCACAACATCCGCGTCGGCCTCGATCGATCTCCCCTCCTCGACGGAGTTCGGCATAAGGGTTGGTGCTTGGGGGGATT
>Ga0208909_1000405_pt1 | contig 7759 bp, 3 predicted proteins | sample Joice_ThreeSqA_D_3_FD_185652 | JGI IMG/M metagenome (GOLD analysis project Ga0208909, IMG submission 185652) | Natural and restored wetland microbial communities from the San Francisco Bay, California, USA, that impact long-term carbon... | ecosystem: Environmental > Terrestrial > Soil > Wetlands ...
TTAGAAATCCATTCCATCCCAATGCTCCTATATGTACGTGAGCAATTATCCAATCAGTAAAGTGTGCTATTGCATTTACATTTTTTAAGGATAACATCGGACCTTCAAAAGTTGCCATACCATAAGAGGTAACAGCAACGACCATAAATTTCAAAATCGGATCCTGACGAACTTTATCCCATGCGCCGCGAAGAGTTAACAAACCATTAATCATTCCACCCCAGGATGGAGCGATTAACATAATCGAGAATACTGTTCCGAGTGATTGCGCCCAATCAGGTAATGCAGAATAAAGAAGATGATGGGGACCCGCCCAGATATAAATAAATATCAGAGCCCAAAAGTGAACTATCGATAACTTATAAGAATAAATTGGTCTGTTTGCAGCTTTAGGAAGATAGTAATACATTAATCCGAGATAAGGTGTTGTAAGAAAGAATGCAACTGCATTATGTCCATACCACCATTGCACAAGTGCATCCTGTACTCCCGCATAAACCGGATAGCTTTTCAAAAACGTAACTGGAATTTCTATGGAGTTTACAATATGTAAAATCGCAACAGTTATCCAGGTAGCAATATAAAACCAGATTGCAACGTATAAATGTTTTTCTCTTCTTTTAAGAATTGTTCCGAACATATTTATACCGAATGCAACCCAAATAAGAGTTATTGCAATATCAATTGGCCATTCGAGTTCTGCATATTCTTTACTGGTTGTAAAACCCATCGCAAGAGTTAAGGCAGCGGCAACTATTATTAACTGCCATCCCCAGAAATGAATTTTACTCAACAGGTCGCTGTACATTCTTGCTTTGCAAAGGCGCTGCAAAGAATGATAAACGCCCATAAAAATTGCATTCCCTACAAATGCAAAAATCACTGCGTTGGTATGTATCGGACGAATCCTGCCAAACGTTGTATACTGCAAATTAAAATTAAGTGCAGGTTGAAAAAGCTGAGAAGCTATGAGAAGACCAACCAGCATTCCAACCACTCCCCAAACCACAGTTGCAATGCCGAATTGTTTAACAATTTTATTATCGTAACTAAACCTTTCTAACTCCATAGAGTATTCTCCTTAAAGTAACGATTAAGTATTATTATCTTTTTTTTGTTTTTTATTCTCGTCATCAAACAACATTCTTATCGAAGGTGTGTATGTGTCATTATATTGACCACTTTTTACTGCCCACAAAAATGCTATTAAAAACCCCACTGCAATTAACAAACTGATTCCTATCAAGACTGCAATTACAGACATTACAATCCCTTTCTCTTAGCCATAAAGTTTGTAGCCAATGTTGCAAATGAAACTACAGAAATAGAACTAAGGGGCATTAATATTGCTGCAACAATCGGCGATAACATTCCTTCGATTGCAAAACTTAAACCGACAAGGTTATAAAGAAACGAAATAATAAAACTCAGATATATTATTTTAACACTCGTCTTAGCAAAATTTAAGAAGATAGAGATTTTCTCAAAAGATCTGGCGTCAAGTATTGCATCACAAGCAGGTGAGAAATAACTAATATTTTCGGTTACAGCAATTCCAACATCACTTTGAGCGAGCGCTCCTGCATCATTTAGTCCATCTCCAAACATTAAAACTTTGTTATAAGAAGATTTATTTTTTTTAATAAAATTTAATTTATCAGAAGGTGATTGCCTGAAATACAATTGAGAATTTTCTCCAAAGTGTTTTTTTAAATTTTCTCGTTCGTTTTCATTATCACCTGAAAGAATGAATGTTTTGTAATCCTCAGTTAAACTTTTGACAAGTTCATCAAAGCCTGTCCTGTACGAATTTGCAATATTAAAATAGCCTATTATTTTATTATTTATAGAAAGGTAAACCTGGGAATTATATTCATCTACATTATATAAATTTGTTTCTACTTCAGCAGCACCTTCTTTTACAAAATATAACGAACCTAATTTAATAAAATTATTTAGTACGGAACCAGAAATACCACGTCCCGAAAGTTCTTCGAAGTTTTCAGTTTCATAAATTTTATTTACTTCTAAGTGATCATAAATCAATCTGCTTAAAGGATGTGTGGAATTTCTTGCAAGAGATTTAATAATTTCCTGTTGAAAAGGATTCAACTCGGGACCAATAAATTTTATATTGGCTTTCCCGGTTTCAGTTATTGTTCCGGTTTTGTCAAAAACTACGGTTTTTATTTTTGAAAGATTTTCAATTACAGAAATATTCTTCAGATAGAATCTGTTCCTGCCAAAAATTCTAATTGAGTTTCCAAGTGTGAATGGAATGGACAATGCAAGAGCACAAGGACAAGCAACAATTAATACCGCTGTTAATACATTTAAAGCAATACCGGAATTATACTGCATCCAATAGGCTGTTGATAGAGCGGCTATTAAAAGGACTACAAAAGTAAAGTATTTTCCTACTTTGTTAGTAAAATTTTCAAAGTTGGATTCTGTTTTTTTTGTAAACGTATCATTATTCCATAACTGGGTTAAGTAGCTCTGCGAAACTTCTTTAACAACTTCGAGCTCAATAACTCCGTCTAGCTGCCTGCCTCCTGCATAAATTAATTCTCCCAAAACTTTTTGAACCGGTTTCGACTCACCGGTAACAAAACTGTAATCAATACTTCCGTTTCCTTTAAAAAGGATTGAATCGGCAGGAATGATTTCATTTTTCCTGATAATAATTCTATCCCCTGCTTTTAATCTTGAAACCGGAACGGAAATTTCTTGTTCGTCTTTTTTAATATGAACTGCAAGAGGGAAATATGATTTATAACTTCTTTCAAAATTTAAATATGAATAAGTCTTTTCCTGGAACACCTTTCCTATCAAAAGAAAAAACACAAGCCCGGTCATTGAATCGAAATAACCGGCACCACTATATGTCAATATTTCAAATGCGCTTCTTACAAATAGGATTGTAATACCCATCGCTAGTGGGAAATCAATATTTATAATTTTCCCTTTTAATCCTTTATATGCTGAAATAAAATAGTCGGAAGCAGAATAGAAAAAGACAGGCAGTGCAAGAATCAGGTTTAAATATCCAAAAAGATTTCTATAAAAAGTTTCATGGATGTCTATTGAAAGATATTCCGGAAAACTGAGGAGCATAATATTTCCAAAACAAAAAGCTGCAATTCCAATTTTATAATAAAGTTTTTTATTGAGTTGCATTTTTTTCTTTTCAACACTGTCAAGTTGAATTACAGGCTCATAACCAATTGAAGTTAGTGCTTCAACCAATTCTCTTAACGTTATTTTCTCATGAAAAAATTTTATTTCGATTTCTTTTTTTAGAAAGTTTACTTTTGAAGTGCTTATCCCCGGGTTCAGTTTGTACAAATTCTCTAGAAGCCAAATACATGAACTGCAATGCACTTGCGGCATAAGAAAATTTACTACTGATAGCTCATCATTTCTAAAATCAATAAGGTTTTTAATTACTTCATCATCATCCAGGAAATCAAATCTTTTCGATCTCACTTCTTTAAATGATATTCCCGGGGTATCCATGATTGTATAATAGCTGCTCAGGTTCTTTTCAGTTAAAAGTTCGTAAACAGTTTTACAACCGGCACAACAGAAAACACTTGAGCCGATCTTATAACTACTATCAGGACAGGCTTCCCCACAATGACTGCATTTTCTATTTTTAATATCTAAGTTAGAAGTGGACATAAGCTTAAATTTAAAATAAGCGTTTTGTATTAATTATCTAAATTTAACAAGGATTTGATTAGCAATTTTACATGATTCATGCCATTATATCGGATAAAAAATATGTGCTATACCTTCAAAATTTTAATAAAAGATGTTTACTTATCTCGATTTATATCAAAATTGACAAGCCAGGAATGAAATTTTTCTACATGCGGGAATAAGTTGAATTGTTTCTTAATTAATCTATCTGTCTGCAAATTAAAAATCACCTGGATAGATTAATGAATATTTATTTTAAAACAAAAAACCCCGATCAAAGACCGGGGTTAAATTAAATCTGGCAGCTACCTACTCTCCCACACACCTGCGCATGCAGTACCATCGGCATTCCGGGGCTTAACTACTCTGTTCGGAATGGGAAGAGGTGTAACACCCGGGTTATAACCACCAAAATTAAAACTCAATAAAAAAGAAAAACTGAAAGAGCTGAACCTGCCTGCTGATATGCAGACTATAGCACTATTATCTATAATAAAAAATATGGTTAAGCCTCACGACTTATTAGTACTGCTCGGCTAAACCTCTTACAAAGCTTATACCTGCAGCCTATCAACCTCGTCATCTCCGAGGAGTCTTTAGTCCAATAAAGGAGGGATACCTCATCTTGAAGCGTGCTTCGCGCTTAGATGCTTTCAGCGCTTATCACAACCGTACATAGCTACCCAACGATGCCGCTGGCGCGACAATTGGTACACTAGAGGTACGTTCACTTCGGTCCTCTCGTACTAGAAGCGACCCTTCTCAAGTATCCTGCGCCCGCATAGGATAGGGACCGAACTGTCTCACGACGTTCTGAACCCAGCTCACGTACCGCTTTAATTGGCGAACAGCCAAACCCTTGGGACCTTCTTCAGCCCCAGGATGCGATGAGCCGACATCGAGGTGCCAAACCTTACCGTCGATATGAACTCTTGGGTAAGATCAGCCTGTTATCCCCGGCGTACCTTTTATCCTTTGAGCGACGGCACTTCCATTCGCTGCCGTCGGATCACTAAGTCCTGCTTTCGCACCTGCTCGACTTGTAAGTCTCGCAGTCAAGCTCCCTTTTGCCTTTACACTCGTCGCATGATTACCAACCATGCTGAGGGAACCATTGAGAGCCTCCGTTACAATTTAGGAGGCGACCGCCCCAGTCAAACTACCCGCCTAACACTGTTCCTAATCCTGATTCAAGGACCGAGGTTAGAATCCAAACAAAACAAGGGTGGTATTTCACCGTTGGCTCCACCGAAACTAGCGTCCCGGCTTCAAAGCCTCCCACCTATGCTACACATGCCTTGCCCGAACCCAATGTTAGGGTGCAGTAAAGGTGCACGGGGTCTTTCCGTCCGTATGCGGGTAACCGGCGTCTTCACCGGTACCACAATTTCACCGAGCCCGTGGTTGAGACAGTACCCAGATCGTTACACCATTCGTGCAGGTCGGAACTTACCCGACAAGGAATTTCGCTACCTTAGGACCGTTATAGTTACGGCCGCCGTTTACTGGGGCTTCGGTTCACAGCTTCTCCCGAAGGATAACCGCTTCCCTTAACCTTCCAGCACCGGGCAGGTGTCAGTCCCTATACATCGTCTTGATTGACTTAGCAGAGACATGTGTTTTTGTTAAACAGTCGCCTGGGCCATTTTACTGCGGCCCCGTTCAGCTACGACCGTAAAGGTTTTCACTTACAAGGGGCACCCCTTCTCCCGAAGTTACGGGGTTAATTTGCCGAGTTCCTTAACCACGGCTCACTCGAGCACCTTAGAATATTCATCCCGTCTACCTGTGTCGGTTTGCGGTACGGACCGATAAACCTCTTGCGTACGAAGCTTTTCTCGGCAGTATGATTATGGTCAGTTTGTGAGCTAAGCTCTCCCGTTCGCATCTCGGCTTTAAGAAGGTGCGGATTTACCTACACCTTCGGCCTACATGCTTAGACCGCCTAATCCATCAGGCGGCTAACCTTTCACTCCTGCGTCCCTCCTTACGCTCAAACGAAATTTACCAGGTACAGGAATATTAACCTGTTTTCCATCGCCTACGCCTTTCAGCCTCGGCTTAGGACCCGACTAACCCTGAGATGACTAACATTGCTCAGGAAACCTTAGACTTTCGGTGGACCGATTTTTCATCGATCTTATCGTTACTTATGCCTACATTTGCTTTTCTATACGCTCCAACATGGCTCACGCCACACCTTCGATGCATATAGAATGTTCCTCTACCGCTCTCCACCAAAGGTGGAGAACCCATAACTTCGGTAGGTAATTTTAGTCCCGGGTATTGTCGACGCCCGGTCGCTTGACTAGTGAGCTATTACGCACTCTTTAAATGAGTGGCTGCTTCTAAGCCAACATCCTAGTTGTCTAAGCAACCGAACATCCTTTCTCTGTTAACTACCATTTAGGGACCTTAGTTGATGATCTGGGTTGTTTCCCTTTTGGCAATGAAGCTTATCCCCCACTGCCTGACTCCCGAGAAACATGTGACAGGAATTCGAAGTTTGTCTGGGTTTGGTACCGTTGTGACAGCCCTAGCCCAATCAGTGCTCTACCTCCCACACACTTTTACTCGAGGCTAGCCCTAAAGCTATTTCGAGGAATACGAGCTATTTCCGAGTTTGGTTGGCCTTTCACCCCTACCCTCACCTCATCCAAGCGGTTTTCAACCCACATTAGTTCGGACCTCCATGAGGTTTTACCCTCACTTCATCCTGGACAAGGGTAGATCACCCGGTTTCGCGTCTACCGCACGTTACTTAATCGCCCATTTAGGACTTGCTCTCGCTACGGCTTCGTCTCTAAGAGACTTAACCTAGCAACGTACGAGTAACTCGTAGGCTCATTATCCAGAAGGCACGCCGTCATCCCGATAAATCGGGACTCCGACCGTTTGTAAGCATACGGTTTCAGGTACTATTTCACCCTCCTAATAGGAGTGCTTTTCACCTTTCCCTCACGGTACTGGTACACTATCGGTTACAAGAGAGTATTTAGCCTTAGGAGATGGTTCTCCCAGATTTCCACAGAATTCCACTTACTCCGTGGTACTTGGGAACATATTTCAGAGAGTTATACTGTTTTCGCTTACGGGACTATCACCCTCTATGGTTGAGCTTTCCAGAATATTCAGCTAACAATATAATTTTTTACTCTCCGGCTTATTGGTAATTCAGCCAAAATATGCCCCACAACACCGCTAACGCAACGGTTACCTCCTTTAACACGTTAGACGGTTTAGGCTATTTCCTTTTCGCTCGCCACTACTAAGAAAATCGCTATTGCTTTCTCTTCCACCGGGTACTTAGATGTTTCAGTTCCCCGGGTTGTCCTCAACAGCCTATTTATTCAGCTGAAGATATCTCAACATTACTCGAGACAGGTTGCCCTATTCGGAAATCCACGGGTCTTAGGTTATTTCCACCTATCCGTGGCTTATCGCAGGTAGTCGCGTCCTTCATCGACTTCTTGTACCAAGGCATCCACCGTATGCCCTTAGTAACTTAACCAAAATTCTTTTATTACAGATAAATTGGTGCTACAAAAAAAATTAAAAATTTCAGGCTCAGTAAAAAAAATAATTCCATTAAGGAATTTCATTTTTACTCTTTCAGTCTTTCAAAGAACAACTACCCGCAAAAAGCAAGTAGGTAGTGGAGCTAATCGGGATCGAACCGATAACCTCCGCCTTGCAAGGGCGGCGCTCTCCCAATTGAGCTATAGCCCCAAAAACTCTGTTAAAAGTCTTGGGTCAAGGTTATCACCAGCGACACACCACTTTAATGAGTGGGCCTGAGTAGACTTGAACTACTGACCTCACGCTTATCAGGCGTGCGCTCTAACCAGCTGAGCTACAGGCCCATATTACAATTCACTTAAGAACTGTTTGTTCCTTTGCTCAACTAAGTTCATTAATACTTAAGAACTATATTTTCTGAGCTGAAGGCCCAGTTCTGTTTTAATCATTACAAAAAGAACAAATTTCCTTGAGTCGTTACTCAGGATAAAACAAAAAATAAAAGAGTGAGTATTTAACACCAGTTAAAGGTTTA
>Ga0208909_1000412_pt1 | contig 7708 bp, 5 predicted proteins | sample Joice_ThreeSqA_D_3_FD_185652 | JGI IMG/M metagenome (GOLD analysis project Ga0208909, IMG submission 185652) | Natural and restored wetland microbial communities from the San Francisco Bay, California, USA, that impact long-term carbon... | ecosystem: Environmental > Terrestrial > Soil > Wetlands ...
CCGGAGGCCGTTGATCCGCATGAGACGGGCCACGCGATGTTCGCCACAGCGCTCTCCGTCTTCCCGGAGATCCCGATGAACCCGAGGGCTCCCGTAGACACCATCGCTGGCCTGGTAGGACGTCCGGATCTTCCTCATGAGTTGCTCGTTCTCCTGCGCTCGCTGCGATTGCGGCGTCTTCATCCACGCGTAAAATCCGCTCCGATGCATCCTCATTACCCGGCACATCGTCGTCAACCGAAACTCGCGACGATGGGCCGCCACAAACGCGTACCTCACCCGGATGCCTTGGCAAAGTACGCGGCGGCCTTTTTTAGGATGTCTCTTTCCTCCTCGACGCGCTTTAGCTCGGACTTCAGGCGGGCGTTCTCGGCGCGAAGATCTTCCTGCGCCACCAGGCGCGGGGTCCTGTTCACCCCTTTGAGCCATTTGTACAGGGAGTACGAACTGACCCCTAGACGCCGGGAAACTTCGCTGACCGGATACCCCCGTTCCGTTACCTGTCGGATCGCTTCCGCACGGAATTCTGACGTGTACCGTTTGCTCGACATGGACACCTCCTCGGGACCCTCATTATTACCCAAGTCGGTGTCTACAAGACCGGGGGAACTCCAGTTATGCAATTTATGTTATCTTGCCACTAACACATTTAGTTCAGCCAAAAGGAGGTTTAAGTTCATGAAAATCGCAAAACTGAAAGCCATCGCCTTCACGATGGTATTGCTTGCGTCTTTCTCATTCACGGTGGCCCGCGCCCAAACCAGCGTCACCCCCGCCGAAGCACGCGCCATCGCCAAGGAAGCTTACATCTACGGCTACCCGATGGTGGACGCCTACCGCGTCCAATACGACTACTTCGTGGATCGCCAGAACCCCCAATTCAAAGTGCCCTGGAACCAGATTCGCAACATCCCTCACGTCTATACGCCGGAGGACACGGCAATTGTGTCGCCCAACTCGGATACGCCGTACTCTATGCTTGGCATGGACCTGCGCACTGAACCCTTGGTGCTCACGGTCCCTAAGATCGAGAAAAAGCGCTATTTCAGCATTCAACTCATTGACGAATATACCTTCAACTTCGATTACATCGGGAGTCGCACCACTGGCAATGATGGCGGTAGCTTCCTAATTGCGGGGCCTAAATGGAAAGGCAAGACGCCTAAGGGGGTGAAAAAAGTATTTCACTCGGAGACTGAGTTGGGGTTCGCCGTGTATCGGACGCAGTTGTTCAATCCAGGTGACATCGACAACGTAAAGAAAGTCCAAGCGGGCTACAAGGTACAGACGCTATCGGAATTTCTTGGACAGGCCGCGCCTAAGCCCGCACCAGCGATTGATTTTATCAAGCCACTCACGCCCGAGACACAGAAAACCTCGCCCGAATTTTTCAATGTCCTGAACTTCATCCTGAAATTCTGCCCCACGGTCCCCTCAGAGAAGAAACTCATGGCGCGATTTGCCAAGATTGGCGTCGGTGCTGGTAAGTCCTTCGACGCCAGCAAGCTTTCGCCAGAAATGAAGACTGCCATTGAGCAGGGTATGGCCGACGCTTGGGCCGAATTTGCAAACTTCAAGGCGAATAGCTTTGATACGGGAAAAGTGACCTTCGGCGACTGTTTCGGGACGCGGCAGTATTTGAAGAACAATTATCTCTATCGCATGGCCGCCGGAGTGATCGGCCTCTATGGCAATTCGAAGCAAGAAGCAATGTATCCGTACTATGGCGTCGATTCCGACAAGCAGCCGTTGGTTGGAGCTAACCGCTACACCTTGCACTTTGCGCCGGGATTGCTACCGCCCGTCAACGCGTTTTGGTCCGTGACGATGTACGAACTGCCGCAGAGCCTGCTCTATGCGAATCCGCTCAACCGCTACTTGATTAACTCGGCAATGCTGCCGGAGTTGCAGCGCGACGCCGACGGCGGGCTGACGCTAATTATCCAGAACGAATCCCCGGGCAAGGAGAAGGAAGCCAACTGGCTCCCCGCGCCGAAGGGGCCGTTTGTGATGGCCATGCGTCTATATTGGCCCAAGGCCGAGGTGCTCGAAGGGAAGTGGAGCAATCCACCGCTGCTGCGGATACATTAGGGCATGGATTGCTCTGAGCGTTTGCGATAGCTAGGACAGCAAGCGCCCCAGTTCAGTGACTGCACAGCCGCTGAACTGGGGCGTTACATCAAAATACGTTCTTCCTGTCAACCGGCTTTCAATATTGACCCACATAGGCATTGAATCTTGACCCAGGATAAACAAGGAATCTCCAAATAACGCCGGGTAGTTCTGTTCAAAAAGGAAGGGTCACGTTTGGACGCCGATACCGCCTCTAAGTGGATCAAACTCCGATGCCGATCCACAAATATTCGTACGGCTCATTTGTGTCCAAAATCCTGAGAACGTATACGACATCTTCCAAAGTCTACGGATGTGTAATACTCGCATAGCGGTAACTATTTGAAATAATAAATAATATAATAATATCAAATTGTTAGAGCTGCTTGAGGGGGTGGTGGGGAGACCCGTGCGGGTTCAAATCCCGCCTTCGGCACCATGACGCCACCAAAGGGAGCCCGGACAGCCGGTGCTCCCTTTTTTTATGGGCGTCATGGTGCTCTACGGGGATTTGAACGCGAGCCTGCCGCCGACGAGCTCGCGTTGCGGGCAGGTTATGAAATTCAACCCAAGATCACGACTCCTATAATCAGGGTCAGCAGTGTCAGCGGGACTCCGACTTTGAGATATTCGAGGAAGGAAATCCTGATCGTGCGCCGTGAACGTTCGAGCACGATGAGATTGGCAATGGAACCGAGCACCGTCAGATTTCCTGCCAAGGTGGAAGACATCGCCAGCGTCAACCATGCGTGCTGGGGATCCGCCATCCTCGACAGGAACGGTTTGAAAACCAGCACGGCCGGGACGTTGCTGACCAGGTTGGAGAGGATCGCGCTCCACACCGTCAATACATCCGTACGCTCCAGTTGCAGATGTTGAACCAGCGCGAGGATGTCGCCCCTGAGCAATGCCTTCTCCGCGCCGGCGATGACCACGAACAGCCCTGCGAACAGAACCAGCAGAGACCAATCGATTTCACGGTAGATCCTCTCGGGTTTGACGCGGCGTGTAATGAGCAGAATCGCTCCCGTCACAACCGCCACCTTGGACACGGGCAATCCTGCGAAGAACAGGGCGATCATCGCGCCGGCTGCCGCCACGGATTTCCACAGCAACGCCGCATGGACCCGAACGCGCGGTCTTTCGACGGCGATGCGGGTTGCGTCAAGAAATTCCTTTCGGTACACGACTGCAATGAGCACGACCGTGAGGGCCAACCCGACCGCCGAGATCGGCGCGATCGCTGCGGCGAATGTCCGGTAGGGGATCCGGGAGAAAGCGCCGATCATCATGTTCTGGGGGTTTCCCGTAATCGTCGCGGCGCTGCCGATATTAGCGGCCATGGCGACTGCCAGGAGATAGGGGATCGGGTTACGTCGCAGGCGCGTGACGATGTCCACCACGAGAGGCGTCAATACAAGGCACATCGTGTCGTTCACGAAAAAAGCGGAAAAACCTCCGGAGACAACGACGATGGCCGTCAGCAGGGCCAGGGGATGTCGGGTGTGCTCGACCACCCAGGCGCTGACGAGAGCGAACGCTCCGGACAGACGGAGGTTCGCCACGACGATCATCATGCCGAACAACAGGATCAGGGTCTCGTAGTTTACGGATCGGATCGCCTCTTCCATGGTGAGAACGTCGAATGCCACCATGAGGCTGGCGCCGATAATGGCGGCGCCGGTGCGATCGATCCGAAACCCGGGCAACCGCCCGATGGTCAGGATGAGGTAGGTTCCAAGAAAGATGAGCGTTGGGGCGATCATTTGATATTCACCCGATTAATATTAGATGCCCACATACACCATTATAAACAAGCATCTGGTATTCGATGATGCGATCTGACCGTTCAATGACGACATTATGTCGCAGGGCGGCTCATCGCGAAGGAGAGAGGTCAAGCACAACTGGGCATTCCCGTTTCAGGTCGCAACCGCTGACCAGGCCGAAACGGATCGCTACTGGAACGCCATCGTCGGCAACGGCGGCGAAGAGAGTGCCTGTGGCTGGTGCAAGGACAAATGGGGCCTGTCCTGGCAGATTACGCCGCTGGCTCTGACGAGAGCGATAACCGATCCCGATCCCGCTGCCGCCAAGCGCGCGTTCGATGCGATGATGCAAATGAAAAAGATCGACATCGCTGCAATCGAAGCGGCGCGCCGCGGTTGAAGTCGCAGTCTGCGAAGCGTGCATTCCCTTTTTTCGTTTTTTGCGGCGGCGCGGGCCAATCGCGTCGACCGGGAGCGGGAGACTGCATTTCCCTGCCCGATTTGATATTAATTAGGAAGCAAGGAGAAATGGGCACCTGCAGGGAGGTTTGGATGAAGAATCTGTTCCCCTCGAGCGTCCGGTCCAAGTTGATCCTCCTCGGTGTCTTGGCCCTCGTTCCCGTCGTCCTTCTCACCGTCTTCAACTCCTGGCATCAGCGGAGATTGGAAGTTGCGGAAGCCAGGGAGCGGATAGCGAAAATTCTCGATTTCGCGATTCTCCACGAGGAGGAGGTTATCCGGGAAACCCAACGGATCCTTGCGACGCTGGTGGAAGTGCCTGCCATCCGGGAAGGCGGAAGTTCCGCGAGCGAATCTCTCGCCCGTCTCCTGAAGTACAGCCCCGAATATGCGAATTTCGGGCTCATTCGGCCCGATGGCCGTTTGATCGCCAGCGCGCTCCCCTTCAAGAAGTCTCTGGACTTGTCCGACCGGTCGTATTTCCAGGACGCCGTCAGGACCCGTACGTTCTCCGTCGGCGAGTACCAGGTCGGACGGGTTACGGGGACCCCCGTGATCAACTTCGGCTACCCGGTTATCGATCGGAAGGGGAAGTTGACGGCGGTCATATTCGCCGCACTGGATCTGTCCAGGGTGACGAAATTCGAGGCCGAGATAGACGTCCAGACACCCGCGAACTCCCCCTACGTGAGACTTGACAGCAAAGGCTCGGTCTTGTCCTCCTACCCGGAAACGCAGTTGTTCGGCAAGGGGAATCCTCTGGAGAAACCTCTCCTCCGGAAGATCCTGAAGGAGAAAAGGGGTACGTTCGAAGCGACAGGTGCGGACGGCGTGGAGCGTCTCTACCTGTTCTCGCCGTACCGCAGTCCGATGAACAGGGAAGGCGGGTACGCTCTCCTCGGTATCCCGACCAAGACGCTTTTCGCCGAGGTCGATCGCCTGTTCGTCACGAACCTTGCGGCTCTATCCATCATCGCGGTGCTTTTCCTTGCAATCATTCGGCTCGCAGGAAACACACTGATCGGCCGCCCTGTCGGCATTTTGGTGGATGCGTCGAAACGTCTTGCCGCGGGGGATCTTGCCGCGCGTTCGGGACTTGTGTCCGCTCAAGGGGAATTCGGCCAACTGGGGCGAACGTTCGACGAGATGGCGGAAGAGATCCAGCATCGCGAAGGAGAGTCCGCCCGCCTCACGATGGCGGTCGAGCAGTCCGCCGAAGCGATCGTTCTTACGGATCGCGAAGGTACGATCCTGTATGTCAACCCGTCGTTCGAGCGGATCACCGGATATTCCAGGGGTGATGCCGTCGGGAAGAACCCGCGGATCCTGCAAAGCGGAAAACACGATGAATCTTTTTACCGGCGGATGTGGGAGATGCTCTTGCGGGGAGAGGTTTGGGAGGGGCATTTCATCAACCGGAGGCAAGACGGAACGTTGTATGAAGAGGACGCAACGATCTCGCCGGTCCGCGGCTCCTCGGGGGATATCGTAAGTTTCGTCGCCGTGAAGCGGGATGTCACGCGGCTGCTGTCGCTCGAAAACCAGGTGAGGATGGCCCAGAAGATGGAGGCGGTGGGAACCCTCGCCGGCGGGATCGCGCACGACTTCAACAACGTGTTGACCGTGATCATCGGATACGGGGAGATGCTGAAGCGCCGGATCGCAAGCGACCCGAAGTCGGTTTTCGACCTCGAACAGATCCTCGGCAGTGCGGAGCGGGCCTCGACGCTGACCCGGCAGCTTCTAACCTTCGCCCGCCGCCAGGTCATCGAACCGGTCAATCTCGACCTGAACCTTGCGGTGACCGACCTCGAAAAACTTCTCCGGAAGGTCACAAGGGAAGACATCGAGATCCGAATCATCCCCGCGGAGACACCGGTGACGATCCGCGCGGACCGGGGACAGATCGACCAGGTCCTGATGAATCTGTGCCTGAACGCCCGGGACGCAATGCCGGGAGGGGGACGCCTTGTCATCGAGACCGGGGCGACTTCTCTGGAAGAGGGATACCTGAAGCAGTATCCGTACATGAAGACGGGGCGGTACGTCGTGCTTTCGGTGAGCGACACGGGGATCGGAATGGAAGAAACGATCCGCGAGCGTGTGTTCGAGCCGTTCTTCACGACGAAGGGGACGGACAAGGGTACGGGCCTTGGACTGGCCGTCGTGTACGGGATCGTGAAGCTTCACAACGGGTTCATCCACGTGTACAGCGAACCGGGGAAAGGGTCGACGTTCCGGGTTTATTTCCCCGTGGTTGATGACGCGCCCGAGACGAAGTCCGCGGCCCCCGGTGTGTTCGCGTCGGGGGGGAACGAGACGATCCTGCTGGCCGAGGACGAGGAATCCGTCCGCAACATGATGGTGCAGACGTTGAAATCCTACGGGTACCGGGTCCTGGTCGCAAGCAACGGGGAAGAGGCGGTCGACATCTTTCGACGGCACGGGGGGGAGATCGCAATGACCGTGCTCGACGTCGTCATGCCGAAGAAGGGAGGGAAGCAGGCGTACGACGAGATGACGAAATCGGCCGCGGATCTGAAGGTACTATTCTTAAGCGGCTATTCCCATAACGCGATCCACGAATCCTTCGTCCTGCTCCCCGGGCTTCCCTTTCTCCAGAAGCCGTTCGGTCCCGAGGCGCTTGCAAGGAAGGTACGGGTGGTGCTGGACGGGAAGTAAGCCCGGAGGCAGCGCCCGTTTCCTCTTTTATCGACGACCTGACCGGTCGATCCGCGGCTTCCGGGTTCCGGCATCGCACGGTCCAGGCGCGGATAAAAATGCCCGCGCGGGGAAACGTTCCCGTGTCCTCGACGCATCGTACCCATAAAGATGATACCGGTCACGGTCCGGCTGGAAAGGAGATTCATTCAATGGCACACAATTTACCGCCGCTCCCTTACCCCTTCGACGCGCTCGAGCCGTACATCGACGCGAAGACGATGGAAATCCACCACGACAAGCACCACGGGGGTTATGTAAACAATCTCAACAAGGCGCTCGAAAGCCATCCCGAGCTTCAAAAACTTTCCGTCGAGGAGCTGCTCGCGCAGATCGGCAAGGTGCCGGAGGCCGTTCGAACCGCGGTGCGCAACAATGGCGGGGGCCATGCGAACCATTCCATGTTCTGGAAGACCATGAAAAAGGGCGGCGGCGGTGAACCGACGGGGGACCTGGCCAACGCCATCAAGAGCACGTTCGGCAACTTCGCGGATTTCAAGAAAACGTTCAACCAGGCCGCGACGACGCGGTTCGGGTCCGGTTGGGCCTGGTTGCTGATCCGCGGCGGAAAGCTCGTCGTCGAATCGACCGCAAACCAGGACAATCCCGTCATCGACGGCGGCAAGGCGGTCTTCGGCCTCGACGTA
>Ga0208909_1000436_pt1 | contig 7463 bp, 4 predicted proteins | sample Joice_ThreeSqA_D_3_FD_185652 | JGI IMG/M metagenome (GOLD analysis project Ga0208909, IMG submission 185652) | Natural and restored wetland microbial communities from the San Francisco Bay, California, USA, that impact long-term carbon... | ecosystem: Environmental > Terrestrial > Soil > Wetlands ...
CTGATCGCTCTGCCAAAGGATAGAATGTCATCCTTTTTAAATGCATGCGAACGCCACATTTCGATGGGTCGCTTGTTTTTTTTCGGTTGGAGATCTCCCCCGGTGACCGCCATCACGGTATCGGTTAAGACCTTGATTCCAGGCCCCAGCAACATAATCTCCAGGCAGGCTTGTTCTTCGCTGTTGCCAACCAGCAGGTTGGCAATCCTCAATGCGAAAGAATCCAAAGCGCCACTGGGTGCAACACCAAAACGGCCATATCCGTATCGGCCAAGATCCTGAACCGATGTCAGGATCCCCGGAGATCTAATCTCTAACGTCTCTATTTCTGCCATCGGGATGCTTCCTCCGCGGTAATCGCTTGAAAACGAACCCGGTCTCCCATCATCAAAAGGCTTGGCGGCTGCCCCTGCGGATCGAAAAGATTCACAGGTGTCCAGCCGATGATCTGCCAACCACCGGGACTGTCAACCGAATAAATGCCGGTTTGTTTCAGGGCAATTCCCACCGACCCCCGGGGAACAAGAATCCGCGGAGTTTTGCGACGGGGAGTGGCAATGGCATCCGGCACTTCTCCCAGATAGGGATATCCCGGGGTAAAACCGATCATGTAGACGCGATAGGTCGGCCGGGTATGATAATCGATTACCTCTTGAGGGGTAACATGATGATATTGGGCGACGCTTTCCAGATCCGGTCCCCGCTCACCGCCGTAAACGATCGGAATCTCAATCGTTCGCGGAACGGGCAGCTGGGCATGATCCAGGCCTTGATAAAAGCCGTCAATCTTGCGTTCAAGATCGGGCGCTGAAATGAGCAATGGATCATAAATCACCAGCAAGGATCGATAGCTGGGAACCAAATCTTTGACCCCACCGACCTTATGCATTTCCAGGGCGGCAAATAATCCCTGGACGCTCTGGTTGACCGAAGGACTGATTTCATCCCCCAGTTCCACGAGCAGGGAACGGTCGCCCATTAGGCGAAATATGGGTGTATCATAGGGCATCGCTGCTTCTACAAAAAATCAGCAGGTGGCGCAATTTCAACACCGGAAACCAACAGAGCCTCCCGAATGTTTTTGATCAACGCCAGCGCCGACGGGTTATCACCGTGCACGCATATCGTATCGGCAGTCATATCGATTTCAGATCCGTCGCTGCAAACCACTTTGCCTTCCCGGACCATTTTTAATACTTTCTCAGCCACCTCCCCATGGTCATGAATCACCGCACCGGCCTCCTTGCGGGAAACCAGTGAACCGTCGCGATTGTAAGCCCGATCGCCGAAAAATTCAAAGCCAATCCGAATTCCGTGTTTGGCACCGATGGTTTCCAGCTCCGCTCGGTTGGATCCGGCCAGCACAAATAAAATGAGGCCTTTATCCAGTGCAGCAATCGCTTCGGCCACGGCATCCCATATTGCGGGATTTTGCACGGCCATGGTATACAGCGCACCGTGGGGTTTGACATGCTGTAGTTTCATTTTCTGCGCAACGGCAAAGGCCTGAATTGCGCCAACCTGATAGGTCACATAATCCTTAATTTCTTCCAGAGAAGCATCCAAATTGCGTCGACCGAAACCGATTAAATCAGGGAATCCCGGATGGGCGCCAATGGCAACCCCGTTTTCACGGGCGATGGCAATGGTGCGCTTGATCACCGCGGGATCACCGGCGTGAAACCCGCAGGCTATGTTGGCAGAACTGATCAGGGGAATGACGTCTTCGTCCATTCCGAGTTTATAATTTCCAAAGCTTTCCCCCACATCGGAATTAAGATCAATTTTCTTTAGCGGCATATTCTTACCTCCAGGATAATTGATTGCACAATTTTGCATGGAATTCAAAAATCGAGTAGAGGGGGGCCTCGCGGCCTCCCCCTCTCACACCACCGGGCATACGTTCTCCGTACCAGGCGGTTTCCTTCAGTTGTTCAGCGCTAAATACCTATGGGTCAGGTTGATCAGCCCTCTTTTCTCGAACCATTTGATCGGCATTGCTTCGCTTGCCTGGGGCGAACCGGCCTTGCGCCACCATCCTTTACCGGACAGGGCCAATATCCATGCTCGCCACTCCGGCACACCGTTTTGCTGCAAAAATTCGGCTATGGCTTTGGATCTTTTCCGTTGTTTCAAACGGTAACATCTCAGCTTTCGACGAAGCCATTCATCCAGGCGTTGTAGATGTCCCCGGCAGCGGGCGAAGCGATAGTACGTAACCCAGCCACCTAGAAATTTATTCAATTCCCGGATCACCCGCTCAAGACTGACGCCTCGATTGCGCCGGGTGATTTGGCGGATTCTGGCTTTTGCCCGCCTCAGACTTTCCGGGGCAATGCCCAGCTTGCCTCCTCGTAAAAGCCGGTAGCCTAAAAACTTGCGTCTCTCTACGTAGTCCACCGCACTTTTGTGGCGGTTGACCCGTAAACGCAGCCTCTTTTCCACAAAACGCGATATTGAGCCCATCACTCGTTCGCCTGCCTGCCGGGATCGAACGTATATGTTACAATCGTCGGCATAGCGGCAAAACCGGTGTCCTCTTCGTTCCAGTTCCTTGTCCAGATCGTCTAAGAGTATGTTTGACAAAAGTGGCGACAACGGTCCACCTTGCGGCGTCCCCTCCACCCGAGGTGTACATACCCCGTTTTGCATCATCCCGGCTTGTAAAAAGCGCCCGATGATGCCTAACAGACGCTTGTCGCCTATCCAGCGCCCTATCCGGCTCATCAAAATGTCGTGGTTGACCCGGTCGAAGAATTTCTCCAGATCTATATCCACCACGATCTGGTAGCCTTCGGCCACATACCCGCTGGCCTCTTTCAGGGCTGTGTAAGCGCCTTTACCTGGACGAAAGCCATGGCTTGATCTTGAAAAGGTTGACTCGAATATCGGTCCCAACACCTGCGCAATTGCCTGCTCTACCAGCCGGTCTAATACAATGGGTATACCCAGCTGTCGTATACCGCCTGTCGGCTTGGGTATCTGAACCCCTCTAATCGCACCGGGCTCATAACTGCCTGCGAGCAACTGCTCAATCAACTGCTCCTTGTGCCCAGCCAGCCAGTCTCGCAGGTCGTCAACACTCATCTGGTCGACTCCCGCCGATCCCCTGTTGGCTTTGACACGTCTGTAAGCAGCGTTCAGATTCGATGGGGCAACTACCCGCTCCATCAGTTGTTGCGTCAAGGCTCGTTGCTGTTCCACCGCCGTAACCGCTTGCCGCTCCTCGCTCACTTCAGATCCGATGGCGTCGTCTCCGATGGTGGCGGGGCGTATAACCGACCCAACTTGCTCAAATAACTTCAGTTGTTCCATTATACCTTGCTGCTGCTCCACGGTTTGCGAGATGGCCCAGACTGCTCCTTGGGCTAAAGAATTCGGCCCTTCGACGGTGTGTCTACTATGGCCTCTGCTGACTTCTCCGCCTCCTTCCCGATGCCTCCCAGCATTGGTAGTCTGTTCAGACAGGTGCGGAGACCTCCCAGGGTAAGACGTGACTCTTTCCCCCGGCTACCGCCGGATTTACCGCGGTCGTGTCCCAGTGGTTATCGGGCATCTCTGTCTATAGCCAGATTACCCCACGTTGGGCGGCCTTGTATCCGGTTTCTGTTCGTCGGCTCCGGGTTTTGCCTCCGGCTTCCTTCAGACCCTGCCTCACGACAACGCCCTTGCCTTCAGCTAACAGTTCCGACCACTACGGCCTGTAAGGGACTTGCACCCTCAGATTCACGCCATGCCTGGCGCACTACGGAAAGCGCCAGGCCCAATATGGACCTGGCGCTTTTTTATTTCTAATTCTCTGTTTTTAATTGAGCAAAAATGCTCCATTGGGCGTTAATCGCTATCAGGTTTGAGTTTTAACTCAATTGGGATGAATTTTTTCAACCGGGGTGAATTCCCGAACCGTTTTGTTCGTCAAACCCGGGGCCCCAAGCAGCCGCACCATCGATGCCAGCACCCGGCCGTCCGGCAGTTTTAATCCCCGTACCAGAACCTTTTGCCCTGAGTGCAATGATTCAAGGGAAATCACCTCCCCTTCCGGATCGGTCACCAGGGATGTAAATTGCTCATCTCCAATCACCGAATCGACGACCATTACTTCATTTTCGGCAACCACCAGCATACCTTTACCGTAATCGATTTCCATAATACGGGATGAAAATTCTACAGGATCAGAGTTGTCCAGATCAAGGTCCGGAAGAAACTCAGGGTTTGCTCCGCTAACCGGCGGCCAGAGCAACATGAAAAGAAAAAATAAAAATAAAGGCCCTACACCTTTATTCGTTAAGTGCGGTTTAAACATTGGTACCTCCTGGGTAATTGACAATCGAATATTGATAAATAATCCGCCGGCGACGGGGTGGACCTCGCTTGTGAAGCGCAGGCGGACCGTAAAAATTCAATATTCAGTCGAAAATATTCAATCATTATGGCCACTCTAGAAAATCTGGGTCCAGTAATAGGTATACATATCCCTGGTAGATATCGTCGGCATGCTGACGATTCCACCTTCGACACCGATAAAAATCCGTGCCCCCCCGGTAAGAATGGCGATCACCGGAGCCGACGGAATAGCAGTTCCGATGGCAATGCTGCGATCCTTTTTGCCAAGGCCAACTGTCTGACCGTCATTATCGGTCTCGGTTAGGCTGCTGAGTTCAAGAACAGAAGCGCCGGTTTTATAATCAACTGCATAAAGACGGCCGACGCCCCTGACCGTAGAAACAGCGCAGGGGTCTGAAGGGTTGGGCGTCGAACCGCTGTCCGGCGTATAGGTGGTAAAATAAACCACCCCGCCATAGACCCGGGGCGATGAGACGACTTTTTCACCGACATTTTCCAACCGGAAAAACCAGCCGTCACTGTTTTCAAGGCTGCTTTTAACGGAGGCTTTTTCCGCCGTGGTACCCAGCTGAATTAAATCATCGCTAACATCTACCAGCTCGGATTCCGTTAGCGGGCCAGCAGCAGACCAATCATTTTTAATAGCATAAAACCGATTGACCACAGCGGTTTCTCCGGGATCGGTCCGATCACCCGTTCCGAAAAAAATAGTTTCACCAAAGGATTCTCCAACTGCATCCGGGGCATACAGAATTTTGCGCTGGACCCCATCGGCGGATGCGTTGAAAAGCTTGAAGGCTGTCGTCCAGTTGCCGTCCGTGACGATCCGGTCAATAGTCTGGGAGCAAACGGTGTAAGTGTGCACGGCGTCATCCTTGAAGGCAAAAACACTACCCCCGAGATCACCGGCATAAATCCGGCTGACAATTCCATCCCCGTCGTGATCGAGGGCCGCCATGTCCACTATGGAATGGGTCATCCCAATCCCGGAAGCAGTGCCGTTAAAGTTAAAATTGCTCACCGGCAGCCCGGAGGCAACGTTTATTGCGAAAAGAGCGCGCCCCACCGTATCCGTAGAGGCCGGTGTTTGCTGATCCTGATTGTTATCGTATCCGCCGGCTATCAGAAATACATCTTCGGTGGTGGTGTCAATCGTAAGTTGGCAGCTTGACGATGACACGCTGACACCGGTGGCAATCGTCGCACTTTGCGGTTTGGCCCAGGACTGTCCCAATCGTTCATAGACATCAGTGTCCGGATTGTTGCCGGGATTGGGATCAAACAAATTCCGGCCAATACTATACAGCCACCTGGGAGCAGCAGGCGAGGTAATATCGATGGCAGTATAATTGTTGCCGCCGCGGCGTTCACCGTTAAGCAGAATCCATTGGCTTGCACCGTAATAAACCACTGGCGAGCCGTCCAGAAAATAGTCGTGATCATTGTTGCTGAGCAGGGTCAATCGCTCCAACTGGTCCGGTGGAATCAACCCCCAGGTTTCGCTGCCGTCATCGTCATCGATGGCATGCAATATCCCGTCGTTGGCACCGGAATAGATCATGGTTTTTTCATCGTTGGTGGCCGGATTATTGTCCGGGTCGGGATAATAAACCACCACGGGCTCGGAGTGAATAATGTCTCCGAAAGCCCCGTCATGAACCTTGTCGAACAGAGCCTGTCGCTCGGCGGCATTGGCCACGCCGAGACTCGCATTCGTAATCGCTGTATTGGCAATCTCAAATGCATTGGACGCGTCGGTGAGTGCTGCTGCGGAGCCGGTGTAGGTATATAAATTGCGGGCCGTCATCCCTTCAATCATCAGGTTGAGTACTTCAGCAGCGCCTCCGGCGGCGACATCCGGGCCGTCATTGCCCTGGGTGGTCCAGAAAGACAGAGCGTTGCTTTTAATCAGTCCATCGGGCGTGGTGGCAGGTACGTTGTTGGCATCATACAGGGTGCCATCATCGTCCAGGGCGTAGCGCTTGATGTTGCCGATCCAGCGACCGCTTTGCTGGGGTTTAAAAAAGCCCAGATAAATTCGGTCGCCGGCATACGTGCGGTTCATGCGGCTGATCGGCACCACCGGGGCTACAAATACCGCATTTTCTTCTGAAATACTCGACATGATCTGATAAAAAGCCTCGCTCAATTCAGAATAGCTGGTAGCCGTATAATATTCACCACCGCCGTTTGCAGCCGTATTCTCCAAAAGCTCATGGTTGAGCTGAAACCCGATGGTGAAGGTGGTAATGTTTTGTTTATCAAAGGACGTCCCGTCACCCAGGGTCGGGTTGCAGTCATTTTCATATAGATATTTGGCCACGTCGTCCAGGTAATCCGAACCGTTATTGGCATAACTGCCCGGGTCGTTGCCGTCATTATCATAGTCGCCGATGGTATCGTTATTGATATAGGTTCCCGACGTCAGTTTCGAATCTTGGTCCTCGGTGGGCTCCCCGTCGGTCATAATAATGATGTAATTTTTCTGGCAACGCTCCTGCATGGGAGAGGTATAGGTGACACCGGAGTTAAACCAGCTGTCCTTGCCGGCAAAATACAGTCCGGCTTCCGCCAGGGTTTCCGCCAGAGGCGTCCAGCCATCGGCATTAATAGCATTGATTCGGGATATTAAAGTTGCATTGTCGGTACCGCATTCCGCAATCAACCGACCGCCGGCATTATTATTAAAGCGCATAACCCCGAAACGCACACCGGTGGTCGTGTTGATCAAATCATTGACGACCTCTTTGGCCACATCGATGCGCTTGCGCTCGGCCCCCACCCCGGATTCCACATAGTTCATGTAGTTTCCCGTTCTTAGACGCTTGCGAGTTCCGCCGCAGTTATAGGGGCTGGAAGAGTTGATTTCTCCCTGGGCATAGCCTAGCGCCAGCAGTTCGGTTTGCACCGAGCTGCAGCTTAAGGCGTAAACATCCGGTGCAAATAGCTGCCAGGTATAGGACCATCCGCTGCGCACGCGCTGGTAAACGGCTTCCGGGGTTGACGATCCGGTGTAGAGTGACACCGGGTCATAGGGCTCCCCGGGCACATCGTTCGTATCCATACTCCCCGAAGAGTCAAAAATAATTAGAATATTGGGCTCCAGCGCTACGCTGGTT